>Ga0307515_10002601_pt1 | contig 38886 bp, 26 predicted proteins | sample 17_EM_MG_FD_194513 | JGI IMG/M metagenome (GOLD analysis project Ga0307515, IMG submission 194513) | Populus trichocarpa ectomycorrhiza microbial communities from riparian zone in the Pacific Northwest, United States - 17_EM | ecosystem: Host-associated > Plants > Roots > Unclassified | place... | reverse complement strand
AACCGCTTCAGGTAGACTCCAGTGGGCGCGTGCCCGGACTTCAGTCGGTAGAACCTGGCGGCCAGCGATTTTACGCTTGTCATCGGGATAGGTCTCTTGGTCCCCGCCTTGCCCTTGAGTCTGTAGCCGAAGTGCTTGGTGCACTTGTCGGCCTCCCACTCCGCCCGGCCCATTCTGTTACGATGCGTCCAGATTAGCCGACAATAGATGAGGAAGGTGGGGCAGGAAAGCGGGGTACAGGGAGAGTGACCATTCAGTTAATGATAAATTTTCACCAGCTGACACGCTCACGGCAGTGCTTATGATTGTAGTAAAGACGATTTTGAAAGAAAGGGGAAGTTGGAAGATATTCTACTACCTGTATGGCTTGGAAAGCGATCGTGTGAGTCGAAAGCAGTCAGAGGCTTGGTGTTGCCTGAAGCTTCATTGGGAGGTGCATCTCCAATTAGTCACAACTAACGCAATTCATATCAGAGTGTCCGTTTGACACCGTAATACTGGAACCCGATAGTTCCAACTATGAGCTTGCAGTGCCACCTGGGTTAAACCCTCTCAGGTCAAAATGACGGAGTTGTAGGCGGTAGTGTCGATGTGGACAAGTTCACAAACGGTTATGTTCAATGATCTCATTGTAGTATAATAGAAAAGCCTTACTGTGTCTATCTAGTCGAGGCTCAAAGGGTCATATATGTAGGATCTCTGGTACGCGTATGCATCTGCGACACTTCAGCCTGAGCTTTGACACAAGGCCGTATCCTCGTTTCCAGCCATATCTTCATACAACACTGTAACTCCAAAGCAACAACAGACGATCCATGTGTATATGCCACATTGTCGAAGCATGTTAGAAGGCCACCGGCAATCCCCGTATCCAGGGCATTGGGAGAACGCAGCCAGTCCACCGATTTAACTCCGATTACAACATATTCTGTGTACAAAATAGCGTAAAAATGCGTAATTTCGCCTCCCGGTCTCCGTTTGTGATTGATAAACGCTCAATTCCGTCGCATTTTTATCGATTTGTACGAAGAGGTCTAAAGTCGCACAATGAATAGTGGATACAAGACCAGGACACTTATATACATTTTATTTAACATTACATCGAGATGGGAGTAGCACTTGGGGACTTATTGCGAACAAGTCGCGATCGCGAATCAGCGGGCTATGCTATCGGCCCGTGTTTCATGCAGACCCTGCCATAGTCGCTTACTGTTCCAGTTAGTTCACGGAGGATGTTGCTCTATAGAGTGACCGGTGAGTTCACAGATCCCACCTTGCGTGAATAAACCAATCAAATCAGTACTCCGTGAACAAACCAAATAAAAATTTCCAACACCGCTCAAGTACTCAAGTAAAACAATCGCCCCCGTGCACGCTGATCGCCATACCGACAGCCCCTGCATAGCTTCCCTGGAAAAATGCAGTGATAGACATCCTCACAGCCACACAAGTTGGTAAGTTTCCACCCAGCTGGGCTCAGCGTGCATTTTTCGTTCTCTTTCTTTTCCTTTGTTTGGGTCGGTCGTTCCATTTTCTTTGTTTGAAGGGGGAAGAAGAGACAGAAATGGAAGGAGGGTGAGGAAGGGGATCTCCTCAGCCAAACTGGACATCCGCTTGGGGAGGGCAATCGAGCACTGTCATACTCTAGACATTGTGCATATAATGTGATTAAATAAAAAAAAAGGAATTACAAGAATATTCCACACATTGACTAGTCGCTCTGCGGATCTGTGAAATGACTGGAATACTCACTAAAGCGGGGCTGGCCCCGTGGCGCAGTGGTATCGCTCCTGAAAGTATAGGCGGGGTATACGGTCACAATGCTATGGGTTCGAATCCCAGTGCCAGCGGGTGGGGAACTCCGCCATTTAACCGGCTTGCCCGGAGGCGGAGGGGCTATGGGGCTATGTCATACTCTAATTAGAGTGCATACAGTATGAATAAAACAAAAAAAAAACTCACTAAGGCGGCTCGGCTTGCTTCCTTCTACCAGGGTGCAATGACTCTATCACTAGTGTGGAAAATTCAAACTTCAAAACTATTGGTATAGCAGTCATTTTAATTGTTTTTAGGCACCTATGTGGGGCTCGTCTCAGCTCGCTAACTGTATAATGACGATTCATTAGCACGTGCATAACTTAGCCGCCGGCAGAGTGAGTAATTACTAGTGGAGTAGCGGCTGATGCTGTGCTAGGCATCCACTTGTTTCAGCGTATCTGCTGCGGATGCATAACAGTGACACTTAGGACTAATCAGACCTAAGCGCACCTACACGCTTGGAACCATATCCAATGGCAATGGTATCTATTAACAGAACGAGCGCTACGGAGACTAACTACTCGGCCGAGGACACCAACCAAAACGGCGGAGAGGACGAGGTTGTAGCTTACCAGCACAACCGAATTTGCGATGCACCAACATCAGAGTCCAAAAACTAACCTTTTTTGTTATTCAGCAGAACCCTGGCATTTATACAGCTATACGATGTTCTCTTTTGTCGTCCTCTTTCTTTTCCTTTGCTGGTGTGGATAGTTCTATCTTTCTTTTTGTTCAATTCTACCGGGGAAGAAGGGTAAAGGAAGGGGGTCTCCCCCCCAACCGGCTACTCGGAGGGGTATCAGGCATTGCCCTACTCAAATAGAGTGCGTACAGCACGACTGAAACATACAAACAAACAAAACCCTGTCATTGAATCTCACAAGGCTGCTGTATAATCCGTCCAGATCATAAAAGGAAGTGGCCACCGCATATTGGCCAGCCCCGCTTAAGAGCAAATTGGCCGCAGTTCTCTCATCCAAACGCACCTATTCCATCCCTAACTCCGGGTGGATCTCCTACTCGCAACATGGACGGCCTTTCAGTCGCAGCATCCATTGCAGGTCTCGTTCAAATTGGTGCAAAGATTATTGATTTTATTTCCACCGCGGGAGAAGCGTCTACGACTGCGCGCAACGTGCTTGCCGAGGCCAAAGCACTCCAAGCCATTTTCCACCAACTGCAGGAGTTCATACTGACTTTCGAAGACGGAAGCAGTGACCGAAAGTCTATGATATCAGTAAACCAATTAGTCGCTACTTTAACAGGCTGCGTGTGCACCTTCACCGACCTCGTAAAGGTACTAGAAAACCTAAATGCCAATTGGGATGCTGGATCGGCACTCAGTCTATGGCGCAGGACAAAATGGGCCTGCAAGGACAGGGATCTTACTCGAATTCTTAGCGATCTACAGAACCATAAATCGTCACTGAACTTACTGCTGACAATTATTAATTGGTCTGTGCGTCCATCATTTCAAAAATCTCCGAACTGACATAGCGCAGCAAATCAGCTCAAGAAACACAATGTCATGTGGCACGATTAGCACATTTCCTGGAGTCGGTTGTAACTTCGGATCCAAGTTTGTCCTCGCGCATGGCTGCATTCGATATCCAGCAAGATAATAATTCATTCGATACGTCATCAGTTCGCTCCGTATCAGCGCTTACAACCATCCAAACATCATTAGAATATTCATTTGAGGGTACTCTCGCCAAATCTCGTCCATATCGAAAAGTGACCGCCAATTCTACCAATTCTTCAATCTATTCTGTCAAAAACATCGTCACTTCCGAGTCTAACTGGTCACAGCTCACTGGGCTGAGTCTCTCTCAGATATCGAACATCTCAGTCATTGGCCTACGCGTGCGTACCGATGAACTGCACAACGGTGACTTTTTCGACCTTAAAGAAGCAAAAACGAGTGACGGGTGGATGGGGCTACATGATGCAGCTACAAAAGGATACACAGCAACGGTCCGGCATCTTGTGAAGACCTTGGGCGCCGATCCAGCGGCCAAGGACAACGACGGCGCGGTTGCGCTACACTGGGCTGCTTCCAATGGACACGATCCAACAATTCGTCTGCTGCATGAGCTCGGTGTCGACATGGAATCGAAGGACAACGGCGGATTGACGGCGCTACACTGGGCTGCTTCCAACGGGCACAGTACGACAGTTCGGATGCTATTCAGTGAGTTTGGCGTCGACAAGGAGGCCAAGGACAATGAAGGGTGGACGGCGCTACACTGGGCTGCTTACAAAGGGCGTGATACTACAGTTCGGATGCTTGTTGGAGAGTTTGATATCGACAAAGAAACCACGGACAATAGAGGGAGGACAGCACTACACTGGGCTGCTACCAATGGGCACGATTCAACGATTCGGCTGCTAGTCGAATTCGGTATCGACAAGAAATCGCAAGACAACGACGGAGCAACTGCGCTACACTGGGCTGCTTTGAATGGGGAGCATGTTACAGTTCAACTGTTGCTCCAACTTGGTATCGACAAGGAATGGAAGGACAACGAAGGAGAGACGGCACTACACTTAGCTGCTTCGAACGGTCACGATACCACGATTCGGCTACTACTAGATTTCGGTGTAGACTTGGAATCAAAGGACAACGAGGGGGCGATGGCGTTACACAATGCAGCCTCTGGGGGACAACCAAATACGGTTCGGCTTCTTATCGAGCTGGGGGTGAACATGGAATCGCAAGACGGTGACGGATTAACTGTACTACATTGTGCTGGTTCTAATGGGCACGACGCTACCGTTCGGATGCTTGTTTGCGATCTCGGTATGGACAAAGAAACTAGCGACAACATAGGCAGGACGGCACTACACTGGGCTGCTTCTAAGGGGCACAATGCCACGGTTCGGATGCTTGTTTGCGAGCTCGGTAGCAACAAAAAAGCCACAGACAATAAAGGCAGGACTGCGCTACACTGGGCTGCTTCCAACGGGCACGACGCCACGGTTCGGATGCTTGTTGGCGAGCTCGGTACCGACAAAGAAACCGAGGACAACAATGGCAGAACGGCGCTACATTGGGCTACCTCCAACGGGCACGATGTTACGATTCGGGTGCTACTCGAGCTCGGTATCCATACGGGATCCCATGACAACGACGGATTGACTGCGCTACACTGGGCCGCTTATAATGGGCATGATACGACAGTTCGAATGCTTATCTGCGAGCTCTGTGTGGACAAAGAAATAAAGGACAACGGTGGCAGGACGGCAATACACAAAGCAGCTATCGAAGGACAGACTAGTACAGTTCGCTTGTTGGTTGAGCTGGGAGTCGATAAGGAATCACAGGACAATAGCAGTGCAACATCGTTACATCGAGCCGCATCCAAAGGGCATGATACCACGGTTCGGATGCTTATAGTTGAGCTCGGAGTCGAGAAGGCGGCCCATACCAGGATAGGACGGACGGCGATACACCTCGCAGCTATTTATGGACACAATGCTACGGTGCGTCTACTTGTTGAGCTCGGTGTCGAGAAAGAATCGAAGGACAAGAACGGGTCAACACCGTTACACTTCGCAGCTGTTTATGGGCATGATGATATGGTTCGTTTCCTTGTTGAGCTCGGTGTCGACAAAGAATCGAAGGACATGGACGGGTCGACGGCGCTACACCTCGCATCTGCTAATGGGCATGATGGCATTATTCGTTTTCTTGCCGAGCTCGGTGTTGACAAAGAATCGAAGGACGTGGACGGGTCGACGGCCCTCCACCTCGCAGCTGTTAATGGGCATGATGACACAGTTCGTTTACTTGTTGAGCTCGGTGTCGACAAAGAATCGAAGGACATGGACGGGTCGACGGCACTACACCTCGCAGCTGCTAATGGGGATGATGCCATGGTTCGGCAACTAGCCGCGCTTGGTCTCGACAAGGAATCGAAGGACAATAAAGGGTCGACGCCGTTACACTGGGCTGTATCTAATGGACAGTATAACACTGTTAGGATGCTTTCGAGTGATCTTAGTGTCAACAAGGAAGCCAAGGACAATGATGGGTGGACGGCACTACACTGGGCTGTTTCTAAGGGGCAAAATCCCGGGATTTCGATGCTTGTGAGCGATCTTGGTGTCGACAAGGAATCGAAGGCCAATGACGGGTTGACGGCCCTACACCTCGCTGCTACTAATGGAAATGATGCTACGGTACGTCTACTTGTTGAGCTCGGTGTCGATAAAGAATCAAAGGATAACGACGGGTCGACGCCGTTACATCTCGCAGCTCTTTGTGGGCACGATACCACGGTAAGTCTACTTGTTGTCGAGCTTGGAGTCGATAAGGGGACCCTATCCAAGAAACAGCGAACAGCGCTGCACCTCGCAGCTATTTATGGGCACGATTCCACGGTTCGTCTTCTTGTTGCCGAGTACGGAGTAGACAAAGATTCGAGGGATGTGGACGGGTCAACACCGCTACACCTTGCGGTAACGTATGGACATGATGCCACAGTTCTTCTTCTTGTTTCCGAGCTCGGTGTGGACACAGAATCAAAGAACAACAAAGGATCGACACCGCTACACCTCGCAGCAATTTATGGGCACGATTCCACGGTTCGTCTTCTTGTTTCCGAGTTCGGAATGGACAAAGAATCGAAGGATATGGACGGGTCTACATCGTTACACCTTGCAGTAATGTATGGACACGATTCCACGGTTCGTCTTCTTGTTTCCGAGCTCGGGGTGGACAGAGAATCAAAGAACAACAAAGGATCGACACCGCTACACCTCGCAGCAATTTATGGGCACGATTCCACGGTTCGTCTTCTTGTTTCCGAGTTCGGAATGGACAAAGAATCGAAGGATATGGACGGATCTACGCCACTACACCTTGCAGCAATTTATGGACGCGATGCCATGATTGATCTTCTTATTGCCGAGCTCGGGGTGGACAGAGAATCAAAGAACAACACGGGATCAACACCACTACACCTCGCAGCTGGTTATGGGCACGATTCAACGGTACGTATACTTGTTGTCCAGCACGGTGTCGACCAGGAATTAAAGGACCGGGACGGTTCGACGCCTCTGCACTGGGCAGCCGTTTATGGGCACGATGCTATGGTGCGTCTACTTGTTGTCGAATTCGGTGTCAACCAGGAATTGAAAGACAATGACGGGTCGACGGCGCTGCACCTAGCAGCTGTTAAAGGGTACAATACTACAGTTCGGATACTTGTCGGCGAACTTGGTTGCGACAAGGAAGCGAAAGACAACACAGGTCGGACGGCGTTATTCTACGGTGCTTGCAACGGGCACGATGACACTGTTCGGATGCTGGTCAGGGAGTTCGGTGTCAACAAGGAAGCGAAGGACATTCATGGGAGGACGGCACTACACTGGGCTGTTTTCAATGGGCACGATACTACGGTTCGGTTGCTTGTTGTTGAGCTCGGTGTCGACAAGGAATCGAAGGACAATGACGGGCTGACGGCTCTACACCTCGCAGCTGCTAATGGGCGTGATTCCACGGTTCGGATGCTTGTCAGCGAGCTGGGTGTTGATAAGGATGTCCAGTGCACCGAAGGGTGGACGGCCCTACACCTGGCAGCTTCTAATGGGTGGATCTCACAGTTCGTGTACTTGTCGTCGTGCCCGGCGCGAACAGAGTGTTCATCAGTGCCGGTATAAGGCGAGATACGCAGTGAGTCGCAACCAGCCTATGTATCCCAGGACGATTGCTGAATAATTCCACGCTGTTAGTTTATGAAATAGAAGACTGATCGTGGTATCTCATATATAGGACACTGGTCACAAATATAGATTCCGCTTACCACTCCCCGATTCTGGAGACTTTCAAATAAAATATTATTTTCTTCTATTAGTGTTTGCCTAGAAAATGGAGTGGGTTCAAGGCTACGAATGTAAATTTTATTCGACGGAAGAGGGAGAAACGGTCATGTTTGGGCTACCTGCACCATTTTTAATTATTATGTTTCAATGGATACAGTCAGGGTTCTCAAAAGTCTGGGTGACCGGGCGTCTTCTGGGGCCCGAAGTCGGCATCCAGGGTCGGGCCGGCTGTGTATATCCCCAAGGCGTCCAGGCAAATATATACGTACCCTAGGGCCTCACCAAAGAACCTGGGGATGCCAGTTAATATAACTAGCGGATGTTAGTGGGCAACTAGTGCAGAGAATACGAAGGTGCAGCTCCGATATCCAGAACTAGTTGACCAGCAATATATACCCGTCCGATCCGTTCCCGGAAGACTCGGCACAGCGCGTCAGCAATGAATATCTGAAGATCCCTCAGCTGGATGATTCGGACCAGATATTACTCCCACATGATGCATGTTAGGCCTAAATATCGCAGCGGAAAATTGTGCGATATGCATATTATTTTCTTGCAATTATAAACTAGACTTTTGTCCACTGAAAGTAATTTCTACCAGTGTTCGAAACGGGCCGGGCCAGCCCGAGGGCTTTCAGGCCGGCTTTGAGGCGGCCGGGCCGGGCCGGTAATCTGAAAGCCCACAAAGCCCGGGCATTTTAATTGAAAGCCCTGCGGCTTTATCAAAGCCCCCGGGCCGTGTGGGCTTTCTTGGGGTTTGGTGTCAGACGAAGCTTTTTTTAGCGTAAGTGGTGCAAATGTGAAATGAGTGGTAAAAGTATCACTAGGGTGCAGAAGAACTCATAAAGTGGCAATCGGCTTGCGCCTCGACCAATCAATTTGCTTGCGTCCAGCCAAGACATGGACGCAAGCAAAATGATTGGCTCGCTTATTGAGATCACGTGAAATTGCCACGATCACGGCCACTCACTCAGCCCATTGGGGCTTGCAGGCTGGCTCAGGCTTCTTCCAGCAAAGCCCGCGCTAAGGACGGCCGGCCAGGCTTTGTCCAAAGCCCGAAGGCTGGGCCTGAAAATGTCAGGCCCGGCCTGGCCCGGCCCGTTTCGAACACTGATTTCTACTGTCACTTTCTCTCGCTGCAAGACCCATATCTATTCTTGTCAACCCCAAGTTTCTTTCGTTTGATTCTCTTGCTGCATGTCCTATATCTGCTCTTGTTATACTTCTAGTTTCTGTATTTCTCTCCTTCTCTAACTGAGTTTCTGACTTTCTTACCCTTTTGCTGCCTGTTTGCCCCGTTACATTGTTCTCATGCTATCCATCCTCCTGTTTCATTACCAATAATTGTGTCAGTATCCTTTGTTACATCATCTTCCCTTTCGCTGTTAATTTCACCTTTTAATACTTTCTGGTTGCTCTGACTCTTAGAATTATTTAGGCCGGGCTGGGCTGGTTAGGAACACTGGTATCATCTCCATATTAGTACCAGCCAGATGTCGCGACGCGAAGGCAGAGATCTATTTTTGCAATAACTCGAGTCCAGAATCCCGCAATCCAACTATTCCTTGAATGACAAATTGTAGCCAGGGGAACGGCGAGGGCTTACCTTGGGATGGACTTCTGCCGCTCCTTACTCTAACTCTATGTATATGCTGCATCATGATATGAGTCGCCTGGTCATACCAACAACGTTCTACAAAGAAATATTCAAACGGTAACAGTGTGGGGGGGCGAGGTATGGAGAGCGGCAAAGTTCGCCAACCCATGAGCGGGAGCCACTGTGGAAGCATTGGCCGACAGAGATGGAAAGCAAGCAAACACCATTGCCGAAAAGGAGAAAATGCTCAGAGGAGAATCATTCCCACCAAACAATGGCGACCAGTACTAGGAACTACGTCCAGCAGGCCATGCCCACAAGCGTATAACTGAGCAGACAGTCGAACGAGCTCTGTTCTCGCAGTCGGTCAAGAAAGCCCCAGGCCCAGACAAGCAATCATTCGGAGCCATACGGTTACTCTGGATGTCGAAAAGAATGGGAATCATAGGATTAACGAAAGCGGCAGTCCGAACGGGACACCACCCAACTGTCTGGAAGCGCGCCAGTGGGGTACTGATTCGGAAACCAGGAAAGGAGGACTATACGACACTGAAATTGTACCGTACCATCTCCTTGCTCAGCTGCCTGGGAAAAGTCGTCGAGAAAGTAGTTGCAGAGCTACAGTCTGACGAGGCCGAAAATGAGCACTACTCAGCAATGGCCAGTTTGGCAGTAGATAGAAAAGATCGGCCATCGACGCAGCAGCCATCATGGTCGACAGAACACATTCAGCATGGAAAGAAGACAACATCACTGGGGTCCTCCTGATGGACCTCAAGGCTGCGTTCCCAAGCGTGGCGAGAGGGAGGCTGATCCATGCAATGATGACCAAGCGGATAGATTGAGACCTCATACGATGGACCGAAAGGTTTCTCTCAGACAGGACGGTGGAGATCGTAATTGAAGGCACCGTCTTGCAGAGTCACTCCTTCGAAGCAGGCGTACCACAGGGCTCACCCGTGTCGCTGATTTCTCTCGCGATACACACCGCTGGGCGTATGAATTGGGTGGAAGAGAGAGTCCAAGCCGAGGGCCTCTCCTTCGTAGACGACCTCAGATGGGTGCCAACTGGGAAGGACGTGAACCAGGTGATCAAGAAACTTGATGCCTGCGGAGCAGAGAGCATCGAATGGGCCAGCAGGCGAGACCTCCAGTTTGACACTGCGAAGACGGAAGCAGCACTCTTCATACCCAGGAGAGGCCACAAGGAGCACCTCTGGCCAAAACTCACCGCCAAAATCAAGGTAGGAAACCGCTTCGTCTGATTTAACCAAGAAGTGACACGGTGGTGAGAGTCTGGATTGCCGCCCACCTAACCTTCAGAGAGCATCACAACTGGTGTATGAAGAAGGCCAGGGCGGCAGACGCCCAACTGCGCGCACTCACAAGGATGCACGGAATCACCCCACAGCGGGTAAGAGGCGTCAAAATAGCCTGCGTCCAAGCCTTCGCACTTTGTGGAAGCGAGCTCAGGTGGGACCTTAAAGAAACCGCCAGACGAGAAGATCTCCAACTCCTTCTCAATTGGCACGCCAGGTCAACCCTGGGTGCCCTGCCCACGACCCCTCTGGGGGCACTGATGAGAGATTCAGGACTCACACTTGGGCCAGTTGCCGTCGACTGGAGGCAGCAACAATTTACTGCGAGACTCACAAATGTATGCCAATGCTTAAAACTGATGAGGACCTACAACCACCCCACGTCGGGCGCGCCAATATGCAGAGTCATCAAGAAAGAGCATGGACGAGGTCGAGAAGCAGAGACTATGTGCTGGCCCAACCTGGACGAAGAACTGGCGATCAAGACGGTCATACTGAGCGCTGACACCGCGGCAAAATGAGAGGTGGTACATTGGGCATGAGAGAGAGGCAAAAGTAGGTGCGGGGGTCTGGATGTGGTGGACGGACGGATCGCGATCCGATGACGGCAGAGTGGGAGCTGCAGTAGTAGACATGCACAGAGGCGGCTGGAGAGCTTTCCGCAGCCACCTCGCCACTGGACGAATGGAAGTCTTCGACGCAGAACTATGGGCAATCGGACAAGCACTCCGGGAGTCCGTAAAGAAAGAGGACACACTGCAGACACACGGAGTGACGACAGCAGCTGTCTTCAGCGACTCGCAAGGAGCCATTAGACAAACGGAGCACGTGGAAACAGGGCCAGGGTAGCATCTAGCCAGGTGGATTAACCAGTGTGCCAGGACTCTTCACGAAGCCGGCATAGAGACAGATATCCACTGGGTCCCAGGACACACTGGCATTGCAGGAAATGAGGATGCAGATCGCCAAGCGAATCTAGCAAGAGAGGGCCGCAGATCAGGCACAGTGTGAGAGCGAGTATACACCTCGGCGGCGAACAGGACAAGGCAAATCTCGGAAGCACAGACGGCAGCGATGGCAGAGTGGGTGGCCGACCAATGCACCAAAGATCACGGCCACAGACTAAAAGGCAATGCTGGGAGCAAGAGACCCATCCCAATGAATAGTGCGAAACCACTGGTAGCCAGGTTGTACAGACTGAAATCCGAACACGTGCCAGTGGGAACATACCTAAAACAGTTCGGACTCCGAGACGACGACAAATGCTGGTGGTGGGGCGGCGGAGGCAGGAGAGTAGCCCAGATGTGGGAGCATCTTGTCCGCCACTGCAGCCGATGGAAAGACCAGCAGGAGACGCTGTGGAAAGTGGTGGGGAAAGCAACGGGATGGAGAGTGGGCAGATCGCGACATGTGCAGGTCTCTGAGCTGCTTTCCATGCAGAGGTGCGATAAGGGGGTGATGGACTTCCTGATAGCTACTGATATCGGGAAGTTCCCTCCCAAACGTGCGCTGGAGGAGGAGGAGGAGCAAGAGCCGGCGGGCTCTTCCTGATTTCATCACATTTCCTTTGTAGTTCACATAGATTACCTTCAGATGGGTTGCTTTTCTTTTCCTTTTGTCAGAAGGGGACGACGGGTAGTAGGAGCGGAGCTCCGCCATCTAGCCGGCTAGCCCGGAGGCGGAGGGGAGTAAGGGGCTGTCATACTCTAACTAGAGTGAATACAGTATGATTAAAACAAACAAAACGGTAACAGTGGGGTTAGCTTGGGACCAATGCTGCAGGGAGATAAAAGAACTAACTCTCTGTTGAATTGAATCATCAAGTTGAGGTTAATCGTTAATAATCGTACCTGTGAACATTAGGAGCAAACTCACTTGCTAAACGATCAGGCCAGCAACCGCACCTGTAGTCCAGTTCGGGGCAAAACTGACGGCCAACTCACTAACTGTCAGATCAAGCCATCAGGCTAGCATTAGCTAACTATGGGTAAGACAGCGGGGGAACTATCGTGCGGAGACTCACTCGTTATTGGGCCATGTCATCCTGCTTTGAGTTAGCAATTGGTCATAGGCAACAGCTACCATCATTGGAAATTTACCAGCGATTGGATTAAGCCATTAGGCTGGAGTTAGTCACTGGGAAAACGCAACAGGTAATGGGCATGTCAGCTCACCCCCTATTCGATCAAATCATAAAGTCATTAAGTTAACTTCAACAAGAAATAATGCGCAAATTTGCTGAGAAAAATCTTTTAGACTCACAAACTGTCGGATCAAGCCGAAGGGCGGGCATTAGCAACGGGAAACACGGCGATGAAACGATGATGGGAATACTCGCAGACTGTCGAATCAACCCATTGGGGCGAAATTAGATATGGAGGAAATCAGCTGAGGGACAATTGTGTGAGTACTCACCTTCTGTCCAATCACGCATCCGGGACCATTTGCAACGCACGTGCTACGCGAATGATGGCTGAGGAACATTCTGGGGAACTCAGAGGCTGTTGGATCATACCATCGGGCTGGCGTTAGCAAAAGGTAAGACGGGCGGAGTATCCAGCATGAGGAAACTCACTCGCTGTCAAATCGAGTCGCAGCATTAGTCACACGCAGTAGACATGATGGTGGATGAACAATTAGAGGAAACTCACAAGATGTTGTACCAAGGCATCTGACTAGCGTTAGCAATGGACAAGACAGCAAAGGAACCATCATAGGGAAAGCTCACTAGCTGGGTAATCAAGTCGTTCGGCTGTTAGCAACTACCAAAGTCTAAGTCGGCGGGTGAACCACATTGTGCAATCTCACCGACTGTTGAATCATGTCATTAGACACGAATTAGCACACTGATAGCTGTTGCATGAACCCGACCGAGCTGAGCTTCAGCTGAGCTGATGTCAAGGCACACAGCCGATAGGGCATAAGGCACTCATCTACCTTGTATATATCTCGAGTCTTTCTCCTGCTCTCCAGTCTCTGTACCTAAGTCTATTCACACGGTTCTCCCCTCCATATTTCAACCATAGCAGTCCATATACACTGGGTAAATAGCCGATGATACATTGCAGGCAAACTCACAGGTTATCGAATCATGTTAATTGTTAATTACTTGCTATTATCAACTGGCAGCGTGCAAACGAAAACGCAGAACATGCAAGGGCAAGCCTGCCGTGGAGTTATTGGGTGCCTTATGAGCTGTAGCATTAATCTATTGAGCTGGCGCTAACAACTGGTAATAGCAACGAGTAAGACAGGCTACGAACCATGGTAGGGCACTCATGCGCTGTTAGGTCAATTCATCAGGCTGATGTAAGTAACTAGAAAGGGACACGACCGGCGTAGAACCAACGGGGAGCTCACTCGCTATCGGATCAATCCATCATGCATGCATTAGCCAAGTGAAACAGGCAAGATGGCAGAGAGACCATCGTGGGGTAACACACAGGCGGTCAGATGAAGCCATCGGGGTTGAATTAGCAATTGGCAATACTGCAGAGAAGCATCGTAGAATACACACTTACTATCGGATCAAAACATCCGCAAGCATTAGCAATAGCCAATTGACATGAACGCTGCAGAATCATCGTGGGGAAGCTCACATTTCTTGTTGATAGATCCATAAGGTTCATGACTGTTCTTTTAGACTTCACACTTTACTCTTCCCTTTCCCTATTCATCTTGGACCTTTAGACCTGTACCTCGACAGACATTGTACCATAGCCAATACACGGTTCTCCACTTAATAGTCGTAAAATATCAGCGGACAGCTCCGGCCAAAAAATTTAAATCAGATTCAAACTCAGTCACAAAATCTCGCCTTTCCAGAGTAACTTAAAGGCAAGAAAGACCGATGCGTCACCGAAGGCACGGATTGGCCGCCCCCGGGCGAAGAATCAGTGGTCAGGACCACCATACTGGACGACACCACCGCAGCCAAGAGCGCCGCGCAACGCTGGGCAAGAGAGAAAGAAGCCAAAGTCGGAGCAGGGGTCTGGATGTGGTGGAGAGATGGATCGCGCTCAGACGATGGCCGAGTGGGAGCCGCAGCAGTGTGTAAACACCGAAACGAATGGAGGTCTCGCCCCAGCTTTCTGGGCACTCGATGTATGGAGGTCTTCGAAGCCGAACCGTGGGTGATCGGACTCGCGCTTGAAGTGGCGATCGAGGAGAGAGACAAATTGCAGGAGCATGGAGTGAAGACAGTGGCAGTCTTCAGCGATTCCCAGGCCACAATCCAACGAATGGCACACCTGGAGCCGGGCCCAGGGCAGAGTCTGGCGAGGCGGATCAACAGAAGAGAGCGGAATCTCCTCGCCCACGGCATTGCGACCGTGATCCACTGGGACCTGGGACAATCTGCCATCCCCGGGAACGAAGAGGCAGACCGTCAGGCGAACTTAGCCCGAGATGCGAGCGGAAGCACAGTGATAGAGCAGCCGTACACCTCGGTGTCGAATAGGGCTAGACATATCTCCGAAGGAAGATCAGCAGCCAAGGCGCAGTGGGAGGCCGACAGGTGCAGCAAACACTTTAGCTACCGACTCAAGGGCAAGGCGGGGACCAAGAGACCTATCCTGATGACAAGCGTCAAGTGGCTGGCCGCTAGGTTTTACCGACTGAAGTCCAGGCACGCGCCCAGTGGAGTTTACCCGAAACGATTCGGCCACCGAGATGACGACAAGTGCTGGTGGTGTGGAGAGACAGTGTCCCAGACGCGGGAGAACCTCTTCCGCCACTGCAGCCAGTGGAAAGATCACCAGAAAGAACTGGGGAAGGCGGTGGGGAAGGCGACGGGCTGGAAAGCGGGCTGATGCCGACATGTGCAGATCTCTGAACTGTTTTCCATAGAAGAGTGCGACCAAGCGGTGATGGACTTCCTGGGGGCCACTGAAGTCGGGAAGTTGCCGCCCAAAGTGAAGTAGCGGTAGGGAGCGGGCTCAGGGCTCGGGAGCGGCGGGGGCGGTAATGGGGTTAGACCTTTCTTTCTTTCTTTCTTTCCTTTTGTCTTTCTCTCATATCACCTTTTCATTTGTCAGCGGGGACGAAGGGTAGCGGGGGGGAGCTCCGCCATCTAGCCGGCTCGCCCGGAGGCGGAGGGGGTTAATAAGGTCCTGTCATACTCTAATTAGAGTGAATACAGTATGATTAAAACAAAACAAAAAAGACCGATGCGTCAAATTGCTCAAAATAGCCACCCACCCCTCAGAACCTTGCCATGACCGAACGCTATCTTCTTCCATGGAGAGATTTTGTACTATTCGTATTTCGTATGAGTGATGGTGGACAGCTATAAGGCCATATGGTCATTAACATACCTGAAGGCTAGTTATCCCATGTCCTAGAAGGAAACTCTGAAAATTTCAGGCCTTTACACATCTCCATGCAATCATCCATCGCTTTGTAGAGTTTGGGAACCCAACTACAGTCGCTGTGTGAATTGGTAAAGATGCAGGAATGAAGAACAGGCGGATGATGAATGCCACAGTGACAGAAACCCTCGCCAACTTTAAATACGCCTATCTTCATCACAGGGATTTCCTTAACTCTATCGGAAATGTTGATCAGGCTCTCCGAATATGGACCAGAGCCGACGAGGAAAGACTGGTACAGAAGGCCTATTTGCATCGCATCACACTGTCTGGCATTCAGGCCTTGAGAGCAGACCGCTTTCCATTCTTTGTCCTCGCCAATATATGTGTTTTCGATACTTTCCACACGAGCTCGAATTGAATTGACCCAACGCTGACGTCCCTCCATAAGTTTAGCTACGACCCAAGAATTAGCAGTAGTCCACGTAACAGAAGGCGGCCCCGCCAGAGACTGGTAGAGGGTAAATTACCGGAAATAGCAGCAGGGATACAGTCGGCAAGTGGAAGCTTTTGGTTTCCGAAGAGAAGGCCATCGTCGGAGTCGCAAATTTTGCCTAACATCAGATCCCTCGATACTTCCGTAAAAATATCCTCCGGTCCGAATACCCACGATATAAGAAGCCAATCTGTGAGGTGGGTCTTTGCCTTTGTCTTCAGCATATCGCACCAGACCACGGCAATAAGCTGCATAGCTTCATGCAAGCTATATTTATCGCAAATTATGGATATACGGACCATCCTCCCGATGGTTATCTTTCGAGGCATCTGTTTGTACTGCCCGTGCAACACGTGAAGAACAAATCCCATTATGGTAGGATCATCGCCCTGCAATGTCACCGCCACAGGTTCGCCGTCATTCCTTTTGTGGGACTCTCGAAGTGCGACAGCTTCAGCAAATTTGGACTGTTTACCTAACATGTTTCTGAACACTACCGACGTGGCACAAAGTACCTGTGAATAAACACGATAGCGTCTGGAAATATCACCGGCAGAGACATCTAGTATCACATCGCCGTCGTGGACAATGTCAAGGTTGCGACCGTACGGTGGAGGAGTGGTGGATGGAGGAGTGGTGGTTGGAAGAGTGGTGGTTGGAGGAATGCCGGTTGGAGGAGTGGCGGCTGCATTACTCGAGGACGGGTTAGTGATCTTTAGGGACGAGTCGAAGACCAAACCAAACGTTGACATTTGAGCTTTGCGAATGTATATGGAAGTAGGAAGGGAGTTGGGGTGCCGCTGTAGTAGTGTGATGGGATGCTTCAAGGTAGAGAGAAGGCAGTGTTGAGATTTAATCAAACTTCCCCACAAAGTGTCTTCACAAGCGCCGCTGCCACGTCGCAGGCGCTTATACAGTACGATTTAGGAAATGCCGAAAGTGGGATAGCACTAGGCAAGTGGTGTTACACGACAGCGGTAATTCGACCAATCGCAAACCCCTGTACCTTCAGTACGAAAATAAAAAAGTGGACACCATTTCAAACTTCATCGATATATTGAGGCATTCGTAGGTAAAATGGTCAAATTCTAATCTGGCTCACTTTGGTAGAACATTGTAGGGTGGAATCTGTTGCTCGGTACGCATGACAGGGATGATACTGGATGACTTGACAGGGGTTGTTGACAGAGCCATATGGATCGTGACTGCTCTTTTAAACATCACACTTTACTCTTCCCTTTCCCTACGCATCTTGAAACTTTAGGCCTGTACCTAGACAGTCATCGTACCATGGCCAATGCATGTGGTTCTCCCTTCATAGTCGCAACAGGCGTACCACGTGCCATGTATAATGCAGGAATTTTTCTTATCTTTAGAACTGCTCTCTTGAATCAGTGCGGAACTTGACTGGACTGGATTGGTGCAGACTTAATAATTGATTAAGTATAAAATAGGCAAATTTATGTCGTTTCTAGGTCATGACGCGGCTTAAATGCCTGGAAATACAGTAGAACCTGCTTAAATGGCATTCAGCTGACGCAAGATTGGTATTATGGATAGTTGGCGGCGATAAGGTATCTTTTTGGCATTACCTAGTGGACTCGGTCTTCCCCAGCATGTGCTTTATTCAATCATATAGGGACATTTCCAGCGCTAGAACAGGCACGAAAGCAAAACCGAAACGAAACAATAAACGAAGCATAAACAGAGGTGCCACCTCGGGGGAGCGGAGGCCACCGCTGCGGCCGCCGCTCCACCTGGACTCTCCCATTCTTGGCCGGAAGCCATTTCACTGGGTGTAGAGTCGAAAACATACAGAGCTAGCATCGGTATATGTAAGGATGCGGGTGGGCGGGTTTTGTGAAGCTGAAGGCGCTGCTTTGCCTAACCACTGCCGCTTCGTTCCTCTTATATACCTCTTTCCCTCGCTCCTGGCTTCCTCAATTCCCTTCCACGCTCAGGCTCTGGCTCAATCCTCGAGCTCGTGCTCAGGCTCTAGCCCAGGCTCAAGCTCGAGCTCTAGCTCAAGCTCTGGCTCAAGCTCTGGCTCAAGCTCTGGCTCAAGCGCTAGCTCAATCTCTAGCTTTTGCTCGTGTTTGGGCTCTCGCTCGAGCTCAAGCTCACACGTTGGCTCAAGCTCACACTTTGGCTCAAGCTCAAGGTTTCGGCCACCTTCCTCCGTCCCTTCCGTCGGCCAAATTGCTCGCCCCTGCCAGCCGATGGTCAAAGAGGCTCGCCCCTACTAGCCGCCGGTCGATTCCCACCCGCCAATTCGCTTCCACTAGCCCTCAGTCAAACTGGACCATTGTTTTTAAGCTGTCCTGAAGTCTATTACTGCGCCCAACCAGTGTTTAGAGTATTATGTAGCCCCCTAGCTCCAGAAACTTAAGGGTTCTCATTGGTACAGGGCCCAGGCGTTTTTCCGGGCTCGAGGATATAGTCTCAGGCTTGCCAAAAATATCTAGCCTTGGTCTGTCTCGTGCCCACATTCTAATGCCTCGGGCCCAGCATTTACATGGAGCCATCGATTCACACCAGCTATAGTGCTGCGCGGCATCAATCCCTAAGACTAACCTCAATAGCTGATGCAAAGAGTGCTTGACAAACGAGGCATTGATAAACCGGTGTGACTAGCGTAGATAGCTAAATAAATAATCCGTCGGGGAATTTGGTACAGTCACAAGCAACGATCTATATCTAAAAGAAACAATATAGACGCTGAGAGCATCGGTCTTTCTGTTTCGTTTTTCTTTTGTGTCTGGTCGTTCACTTTTTCTCTCATTTGTGGAAGGGGAAGATGGTTAGGAGAAGGGGATCCAATCATCTAGCCAGCCATCCGGAGAGGGAGGGAAGCCGACATTGCCATACTCTAGATAGTCTGAACGTAGTATGACTAAAACCAAAAAAGAGACAATATAGACAACGACTTGGCGCGTAATTTTCGAATAGCCTCTTCTTAAATTTCAAGCAACGTCGCCGAGGTGCAGGGTCAACTCGTCGGAACAGTAATTACTAGTCGAACACTAGATTCAACGAGCGGCGATCTTTGAGCGTAGTTCTGTGCGATGCCGAAGCTGCTGCAAACGCATATGAGCTAACCACACCATCGAGGATTTGTTGGTTTCGCGGATTTTCAGGTCGGAAGATTCCGGAGGTCTGTCTGGGCTCGGGAGTTGCTTGAGGGTGTGACATTGACATGGGGCACTGGCACGGCTGGGAGATGGCGGGCTGGCGAAGGATTGTAGACAGTCTGCGGTACCTTGTTTACAACGGCGTAGCTAGGTGAAGCGCCATGTTGCGGTGTCAAAGGGGGAAGTAGGTGCCGGCGATGGAGGCGTTGCCATGGGACGCCACCGAGTCTAAGTCATTTCGATATAAGCGGCTGTGAAGATAATCCCAGTTAACAATATGCAGTACCCTTCCTCTATTGGCTCTCAAGTGATGGCAATTTCACGTGGCGTAGTCTATCGCATTTGTATCCTTTCAGAATCTGGCTATCTTCAAACAAGTCGATATGAGTTAGGTTATCCTGCGGGTCAGGGGATGGGTAATGCAGTGCTGCAATCGACATAGACCACAATTAACCAACATAGAATATAGCCTTAGTCAGACACTACGCATAGAACCTCAGCCAAGTGCAACCGAAGTATCTGACATAGACTAATTACTGTGCACTCAGCAGTGGACTCGACATCATGATAGTTGGAGGCGGAAGTTGTTCACTACAGGAATATATGTGTAACACAAGGCGTCACCGACATTAACGCCTCGGCGTCAGACAGCTGAGGCTGTGGGGATCTACACTCCAGGCTGTATGATTGAGAGTCCAACACCTCTGGCAAAACACCGCCAGGTAATCGTTGCCACCCTTGGTCCTATCTTCGGTCGCCACATGGGGCGTTCTGGCTCGTGTTCAGCTCATAGTAGGACAATTTTTTCGAAGTGATTTGATGCAATGGAATGCGAGGTAACTACTGTTACAGGCACCGCTACCTACTGTACATCGCAGCCGCATTACCACGGAGAATGAAGATTCCTAGCAGTATGTATACTCGTGTTTCGGGGTAAAGGATCGGACGCTTCTGTTCTGGCAAACAACCACACAGAAACGGTAAACTGAAAGTGGCATACGCAGTTCTAAGTAAAGTGCGGTCTGAATAATGGCAAAATTAGTAAAGTGGGAGAGTACACTGAGTTCCACCCATGTTGACACAAGGACTCACAGCAAAAATTTAATACCAAAACAGGAGCCTCCGATCCTTTACTCCCAGACGCGAGTACCAGAGGATACAGTGTCGGTCACCCGCTGCAAGATGCGGGAAACAGGGGAGGGATGTCAACTCGAGATCTAAGTTATTGCTGGAAGGCTAATTGGTGCACCAATAGGACACTTCGGCACTTCCGGAACCGGAGTCGTTGTTCAGCCGCTAGCGGCCAACGTGTGAAAGCCAGGGTGATCTAGTGTAGGGACCGGGGTAGGAAATCTCCGATCTTATCAACCGCTGATCGCAGGAGCCAGGGTAGGGATCGACCGCTAAGCAGAAACCTTATCTTGATAACACGTGTGGGGCTTAGCGTGCATGAGCGCATGTATGACGACCCAGGCAAACACGTAGTTTCTTCAATGATGATATTGTGTCAGGGGCGCGATTTCCCGATCTGGACTGAAAAAAAATTACTAGAAGTAATAAACAGAAGGTTGTTGAACGGGATGGTGTCCAACACTCCCGAAATAGCTGTCCACTAGGCACACTGTACTATATACAATGTTTGTTGTAACCATCTTGCAGTTGGGGTACATAGCTTCTCAGCCATACCTTCTATGGCTGGCTTCGGTTTGTTCTATTTATTCGCGGGAGTAATTGAGTGCATCATCAATATGACAACAACCTAGAAGCTAATAGTTCCTATCACTCGGTTGGTAGTTACAGACTCCTCCTGTAGGGATGATAGGTTTGGTTGCTAGGTGTGCCAAACAGCTAGGATCAGCGACGTTTGAGGCAACACGGAAGATCGGCTATATTCGGATTTCGGAGACGGCATCCCATGCCTAAACTGTATCCGGGAAGCGAACGGGAGATGTGATGGTATTTCTGCCTTGAACCCATGCAAGACTGACATCAAGAGTTGCTATTTCCAATTTCTCTTCCACTCGTGCTAATTGGGTCGCTGTTCAATACAGAAATACTCGGTTTCCGGAGGTTTTTTGCATCCCGGCAACCACATCGAACATATCTAGTTCTTACTCCAAATTGCCTATCCAGACTCATCTAGAGTATATGACAGTATGTTGCGATCTGGAATATGTCTTTGATCCGACGTATGGGATGCCTGTATGTCGTGCAGTGTCATCACTTTCTTTTACCGGGGATTGCTACAATGCATTACACGCTGTTCAGGGTTCATAATCAGACCAGCAACTACATCATTCCCACAAACATGTAGGGACCACGTCGTGTGGTACAACCCGTTAAATTTGACAGCCGTTGGCGTTATTGTATGCAAGATCTACAGTTAACGGTACCGTCAATTTCCTAGCCCCTGTCGCCAGGTATACCCCACCACGAACCCTCGGTGCGTCTCTGTTCTGGAAGTTGAAATCTACAGTGCGCTGATTGTAAGTATCTGCTCTTATGTCTAAGCAATTCTAAGTACAACTGTTTGAAACTACGACATAAACGGGGCTTGATATCGCCTTCTCAAGATTCGTTCTTCACTAGTTTCAACCAGCACTCAAACAAGCAAACCTTCACATACCCGCAACCTCACCACACCATATCCACTTACCGTGCAACTCTGCACTCTCCTTCGATTCGAACTCCTAGCTCTTAGCTCCCCTCTCACCACTCCCGACGCCATCGCTGGGCTTAAGACTGCCTCCGGCGGCCTTTCCCTTGTAATTCGGGAGGCCACCCCAGATGCTGCTCCCCGGTCTCTTCAAGTGATCACGCAAGAAAAGTCTTCGTTCCTCAAATGCCAGTGTACCTGGGCAGTTTAGTGATGAGACAATCAAATGAGGGTGAGAGAGATGATGATTGATTGAACTGTCAATCGTACAAAGAGAGAGAGAAGATAGACATATATATATAAAGAAAGAAATCATCTCAATCACTACGTGCGAATCAATAAGAGAAAGCACTAAGCAAAAGCACTAAGAGAAAAATACTGATCAGGCCCGAGGCTTGTGGAGAAATAGCCTCCGCACTGGCCGAGAAATAGCCTCCACACCAAGCCCGAGGTTGGCGGAGTAATGGTCTCCGCACCGAGCCCGAGGTTAGCGGGGAAATAGTCCCCGTACCAAGCCCGCTAAATCTCGTGCATGCCTTAGTCTCAAATTGCCTGCCGGCTAAATCCCTTAGTCACCACTCCCCCTTTAGCCCAAGGCTTTCAAAAAAATAGAGAGAGTGAAGTGAAACGAAACTAAATTCAAAGACAGCGAATAGGACACCAGAGAAACTAATAGCAAAGCATATATCCTCCTCGTCCTCCACATACCATAACCAATGTCTGCCCAATTCCATTCCTAGTCCATCTACCTTAGACCAATATCCTTTGCAAATTCACCAAGTACTCCCCCAAGGGCTTTAGTGAGGGCATCCGCCAGTATCTCCGTACCAGCCACGTGCTTGATCTCGATCTCGCCCTTGGGAATGGGTTTGTGAATCGTGTGATATTTTAGTTGTAGGTGACGACTCTCAGATTGGAAGTTGCCTGAATATAGCGTAGTTACGCAATTAAGCCCATCGTTGAAGATACATCGAGTCATGTCAGCTCCAAGCTCAATCTCAGAGATGACATCTCAAAGCCAGTTGAGTTGGACTTTGCAATATGCTGTGGCAATCATCTCCGCTTGCATCGTCGACTGGGCTACTAAGGTCTGTTTCTTCGATCTCCAGAGCACGAGAATTCCCAGCGCAAAAATGATTATACCCGAGGTCGACTTACTAGAGTCTGCTACTCCCCCCAAGTCGGCACCGGCGTAGCACACAATGTGGTTGGAACCATGCTGGAGTCTTGGATCGTAAATCGTAAGTTTGTACTCACAAGTGCCGCCGAGGTAGCACAGCAAGTGCTTGATCGCTTTCCAATGGAGCGTGGAGGGTTGTGCTGCTTATCGGTCCAGGACTGAGATGCCATAGGTGATATCTGGTCGAGTGCCGAGCGCAGCATAGAGAATCGATCCAACGGCCTTCTGGTACATTCCAGTGTCAAAAGGCTGCTCATCAGCCTGGATGGCATGGAGCTTGTGGCCCACTTCCAATGGCGTTGAGCGCTTTCAGCAGTTGGCCATCGCAACGCGGTCAAGTATTAGGTTGATATATCCGATCTGATCAATGGCAATTGACCGTTTGCCGCGATTTCAATTAACAGTCATGGCTAGTTATCGGAAGGAGTCAGGCACAGGTATACGGCCTGCTGCCTTTAATCGATCATATAGCCGAGGAGAAATAGAAGATATGAGCTTCAGGCTGCCAATGATCGTGATATCATCAACATAGATGGGGATAAGAACGCCGTTTGGTTTACCGAGTGTGCCACCGAAGAACAGACCAGGGGCTGCAACTGAGGCTTGGAGGCCTAGATCATCGACAATATAGTCGAAGACTTCTTCAAAGTACTCTCAATTCGCCTGTTTGATGCTATACAAGGTCTTATTCAGCTTGACGATTGGGCGAGCTCGGCAATAGGGGTCATCAGGCCACTCGCCATCGGGGAGGCGCATGTAGAGAGTCTCTTGCCAAGGGCATCAGAGAAAAGCAGTCGGAATGTCAAGTACGGCAATCTCAAGGTCATGCTTCGCTCCAAGGCCGAGGGCAAGTCGAACTGAGGCCGACACAATGACTGGAGACGTGATATCATTGTAATCTCCAGGCTTTTGCTGATCTCCACGACCAACTAGTCGGACCTTCCATTTTTCAGTCTGGCCATTGGCTAGAAGCTTCCTGCCCATCACCCAGCGGCTCTCGATCATACTAGCATCTTCAGGGGGCCTCTCAACAAAGGTAAACACTCCATGGCTCTCCATTGATGACACTTCTTTGCCAATCGCTTCCTTCCATTGTTCAGCATCTTCGGAGTTCAAGGCACCACGGTAAGTCCTTGGGCCAGGCTCGATCATCATGGCCATGCTGATTGAGCTCCTTCCACTCCGAGTTCGAGATGATGAGGCCAGAGCAGTCGATTTCTGATCGCTCTGTAAGTCTTTGAGCATTCGATCTGGCTCCTGGCTATCAGGAGGTGGTGATAGATCATCATCCGAGTCGTCAATTGGATTAAGTGGTCGAGGCTTAGCTTTTAGGAGGTGCTGGGGAGGTTCAACTGGAGAAATAGGCTCACCACTCTGAAGCTCCCTGGCTGGCTCGAGCATGAGTTTCGTTGGTTGAGTTCTCAACAGCTGGTGGTAGAGGATGGACTCGTCAAATTTAATATCCCGGGCCATAAAGACTCGGCCAGCAGAGATATCCATAACTCGGTACTGTGTTGATGTCTCTGCCGAATAGCCAAGCAGAACACATTTGTAGGCGTGATTATCGAGCTTCTTTCAGAGATCTCCATGGATCCAGGCAAATGCTAAGCAACTGAAAGTACGAAGGTGTGAGATGTCTGGCTTCTTTCCAGCTCATCTCTCATATGGAGTCGAGTTTGGGAGGGCTCTGGTCGGTAGTCGGTTTTTGATGTAGACTGCTGTGGCAACAGCCTCAGCCCAGAGCTTATTTGGCATCCCAGCATGCATGCACATGGACCGCGCCGGGTCCAGTACTGTGCGATTGCATCTCTCCGATATACCATTCTGCTGCTGTGAGTCTAAGGCTGATACTTCCCTAGTAATGCCCTCCTGTGCCAGATAGTTGAGAAACTTCTCTCTGCTACCATACTCTCCTCCACCATCAACTCTGATCCTGCATACCTTCGACTTCGACTTCGAATGTTGATTCTCCACCCTAGCATCATACTCCTTGAACTTCACTGGGGCCTGTGACACCAGCGTCATGAGGTAAACTTCAGAATATCTCGAGTAGTCATCGGTGAACATAATAATATAGCGATAACCTTGCATCGTCTGAGTCTGCATTGGCCCAATCACATCAGAGTGAATTAGCTCAAGAAGTCGAGTTTTGGCTTTATCCTCCGAAGTCAAAATAGGTCTCCGGAACATCTTTCCCACTATACAGCCCTCACAAGAGCATGCCGATGGGCTCCTGGCATGCAATTGGATGCCTTTCACAGTATTGGGGAGCCGCTTAATTGCTGGCAGAGAGAGATGACCGAGACGAGCATGCCACACAAGGATATCTTTCTTCTCAACTTTCTGCCGAATGCCAGAGTATATCTCAGCATTCTTGTATGGATTCAGTGTATCGACAACCATCAAGGTCGATGTGGAAGGAGAGGTCCTGAGAATGAATAGACTGTTGATCACTGGCGCTAGGTAGACAAGTACTGATCTGAGACTTGCAATTGCTCTGTCCAAATTGAACTCGAAGTTCACTCTTTTCCGCATCAATTGGATGATACTGAGAAGGTTATTGGTGCCACAAGCAGGCACATAGAAGACGTGTCGGAGCACGATCTTTGCTGGCTTTGCACTTGGTCTGTCAACGTAGAATGAGATCGTTCCAGAGCCTTCGGCATCGACTATCTTATTGTTTGCAGTCTTGACTTGATGCTCTCCTTTTGCCATGTGATTAAGGGACTCGAAGAGGTGATGATTTCCGGTGACATGATTTGTTGCACCAGTGTCAAGGATCCAATTGTCAGCAGGTTGCTTCTCTGTGGCCACAGTGAACGTGATCACCGTGTCCTCATGGACTGAGTTCGGTTTCATGATCGAGAAGAGAACTGACTCATCATTTGCTGCCAGAGTCTATTCAGTAGAAGCCAAACTAGCATCAACTTTTGACTTCTTCGCAGGATATGAAGCCCACGTATCCTTGTTTCGCCATTTCGGCTTATTATGTCCCATTTCTCCACATCCATGGCACACGATGCCCTGACTCTTCTGACCACAACTTTCTCCTTTCGTTCCGCCTCCCTTCATGTTCGAAGTTCAGCCACGGCCCTTCTTCGTGACAAATGATACGGCATCAGGAGAGAGGCCTTTTGCTCTGCGGAGAGTGGCATTAAATGATAGGAGGTGGGAGGTAATGTTTGCAACCGTATCAGCCTTCTGAGTGAGTTCGAGCGTCGAGACAAAGTTTCGCCATTGGTCGTCATTTAGGAGGTTTGAGAGGATATAGAACTTCCGCCATGCATTGTCAATGGTGATATCGCAGATCGCAAGGTCATTGATGATTTTCTCTTGCGCTGTGATCCATTCAGAGATGGATGGGTATTTTTCGAGTTTGCAATCGGTTAGCTTTGGGATCTCAAATGGACCATCAAGCTTGATGACCTTTTCGAAATCGGTTTGAATGGCTTCGCATAATACCTTCGGATCATAAAACTTATCATCGTTATATCGACTGTGTATGGACGGTTCCAGGAGCGGTCAAATCGTGCCATTCGCCTTTTCTTAATAGTTGCGGTATGTTCTCCAGTCTCGGAGAAAGTTATCAAAACGTGTCAGATACGAAGAATCGGTTGATTGAGGTTGAAAGTCATAAGAAGGATCGAGACGGTTTGGAGCGGTAGGAGTAGTGGTTGATCCTGATGCTGCCGGTGCAGTAGGAGGGTGAGGGATAATTTCTGAGCCATCAACCACTCGCCAGACATCAAGATGCTTCAGGAGATCTTTCGCTTCTATTGCCCATGTTCGGTAGTTGTGCTCATTGACTTTACAAATGGAGGTCGAGATTGACATGATGGAGGATCAGGAGTGAACGATAAAATTTCTACTAATAGATATCGATTCCAGACTCAAAGTGGAAGAGGAGGAATAATGAAAACTCTACTAATTGATGTCGATCCACTAGGCAGCGGAGGTTCAGATACTGCAGGCACACCACAACAATGAACAGATTACTATCTTTCGTAAAAGTATGCTTGTGATAAGAACTTGAAGCCTGGGCTCATAATCTGATGAGACAATCAAATGGGGGTGTGAGAGATGATGATTGATTGAACTGTCTATCGTACAAAGAGAGAGAGAAGATAGACATATATATATAAAGAAAGAAATCATCCCAATCACTACGTGCGAATCAATAAGAGAAAGCACTAAGCAAAAGCACTAAGAGAAAAATACTAATCAGGCCCGAGGCTTGCGGAGAAATAACCTCCGCACTGGCGCAGAAATAGCCTCCGCACCAAGCCCGAGGTTGGCGGAGAAATAGTCTCCGCACCAAGCCCTAGGTTGGCGGATAAATAGTCTCTGCGCCAAGCCCGAGGTTAGCGGGGAAATAGACTCCGTACCAAGCCCGCTACATCTCGTGCATGCCTTAGTCTCAAATAGCCTGCGGGCTAAATCCCTTAGTCAACATTTAGAACCATACTTGCCCACAAAAATGCTGCCAATACTTTAGGTCAGCCATCCAACGCCAACAATACACGTTTGTCTGTCTTGCGAAGGGTGACGCGGTCAACGGGGATCTGTATGCCGCCAGTTTTATTTATTTTCGAGGAGTGAGCGCTGATATTTTGTGGCATAGGTATTGGGTAAAGCTACGGATAGGTTGTACTACCCTGCTGTGTTTCTGGCTAATTGTTCTAATGGCGGAATGAATTCCGTGGCTCAGCGAGCACTGAGTGGGGGATGTGACTGGTGCTGATACTGGAGTATAGGTTAGGTTAACTCGTGCCCCTAGACGGTCGGCAGGATAGGCAGATTTTGGGAAAGGGAATCTATGAGGCTCTGAAAGAATGGAAATAGCAAAAAGAAAAAATAAAAAGACGATGATAGAGTAAAGATTGATTGCGCAGAGAGGAAGAAATAAACGAACCTAAAGAGCAATTCCTTTGTATGAGATGGATTAATTTGTATTGAATAATAATCACAGGTTGATTTTCATAAGTTCTAGATTCATATTACAATATATATAGCCCCGAGTTTCAGTTCTTGTTGCTTTCAGTTTCTTTGTGCCCTCGTTACACGACTGCTTGAATCCTGCACGCAAAAAATACACCAATTGGTGGCTGCTTGAGACCAGCCACGCAAATTTACAATACGAGAATACGATTTTGGACCTTATTGAATAGATTATTACACGCATAATGACCGTCGCGATCGAGCCGTCGGAGGTTCGGATGGACTTTTGAACGCCAGTCAGCGAGTTTCTCAAATAATAGTGATAAAAACGGGCCAAATTAACTTCACCCAGGAGAGAATAATTCCTACATCATAGTCTGAAGTGGCTAGCTTTTGAGTTTGTTGGCCTTAAGCGTTATGCCAAGTATCCTTCAATGCTACAAAGCCACAATCCATCCTAATATCCGTACGGCGTAGTTCTTCGTCGAAACTGCTTGAAGACTCCGGAATTATGTTGCTAGCGGACAGTTTTTTCTGAGAAATATATTTACTAGTTAAGTAACTAGGAAGGTGATGAGGTCAATACTCTTCACCGTTGGGTTTGAAACGGAAAGTTGCGTAGCGGTTCGACCAACCGAACCGCGCCGGTCAAGTCATGTCGACTGAGAGTTTTAGCATGAAGGCCATAGGGCTTGGTACAGAACTTTGCTCTCCCATAACCGCAGGCCCAGTGCAGCTCTCCGCTGACTGTTCTCTCCGACTATGTCTGTCTTCAATTCATTCCCTGAATATATCCTGTGTCCACGTATAGATCGCCGTAGACGTACATGAACACCCGCACTGCACGCTGTTGGCACAAATCCACTCATCTTGATTGAATATTTTATGTGTATGCATGCTCAGCCACGTGTATAGATATGTTAACGCAAGAAGGCTATCTCCGCGGAGCTTGCCACATCAACTATTCCCGCCGCACTGTTGGATCTAAAAAGCAACCATAGGTACATAACGTTGCGTTTCAATGAATGGTCAGCTGCCAGCGGTCACATTTCATGTTGGTTAATGGTTTTAGTTGAGTTTTCTGTCCGGAGTCTGCAAGAAGAATTCAAACGGATATCGGGTGCAAGATTGAAACGGGTAGGCACTGCAAGTAGGTAGCTTGCCAAGACACGTTCAAACGATAACCACAAATGGTGAAGCCTCGATTATTAGCTACTGTTAAGCTACTCATCACGTACACCAGTCCGTTGAATTGTAGGTTCCCTCGCTGCTTGCCATTTGCGCCACCACCATATTCCCCCACCAAGCAGTAAGATGCCAAGTATACCACAGACTACTATTGCAGCAATAAATCGTCCGGGGAAAGTTATTTTTGGGGGCGGTGGCCAAATATCCTTTATGCGTTGGTCTACCCAGCCACCACTTGCGTGGGGCGACTTTAGTCCGGCGACCTCTTTTTGAACCTTACTGGGCTGCTTGTACTCCGCCGGATTTGCCTTGAAGTGAGTAAGAAAACCCTACATGTTATTAATTTTGTGCTGCATCACCCAGGGCGTTAATTGGAATTTACCCCGTCCGCTTCATTCATATCAAGTACGTTGACAAGTCTCCTGGTGCACTCCCAACGCTGATCAATCTTCCCTGCTCCTCTTGGCCAGCTTCCCCCAATAACTACTAGTTGGTTTCCCACAGCGTGGCAGGAATGGGAACGGAGATTTTCTTCTCCAATGGATTCTCTCTTTGGCTCGATGCGAACCCACCTATATGCGATCGATTAGAAACGAAAATTCGGTTATAGATACAGCAACTGCCTTTGTAGAACATACGTAAATGATGGCATTGACAGCACATATAAATCATGTATGCCCTGTGAATTGCTAGACGTCAAAAGACCACCATATAACCATAAACTAATTCAATGTCAACTATTAACATTCAACTGCGGAGGGATTATGTTCTCACTCCCAAACATTGCGTTTTTGGTCATTAACCAACACCGAGCAGAAGCGAGTTCGAACCGGAGGTTGGCTAATGAAAGCCTCCCCATATGTAGTTTGGTTATACCATACGCGTCGTTCGATGTCATACAACATGACATGTTGTAAAGATACCTATACTCCATCAGTCCATTTTATTGCATACTGAATGGTTAAGATTCTTACGCTCTCTCCGTTCAAATAATCGCTTGTTTCATTCGGGCTATTAATTGCTTGCCTTTCACCCATAAGTGAAACTAGCAGCCCCTTTCCATCATTTGGAATCCAGTCAAGAGTTCCATACTCAAACCCCTCGTTCCCTCGACCGTATCCATCCATTGATTCATTTCGCAACGTTTTGCTCTGGATGTCATATACTAGCATGCCGCGCTGTGCAGTACTCCAATCGGTTATAGGTGTTTTAGCAGATGTCCGTGTGCTAATATATCCACTGTAGAATCGCAGAAGCAATTAGAAACTGGGTAGTATCCTCGGAAGAAATATTACCCAAGCCAGTAACATGACTCATTGGTACAAGCTGAAGCACCTGAAACAGTTCGGATAATTTCTGTCCCGTTGTGAAACGTTTCTTCGTGCCATTTCCCTTTATTTGTTGCGTCCGTAAAACGCCACATAGAATACCCAGGGATGGCATCCTTCGTTACATGCCATCTCGATGTATTGATCCGATTGTCAGTGTAAAAGTGGCCTCCTTGGATAATAGTATCGTTGCCAATTACCCACATACCACCTCGATTGACAACTGGAGCATCGCTAGTCGTCCAGTTTCCGGTCGTGTTGCCGGTTTTCGTCGCCAAGATGGTCAACTTCGGTTCATTCACATGAAAATCTCGCGACAAGTCCAACGACACCGTATGACCATTGAGATCAGGTACTGCCACATCAGTTTCGTTCACCTTGAGTCTGTATTTGGCCGTCCCTCCATCGATAACGATTTTTGATCCGATCTTCCCAGACATATGTGCAACCAACCAGCAATAGTTGTTGACAATGGAGTAACTTCGGAGATTCTGCGGAACCTCATCGGGCGAGAGGAGTGGAAGGTCGTCGAGGGCACCAAAACACAAACCCAAAATAAGGGTGAGAGTTACAAGGAACATGCCAAGCCTTTTCATTATGCGGATGTGTTTATTGGAGATATTCTTTCAGGCCGCATGGGTGAACATGGGAGTAACAAAGTTTTTTATAAAACCCTTGGAAAAGTAGTTGAACTTTGTCACGGCAACAGCCGCGGACAATCCCGAAGCTCGTTAATTGAACCAGTAGGAACTCGCTTGTTTGCATACTAATGTTTCTTTTGTAGGCCCTACAGCCATACGACACTCATTCTCGCCAGCCGTTAAGCTCAGGGGTTAGGATAGAAACTGTTCAATGTGGTTTACAATATAGTCTTGAATTTCTCTGCTCCATAAATGGTAGTGCGGGATAGAGGGAGCCTATGGACGGAAGAGATCAACGATTTCTATCCGTGCCTCGAGCTACTGATATGGAACACTCAGTAGCTGTTCCATTCCTACGCCATGCGGGCAATTTGTAAGTAAATACGTTCATTGATCAAGTAGTTAACTTACAATTTAGCTGACTTCGTTATCATATAAGTTAACTTATTTGTAAAGCGGAACTTCTAACAAATAAGTCGAGTTGGGGCCAAAATATTCTAGCCGGGGGCGTCCGAGTACTCTTCCTTCTGAGTCTGGTATGCATGCTCCAAAGCACCTCTGTGCTACAGCTCATGTAGTAGCATATGGCTATGGATTTGAATATGCATTGTATCTCTCTATATCTAGCTACAAAGGTACCTGAAACCTCAGCGCAAAATGCGCCTCACATTCAGAACATATGCATTGTACAAGGGGGTGACAGTCGCAGAGGAATGGTGTTATCAGAGCATGTATGGAGGAGGACGAGGAACTCAAATACACTAGCAAAGAGACAGTGAAGTTCTACGCTGGTGCAATACTAACTACCAACTGTGCCGCAAGCACGGATAAGTTAACTTTATTGTAAAGTTGAATGTTGTGTAGTCTGGGCAGGTTTCCCAAACGCCCGTCTCTTCCAGGCAGATACATCGGATTACAATTTTCCATGCTAAGAATTCCTGTCCGGTTTTGCCTTAAGATTTCCAATATCCAAACTACAGCGCTGCAAGATCTTACAGTCTTTGCACGCGATGCTTAAAGCTGAAAAGTAGAAAAAACAAGACACACATACCCACTAACTCTGTGAAACGGATCAACGATGTGGAAGATATGTTGACCGCGTGAGAAGCTACCAAATACAGGTCAAATCTCCCATCCTATCTCCTATTTGGGGTTTGGCAGCACACAGGGTAAGCTTGGCCTAGTTGCCGGCCTATTTATCTACCGGAATTAGACACATCCGGTAGCGTTAACCACCGCTAGGGACCTACAGTTGCCCTAAACAGGCCCTAGGTATTCTATCATCGGCCCGGGGCGCCCCTGGGCAAACAAAGTGTACGCCTGGTCTGGACAGCTGTGCTGGGGCCCAAAAGACGCTAGTCCGGACGGACGGTTGGGAACGCTGAGTCCGGCTGGCTGGTTGCCAAATCAGTTTCCTTAAATACAAAGTTTCCTCAGTCACGAATTAGCCAGCCTCTTGTCTAACAGTGGGCTTGGTCTAGGTTCATCGACATCTTCACAATTAATACATAAGTAGGGCGTAACAAACGAGCGATCCCTCCATAGTGAATTATAGATGAAACAACTCTTGACTGAATGTAATTTTATTCGCACTTACTTGGCATCTGCATTCAATTCAGTCGAAGAATTATGCTCGATGCCATTGATCATTTTTGTTTCTTTTAAATGTCAAGCACATGTCAAGGAATTGCATAACGCAACGTGGGGTTCCCAACGGAATACTCCGCTGTAGGAAAGCATGAATAACCGGTTCAATGGCACTCGACTTATAGTTATGAATTCATAAAACTGGGCATTCCCAACACCGACTAATGCATCAAGATGGTGGGAATGGGATGGGAACATCACTGCGAGGTGTCTCGGCAAAATGAGTTATCAGTGACGAGTGTGAAGATTTGAGGTGCCAAGTAATGCGTAATTTCGGTGGACGCAAATTCTAGACTGCAACGGCGCTAATAGGAAGGTACCCAGTATGCTTCCGGGTTACACACCGTACTGCGCAAAACGTTCATACTCTTTACCCCGCAGTCTGATTGCGGCCATGCCCGAACACGTCTATCGGCCGTCGAGTGAGATATAACGTAACAAGCATTTTCCTGATACTGAAGCCCAATCAGATATCGACTGGTTAGTGTGACAGTGGAGCTCGTCTTCTCTCGGCATCGATGGGAACTTCCGTTCGCAGCTCCGTCGTAGCCGCTAGTTATCTCGGTAGTTGGCCACGGTGTTTTTTGACTGGTAGGTGCTTCCTGACGAGGTAATCATGTGGTAGAGTCCTCGGTAAATGACTTTCGGAAGACAGATTCCCGGTCGACTTCTCGGTAGGCCACTCGGTATTCAGTTTGGCAGCCATATCGCAGTTATTCGTATTTCCGTCGGCATCAATCAAATACTGTTGACATCTCGTTGTCGCTCGGTTGCGCTTCGATTGCACTTGTCGTTTGCCAGTGTGCACTTGTAGGTACGCTTGACATCTGAATAGTTGGTGCATTTATCGTCTTAGATCGCTGGTTACGTTTGCCGACTCTTCTCCAAGTACGTTTGCCAACTCATCTCCAAGTGCGCTTATCGACTCATCTTCCGGTACGTTTGTCTAGCATTCTCGAGGTGAACTGATATTGACTGGCCTTTCTGGTAAGTGTGCTTCGATGTGCTACGTTGCAGCACTTCCGGTACAGCAATCGCTCGTTGTAAGAGGTCTTTTTCGTTCCGGTGTGTCATATAAATGAGATAAGTCGTCGGCTGAGCAACGACTTGCAAATAGGGGGGCGTCATGTCGACTAGTATACCTCCATTCGGTATAGATTAGGTAGTCCATTCTAACCGCTCCAATTCCCGTGGCAGTGGTGTAACTCGGGATCGGATTGTAAGTAATAAGGTTTGATAATTTGTGCGCCCCGCTGGCCCTTTTTCCACTCCTGATTGCACTTCACAGCTCTCAATCGTTTGTGGTTTGACTAGGGATCCAGCTCGGAGGCCGTCGTGAGCTGCCGGACTAGACTTAGCGTCGCATTTGGTACAGTACTTCGCTCTCCGACCACCCCCGACACGCTCCCAGTAGCCTCGGGCTTAGTACGGGCACTAGTTCATACCTGCACAAAGGGTAAACGCAATCAACTGAGCTACACTTTAGTATAAAATGGGTATGGTAATGACTAAAAGAGGAAGCACTGAGAACGTCGAAGACAAATAGGGTGTTGCAATATAGACGTAGCTGAACTCAGCTTCCACTGCACTGATAGTAAAGCATCGGGTAGAGCACAAAGCAGCCATCTCTCTTGTTATATCTAGAGTCTTCTCCCTCTCTCATCTCTGTTGTACCAGTCTAGCGGTGGGCTACTTTCAAGGGTTTTGATCAACTTCGCTTCATGTATCTAGTCACTTTGGTGTAGGTACCCTACAGGAGGGTGCTGCATACTTGGCACAAGAAGCACTTAGATCCTACTTTTTAGTTAGAGCTTGCACTACCTCCACGCCGGGGCTTTCAGCGCGCATGTGTACATATCGGTAAATTTTCCTCAATACACAATACATCAGTGAGCAGGACAAGGTGAGATTACCAAAACGATTGTTTGACGTCGGTGCCATATGTGTTAGCTGTTGCAACAACATGCCGGAATGTGGAATGTTTGCCGACCGGGACTTAGGTCTGCACCTGCTCGGTCTGCGCGAAGCCTTTAAAAACAACACCTTCTGTTTCATAGTCCGTCGGGATTGAGTTTTCCGAATATCCATACAGTTGTTTCTTGTTGTTTAATCATACTGTATTCACTCTTACTAGAGTATGACAGGACCTGAATAACCCCCTCCGCCTCCGGGCGAGCCGGCTAGATGGCGGAGCTCCCCCCCGCTACCCTTCGTCCCCGCTGACAAATGAAAGATAAAAGATAGAAAAATATAAACCCGTTGCCGCCTCCCCCCGCACCTGAGTCAGCCTCTGCGCCCGCTCCATACCGCCATTCATTTGGGCGGGAACTTCCCGACTTCAGTAGCCGCCAGGAGGTCCACCACGGCTTGGTCGCACTCTTCCATGGAAAACAGCTCAGAAACCTGCACATGTCGGCACCTGCCTGCTTTCCAGCCTGTCACCTTTCCCACCGCTTTCCAGAGCACTTTCTGCTGGTCTCTCCACCGGCTTCAGTGGCGGAAGAGGTGCTCCCGCGTCTGGGACACTGTCCCTTCACACCACCAGCATTTGTCGTCATCTCGGTGGCCGAACCGTTTTAGGTAGACTCCAGTGGGTGCATGCCCGGACTTTAGTCGGTAGAACCTGGCAGCCAGCGATTTCACGCCTGTCATCGGGATAGGTCTCTTGGTCCCCGCCTTGCCCTTGAGTCTGTAACTGAAGTGCTTGCTGCACTTGTCGGCCTCCCACTTCGCCTTGGCTGCTGATCTTCCCTCGGAGATATCCATACAGTTCTGGTTGTCTGCGGGCATGTTGTAATTGCATATGTCTCGCTATGTTTCAAGAATAGGACTCAAGTTGAATAGCGACTGCCTATGAGTCTTTCCATGGGCTCTGGTACGTTAAGGGATATATATCCGTTTTAACCTCAGCGGTGTTCGCATGATAATTTTCTTTCTATTTTTTCAAACATCATAACAGAGGCTAGCACTTGCTTTTCTCTCTTATCAAATGTAGTTGCGATGGGAACTCTAGGAATAGCTTTATAGTGGTTTCCAGCCGTTGCGGCCTATTTATATCCGATGTAGTCTATACCGGAGAGTAGAGCAGCAGTGGCAGAGTACTATCATGGTTCCAACTAAGACTTGTACGATTGATTTGAGAACGCCAATCACCTAGCCTCAGGTTAGGGCTCTTTGAGGCCGCTAGCGTGCAAGTGTAGGCTGTAGGCTACGTGTCATCTTAGAGATACTCAATTCAGTTCCGTCTCTACACAACAAGACGATATTCATAACACAATGGCCGAACTTGGGAACCTGAAGCGTACGGGCGCTTGCAAAACGATGACCGATAATGATACTTGATCGATTGTCTAACAACGCCGTACACACCCCTCCTGTCGATCCGCCACCTGTCTTCCCAACGGTCTCAGGCGACTGGCGTCTTTCGGGGACCTGAATCGGCGTCCCGTCTGGGGGCATGCATTTCGGAAGCCTAATCCATCCCTGTACTCAATCTCAATTCTTAGAGCCCGATATAGATGCCTGGAGTTTTAGGATACCGTTCCAGGATACGAATTTGGGTAGTGTTCCCAGCGGGCCGGGCTTCACATGTTTATGGCCGGCCTGCGGGCGCTACCGGGCCGGGTGATTTTACGTGATACATACATATTGAGCGGAAAAACTACAGAACTATGATATTATTACTAACTATGCTGCGACAACCCTGGAGGAACGAGCGAAGGTGATGAAGAATAAAAAGCAAAAGAAGGGTCTGATCGTGGGAAAACGATTGTGTTATATAGCAAAATTTACACTTGCTTCTCTCCCTCTTTTACCGCAGCTACGATCATTAGTTTCTCACTAACCACTTATAAGACACTAGATACACACGAAAGAGCATAGCTAGCTAGAATCTGCAACTATGGTGGTGGCTTACCGTTGTTGGGCCTGCATGAAGTTGTATATGCAGGCAGGCCCGCAGGCCGGCCCGCCAGCTTTTGAAACCCGCGGGTCTTTCATAAAAAGCCTGGCATGGGCGGGACGGCCGGACCCGTTAGGAACACCGAATTTTGGGTTTGTACGAGCTCCAAATCATGGATGAGCCGGAATGCTGCGGCTGGGTGCCTGAAGATACAGAGGTGCACATGCAGTCTGCGGCTGGATGCCTGAAGGAATGAGCAATTATATTTATGAGAACAATAAATTTGCATAAACGGTTGAATTATCTCGTACAAAAGTGATTGCTCTCTAAAAGTAAAAGCTATTCAAGGGAAAAAGTATGCCTTTATATGTAGGATATGAAGGGAATACAGATAGTAAAGATAATAGAGAAGCTTGATTGTATATGTTCCGACTGGATGGCGAAGAAATCGGCTTTGTGAATAAGTCGGCTGCTTTGTGAATAAGTCGACTGATTCGTGAATAAGTCAACTTTGTGCACCAGCTGACTGAACAATGAACCTCAGTCAACTGGGAGATAAAGTTGTCAACTTTACCATGCAGTCGACTGGACTATAAAGTGGTATGCTTTAGTAGCGCCAGCATCTTCAGCCTGCTTCCATCTCCAAGTGCACTTCATTTACGTCTCCAAGAGCAGCACCATCTGCAACCAGTGCCATCTCCAACCGGCGCCGTCTGCAGCCTGTGCCATCTCCAACCAGCACTGTCTTCAGCTCACGGCAACTTCAGCCTGCTTCCATCTCAAAGTGCACTTCATTAACGTCTCTAAGAGCAGCACCATCTTCAACCAATGCTGTCTCCTCTCAAATAGCACTTCATTCACGTCTCCAAGAGCATTCCCATGCCGTCTCCAGCCGGAGCGTGAGCAGAGCCCCCAGCAGGCCATGAGCAGTGAGCGCTTCCTGGCGAACCCTGAGTTTACATCAATAGATAGCAAGATAGATATAGAATAAAAAGTTGTTGAGATCAATCGAGTACAAATAGAGATATTGAATTGACTATCGTACAGAAGTGATTGTCTAAAGAGTAAAGAGAGAGAGAAAGAGAGGCAAATATATGGCAAAGGAGAGAGCATACTCGGTGAAGCCAAGTATCACATCCGGAGACCGATGCCGGGCATCACTGCCGGGGCTAGCCCTACTCCTCGGCATGGGGGTTGGTGGCAGCCCATGGGGGCTGGAAGCCATCGGGCCAAATCCCGTGCCAACAAAAGTGCCATGTACACAATGGTGTGTATGGCAGAGAAGGCTGTGAAATGATAATTGTTGCAATCGGGAAAGCTGTGTAAAAGCCAGAAAGCCTAACTGGCCGGGCCCAAGCCCGGCAAGTTATGTGCTGAAACTGTCCCGCCCAGCCCACTGGGAACTTGAACACTGCTATTGGGCTGCATAGATCCATAGTACTTCATAGTGTCCCCGCGCAGATCACCAGATTGAGCTGTTGCCAATGCCCACGTACTTGCCATTTCCCCCTGTGCCCATGCTCCATAGCCAACATGTGCAATTGACAACACAGTACCAATGTTCACACGCAGTCCATAGGAGCTCACAGTACCGATGTGCAAAATTTCCTGTGGAATGCTGTCCGAAAAACTGGTTACTATGTGCTGCGCTACTTGTAAGGTCATTTTTGCCGGTGCAGCATGATGTTTGATATTATAGTACAGTCAACTGCGTGGTAAAGTTGAGGACTTTATCTCCCAGTCGACTGAGGTTCATTGTTTAGTCAGCTGGTTCACAAAGTTGACTTATTCGCAAATCAGTCGGCTGGTTCACAAAGTTGACTTATTCGCAAATCAGTCGACTTATTCACAAACCAGCCGACTTATTCACAAAGCCGATTTCTTCGCCACCCAGTCGGCACATATATGTTC
>Ga0307515_10002600_pt1 | contig 38893 bp, 33 predicted proteins | sample 17_EM_MG_FD_194513 | JGI IMG/M metagenome (GOLD analysis project Ga0307515, IMG submission 194513) | Populus trichocarpa ectomycorrhiza microbial communities from riparian zone in the Pacific Northwest, United States - 17_EM | ecosystem: Host-associated > Plants > Roots > Unclassified | place... | reverse complement strand
GATGCCGAGCGCATGATTAATGAAATGACCCGCGACGAAGAAAGCAAGCACCAGCCCCGATGCGATATGCACCCTTGATTTGGTGATGGTGCTCGTGATGGACACTGCGGACGCCCTGCTCTTTCTCGATCGAACCTATTCGATCGGATGTCCCGTAGCAATATTCCGGGAATTTGCTAAATGCGAACGGTGATTTCACTGAATGGATGACAGTTTGACCCGAACGTTCCGCCGATTGCGCGACAGGCTCGTCAGTCGTTTCTTCGACACGCGCTACGGCCGCGACCTGCTTATCCGGAATATTGGTGCGCGTACACGCTTCCTCACGGTGGATAATGGCGATCACCTGATCACCTTTTCCCCCGCTGACTATCTCGGCCGCAGTGTTTTCGTCAAAGGCCATTTCGACCGCGATCATGTCGACAGGCTGATGCAGCATCTCAATATGCTGGGCTTGAGCGTCCGAGGGAAGACGCTGCTGGAGATCGGCGGCAATATCGGTACCCACACGATCTATTTCGCGCTGACGGGAGCCTTCGACCGCATCGTCACGGTCGAGCCGGATCCGCGCAACTTTGAACTACTTCGAGAGAATAGCGAGCAGAACGGCTTCGACAAACTTGTCGTGTCCGTCAATTGCGCGGCGAGCGATGAGGAAGGCGAGATCGATTTCTTCCTGCATCCGAACAATCACGGCAAGAGCAGCCCGCGTTCTCGCAGCGCTGCCGATATCAGAATCGCGGTGCCGGCAAGGCCGGTGCCGGCGATCCTGGCCGATGCCGGCATTCCGGAAGCGGATGTCGGCCTAATCTGGATGGACATCGAAGGCTATGAACCCATCGCCTGCCGGTCCATGACGTCGCTTTTCGAACGTCGTGTTCCGATGCATTGCGAGTTCACGGCCGAGTTTTACGGTGCTGAAAAGGCCGCCGAATTCGTCGCATTCCTGGCTGGCTACTATGAGACCTGCATCGTCTTCTTCAATGACGACAGCATGGAACGGATGAAGGTCGTCGACATCCCGCTCAATCGCGAACAGTTCGACATCCTTCTCATTGCCTGAAGGACAAGCTTTTCTCAACGGCCACACAACTGTGATCGCAACATCTTCGCGATCATGCTAGATTACCCGCATGGTGGAGAGCGACAGCGACAGATTTTTCAGCCGGATACCAGTCTTCGAGGAATTCGGAGGCGTGACCGATCTCGGCAATTATCGTCCGCTGCCCGACGACTGGGCACTGGCAACCGGCGACATCGTCGATTCCACCGGTGCGATCAAGGCAGGCAGCTACAAATCCGTCAACATGGCCGGCGCCAGCATTATTTCCGCCGTGCTCAATGCCGTTGGAAGCCAGGATCTCCCCTTCGTCTTCGGCGGTGATGGAGCGACGATCGCCGTGCCGCCATCCGGCATCGAGAAAGCGCGCGCCGCAATTGCTGCCGTGCGAACATGGGCGGACGAGGAACTGGCCCTTGATCTCCGCGGCGCCGTCGTGCCCTTGAAAGACATAAGGGCACAAGGTCTCGACGTACTCGTCGCCCGCTTCAAAGTCAGCGACAACGCCTCCTATGCGATGTTTGCCGGTGGCGGCGCCAGTTGGGCCGAGGCGCGCATGAAGGAAGGCCAGTTCAGCGTGCCTGCCGCCCCGGCAACGGTGCGGCCGGACCTGAACGGATTGTCGTGCCGTTGGAGCCCCATTCCCTCTCGCCATGGCGAGATCGTCTCGATCATCGCGGTTCCCGGGCCGGCGCAGGACGCTGCGGCGTTTCGCGAACTGATCAACGGCATCGTCGCCATCGCAGCGAGCGAGGAGCGCGGCGGCCATCCGGTTCCGGCAGAGGGCCCGACGCCGGGCCTGACCCGCTCAGGCCTGGAACTCGAGGCCCGCGTCCGAGCGCCCAAAGGCCAGAGACTGAAGGCGAAACTGAGGGCGATGATGGAATATGCCCTCGGCAATGGCCTCGCATATTTCAACATGAAGCTCGGCGATTTTGATGGACGCCGCTACAAAAGCGAAGTCGCCGCCAACAGCGATTTCCGCAAGTTCGATGACGGCCTGAAAATGACCGTGGATGTCGACAAAACCAGGCTCGCGATGATCGAGCTACGTCTGGAAGAAGCCGCGCGGACGGCTGTCTGCCGCTACGGTATCCACCGACAGGATGCCGCCCTGATGACCTGTTTCGTGGTCAATCCGATGCAGCGCGATCACATGCATTTCATCGATGGCGCTGCCGGTGGTTATGCGCTGGCTGCGGCGCAACTCAAAGGCAAGGCACCTGTCATGGTCCGTGCAGCGGCTACGCCTTGACGATATTGGCGCCGCTGATCCCGCGTCGACCAAAGGCATTGCGCGTATCGACCAATATCTGCGCCCACTCCGCGAGCGAGGCATAATCGATGCTGTCGTGATCCGTGGCGATCAGCACCGCATCGAAACCGGAAACCGCTTCCTCGGTCAGCGCCATGGACGGCCGGTCCTTGAGATGACCGTATTCGCGCGTCGATGGCACTTTCGGTACATGCGGATCATGATAGCTTGCGCGCCCGCCGCGCGCCTCGATCAACTCAATCAACTTGAGCGACGGGCTCTCGCGAATGTCTGGCACATTTTTCTTGTAAGCGAGGCCGACGATCAGCACATGCGATCGGCTGAGCGCCTTGCCCGAACGAATGTCGAGCGCTTCGGCAAGCCGATCCACCACATGCCGTGGCATGGCGGAATTGATCTCGCCGGCAAGCTCGATGAAGCGGGTCGGCAATTCGTATTCGCGCGACTTCCAGGTGAGGTAGAAAGGGTCGATCGGGATGCAGTGGCCGCCCAGCCCGGGGCCGGGATAGAAGGGCATATAGCCGAATGGCTTGGTCTTGGCGGCGTCGATCACTTCCCAGATGTCGATGCCCATCGCTTCGTAGACGACCTTGAGTTCATTGACGAGCGCGATGTTCACTGCGCGGAAGATATTCTCGGTGAGCTTCACCGCCTCTGCCGTGGCAGTGGTGGAAACCGGCACGACGGTGGTCACCGCGGCACCGTAGAAGGCTTCCATCAGGGCTGCCGCCTCGGTGCCGTCGCCGGCAACGACCTTGGGAATGGTCGAGGTCTCGAAATCCTTGTTGCCCGGATCCTCGCGCTCCGGCGAGAAACCGAGGAAGAAATCGCGCCCGGACTTGAGGCCGGTCTCCTCCAATATCGGCCGCACCACCCCGTCGGTCGTACCCGGATAGGTCGTCGATTCGAGCACGATCAGTTGGCCGGGTCGCAGGGCTGCGGCGATCGACTCGCTCGTCTTCGTGACGAAGGAGAGGTCCGGATCGCGATGCTTGGTCAACGGCGTCGGCACGCAGATGACGATGACATCGCAAGCCGCAAGTTCGGCGAATTCCGTGGTCGCACTGAACCTGCCCGACGAAGTCTGGGCGGACAGCTCCTGATGCGACACCGCCTCGATATACGACTGCCCCGCCTCGATCATGGTGATCTTGCCGGGATCGATATCGAAGCCGGTCACGGGAAATCCGCTTCGCGCCACGGTCATCGCCAATGGCAGCCCGACATAGCCGAGACCGATGACGCCAACGCGCGCTAGACGCCCGGAAATGCTCGCAAGGAGAGTATTGAAAGAGGAAGGCGCGTCGGTCAATGTCATGGTTCTCGGCGAGGAATGTGCCGTTCAGTTGCGGCTTCACCGGCACCATGTCAAGGGCGCCGGCTCTTATGACAGAGAATTGATTTTTGTAAATCTACGTAAAGTTTGTGCCGCAAAACTGGCTTTGCCGCAAACGCGTACTTATATTGCAGCGCGACGCGATCGGTCGGTTGCGCCGGGTGACATGTTCCAGCTTCGACGCACGCCGCTTGGCGCTGGTTGGCAGAAAGACCAGATAAAACAATGATTATTCCCCGTGCAAATATTTCAGAATCCCTCATCGAGCGCGTATCGCTCTGGCTTCAGCAATCGGCCCTCGGCGGCAGCGACCTCGAAGGGCTGGTGCATGGCCTCTGCGAGCGGCTGGCCGCCGCCGGTGTCCCTCTGCTCCGCGTGCATCTGAGCTTCTCCATGCTTCATCCGCTTTATGACGCGCTGGGCTTTACGTGGGTCAAGGGCAAAGGCGTCAGCGTCGAAGGCTTCCGTCCGCACAGCAGCGACGGCGAGAAGGACCGGTTCCTCAAAAGCCCCTATTTCTATCTGCTGAGCAACGGCCTGCCGCATCTGAGGCGCCGGATCGATCCGATGACATCTTCGGAATTCGGCATCTTCGACGATCTCAAGGAAATGGGCGGCACGGATTATCTCGCCTTCATCGAATCCTTCGGCGAGGATACGACGCGCGGGATGGTCGGCTCTTGGACCACCGATGCGCCCGGCGGCTTCGGCGACGAGGTCATCGACGCGCTGCTGCATATCCAGAACGACCTCGCCGTCGCGGCCAAGATGGCCGTGCTCAGCAAGCTCGCCGACAACATGGTCACCACCTATCTCGGCGGCAATGCCGGCCAGCGCGTGCTGTCGGGACAAGTTCGTCGCGGCGATGGCGAAACCATCCGCGCGGCCCTCGTCATGGGCGACATGCGGCAATCGACCGTGCTCGCCGAAAAGTCGGGGCGGCAGATCTATATCGACACGCTCAACGTTTTCTTCGACGCGATCGCCGCGCCGTTCAACAAGAACGGCGGCGAAATCCTTAGCTTCATGGGCGATGGCTTTCTGGCGGTCTACCCTTGCGACAGGCATCGCGAACCATCCGAAGTCGCCACCCAGGCGGCAATGGCTGCGGTGCGCGAGGCCTCCGCGCGCATGGCCGAACTCAATGCCGATCGCAAGCAGAACGGCCTCGGTGATATCCGCTTCGGCATCGGCCTGCATGTCGGCAACGTCATGTATGGCAATGTCGGGCTCAAGGACCGGTTGACCTTCTCGGCATTCGGCGGCGCGGTCAACGAGGTGCAGCGCCTGCAGGGACTTACCAAGACACTTGGCCAGACCGTGATCGCCAGTCAGGCCTTCGCCACCTATTGCGGCGGCGACTGGGTCACTCTCGGCGAGAAGCGGCTGCGTGGCGTCGAGGAAAAGGTCACCGTGCTGATGCCGGGCGAAAGCAACATGACCATATCAAGCGTCGAGCTTGCAGAAAGTAATGGACATGATGTTCGCTCTGAAGCAGAACATGTCATGCTGCTCTACCGCAACACCCGCCAACAGAAGCCAACAATGCCGGGGCCAAATTTCTTGCAATGAGGAAGGCAATCGCGCTCGCCATGTTTTTAGCGTCCGTACTTTCAAGCGCCGAGGCGATCGCAGACGACACCAGTGCAAAGCTTTTCGACAGTTTCGACGGGTCCGATTTCTCTCCTTCGGGTGGCCTCTACTACAAGGACAATGCGGAACAGCGGTCCGGCAAGGTCGAGTTCCAGAAGCAAGTGACGCTCGACGGCGGCGGGGCATTGAAGCTTTCCGTCGTTCCCGGCTGCGGCGTCAACAGCGCGGACTGTTCCGAGCGGGCGGAAATCTGGGAAAGGCCGCATCTCCGCGTGCCTTACCAGGAAGCCGTCTGGTATGGCTTCGCGGTGAAATTTGCCGACCCCATTCCTCAGGACGACCACCGCTACCTGATCGCCCAGTGGAAGCGCGAGATCGATCCCGGCGCGCCGGGCGATTTCAGCCCGTTCCTCGCCTTGAGGCTAAGGAAGGGCAAGCTCTTCGCCACCGTCGAGGCCAATCACTTCGCACCTGTTTCGACCGCGTCGAAAGGCCCGCCCGCACGCTGCGGCGAAGGTAGGACGCCGGTCTGGCTTCGTCCTGATACCAACCAGATGCGCGCACTTGTGGCGACCGATGGCAATTGGGAAAGCGGAGATGGCCCTCTGTTCAACGCTTGTACGGACAAGATCACCATCATCGATCGCGGCAACAAGCTGCCGGCACCGGATTCCGGCTGGATTGATTTCGCCATCATGACCAAGCCAGGGCCCGACGGCACAGGCCATATCGAGATTTTCGCCAACGGTCTGTGGGTGGTCACGGTGAAGGGTTATATCGGCCACAACGATCCGCCGCTGGGCGACAACCAGTATTTCAAGTTCGGCCCGTACAGGGCTGCCAGTTCGACGGAATGGACGCTCTATTACGACGACTTCCGTCGGAGCCCGGATTGCACGGATGTGCTGCGCGACCAGGCTGCCTGCGCCCTGGTCCGATAGGCTATTCCTTTTCAAGTGCTTCCTGTCCCCCTTCACATCGCGCCCGCGTGCGGGATCGTGGCGAAATTTTGCCGGAGCCAGCCGATGGACTCTGCCTCTTTAGTGGGCTAGCATTTTTTCGGGGAACACAAAAATTACTTGAAATAATGGAAGGCCAACACCATGGCGTCGGCAACCGACCTCCTGAGGGTCGAGAACCTTAGTATCTCGTTCGCCCTGCTTGGTGGCAAGGTCGATGCAGTCAAGCGGGCGGATTTGCGCGTTCTGCCGGGCAAGGTCACGGCTCTGGTCGGCGAGTCCGGCTCGGGAAAGTCCGTTATCAGCCAAGCGGTTATGGGTATTCTGCCGAACACCGCCAGGGCCGGCGGCAAGATACTGTTCAACGATCCCGCGTCGCCCTCCGGACCCGTGGACCTGCTGACGCTGCCGCGCGACGGCCGCGAAATCCGCGCCATCCGCGGCGACCGGATGGGCATGATCTTCCAGGAGCCGATGACTTCGCTTTCGCCGCTCCACACGATCGGCAACCAGATATCGGAAGTGCTGACGATCCATACGGCGGACGGCAAAGCCGAGCGGCGTGCGGCGACGGAGGAGATGCTGGGCCTCGTGGGCTTCAAGGATCCGTCACGCGCCTATGACATGTATCCGTTCGAACTCTCGGGCGGCATGCGCCAGCGGGCGATGATCGCCATGGCGCTGATCTGTCGGCCCGCCCTGCTGATCGCCGACGAGCCGACGACGGCGCTCGACGTAACGATCCAGGCGCAGATCCTGCAACTCCTTCGCGAATTGCAGACGAAGCTCAACATGGCGATGCTGCTGATTACGCATGATCTCGGTGTCGTAGCCAATGTGGCCGACGAGGTCGTCGTCATCTATCATGGCGAGATCATGGAAGCTGGACCGGTGGAACAGATTTTCCGCAAGCCCTCCCACCCCTATCTCAAGGGATTGCTGGCCGCCGTGCCGCATTTCGACATGGGACCGGGCGAGCGTCTGAAAGCGCTTCGCGAAGTGCCCGTCGATACCAGCCGCCTGATGAACCTGGAAAAGCCGAGAACCGCCCAGAAGGATGGCGTGCTGCTTTCGGTCCGCGATGTCGTGAAGACCTACGGCACGCGGAAATCGAATTGGTTCGCCAAGGACACGACACCGCCGCTCCGTGCGGTGGACGGTGTCAGCTTCGACGTGATGCGCGGTGAATGTCTGGGGCTCGTGGGGGAAAGCGGCTGCGGCAAGACCACATTGAGCAAGATTCTGATGCGCGCCGTGACCCCCGATTCCGGCTCGGTCATCTTCAATGGAGAAGGCGCGCCCATCAACGTCATCGATGCCGAGGGCAGCGCGCTCCAGGCATTGCGCGCGGATATCCAGATGGTGTTCCAGGATCCGGTCGCCTCGCTGTCTCCACGCATGACGATCCAGAACATCATCAGCGAACCGCTCGAGATCCACGGCCGCGGCAATGCCAAGACCCGTCAGTCGAAGGTCACCGAACTACTAGAAGCCGTAGGGCTGAGCCAGCGCTATCTCAACCGCTATCCGCATGGTCTCTCCGGCGGCCAGAGACAGCGTGTCGGCATCGCGCGCGCCCTTGCGCTCAACCCGGATCTGATGATCTGTGACGAACCGGTGTCTGCCCTCGACGTCTCGGTCCAGGCGCAGATCCTCAACCTCCTCAAGGACCTGCAGAGTGAACTCGGTCTCACCTACATCTTCATCTCGCACAATCTCGCCGTCGTCGATTACATGGCGGACCGGATTGCTGTCATGTGCGCCGGCCGCATCGTCGAGATCGCCCCGCGCCATTCGCTGATGCGGGCACCGATACATCCATACACCAAGTCGCTTCTCGCGGCGGTGCCGTTTCCGGATCTCGATCGGCCACTGGATTTCGCCGCTCTCAAGATAAATGGCGCCCGCGAGACCCGCAACTGGGGGGCACAGTTCCGCGACGAAGGCGAGGAGGATGCCATGTCCTTTGCCGATCTCGGCGACGGACATCTCGTGCTCGCGCGGCGAAGTGCCGACGTGAAGGAGTTGCAGCATTGATCAAGCGGCGCACCTTCCTCGGCCTGATGGCTTCGAGTTGTTTGCCGGCAATTGCGCAGGCGCAGGTTCCCGATATCGCGCGGGAACCGGCTTTCCTCTGGTCACGGCTCAGGGCCGCGGCCCTCCCTGATATCATCGACCGTTTGCCCAAGAAGCCGCGCCTGATCAATATGGCCGCGACAGGCCGCAAGCCGGGCAGCTACGGCGGCGAAGTCCGCATCCTCATCGGCAGCCAGCGCGATACGCGCATGATGACCATCAACGGCTATGCTCGGCTCGTCGGCTATGATGAAAAACTGCAACTGCACGCCGATGTCCTTGAGAGCTTCGAGGTCGTCGAAGACCGCATCTTTACGTTCAGGATAAGGGAAGGCCATCGCTGGTCCGACGGCAGCTATCTCACGTCTGAAGATTTCCGCTATGCCTGGGAGGACGTGATCCTCAACGAGGACCTGAGGCGCGGGGGCCTGCCGTTGGAACTTCTCGCCAACGGCAAGCCGCCGGTCTTCGAGGTCATCGACAAATACACGGTGCGCTATACGTGGCCATCGCCCAACCCGGATTTCCTGCCGAAGCTCGCAGCGCCCCAGCCGATCGTCGTGGCGATGCCGGCCGCCTATCTCAAGCAATTCCACAAGAAGTACCAGGACGAGTTCCGTCTTGCCGCGCTCGTCAAGCAATACCGCGCCAAGCACTGGAAGGAGCTCCACACCAAGATGGCACGCAGCTACCGGCCGGAAAATCCGGAACTGCCGACGCTCGATCCTTGGCGCAACACGACCGAACCACCGGCCGAACAGTTCGTCTTCGAACGCAATCCGTTCTTTCACCGCATCGACGAGAACGGCCTGCAACTGCCCTATATCGACCGCGTGCTGCTCAACGTCAGCTCCTCGGAGATCATCGCCGCTAAGTCCGGCGCCGGCGAGAGCGACCTGCAATTCAGCGGCATTGACTTCACGGATTACGCATTTTTGAAGGACTCGGAAAAGCGCTATCCCGTTAAGGTCAGCCTGTGGACCAAGACGCAAGGTGCGCTGCTCGCCATGCTGCCCAACCTCAACAGTGCCGACGACGGCTGGCGCAAGCTGTTCCAGGATGTCCGGGTGAGGCGCGCGTTGTCGCTGGCAATCGACCGTACCGAGATCAACAAGGCCGTCTTCTATGGACTGGCCTCTGAAAGCGCCGATACGATTCTGCCCGAAAGCCCGCTCTTCAAGCTCCGATATCAAACCGCCTGGGCAACCCATGATCCCGACAAGGCCAACGCACTCCTCGATGAAGCCGGTCTCGACAAGCGCGACGAGGATGGATTCCGCCTGCTGCCGGACGGCCGGCTGGCGCAGATCATCGTGGAGACGGCCGGCGAGAGCACGCTGGAAACCGATGTGCTTGAACTGGTGACCGATCATTGGAGAAAGATCGGAATCTCGCTGTTCATCAAGACCTCGCAGCGCGACATCTTCCGCAACCGCGCCATGGCCGGCCAGATCATGGTCTCCATGTGGTCGGGCCTCGACAACGGTGTGCCGACCGCGGACATGAATCCAAGGCAGCTGGCGCCCACCGGCGACGAACAGCTGCAGTGGCCTGTCTGGGGCATGTACTATCTTTCGAATGGTCAGAAAGGCAAAGCGCCCGACCTGCCCGAGGCAAAGGAACTGATCGATCTCCTGGACAAGTGGAAGCAGACCACGGATGCGGCCGAGCGCGCGGCCATATGGTCGAAGATGCTTGACATCTATTCCGACCAGGTCTTCTCGATCGGCATCGTCAACGCATCGCGCCAGCCCGTACTCCGCTCGGCGCGCCTGCAGAACGTGCCTGAGCAAGGGCTCTTCGGTTTTGATCCCACCTGCTATCTCGGCGTCTACATGCCGGACAGCTTCTGGTTTGGCGTGGGGAGCTGACGATGCTGCGATACATTCTCTGGCGCATTGCTGTCATGATCCCGACCCTGCTGATCATCTCGGCGCTGGTCTTCGCGATCATCGAACTGCCGCCCGGCGACTATTTCGAAAGCTATATCGCCGATCTCGCGGCACAGGGCGAGGCCGTCGATATGGCCGAAATCGAGGAACTGCGCGCCGACTACGGTTTCGACAAGCCCCCCGTCATACGCTACTTCTACTGGGTGGCCGGCATGCTGCAGGGCGATTTCGGCTATTCGTTCGAATATCAGCTTCCGGTGAGCGAAGTGGTCGGTGACCGGCTGTGGCTGACCATGCTCGTGTCGTTCTTCACCATCATCTTCACCTGGATCATCGCCTTCCCGATCGGCATTTATTCGGCGACGCACCAGTACAGCTGGACTGATTTCGGCCTGACATTCGTCGGCCTCATCGGCATCGCCATACCGAACTTCATGTTCGCGCTCATTCTCATGTATTTTGCCAATATGTGGTTCGGCACATCAATCGGCCACTTGATGGATCAGAAGTACCTTGCCGAGCCGATGAGCTGGGCCAAGGCGAAATCGATCCTCGAGCATATCTGGATACCGGTGATCATCGTCGGCACCGCCGGAACCGCAAGCATGATTCGGAAACTCCGCGCCAACCTGCTCGATGAATTGCAGAAACAATATGTCGTCACGGCTCGCGCCAAGGGCCTTCATCCCTTCAAGACACTCGTCAAGTATCCGCTCAGGATGTCGCTGAATTTCTTCATATCGGATATCGGCTCCATCCTTCCGGCCATCATATCCGGCGCCGAAATCACGGCCATCGTGCTATCGCTCGAAACGACTGGCCCGATGCTGATCAAGGCGCTGCAGAGCCAGGACATGTATCTGGCCGGATCGTTCCTGATGTTCCTGGCATTCCTGACCGTGATCGGCGTGCTGATTTCGGATATCGCGCTTGCCTTCCTCGACCCACGTATCAGGCTGCAGGGCGGGAGCACCAAATGACGCCGACTACGCCATTGCCGAAGCCCGGCGAGCCCATGACGCATTACGTGTCGGATACGCCCTTCGATCCCTATTCCATCGAGGTGATGACGCAGGAGCAGGAGCGCGTCTTCAAGGCGTCGCAACTGACGCTGATGTGGTGGAAATTCAAGCGTCACAGGCTGGCGGTCATTTCGGCGATCTTCCTCGGCCTGCTCTATTTCGTGGTCGCCATCGTCGAATTCCTGGCGCCTTATAACCTTCATACGCGCAATGTAGACTTCATCCATACGCCGCCGCAGGCGATCCATCTCTTCGACAAGGGCGAATTCGTCGGCCCCTTTGTCTATGGCCGGGATATGACGCTGGATATGGACACTCTCAAGCGCGTCTACCGGGACAATCCCGAAAAAGTCGAGCCGTTGCGTTTCTTCTGCTCGGGCGATGGCTACAGTTTCTGGGGCATGGTGGAGGGCAGTTTCCACCTTGTCTGCCCGGCCAAGGATGGACAATTCTTCCTGCTCGGAAGCGACCGGCTGGGGCGCGATGTATTCTCGCGCATCCTCTACGGCGCCCGGATCTCGCTCACGATCGGGCTGATCGGGATCATTGTTAGTTTCACTCTTGGGATTGTCATCGGCGGGCTCGCGGGTTACCACGGCGGCATATTCGATATGATCGTGCAGCGGATCATCGAGGTTCTGCAGTCGATCCCGAGCATACCTCTCTGGATGGCGCTCGCCGCCATCATGCCCGTCACGTGGAGTCCTATGCTGATCTATCTCGGCATCACCGCGATCCTCGGACTGCTTGACTGGACGGGTCTCGCCCGCGCCGTCCGATCCAAGCTGCTCTCGCTCCGCGAGGAGGATTACGTGCTGGCAGCCCAGTTGATGGGCGCCAAATCGAGCCGCATCATCGGCCGGCACCTGGTTCCCGGTTTCATGTCACACCTGATCGCCACGGCAACGCTCGCAATTCCCGGAATGATCCTCGGCGAGACGGCGCTGAGCTTCCTGGGGCTGGGATTGCGGGCGCCGATCACCAGCTGGGGCATCCTGCTGACAGAGGCCCGCAGCGTCAGTGTCATCGCCTTCTATCCGTGGCTGCTTTTCCCGATCATTCCGGTCATCTTGGTCATCCTGGCCTTCAACTTCCTCGGTGACGGGCTGCGTGACGCCGCCGATCCGTATAAGTGAGAGTGGAGTTCGACATGCTAGAGCATGCTGTAGACAGTCGCATGGACGCGAGGACTGTGATTGCACGCTTTCCGGAGTATGTGTCATGAGCCGGCGTGTCGAAGATGCCCGTATCCTGATGTATAGCCATGATACGTTCGGCCTCGGCCATCTCAGGCGTTGCCGCACGATCGCGCATGCACTGGTCGAGGATTACCGCGGCCTGGAGATTCTCATCATCTCCGGCGCCACCATCGCCGGCGCTTTCGATTATCGCGCCCGGGTCGACTTCGTGAAAATCCCCAGTGTCATCAAGCTGCGCAATGGCGAATATGAATCGATGGAGCGCCACAGGGATCTCGACGAAACGCTGAAGATGCGCGAGGCGATCATCCGTCATACGGCCGAGACCTTCCAGCCCGACATCTTCATCGTCGACAAGGAGCCGATGGGCATGAAGGGCGAGGTCGAGTCGACGCTGACCTATCTCAAGACGCGCGGCACCACGCTGATACTTGGCCTCAGAGAGGTGATGGACGCGCCGCACCTGCTCGACGCCGAGTGGAAGCGCAAGAATGTGATGCCGAAGATCGCGCAGTTCTACGACCACATCTGGGTCTATGGCCCGCCGGATTTCTACGACCCCCTGGTCGGGCTGGAAGTTCCCGACACCGTGCGCTCCAAGATGAATTTCGTGGGTTTTCTGCAGCGCAGCGTTCCAAATGAGGAGCGGATCGCGCGGCGTTCGCATGGCGATTACATCCTCGTCACCACCGGAGGCGGCGGCGACGGCGCCGATCTCGTCCGCGACGTGCTCAACGCCTACAAGCAGGACCGGACCCTGCAGCACCGCGCGCTGGTGGTTCTCGGACCGTATATGCCGGCAAGGAAGCGCATCAAGCTCGCCAAGAAGGCTTCCTCCCTGCCCTATGTCGAGGTCATCGAGTTCGACAACCGCATGGAGGAACTGGTGGCCGGTGCCAAGGCTGTCGTCGCCATGGGCGGCTACAACACCTATTGCGAGATCCTGTCCTTCGACAAGCCGGCACTCATCGTGCCCCGCGTGCAGCCGCGCGAGGAACAGCTGATCCGGGCGATGCGCGCCACGGAACTCGGCTTGGTCGACATGCTGCGGCCGGAGGAATCGGAAGATCCCATGATATTGGCTGGCGCGCTCAAAGCCCTGCTCGAGCGGAAACCGCCCTCGATCACCGCTCATGAAAGCATCCGGCTCGAAGGCCTGCCGCATATTTCGCAAATCGTCGGCGGCCTGTTCGACCGGCGCCATCCCGACCATCTGTCGATCGCCAAGGGATGATGCGGATTGCCTGAAAAACGCAAGATCGTGATCGTGCTGAAAGGCTATCCGCGCCTTTCGGAGACCTTCATCGCGCAGGAAATCCTCGGCCTCGAACGCGCCGGCTTCGATCTGTCGCTGGTCGCGCTCCGCCGCCCGACGGACACCAAGCGCCATCCGGTGCATGATGAGATTCAGGCGCCGGTGCTTTACCTGCCAGAATATCTGCACGAAGAGCCGGGCCGCGTGATCAAGGCCGTCCTGAAGACACTGCCGAAGCCAGGCTTCTGGAAAGCGCTTGGCGCGCTTCTTCGCGACTTCACCAGGGACCGGACCCGAAACCGCATCCGCCGCTTCGGACAGGGCGCCGTGCTTGCAGCGGAGTTGCCGGAAGGTGCCGGTTGGCTGCACGCCCATTTCATCCATACGCCGGCATCGGCAACCGCTTATGCCAGCATGATGACAGACATTCCCTGGACCTGCTCGGCCCATGCCAAGGACATCTGGACGTCTCCCGACTGGGAACTCGCCGGTAAACTCGCCGGCAATCGCTGGACCGTGACCTGCACAAGAACGGGCTTCGACCACCTCAAGCAACTCGGCGGTGCCAGCGCGCATGTCCATCTGAGCTATCACGGCCTCGATCTGGCCCGCTTCGGCCATTTCGATGGCGACCGACCCGCCCGCGACGGTAGCGACCCCGCCGATCCCGTCCGCATCATCAGCGTCGGCCGCGCGGTGCCGAAGAAGGGCTACGATATCCTGCTCAAGGCGCTGAGCCTGCTTCCAGCCGATCTTCATTGGCGGTTCGAGCATATCGGCGACGGCGATATCATCGAGGCGCTGAAGGCGCAGGCCTCTAAGCTCGGCATTTCAGACAGGCTCGACTGGCGCGGCGCGATGGACCAGAAGGACGTGCTTGCGAGCTATCGCGCAAGCGATCTCTTCGCGCTCGCATGCCGGATCACGCCGGATGGCGACCGGGACGGGTTGCCGAACGTGATCGTCGAGGCCTGCAGCCAAGGGCTGGTCTGCCTCTCCACGGATATTTCAGGCGTACCCGAGCTTCTGACCGATGGCGAGAACGGCCTGCTTGTTGCATCCGAGAATGCGGAGGCGCTGGCACAAGCGCTGGAGCGCGCGATCCGCGATCCGGCATTGCGCCGCCGTCTCGGTCAGGCGGCGGAGCAGAGGGTGCGGGCGGATTTCGACTTCCACACAAGCATAAGCCAGCTCAAATCGCTTTTCGAAGCGGAATGGCGGAAGGCGCCATGAACGCCGGACACCAACCACGCCGGGTGCTGTTCTATGTCCAGCATCTCCTGGGCATCGGACACTTGGCGCGCGCCAGTCGCATCGGTCGCGCGATGGCGGAGGCCGGGATTGAGGTAACCATGGTGACCGGAGGCACACCGGTCGAGGGATTTCCCGGACCCGAGGTCAAGCACATCGCGCTCCCAGCCATCGTGTCGGGCGATGCCGGATTTTCGGGCCTCGTCGATGCAGACGGAAGCCCCGTCGATGCCGCATTTCAGGCAAGGCGCCGCGACCTGCTCCTTGGCGCATTGCGCGACACCCAACCCGATATCGTGATGATCGAGGCATTCCCTTTTGGGCGCAGGCAGGTGCGGTTCGAGCTGATCCCATTGCTGGACGAGATCAGGTCCATGCGAGACAAGCCGCTCGTCGCCTGTTCGTTGCGCGACATCCTGCAGGAGCGCGCCAAACCCGGACGCGACCAGAAGAGCGTCGATCTGGTCAATCGCTACTTCGATCGGGTGCTGGTGCATGGCGACCCAACATTCGTGCGCCTGGAGGAGACGTTTCCGCTGGCGAGCGGCATCGCCGACAAGCTCGTCTATACCGGTCTGGTCAGCGCCCCTCTTCCGCCTCCCCCCTCGGAACGATTTGACATCGTGGTTTCGGCCGGCGGCGGCGCGGTGGGCAGTGGTTTGCTCCGGGCTGCAGTGGGGGCAGCCTCTCGTCTGCCGAGCCAACTGACATGGTGCATCATATCCGGTCCAAACCTGCCGCAGGCGGATTACAATGCCGTCGAAACGATGCTGCCCGCCAATGCACGGCTGGTCCGTTTCCGCAAGGATTTCGCGAGCCTGCTGACCACGGCACGGGTCTCGGTGTCGCAGGCCGGCTACAACACCGTCTGCGATATCCTCCGCGCCGGCTGCGGCTCCGTGCTGATCCCGTTCACGGCAGGCGGAGAGACCGAACAGGCTGTCCGCGCCGGGCGTTTGGAAAGCCTCGGACTCGCGGTGGCCGTGGAGGAAGAAACGCTTTCCGTCGATGGCATGACGGCGGCCATCGGTGAGATGCTGGTATCTCGAGATCGGGAACACCACGCGCTGGACCTCGAAGGGGCAAAACGAACCGCGGAAATCCTGGCTGAGATGCCGCTCGGCTAGACGGTTCCGATCAGCATGAACCGCGTATATTTCTTCATCGGCAGGGAGCCGGAAAACGCCACCTCGCTCAAGGCCGCCTGTTCGATGAAAGCGTCGAGCGTCGGCACGCAGTTGATATGGGTGGGCTCGCTGAAATAGTCGTTGGATTGCAGCAGCACCCGCGTCCCCTTCGGCAATAGCGCCAGCCAGGCCGTGAGATCGGCGATATGTTCGCAACTCGTATTGATCACGAGATCGGCACCGAGTTCACCATAAGGCAATGCATACATATCGGCGGTGATGGCCCGGAACCTGTCGGCCCAGGCGCCGTTCAGGGTTTCCGCGACGTTGCCGACATCAGGGTCGATGTCGTAGCTGTCGATTGCATCGATCTTGAAACGACCGTCATCGAAGAACATCGCGGCAAGAATGCCGTACCAGCCGCCGAGGATGACGATCCGGCCAAATCGTCCGCCCAATGTATCGAACAGCGAGTCCCTGCCCCAGAGTTTGCAGCCGACCTGCTTGTGGTTGAAGGCATTGCCGACGTCGGCCTCGGGATGTCTGGCGATAACCGTTGACAGGCCCTTGAGAAGCGGGCTGCCGGTATAGGCGGCAACACCCCTCATCAGGTCGAAAGCGTTTTCATGCCAGTCGGTTGTCTCGTTCATGCTGCTTTGGATGGCGTTCATCATTGCGTTGTTGTAGGCTGGCGGCACAGGGAGCGCAAGCAATGCGGACAGCACTGATGAATGAGAGGGTTGATCTTCTTCAGGAGCAGGATTTGCCGCATCTCGGCGGCGTCGGCGCGAGTTTGCGGCAGGTCATCGGTGCCCATTTTCTTGCCGGTTGCGAGCATGTATTGGAGATCGGCGGGCATATCAGGCCGATCACGGATTACCTGACCCATCGTCCGAAATCAGTGACGTCGATCGATCCGAAGACAGAACCTTACGATTCATATCTTCTGAACGGGCACATCTGCCGGGTACGGCATATCGCAAGCAAGTTCCAGGATGTTGATTATGATTATCCGCGAGGCAGCTATGGTCTCGTTCTTCTCGGTTACTCCCTGAAAGCGTTCGGAAAACAAAGCGCACTCGGCGAAAGGCTCTTCTCGCTGGTGGACAACGCCAAGGTGATCGTGCTTGAATACTGCCCGGCACTCGAGCGGGCGACATCGCAGGTACCCGAGATCATCGGCCGCCCGACCCTGAAAATCCGCACCACACTTGATCTTCGCCTCAATGATCCCGAGATTGTCGACACGCCATATGCTGATAGGCGCCTCATCGTTCTCGATCCCGCCGACACAGTCTAAGAGTCCTTGATGGAAAATCGTCTCTCAAGCTACATCTGGAAACACACGAAAAAGCAGCAGCTCTACATCCTGCTGGTCGTCGCAATTTCCATGATCCCCTATTTCATGTCGTTCGACCTGCCCAAGCAGATCGTCAACGGCCCCATCCAGGGCAAGGGATTTGAAGACGGCGGTGCGACCCAGACCTTCCTGCAGATCGCCTTCGACCTGCCGTGGATCGGCAATGTCGAACTGTTCTCGGGATTTGAACTTGGCCGGTTCGGGATGCTCTACGCCCTGAGCGGCGTTTTCCTGCTTCTCGTCATCATCAACGGCCTCTTCAAGTTCTACATCAATACCTACAAGGGCCGGCTCGGGGAGCGTCTGCTCCGGCGCATCCGTTTCGAACTCGTGGACCGGGTGCTGCGCTTTCCACCCAGCCAGTTCAAGCGGACCAAGGGCGCCGAAGTCGCCAGCATGGTCAAGGACGAGGTCGAACCGCTCGGCGGTTTCACCGGCGATGCTTTCGTCTCTCCGGCATTGCTTGGCGGACAGGCGTTGACGGCGCTGTTTTTCATCTTCGTCCAGAACCTGTGGCTCGGCGGGATCGCGGCCTTCATGGTCGGAATCCAGGGTTTCATCATTCCACGCATGCGCCGCAGATTGCTGGTACTTGGCCGCGAACGGCAATTGACGGCGCGTGAGCTTTCGGGCCGCGTCAGCGAGATTTTCGACGGCATCGGCACGATACGCGGCTACGACACGACCAATTACGAGCGGGCAGATATCGCTTCGCGCCTTGGGCGCATCTTCAAGATCCGCTACGATCTTTACCAGTGGAAATTCCTGGTCAAGTTCATCAACAACTTCCTCGCCTCCGTGACGCCGTTCCTGTTCTACGTCGTCGGCGGTTATCTCGCCCTCAACGGTCAACTCGATATCGGCCAGCTCGTCGCGGTCATCACGGCCTATAAGGACCTGCCCGGCCCCCTGAAGGAACTGATCGATTGGGATCAGACACGGCAGGATGTGCAGGTTAAATATGTCCAGGTCGTCGAGCAGTTCAGCGTCGAGAAGATGATCGACACGGCGACGCAGGAGGTTGCCTACGACGACCCGCCGGCCCGTGATGAACCACTCTCCGCCGTCAATCTTTCCCTGGTCGATGATAGTGGCGCCAGACTGCTGTCCGGCGTTTCCATGCAGGTCATGCCGGGCGAAACAGTGGCGGTCGTCGGCACAGCGGCGGCTGGCGGCGAGGCGCTAGCCGATGCATTTGCCAGGCTCATCTGGCCGGAAACCGGCAAGATCACCTTCGGCAAGGACGATATCATGACGCTCCCGGAGTCGGTCACCGGGCGCCAGCTGACCTATGCCTCCTCGGAGATCTACCTTTTCCAGGGAACGCTCAGGGACAACCTACTCTATGGTCTGAAACACGCACCGCTCAGACCCGCCGTTTACGAGGGAGCCGCTGAAACCAACCGGCAATGGGAACTGCATGAGGCACATCTTGCGGGCAATCCCGATTTTGACATCAAGAGCGACTGGATCGACTACAAGGCCGCCGGCGTCGATGGGCCGGAAGACCTGCCGAAATCCGTAAGAGCCGCACTCGATGCCGTACAGCTTTCAAAGGATGTTCTCGATCTCGCCATGCGTTCGATCGTCAATCCCGCCGGCTATCCAGGGCTTGCCGAGCGGGCGGTCGAGATGCGGCAGGCGCTTCGCGATGAACTCGAGAAGGAAGACTTGAGCAGTCTTGTCGTACCCTTCGACCCGAATGCTTACAATCCCGAAGCGACGGTGGGGGAAAACCTGCTGTTCGGCTCGGCCGTCGGTCCGCAGCTGATGGGCCCGGCGATCGGCAAGAATCCTTATTTCCGAAAGGTGGTTTCCGATTCCGGACTCGACGTGATCCTGTACGACATGGGTATCGAGATCGCCGAGAACGCCGTCGATCTCTTCAGCGACCTGCCGCCGGATCACCCGTTCTTCCAGCAGCTCACTTTCATGACCGCGGATGATATTCCACAGTATCAGGTGCTCCTGCAGAGGCTCAAAGGCAAGCGCTTCGAGGATGTCGCCATGGAAGATCAGGTCAAGATCATCCGGCTGAGCTTCCTTTATATCGAACCCCGGCATCGTTTCGGCCTGCTCACCCGTGAGCTCATGGAGAAGATCGTGGAGGTCCGCAAGGCGTTCCACGCCGGCCTTCCCGCCGATCTAAAGGACGCCATAGAGCCCTATGATCCGGCGCGCTACACACCGTCCGCAAGCCTGTTGGACAATGTGCTCTTCGGCCGGATCAGCCACAAGCATACCGATGGCTCCGAGCGCATCCGCGCCGTCATCCGCGAATTGCTGCACGCGCGCGGCCTATATGAAGACGTGCTCACAATCGGCATGGAGTATAACGTCGGCGCCGGCGGCCGCCGGCTCACGTCCGTCCAGCGCCAGAAGCTGGGTCTCGCACGCGCGATCATCCGGCAGTCCACGCATTATGTCTTCAACCGGCCGCTGCCGGGCCTTGACCATCGCGTGCAGTTGCAGATCGTCCGCGATACGCTGGAAATCATCCAGAAAAGAGAGGGCAACGCTTCGATCATCTGGGTGCTCAGCAACAATTCGCTGGCGGAACTTTTCGACCGCGTGCTCGTCTTCGACAAGGGCATGCTTGCCGAAGACGGCCCGCATGCGAAACTTGTTGAAAAGAGCGGTATATTTAAGGAACTTGTGTCATGATAGCCACATCGGGTTCTGAAAGACTATCGAGACACACAGCAGTTCGGATGTCATCATGATGCTTAAGGACGAAGTACAGACATTGCGGCAGGTGCCGCTTTTTTCCCGTATCGCGCCAGCCAAGCTCAAGCTCCTGGCTTTCGCCTCCGACCGGGTGAGTTATCGTGCCGGCGAAAACCTTTTCCGTCAGGGCGATCCCGGCGACGCTGCATATGTAATCCTCAGCGGAAGAGCCGATATCCTGGCCGAATCCCCGAATGGCCAGATCAAGGTCGCCGAACTCGACGACAACGCGATCGTCGGTGAAATTGCCATTCTCTGCGACATCTCCCGTACCGCGACCGTCAAGGCAGCCATGCCGCTCGAGGCGCTGCGCATCCGAAAGGACGATTTTCTCAAGCTGCTCGCAGACTATCCCGACATGATGTTCGAGATCCTGCGTTCGCTGGCCGAAAGACTGACCCGCACGACTACGGAATTGACGGAAGCCCGCGCCCAGGCCAAGAATTCCAGCTGAGCTACGCTCAGCGCTCGCTTGTCCGCCCGGTCGCAAGATCGATCGCGAAGTTGCGCGACGGCAACCCTGACAGATAGCGATCATACATCTTGAAGAGCAGGCGGAACGATTCCACTGACTTGGGCTGCGCACCTTCCGGGAGGGACCGGTAGCAGCTTGCGACGTGTCCGTAGGCCGCAAGCCGATCAGGCTGGATCGCCGCTGTGCCAAGAGCACTCCCCATCCTCACGCGATAACAGTCGCGCAGAAAATCCAGCGCGCTGATACCCCCCAGGGTCTCAAGCGCAAAGTCGCTCTTCATTCCCGCTTGACGCCCAAGATCCGCGAGGCTCATCGCTCGCATCGCTTTCGCGAGCGGTTCCGGCCACTCGCGCTTGAGGTGGCGCCGGCTGACGAGATGACCGAGATGGGCATGCAGGAACTCCCCGTAATTCTCCGCCTCCAGCATTCCTCCGGTCTCAACCCCTGCCCGCGCGGCCTGCCGCCGGTATTCCACCATCAAGTCGGCATCGAGTCCCATTTCGCCGATACCGACGGTCTCGATCGCGGCCGATCCGAGCTGAACAGTCACAATCTTGTAGGCCGCCGGGAAAGCGACCAGCGAGGGAACGGAAACATTGATGAGAAAGCCGTTCCCGGTTTCCCGACGCGCGGTGTCGTTGACATGCAGATGTCCACTGAAATGTATCTGGATTCCGGCGTCGATAAGCGCGTCACCAACCTCCAGAGCCGGCACCCGCCGAACCATGCCCGTCGGCCCGAGCAGAGCCAATTCGTCGTCCTGCGTGCCATCGAGGGGGTCGAGCGCAGGATAGTGCGAGAAAGTGAGCAGCGTCTTGCCCTGCGCGCGCGCGCGGCGGGAAACGTCCTTCATCCAATCCAAGATGAACGCCTTGTGGCGCAGCATTCCGTTCCATCCGGCGTCGGTGCTGTCTGCAAAGGCAACTTCGCCGTTCGGGCCGTCGAGCGGCGCGAAAACATTGGCGTCGATCATCAACAGCCAGACGCCTTCGAAGGGTTCCACGAGATAGGATCCGTCCATGAGTTCGCGGATCGATCCCCCCGCCGAGAAAACGCGATAGAGCCGTGCGGCTGGATCACTATTGGCACCGAACGGCGTCTCCCACAGGAGCGCACCGGGCACACCGAAAGACCCGATCTCCGGAAGCGCCAGCAGCCCCTCCGGATAGCCCAGGCAACGCATGCCGGGCCAGACGACGACCGAATCGTCATCTTCACCCTCTTCCCGTTCCGGATCGCTGGTCACAAGATCATGGCCGCCCGTGATATTGGCAAATCCTTTGGCGCGGTCTCGGCCCCGACTTGCGAAAATGTCGTGATTTCCCGGCGTCGCGTAGAACCGCATGCCGTGACGCGCTGCATATGAGTCCAGCAGCCGTCGCAAGCCGGCGAGCGTCGTCACCTGCCCGTCATCGGAATAGTCGCCAAGCAGCACGACATGCCGGATGCCGCGCGCGGCGATATCGTCGAGTGCGGTCCGCAGCGCCGCGGCACTTTCGTTGAACACCCGCGTCGATCGGACCACCTGGGAAAACGGTCGCATTGCCAGCATCCGATTGCCCACACGGATGCCCGCAATGCCGTAGTCGCCTTCGAGATCATGGAAATGCGCATCCGCGACGATTGCAATGGGCGGATGGCTCGGAGGCTGCATGGTTTGATCTTCCTGCTCAGGCACTCAAACCGGCCGCGCGCGCATTTATCATATTCGAAGACGCCACCGATTCCATACTCGCTTATGCGCCACACTTTGGCTAACATGGCAAAATTCCGGCGGAAATGGAAAACTAGTGCTATCAATTCAGCAAAATCGGCATACTTGAGAATTGAGGCGCAACAGACCGGGGACATCAGAGGTTTGTTGGGCGGACAGGAGAGCGACAGGGTGTTTCGAGTGCGTTTTTGGGGAGTGCGCGGCAGCCTGCCGGTTTCCGGGCCGGAATTCCAGCGTTATGGCGGAAACACCTTCTGCGTTGAGGTTCTGTGCGGCGAGCACAGGCTGTTGTTCGATGCCGGCTCCGGCATGTTGCCGGCGTCGAAATCCCTGCTGGCGGAAGGCATTACGAACTACAACCTGTTCTTCTCACACTGCCACTACGATCACATCATCGGCCTTCCCTACTTCATACCACTCTATAGCCCTGAGATGGATGTGACAGTGTGGGCCGGGCATATGACCAACGGCATGACGACGCGCCAGATGGTCAGCGAATTCATTCAGCCGCCCTGGTTCCCCATCAAGCTCGATGCCTGTCGCGCCCATATGAAATTCATGGATTTCAAGATGGGGGACGAAATCGATGCGTTTCCCGAAATCGGCATCCGGACGGGCAAGCTCGATCATCCCGGCAATGCCGTCGGCTATCGCATCGAATACCAGGGTCGCTCGATCGCCATCATCACCGACACCGAGCATGAACCCGGCGGCACTCTTGATCCAAACGTCATGGCGCTGATCGAGGGCGTCGACCTGTTTCTCTATGACAGTATGTATACGGACGAAGAGATGGCGCGCCATCGCGGCTTCGGCCATTCGAGCTGGCAGCATGCGATACGCTTGGCGAAGGCGGCAAAGGCGAAGCATGTCGGCTTCGTCCATCATTCCCCGAACCGTACCGATGAGGAATTGGATGCGATTAGCCGCCAGGCGGCGGAAATCTTCCCCAACGCGTTTGCCGTCCGTGAAGGCGATGTGTTCGACGTTACTTAGCTGTCGTATAATATCTCGGTGAGCGATATCCAGCGGCAGCTGGCGTTTCGCCGCGTGAAGCCGAGCAGCCTGTCGATGAAGCTCCAGGCCGCCGCGTCATGCACCAGATGGTGGGTCAGCAAACCCATGGTACCGCCCGAGATGAACATTTCCCGAAGGCGCTTGACGATATCAGCAAGGATCGCTTCGTCCTCCCTGCCGCCACGAGTACCGTGCCAATCCATGATATCGGCATGCGTATTGACGAACCGGATCGGACCCTGTTTCTCGGGGCCGAACACCGAGAGCGCGCGAAAGCCGACGCCTTCGAGTTCCGGGACCAACGACGCGGCAATCCGGTTCCACGGCGGCACGAGAACCGGCGTGAATGTCGATGGATAGAGCATGCCAAGCTTTTCAAATCCGGCCTTGAGTTCAGAGAGCATGTCGCCGGGCGCGCGATGGGCACCGAGTTCCTGCTTTTTCTCGCCCGCACTCGCGAAATTTGTGTGCGACCAGCCATGAACCGCGACATTGATGCCTCGGCAGCCATCGAGGCGCCGTGCCAGAGCTTCACCGGTATGTTGCGGGATAACCGCGAGGGCAAGAGCGGCTCCATGCTTCCCTGCCAGAACCAGAAGCCGCTCAAGCTCGGGCGTGGGTTCGACGGCATCGTCGTCCCGAAGCCAGAACCGGGCGGTCTTCCCGGCCTCTTGCCAGCGATCAAGCTCCGCCTGCAATTCCACCCATGGATCGTTCTTCATCCCGGTAATCCCGTGAATTCCTTGAGGATGGAAGCGAGCCTTGCCGCCGCCATGCCGAGCGACCGCTCCCGCTCAACGAATTGCCTCGCATTCCTGGCAAGCGCTGCACGGCGTTCGCCGTCGACGAGAAGCATGCGGACGGCGTCGGCATAGGCCGGAACGTCGCCCGGCGCGCTCAGCAGCCCGGTGCGACCGTCGATCACCACCTCGGGCACGCCGGCGATTGCCTGCGCCACGACAGGCAGGCCGGCAGCCTGCGCTTCGAGATAGGCAAGCCCGTAAGCCTCGCCGCAGCCAGGCCAGACATAGATGCCACCATGCGACAGGATCGCGGCAATCTCGGACTGGTTCCGCTCGCCGTGCCAGACGATCCGGCCTGGGGCAAAACCGGCGAACAATTCTTCCACATCAGGCCGGCATGGTCCGTCACCGACAACCTCCAGCGTCCAGTCGAGATCCCCGACCATGGCGAGCGATATCGCAAGTACACGATAGCTGTCCATCTTGTCGCCCGGCCGCATCATGGCGACCGTCACGAACCGCGTGGGATCGGGTACCGGCCTCAGCAAAAGAAAGGCGGACGCGTCCAGAAACGGTGGCAGCATTGCGGTCTTCGCCTGCGGCAAAATCTCGGTGAGGCCGATCCGGTCCCGCGCCGTCATGCAGATATTGACCACCGCCATGCTCACCGCCTCGGCGACCGGCGCCTGCATCCCGCTCCAGCCGGACCTGTCGCGGCGTGCCGAAAGCGAGGCCTCGGCGGTGAGATAAGGAAGAGAGAATTCGCGGGCCAGCGCGGGGCCCAGCAGATCCGGCGCCTTGTAATAGGGGTGATAAGTGAACCAGAGATCAGGCGGACCTGCCTGCCGCCAAACCTGCCCGATCCGGCCGACCTCCGCCACCGCCTCGGCCTTCAACATCGCCAACCGCTCGTCGGATGGCTCCTTCGTGAAGCTGTGGAATTCCGACGCGATATCGACCTCGGCGCCTCCATGTTCAAGCGCAGTGACCAGCAGTCTCGCCATCAGCCTGTCCCCCGACGGCACGGGGTGGCGAGGCGACTTCAATGGTGAGTAGAATGCAACCTTCATATTTCGGCCCGGTTCCGCTTTCGCACCGACATCAGGGACGCCGAAAGCACTTCTTGCAGATCCGCCGAGGTGAAGGGTTTCATCAAGACCGGCAATTCAACACGCTCGCCCTGTTCCAGGGCCTCGCTGAAGCCGGTCATCAGGACGATGGCGATCCGTGGATCGAGTGCCCTTATGTAGTCGGCAAGCTCCAGGCCGGACATAGCAGGCATCCGGATGTCGGTGAGGACGGCTTCAATCCCCGCCTCGGTCTGAAGCGCGGCAAGGGCCGCACGGCCGCTTGAAACGGCAACGACCTCCAGCCCGACATCTTCAAGGGTCATCCTTGCGACGGCAAGCGATGATGGCGTATCGTCGACGACGAGTATCTTGCGAGGCAGGTTTGCATCGCCCGCGACCGGTGTCGGACGAGATGGCGCCGCCGAAACACTTCGTGGCAGGTAGAGTGTGAAGACCGCGCCCCGCGACTCGATACTCGTCACGGCCACCGCGCCGCCGGAGCGTTCGGCGAAGGCGTGAACCTGGCTGAGCCCAAGACCGGGAGCGCCGTCCTGCTTGGTCGTGTAGAAGGGTTCGAAGACGCGCCCAACGTCCTCGGCACGAATGCCCCTCCCCTCGTCGGAGACTGTTATGGCGACGCCTGGCCCCTCCAGTCTTGATATCTCGGCATGAAGATTGCCAACATTGCGGGCCTTTATCCCGACCGCGCCTCCGTCAGGCATGGCTTCACGGGCGTTGGTGACCAGATTTATCAACGTGGCTTCAAGCGCCAGCCGGTCGACCTTAACAGGCCAAAGATCATCGCCGAATTCGATCCTGACCTCGACCGCGCCCTGTGCCGCCTGGTCGAGTGTTTCCGTGAGCGTATCGATATTGTCCTGAAGCCTTGTGGTGACCGCACTCTCGCTCGATCTTCGGGAAAACGAGAGCAAGCGCTGCGTCAGCGTCCTCCCTCGCGCGACAGCATCGATCATCCCATCCAGGATGCGCCCGACCCGAACGTCATCGTCACGCCGGCGCGTGAGGCTCTCCGCGCCCGACTGGAAGACCATGAGGAGATTGTTGAAGTCGTGCGCGATGCCGCCGGTGAGCTTGCCCAGTGCATCCATCCGCTGCCAGCTCGCCAGCGCTGCGTCATTGCGCCGGCGGCTATTCAGTTCCCGAAGGAAAAGCAATACCGCGAGCACCGATAGCAGCAGCGTCACGCCACCCGTCGCCACAAGCACATAAAGACCCTGTGCGGAGATCTGCTGATATTCCGAAAGCGGCATGCCGACACTGACTGTCCAGTTGCTGCCCTCGACCTGCACCGTTGCGACCTGCACCTCTTCGCCGGAGTGAAGACGGCCGAGTGCCAGGCCGCCCTTTGTCACCAGCTGCATCGAGACCAGTTTTTCGACTGGCAGGGTGATGAATTCGGTGCCGGCGGTCGAAGCAGCCAGCCGTCCCTTGCCATCGCTGATCCAGCCGATCCAGCTTTGAGGCAACCCATTCGCTCGAAGGATATCTGTGAGTGATTGCGGCCGGATAACAGCGGCCAGCCCATAGACCACCTTGTCCTGGCGGATGACAGGCACGCGGATTGGAAAGGCCGGCAGATGCCGTGGGCCGAGCGTTACGTTTCCGATGACGGCCTGCTTCGTTTCGATCAGCCGGCTATGGCTCTCGTGATCGACGACCCTTTCCAGCGGCCGCACACGCTTGGACTCCGGCACCGCGAGAACGACGCGGCCCTCGAGATCCGTGACACGAAACATCTCCCATTCAGGGATACGAGCTCTCAGCCTGTTGCCCAGTTCGGAAAACTCGCTCGCCTGAATCGGCGGATCGAGTCGCGGTGACTCGGACAAGATCGACAGAAGCTGCACCTGGGCCTTCAGTTCGCGCGATAGTGCGGTTGCAAGCCTCTGGACGCGTTCGCCGATAACTTGGTTCACGGCGTTTTTTTGCGATTGGATGAGATAGTAGCCGACCACGCCGCAGATGAGCACGACAGGGATCGAGGCGCTCAGAAGAAGCAGGAGAGCGGGACGTGCAGTGGTCCAGCCACTGCCTTTGAAGACTCGCATTCCGGAGGCCTGTCTCACCCTGATTCGTCACCTTTCCGCTTTGTCCCTAGCTGTAATCGTGCGGACAAAATAGGCAACCCGTGTGATGACGGCGCATGCCGCCGATGGCCTGGTCGCGTTCACGATCACGCGAGCGATGGTTCATGACAGGTTCATCGACGCGGCAGTAAAGTTCGCGCTTCAAGGAAGCATTAACAGCATTAGCGGAGCCTCAAATGCAAACCCAGCCATTTACTGGAATGATGCCTTCGCAATTTGCGATCGTTCAACTGGTGTTCGATCAGATCATCCAGGCACCCTGGTTCCCCAACACGGAGGAAACGCGTGAGAATTGCTCGGTCATGGTCCTGCAGCAATATAGAAAAGGCCATTCCGAGCAAGACGATCTGTTGCGCGAGTGCCTTGCGATTGCCCGGCAGCGCTACGCCGCGTAATCCAACCGGCGCGGCTTTCGCCCAATTTCGCTAGCCCTTCGGAACATTGCTCATATCCAGGATGTTTATGCGTGGTGGCAGAGAAAACTTGGGACAGGATTAGGGCGCTCGTCGAGCGCTTTTTTTGGGCGATCGTCGCACTGATCCTGTGCGTCGGATTTGCCTTCCGGCTGCCGGGGCTTGCCAGCCGCTCGCTTTGGATCGATGAACTCTACAGCGAATGGTTCGCGTCACGATCCTTTACCGAACTCTGGCGGGATGTCCCCTATTACGAGACGCATCCGCCGATCTACTACACATTGCTCAAGCTCTGGAGCATGCTCTTCAGCAATTCCGAATTGGGTCTCAGGAGCCTGTCGGTCGTAGCGAGCATCGCGACGATCCTCCTCGTTGCCGTTTCCGGTCGGCTGCTGAAAACCGACTGGCCCGGCAGAGCCGCGAGCCTGTTGGGTGCCACGCTCCTCGCGGTGAACTACGCCAATATCCGCGAGGCTCAGAATGCGCGTCCATACGCGTTGCTGACGTTGCTGTGCACGATAGCCATAATCGCCGCACTGGTGCTCGTTTCGCGCCTGCAAGGGGATCGAAGGGCCCCAGGATCAAGCGACGGCCGGTTGGTGCCGATGTTAATTCTCGGCCTGTCCGCCGGCTGCGCCCTATGGTTCCACAATACCAGCCTGTTCATCGCGCTCGGCATCTGGGCCGGCCTGGCCCTGTCGCTCGCCGTGACGCCAGCCGAGCTGCGGCTCCGGAATTTCGGTATCTTCTTTGCCGCCGGTGTTCTGGCCCTCGTCGTCTGGGCGCCTTACATCCCGATCTTCATCGAACAATCACGCATTTTCATGGGTCTGGGCTTCTGGCTCGAACCGAAGACACGGGATCTTTACAGCGCGTGGATGCTGTTTTTGGGAGATAGTTGGCCGGCTTTGCTGCTCAGCCTTGCCCTTCTGGCCCTTGGTCTTTTCCGTCTTGCCCGTTCAAAACCGGCAATCGCCCTGTGTGTCGGGGCACTACTCCTCATCCCGCTCTATGCCATGTTGGCCGTGAGCTTCTCGGTAAAGCCGATCTACATTCAGCTTCGCCTGGATGATTCCCTTGGGGCTTCTGGTGATCGCGCTCGGCATCGTTTCGGCGACGCGCTGGCGATGGCTCAGGCTGGTGCTCGCGCTGATCGTCGTCTCCCTGGCCACCGCCAAGTCTGTCGAGGATATCGGCAAGCCGATCGACGACTGGAAAGGGATCGTGGCCGAGATCGCCAGTCACGCCCGGCCGGGCGACGTGGTCGTCGTGGTGCCGGCGGAAGGCAGTATCGCCGTGGATTACTATGCAGGACGCCAGGCCAATTTTCCGTCGGTGGTCTGCGTTCCCGGCTGCTATCCCCAGCGTAATCTTCCACGACCTTATGGCAGCAATTTCGGCGCCCCCAAGCTGATCGAGCCGGACGGAGCGATTGTCGAGCAGGCGTTGAGGACGCATGGCCGCGTCTGGCTGGTGCAGGTCTCGGTCTCGCTCTACGATCCGAAAGGCATCGTCAGGTCGCGGATCGCAGCTGCCCGCACATTCGTGCGTTACCATGGCAATTCGCTCGCCAAGGTGGAACTTTTCGAGTGAATTCCCCGTTGTCGGGGCTAGCGGCAACCGAGCGAACCCACGATGCAGATTGACGACGAGATTGAGGCTTTAGAAACGCGCAGCGCGGACGTGCAGAATACCGATGCGCGACAGGTTTCGCGAGATGCGGGATTTCACCCGCCACGGCGCTCGCTCGAACGGCGCCCCGACGCAGTCCGGGATGCTGCCGCGGAACTGACCGTGGTCGTTCCCACCTATTCCGAGCGGGACAATATCGCCGAGCTGGCCCGGCGGCTGAAGACAGTCCTGGCCGGCGTGGAGTGGGAAGTCGTCTTCGTCGACGACAACAGCCCCGATGGAACCTCGGCACTGGCAAAGACAATCGGCGCGACCGACCCTCATATCAGGTGCATCCGGCGCGTCGGGCGGCGAGGCCTGTCGGGTGCCTGCATCGAAGGCATTCTGTCGTCGTCCGCACCCATCGTGGCCGTCATGGATGCCGACCTACAGCACGACGAAGCGCTGCTGCCGCAGATGCTGCAGGAAATCCGCCAAGGCGCGGATCTGGTCATAGCAAGCCGCTACATCGAGGGCGGGTCGGCTGATCACGGATTTTCGGGCATGCGCCGCTGGGGCAGCGAGCTGGCGACGCGCATGGCGCGGAGTTTGATGGGGACCCAGGTGTCTGATCCGATGTCCGGCTTCTTCATGATCCGCCGCGAGACGATCGAGGAACACGCAAAGGCGCTGGCCGGGGAAGGCTACAAGCTGCTCATGGATATTCTCTGGACCGCAGGCAAATCGCTGAAGATCGTTGAGCTCTCCTATCGCTTCCGCGAACGGCACATGGGCGAGAGCAAGCTCGATGCGCTGGTGACCGTGGATTATCTCGGGCTGCTGTTCTCAAAATTATTCGGCGGCGTGCTGCCCGTACGGTTCCTGATGTTCGGTGCCGTCGGCCTGTCGGGCATCGCCGTGCATCTTCTCGTCCTCAACCTCGCACTCTCGACACTGCACTTCACTTTCGCATTGTCGCAGTTGACGGCCGTCATCATCGCCATGACCTGGAACTTCGTCATCAACAATCAACTGACCTACCGTGACGCCCGCCTGACCGGATGGCGGTTCTTCGGCGGGCTCCTGATGTTTTATCTGGCCTGTTCGATCGGCTCGGTCGGCAATGTCGGCCTCGCAAGCTGGATCTACTCCTTCCACGCGACCGCCTGGGTCGCCGGTCTCGCCGGCGCAATCATCGGCTCGGTGTTCAACTATGCCGTTAGTTCGGCGCTGATATGGAAGCGGAAATAACTTGGGCGCGAGCCGTCCCCGCTCATCCGTGGCCATGCTGCAATTGCGCGGCTTCCTCGAACGAAACGAGCCGAGAGCTTTTCTCATCCCACAACGTCAGTCTCACACAGCGAAGGCTTTGCAGCAGCGTTATGCGGCCGATATCGCCCAGTTCGGGATGATCACGCAAAACCTCGGGCAAGCGATAGAACGGCACCCGGCTCGACAGATGGTGGACGTGGTGGACGCCGATATTGCCGGTGATCCACTTGAGCGGAAATGGCAGATCGTAGTGCGAGGCGCCATGTAGTGCGGCCTTCGGAAACTGCCATTCCGGCTTTTTCGACCAGTGCGTTTCCTCGAACTGGTGCTGGACGTAAAAAAGCCAGACGCCCGCCGCCGCCGCCAGCAAGGTGATCGGCAGATGCACCGCCAAAAACGGCAACAGGCCGATCATCCAGATCATGATGCCCGCAATGATCGCCACCGCGGCATTGGTTGCCATGGTCGATGTCCATGGCAGATAACCCGAACGAAACATGCCGAAGGGCAAACGCTGCTTGATCAGGAACAGCCAGGCCGGCCCGACGCCGAACATCACCAGCGGATGCCTGTAGAGCCGGTAGCCGAGACGATTCCAGCGCGAGAGACCCTGATACTCTTCGATTGTCAGCGTGGTGATATCTCCCACGCCGCGCTCGTCGAGATTTCCGGCCGAAGCGTGATGTTCCGCATGCGCCTGGCGCCAGTAGTCATAAGGTGTCAGGGTCAGCACGCCGATCGATCGTCCCGTCCAGTCGTCCAGCCAGCGGCGACCGAAGAACGAGCCGTGACCGCAGTCATGCTGGATCATGAAGAGGCGCAGCAGAAACGCGGCGGCCGGGACCGTCAAGATCAAACCCCACCAGATCCCATATGAGACCGCCATTATTGTCAGCGTCCACAAGGCAAGGAATGGAATGGCCGTCACAGCCAGCTCAAAGGCGCTTCGCCCGGAGTGAGGCTGCCTATATCTAGCAAGGATTTTCAGCCAAGGCTTGTCGTCACTGTGGCCCGCATCTGCAGTGCCAGACATAGAGATCATCAATTTTCTTTCTACTGGGGCCAGACGGATGTGTGGCACGGAAATTATGTTCTGCGTGTTGCAAATAATTCTCGAAGCTGCCGATCGGCAGCCAATGCGAGACAATATGCATGTCTAATAACCGCGCTGGAACGACCGTGGGCCGAAAGCGAAATTGACGAAACTTGAAATAGATACCACCTTCTGTGGTTCAGGTCACCAGATTTGCCGGCAGATGTCGGCGCACCATATGACTTTTCACAGATGCTTGTCTAAATTATGCCCTTCCTGAGAATGAAACATCATAGGAGCACGTCTGGACATCTGCTCGCGAGATGTTCGGGCGCTTTGCGCTGTCAAGCGGTTGCCGTTGGCTAGGACTGATAGCTCGAAACGAAAAGGAAGCGCCAGGTTGGCAACATACAAGATTTAGGAAATGGTGGGCCCGGAGGGATCCACATTATTTATAAAAACCGTTCAATAACAACCAAGTCTGAGACCGACATCAACACGAAAACCAACAAATCTACCAACATCCGAATTTGCAGTTCACAACGGAAGCCGCTAATGAGATTACCATCATGGTGCGGAGAGGAACTTGCCAAAACTGAGGGTAAAAGAGGGTCACCAGCCACCATCCGAAATGGATGTAGTCACCGACAATTCAAACCAAATTTGGATGGAGCAGCGTCTATCCGAGGCGACGGATTTCCTTCTGTCCGCTGATGCATTTGCACCCTACCTGCAACGATGCGTGGGGAGATTAGCACGGTCCGGCAGCGACTTATCAGTCGAAGAATCCCGACAGCTTGTCGCCACTTGTATTGTGCAGAAACTACGCGATCTCACCCACACGTATGACGCCGAATATTTCACCACCCTTGCGACCAACGCGACGAGCCACAAGCCCTCAATGGCAAATTTAGCGAATACCTGTTTGGACCTAGTAACGAAACTGCACGAACTGAGTGTCCATGAGTGGGCAATGCTCAACAACTATTTGGGCAACGGGGAATCTTCCCGTGAACGATGGAACCTCGACGCCATGTCGAACACAATCCCGGAACTGCGCGCCGCTGCGCTGAAAGCGCTTACCCTCCCGGTAAAGAGAGGACCTCGACTAAACGCCCATATACACTACTTTGTTTCGAGGATCTTCTCACGTTGCGGCGCGATCAGCAGTAAGCCATGGGCGCGAAGCAACCGGTTTGTCGAAGACAATTCCGCGAAAGGATTTGTGAATCCAAACGCCCAACTTGCCTACATGATCCTAAGAACCTTTATTAAAAATGTAAACATTAGCAGTGTCAGAACTTCACTGAACTCGCTTGCGAAGAAAGATCAATAGGGGATTTTTTGCCCCAATTGTTTCGCTTTCAACCGCATTAATCAAGTCGTAAAACCCGATCATGGACATCGGCGGGAAGCCGCATCCATAGCTCTGAAGAGTGGCACCTGCACCTCGGAAGCGCTCAATTCCTAAAATTAACTTGGTAAATCGAACTGGCGGCCGATCCATCGGCATCCAGAACCCCTCTATATGGAGTTTGCTATGAGTGAAACGATATCTACTAGCCACGCGAGCATGGCGCTCCTACGGCTACCGCAAATCATAGGCCCCGGCGGCCCGATACCAATCTCCAGATCGTCATGGTGGGAAGGGGTTCGAGCGAAGCGTTTTCCACAACCGCTTAAGATCTCGGCTCGAGTGACTGTCTGGAGAGCAATAGACATATGCACCTTCATTGAAGAACTGGAGAAAAATGGGCGCAAAGGGGATGCGGCAAGGGAGGAAGACTAATGAGGAAGCTGTCATCATACTTGCCTGCATACATTGTAACTATAGAAAGACCAGAGTGGAAAGTACCGTACAACTCACTTCGCTCGTTGACGTTAAACGACCCGCTTCATCAACTTGAGACCATTCGAGAACGTTTGTGGAATAAGAAGGCGGGATCAAGAATCCACCTCGCATGCATTGATCTATTCGGCGTTCAGATCCGGGATGAGGAAATGTATTGGCAAATTTCACTCCGGTTTCTCGCCTTTAATGTGTCTGAGTTCCAAGCCTATGCCGCAGTTGGTGAGGAGGCGATAGCAATATATGGCGGGGCACCGTGGATCAAATCAGAGCTCGTCTCCACGACCCACAAAGCGCGCTCGTTCTATACCCGCCGCCCAATTCTTCGTCGGTACGAAGAATTACAAGGAATCCCCGGTTTTTGGATCGACTCAAAGCTTTACGGTGACGCCTTGAAAGGATGGAAGAAATGGAACAGCAAATTCGAAGAAGATCTGTTCCTTCAATTTCACGGGAAATACAGACTTGTCCAAGTAGATAATTGAAGAGAGGGAAATGTCAACAACTCAAGAAATTCCCCCTCATCTGCGGCCTAGAAAGATGACTATATGATGGACCATCTGATGGTTTCGCAGTCGATAGGTATCCGAAAATTGCTGAAGGTGTTCTCGTCAAAGAACACCTTCTCACCACCTAAAATCGTGCAGCGACAAGAAAGGGTTAGACAGACGTTAACACGCCGAGGTTGGAGTGAGACGGCCATATCGGAATCTTTACATGCCTCGTGGAACAGCCTGGACAGAGGACGGAGGAGTGCTGCTTGCGTCTACGAACAGTACCGATGCCGGTTCGCCGTTACCGCAGTCATTCTGCCACACCTCAGGTCACTAAAGCTGAAATATCACCACGCCACGGTCGTCAGCCAACGATGGAGGAAACCCGGAAATAGGGTGAAAGAGTCCAGTGCATCAGCCCTACAACGGAAAGCGAAGGATGGCGTCGAGCGGCTGCGTAAAATGGGTCTCAACCCGATTGTCTGGGGCGTAATCGAGCTTTCAGGCGGCGTCGATCAAGACGACAATTTCATGTGGGAGCCACATATGCACCTCATCATCGGGGGCGCCTCAAGAGAGGAGATACGAGCGGCTTTCAAGGTCCGAACAACCAAGGAACAACGAGGAAGATTAAAGCCCGTGAAGATCATGGCCATCGACGAGAACCTTGGACGCTGCGTGCACTACGGCTGCAAGTTCAAGCCGGAACTGCGAAATACTTATATCGGCAAAAATGGACGCCCCCACCGCGGAAAGGATTTGCTTAAAGGTCGTGATCTGCGCCGGTGGACGGACTGGATGGCCCGGCAACCGATGATGAGCATGATTATTCATTTTGGAATTCCGAACCGAATTATTGATGAATTGAAATACGCCGAGTTGGCGGAACTGGTGGAGGAGATGACGTGAAATAGCACCAGGATTGCCTTGGAGGCACAGTGGAGGGGCACCTCTGATGAAACATCGATAGACTGCACCTACCCAGCCCCGAATAGCACTGGGGCCTGAAATTGGGTGGGTTCATTGGGTCCATTGGGTCCGTGGTTTAATATCGCGGTCAACTTACCGCAGAGCAAACGTACTGAACCGCCACATCGAACAAGCGCAACCTGGCTTAACGCCGGGAGGACGACGCACGTCCAAATTAGGAGAAATAAGATGGAAGATGACGATAAGAACAACTGGGACGGCCTGCAGATATTTAGAGTTTCAACCGACGACGGCGATCGTAAGGCCACGCTCTTTCGTTTTCAGTCTAACGACCTCGTGATCGACAACGACGACTTCGTTGACCAGATACCACGGACAAAGAAGCGCCTGCAGGACCTGATCGGTACAGTGATTTCGCCTCCAGAATACAACAAGATCATAGCGCGTTGTAAGTCGGCGGTAATGGACGACAGCGTAGTGGGAGTAACTCGGCCGGGTTTCGAGCGCGCTGAAGATGGGAGCCCTCGTTACTTTGCTCTTCCCAACGGGCTCGTCGTCACTCGACACAACTTGCCGCTAAGACTCATCCCCATGTTCGAAAAGAACTCAGCCGCTTCGCATAAAGGCAACCTCGACACATACGTTCGGGAACTTGGCCCCCTTATCAAAGACCAGCCAATTGCGATGGTTATCTTCTTTTTTGCGCTGACCCCGATTCTCCAACCCCTTATACGGGGCGGACCAATGAACGTGGAAAACGTCATGATAGAACTAGTAGGCGCCACTAGTACCTATAAATCGACCCTGACAAATCAACTCGCTGGATCAGTTTGGGGCGGTAGCGAAACGAAACTTGGTTACGCTTCCTCATGGAATGCGACACCGAATGCGGTCGAACAAATGTGCCGCAACTATAACAACTGTTTGCTGGTGTTGGACGAGGCCACTGCTGCAGGAGCGACATCGAAGTCTCGCGCAGATAATATTCTCAATACTTCCCACCGTATCTCGCTTGGACGATCCAAAGCGCGGCTTGGTGGCGAAGATCCGGTTCCATACGACCTGATGGCGCTCTCGAATTCCAATCAACCGCTTACCGACATACTAGCTTCGAGTGGCACGGTCAGCGGTGCCCTGGAGGTCCGGCTGCTTACGTTTGATTGCGCGCATCCCAAACATGGCTACCTCCGCCCAATCAAGGGCGTGGGCGGCGTTGAAGTTCATATTGGACCCCAACTACGGGACCTCTGCACCACTCATTACGGCCATGTTGCCCCGAGCTTCATTTATTTCGTGCTCGCAGAATGCGCGCGCGATGCGCAAGGATTCAGGCAAAAGGTTGCTTTTTATATGCAGCGTTTTTTGACGCATTTCCGTATCACCGCGCGAGACGAGCGCGCTCTCAGGCAGGCTAAGCCCTTTGCACTGACATACGCGTGCGCGAAACTCGCAAACGACTTTCTGATTACCGATCACACCTGGGGCAAAACTGGCTCCGCGATCTTGAAGGCGTATCGAGGCTTTATTAATCAGCGCCAACCACTGAACCGATATGAAGAAATTCGGCACTTTCTGTATGATAGAACAAAGACAATCGTCGACTGCCGAGTCAATCCGAAGGCGAAAATGACGCTTGCTGAATTTGAAGCCGTGGACGGATTCGTTGTCGAGGTGAAAGGTCAGCAAGTCCTCGCAATATCCCCAACTGCACTGGAGCGGAATTTCTCCGATGTCGCCGGGCTAAAGCGATATCTTGCCAGCAGTAACAGGCTGATAAAGACAGAGGGATACTTATTCAAGAAAGGTGTTCGGCTCGGTGCGGACGGCACGGTGATTAAGGACAGATTCTACATGGTCAAAGTGCGGAAATGGCCCAAACGCTTCCGTTGAAGCTGACCTAAGCCATCGGAACAGTGGCGGCAGAGAGCGGTGCCGCCACATGGGTCGGCAGGATCGTCGTCAGAGCCGATCTCGACCGCTGGCACAGTTGCCGACGAAAATCGCCGTAGCTCTGCTGGGGGGACGAACTACCTGGTAACCATCCGGGGAAGGCCGCGGCTTAGGCAGCCTGATCTTGCGGCGACTTTGGGGGCAGCCAGTTCCACGGAAGCAGTTTGGTGAGTCTGGTTACGGGCATGTCGGCAATGCTCGCCAAGACATCAGCAAGCCATGCTTGAGGATCGATGTTGTTGAGCTTGGCGGTCATGATCAAGGTGGCCATGAAGGCGGCCCGATCGACACCGCGATCGGAACCGGCGAATAGCCATGATTTTCTGCCGAGAGCGAAGCCGCGCAGGGCACGTTCGGCGGCATTGTTGGTCAGGCAAATCCGGCCATCGCCGAGGAAGGTGCTGAAGCCGTCCCAGCGCTTGAGTATGTAGTCGATGGGTTCGGTGACCGGAGAACTGCGCGACAGTTTTGCCCGTTCGGTGCGCATCCATGCCTCAAGCGCGGCGACAAGCGGCAGGCTGTCCTGTTGGCGTCGCTGCAAACGATCCGCAGGGGCAAGACCGTTGATGTCACGCTCGATGTCGAACAGGGCGTCGATGCGCTTCACGGCCTCAAGCGCGATGGGTGAGATCGGCGTGGCGTTCTTTCCGCGCCTGGCGTTCGTCGCGATATCGGCAAGCACGAAGAACTTGCGGCGTGCGTGATGGTATGGACGCCCCCTTCCGCCGGAGCCAGCCGCAGGAGATGATGGCGGCGTATCAATTGGAGGGTTCACAATGGAAGCTCGTGTCAGTGTTGTTGGCCTCGATATCGCAAAATCTGTTTTTCAAGTTCATGCGGCCGATGCTGACGGCAACGCCGTCATGCGGCGGAAGCTAAAACGGGAAGAGGTGGAGACATTCTTCCGCAAACTTCCGTCGTGTCTTGTTGCGCTTGAAGCTTGCCCCGGATCGCATTTCTGGGCCCGCTTGCTTCGTGACATTGGTCACGACGTTCGTCTTCTTCCCGCACAATATGTTCGACCTTATGTCAAAACGAATAAGAATGATGCGGCTGACGCGGAGGCAATCTGTGAAGCTGTCACACGTCCAACGATGCGCTTCGTACCCATTAAGGAAGAGATACAGCAGGAGGTATTAGTCCTTCATCGCGTGCGGGAGATGCTGATCCGGCAGAGGACGCAGCTGATCAACTCGATCCGAGGTCATCTCACCGAATTCGGCATTGTCGGTCCCAATCGGGCCCATAAAATCGGCCTTCTGACCAAACTCATCGAAGACGATGAATACGACGAACTTCCAGCAGTTGCTCGCCATGCGCTGCGATATTTGGTCGAACAGCTTCGAGAGGTCAAATCTAAGCTCTTCCGTATTGATCGCGATTTAATGAAAGTCGTGAAGGGAAGCGATGCTTGTCGGCGATTGATGACCATTCCTGGCGTTGGCATTGTCACGGCGACAGCACTGGTCTCCTCCATGAGGGAGCCTTCTGACTTCAAATCGGGACGACACTTCGCGGCCTGGCTCGGTCTCGTCCCAAGACAACATTCCACGGGCGGCAAGGATAGCCTTGGAGGGATCAGCAAACGCGGAGACGGCTATCTCCGGAGGCTGCTGATCCATGGTAGCCGCTCAATCATGCGCTGGCGCGGCCGCTCCTGGACGTGGCTTGCGAAGCTCCGGGACCGTCGTCCAGCAAACGTTGCCGTCGTCGCGGTTGCGAACAAAACTGCTCGTATCGTCTGGGCATTGCTTATGTTCGGCGGAACTTATGGGCATCCTGGAGAGGGGGCGACAATGAGAACAGCGTAGTTTGGAATTCGCCTCGACTGGGCGATGTGGTTGCGAGGGTAAAAAAGCGAGTGATGGCAAAGCCGGGCTAAACCGGGAACCAGCAGAGCCCGTTGGGCGCACCGAACTTCGAGTTCGCGCAGCGTGATTGGGAGCTGGTTTTGCGGATCGACCATCAGGGCCGGTGCTGCAGGGTGCAGCACATTTAAGAGGCCGAATAGATGACTGCAGCCGCAGGTGTCGCCTAAACCGCTAATTTAGTCCTTGCAAAGTCGGGGGCGTCCATAGATG
>Ga0307515_10002599_pt1 | contig 38906 bp, 12 predicted proteins | sample 17_EM_MG_FD_194513 | JGI IMG/M metagenome (GOLD analysis project Ga0307515, IMG submission 194513) | Populus trichocarpa ectomycorrhiza microbial communities from riparian zone in the Pacific Northwest, United States - 17_EM | ecosystem: Host-associated > Plants > Roots > Unclassified | place... | reverse complement strand
AAAAATAATTCAACACGCAAGTAGTGCAGAAAATGATACAGTGTATTAACTAGCCCACGGAGACAGCCTAAAATTCTTGGTGTTTGGTAATAGCTCAAATAAGATTAAAGTAGGAACCTCCGTTAGCTTATGTGTCAATCGCTTGTAGTTTTTTTTTTCACCCAACAAACAACCAAACCACTTTGATTGTATCAACAACAAAATCAAATCTTTAGAATTGAGAAGCAGCATTGCTCTGCTCTCATTGGTTTCCTCATAGGAAGAGGGGAAAAGTATTGGAGTTTCCTCAATTTGGGTTTGGCATCATCGCCCTCTCTCTCTCTCTCTCTCGGTTTTGTTTATCTCTTTCATCCTCGGACTCTCCTAAGACTAACCCAAAAAAAGAAACGTGAATTTTTTCCCTTGCATATCTAATAAACACCATTTTTTATATATATATATTTTGTTGAAGTCTCATGGGCTATAGCACTATGTACACCTGTCTTCTCATTTTGTTGTCTCATATATAAAGCTTTAACAATACAAGATCCTTGCTTCTTTGTTTTTTCACTCTTCAAAAATAAAAATTTTCATTTTTTGGTAAGAGAGTTTTTTTTTAATGGCAAATGCATCTGGGTTCTTTAGTCCTTCAGTTCCAAGCCTCAGAGGGAAGATTAAGCCTTCAATAGGGGTTATTGGATCTGGGATTTGGTCCACTCAAAGAATCTCAAAGAGAGTGGTGTGTTCCGGCACCATTGAAGGCTCAGAGAAGATTTCCTCTTCTCAATCTCAACTGCCAAGGTCAGTGTTTTGGTTATTGAATACTTTTCTTAGCTTCAATTGGCAAATGGGTCTTTAATGCAAGTGGGTTTTGATTAGCAATGGTCTTGGCTGTTTATTTGATGGTGAATATTTGCATGAAGTGGAAAAACTTTGTAGAGTTCGCAGCTTAATTGCTGTTGCATGAGCCCTTGTAATTGAAATTTCAATTCCAAGTGGGGTTGACTTTGTTGATTTCGTAAGCTTGAGGTTAAATATGGTAATAGTGTGCAAGTTTTGTTGAATCATTAGCTGGATATCAATTGCAAGGTGATTTTTTAGAGGATGGCTTTTCTAGGATATCTTGAAGTGACGGTGAAGAAGGATTTTGGTTTAAGCATGTCGTGGAAAGTTAGAGAGCTGAAAAAACTATCTATTGAGTTCATAGAAAATGAATTAGTAATGGAGTTTACTGATTATTGGTTGTACAAGGTGGTGCATGACATTCTAATGTCATGTTCTTTTTCAGATGAATCAAATATCAAAGCAACTTGAACACTGGAACGATGTCTCTGATTGATATAGCAAATGGTGAATAGTTAACTTAATCGACAACATTGAGGTTTACATAGCATCGTACTCTGCAAGCGAGCAATGACTAATTTGAATTGATCAGCTGCCTCAATGTGTATCAGTTCCCTGGCATGCTAACTATCTTGTTCAAATAGTCTGGTTTATAGGAGGCTAATGTAATGGCACCTCAACTAGTGAAAATGGATTTATCGTCTGTCAAAGCTGCGTAGGTTGTATGCCAGAGTAGTAGGGATTGCAACTTAGAGTTTCCTTTAACAGAACAGGTTATGACACAGACGGAAAGAATCAGCAAGCACAAGAAACACACAATTCACCACTCAAAAACCCTAATTCAAAATTTTATTACTGAATATTTTTCTCTTCTGAGTAGTTTATTGAAATACAAGGTAAATAACCTACTTATTATAGTAGTCTTGGGCCTAAACGGAATAAGAAAAAATAAAATTCCTAAACTAAATAGGAAAAATAATAAAAATACATAAAAGAAAATTATTTTTCTAAACTAAATATGAATCAAAATAGCTAAGGAAATAAATTATTTTTCCTAATAATCCTCTTGCATGAGGTTACATTCATCGGATTGGCTTTGTGAATGACTGAAGGTGATTGAGGAGTTTCAAGAAGAATATGGAGTCTGAAGGCAAATGCTGCTTTGTTTCCTCTCTGTCCTTGCTATTTCTTATTGATATTTTATTCGCAGAGTGCATTTGTTTGGTAGCCAGCCAGATAAATTTCAGATCCTCTGTTGATAGTGATTACTGCATTGGCTGTAGAATTGAGTTAATCTTTTGGATTGATTTTCAAATAAATCTAATCACTCAGTTTTTCTCCATTCTGCACTATTTAGGGTGATATTTTTTGTGATATCTAAAATTAAATTCTTTCTCCATAACTTTAACCAACAATGGAATGCGGTTACTTAATTTACTGTTTTAAAAGTTTTGCACAATCATGCTTTCCTCATTAAACATATAACAATCTTTGGCTCAATAACCAAGTTGATCATAGGTTGTTCTTTCGGCTAGATCTTCATTTTCTCCTGCATGTGTCTTTCATTGCTTACAGAGACTCAATGGTGTCATCATGAATAGTGTTTGGAAGAGTAGCTAAGCTTTTATTTGTGAACCACAGATTTTCGGTGCAAATCATAGATATATTCATTAACAACATATTCTACTTAATTTCTTTGTGGAAAGGCGTGAGTAGTTGGTTGAAGCTTACACTTCATGATATGGGGATTATATTCTGGTTAACAAAGCTTAATTACCATGAACTCTGTCATGCTTGAGTTCTAAAAGATTTATCGTTTTGGTCTGCTACTGTTTGTGATCTGCAAAGTTTTGGCACTCTGGTTTTTTACTCAGGCTATTAGTGTCACTCTCAACCATGAGTCCTGCCTGGGAAAGAGGCACCCTCAGGCTGGATGTTTTACATGATCTAATTTAATAAAAAATTGTGTTAAAAATAACCTTACTTAGTTATTCTATTTCCACAGGCTTGTCAGTCAAGGCTGCAAATTAGTTGGATGTGGCTCAGCATTACCAAGTCTTCAGATTTCAAACGATGACCTTGCAAAAATAGTTGATACTTCTGATGAATGGATATCTGTTCGCACTGGCATTCGTAATAGACGAGTTATTACAGGTTGGTTTTCAACTGCATGCATTTCAGTGTCATATATTGGATAGCTAGGAGCATTCTGGATGTCTCGGCTTGCTTTACTGTGGTCTCTTAATTACAATTCTTTAAAGGTGCACTTGAGGCTAGACAAAGGGCAATCATCTTTTGATGTCTTTGAGGGGATTGCTAGATTTTACCACTTCTGGGTCAAAGTATGATTGTGTGATGCCATTTTTTATTTCCTGCAAGATGATATCTTTTGAATACATCAATCAATCGGGCATCTCTTGCAGTATTTTATTTTTCAGGGCAAATTGTTTACATATCATAGTTGCTGGATCACATAACATTTTGTTGCATTTGGTAGTGATCAACTTATACTTAGATTTTCCTTGCATTATTGCTCATATCATCCATACAATGATTTTTTTACTAAGTGGAAGGTGCATTTACTGTTTTGCTCAAGGTATCCCTTTTGTTGCAAATATCTTAACAGCTGGGTCTTGTCATCACTGTTACAGGAAAAGATAGCTTGATTACTCTATCAGCAGAGGCAGCAAGTAAAGCTCTTCAGATGGCAGGGGTTGACCCTGATGATTTGGACCTAGTCTTGATGTGCACTTCTACGCCAGAAGATCTTTTTGGTAGTGCTCCTCAGGTATTGGATTAATAGGATGCATAATCCAGACTGTAACAAGTATACAGATCAAACTATTAATTTTCATACTTGAGGTTTGGCTTCATGGTTGTTCAATGTTCAGAATAAAGTTGCATCATGCATTCATATGCACATAGACTAAGGATGGTTTTTGGAAATGCTCAAACAAATGTGCAGTCACACATTTTCTTGTGGAACTCTTAAAATTTGTTGACTATTGATTTCTTTGCTCTTTTACTTGTTTGTTGTTTTCTATCCTTATCTGTATCTTGATATCTTTGGTTTTTTAGATGACATCTTATTTTGGTTTACATGAATATTAAATCTCAAGAGGGTCATGCTATCTATTATCAATGGGGCGTGGGCTTAATGTAAGCTTTGTTTGATTTGAGAGATGGAGAAATTAAGAGAAATAGAAAAATGGTTTTCAACTCATATCCTTGGTAGGAAGGATGAATTATCAGATAAAGAGAACACATGTTTAAGTATTTTGCCATCATGTCTTTGTATGTGAAATTCTTACAATGCTACAGAAAAAGTAAAACTTGTAAAATCTAACACCTTCAACTGCAGCTCTTCCATTTTGCACTCAAAAGATGTGGTTCAAATGCCAAACATAACCTTAAATATTTTCATCCAGTTTTGCTTCCTCTTTGCCAGACAATGAAAATTTTGTTTTTATTCCATTTTCTCTCCTATTATTAATCCTCTTGCATTTTCCTTCTTCCAAGCGTAGAGTTTAATCTGCACCAGTTAACTGCATTGTTTCAAATAAATGAACATATATCCTGTTTCGGGTCTCAAAGCCTTTGTTACATAATTTTCCATGGATGATTGTGAGCTGCACGTTCCTGGCTATCACATTGGGAAAGAGCAACTTTAAATTTTTGCATGGCATAAATACTTTGTTTATGACCTCATTTGACTAGCTTCTTGTTGTGATCATTTTAAGACTCTCCCATGCTCTTTTTTTTTGAATTCTCAGGTCCAAAAAGCTCTGGGCTGCAAAACAAATCCCTTGGCTTATGATATTACAGCTGCTTGTAGTGGATTTGTGCTTGGTCTAGTCTCCGCTGCTTGTCACATTAGGGGTAACAAACTTGTTTGCTTTTCTGTTATGAGTCTTGGCTATTGCTTCAATGGTTAAATGATATGATTTCGCTGATGTCACTTACAGGAGGTGGGTTTAAGAATGTATTGGTTATTGGTGCTGATACACTTTCTCGGTATGTTGACTGGACGGATAGAGGAACTTGTATTCTCTTTGGGGATGCTGCTGGTGCTGTAGTCGTACAGGTAATGTTCTTTTTTCTCAACTTTTTAGCCTGTACTTCTAGATGAGTAATTACAGTAGTTCAAGTATTGAGTCATGCTATTTTGGAGTAATTTTCTTGATAATTATGGGTGGGGGTTGTATGTCCATGACTGTCAATTCTAACTTACGTTGAGAATTAGTCATATTAACCTATGCTTGAAAGTAACTAAGAGTTGTTAAGCTCCTTGCATGATTTTGGTATGGTTGTAGGTTGCATCGACATTTTAGTTTCAAAGAAACATAGGAAGATAACCAAACACTTCCTGTTCAACTGTCTCTGTATCAGACTTGTTATTAAAGGAACTGATAGCTAGATTCCATCTTCCCTTGAATTAAACAGGTTTATGTAAGATAGATTCATAGTATGCTCAGACAAACCACAAGCATTGTTATATTGAATTCTAATCCTTGTCTTCTGCTCAATGCATGTCCTCAATTATCAAGCTTCAACAGCACTCAGGCTGGAGAAAAATCTTATATCAGTTTTTATGTCAGATTTTGTTTTGCTGAAAGTATTTATGAACTCAAAAGCCACCCACTATGAAAAACTGTTTAATTTGATAGCTGCTTGAAAATGGGAATAGACACGTGTGTGCAATTATTTTGACATCTCGATAATTCTGCAGGCCTGTGATATTGAGGATGATGGTCTTTTTAGTTTTGACGTGAACAGCGATGGCGAAGGTGGAAGGTAGTGCTTTTTAATTTTCCCAAGTGAACAAACCCCATACTTCTTCTGGTATGTGATGCAATGTGTTTCCTCCATTTTTTGTTCAGACATTTAAACGCCTCCATCAAAGATAATGAAGTTGATCATGCAGTGGGTTCTAATGGCTCAGTTTTAGACTTTCCTCCAAAACGCCATGCCAACTTTTCCTGCATTCACATGAATGGAAAAGAGGTTTTCCGCTTTGCTGTTAGATGTGTGCCCCAGTCTATAGAGTCTGCTCTTGGAAAGGCTGGTCTCACTGGTTCGAGCATCGACTGGTTACTGCTCCACCAGGTATGAGATATGACATAATTCATTTACTAAGTGTAGAACTCTGATTTTAATCTTAAATACAACCATGCTATCGACCTCCAGGAGACTTTTTTAAGACCTGGGCTTGTTAACACTGCTGTTTCTTATTGTATCTGGTATATGATTCTGACCTCATTATTTGTTCTGCAAAGAGGTGAATTTAAAATTCAATTTTAGCATGATATATCATCTTTCATCTGCATTGTGAGAATGGTTCGGAAAATGTGTTTATGGTTCAGAACCTTTCAGGTAGGGTGATCATGAATGGAATAGACAATGATTCTCAGATTCACTTCCATTTGTGCCTGTAGGCATTAGGAAGTGTTGAAAGCAACCGAGAATGGACTCGATGTCCATTAATTCATTAATAATTGGATATTTGATTTGCAATATGAAAGGTGTAAATAAGCTGCTGTTGATAAGTCAAGCACGAGGTAGTTTACACAGACAGAATTTCGAATGAAATCATGTGCAAATTACAAGAGGCTTCTGCAAAGTAATTCTTTTGAAGTTTTATGACGGAATGCTTACAAGTAACAGAGATTATTTCTACAGGCAAATCAAAGGATCATTGATGCAGTGGCAACACGCTTAGAAGTCCCGCCGGAAAGGATCATATCAAATTTGGCTAATTATGGTAACACGAGTGCTGCTTCTATTCCATTGGCATTGGATGAAGCTGTCAGAAGTGGGAAGGTGAAATCAGGCCATACTATTGCAACTGCAGGCTTTGGAGCCGGTTTAACTTGGGGTTCTGCAATCATTAGATGGGGGTGAAATGTTACACTTCCAACCAATAACCGTACAGAAGAGAATAGAGACTTCCCTGTACCGTGCAGTTCCCCAGTTCTCCCATCGAGTTCCATGTGTATTTTGCAATTTGATTGTCATCTTTTTGTTGCTTTTATTTTTTGCACATGCTATAAATTTTCTTTCTTCAATTAAATTCCCCTTTGTACCATTGTTCTTTGTCTTGAATTTCCAGTTACTGTTGACAACCAGATACGAGCATCTCTACATAACATGCCCCAAAACATGAAGTGTAAAGGTAAAATAGGATAATTTCCTTCAAAATTGAGTAGCTTAAATTGTTACAAATACAAATTATCTAAAGTTCTCTCCACCTAAGCAATAAAGGTGATTAAAAGAACAAGAAAGCAAAAACAAGAATAAATAATAATTACAACAGCCAGAAAATAACAGATTTCTGGTCATTGATCAAAGTCCCTTGCTTTCAACCTAGAATTGATCCTCTGCAAAGCACCTTCAACTGCAATGTCAAAGGCATCCTTTCTAGCTCTTAAACCGGATGAACTCCCATGCTTCCTGTACAAAACTCTTGGTATCAATTCTATAACTCTCTCCCTCATCCTCCGGACTTCATTTCTCGGTATCCCTGTCAACACATCCAAAATCCTCAACCCTTTAAACACAACATCCTCCTTTGGTATAAACACAGCGAAGTCTCTATACATTTCCTCTGGCAAATGCCAACCATATTGTGACTTCGCAGATTGTTCTTCAAAGAAAACTGGTATACACCCAGCAATAATCCCATCAAAAGTCGACCTCCTAGTTGGTGTGTCCCCTGGAGGCTGCAAACAAAATGTTGCTTGTAGCATCGGCCTCATATACCTTATTGGATCATGCTCACATATCCCGTTGGAGCAATCCACTATATCACAAACTTTCCTCATCTTCGGGTAATCGAACCCTTCGACATTATTGACATAAATGTCACTACTGCTGCTTTCGCATTCATTCCTGATACTCCTCCTGATATTTGGAGTGGAACCAACACCACCCCCACCTGCAAAAAGCATCAAAGTCGTCCTTTTCGACGCCTTAACGCGTTTAATCCAAGACTCAAGAAATCCTAAATTTGGAGGGTGAAATGATGTCAAATAGGGCACAGCCTGTTCTTGCCAAGGCCAAGCCCTTCCTTCAACAATCAAAACAGTAACATTATAAAACTCTGGCAATTCAAGAAATGAAGTACCCCAAATAGGAGGATCAACATCTACAGATTGAGAGAAATCCCAGGCAGGCCTTGACATGACCAAGAAATGATCAGCCCCATGATTCCTTGACCATATCCAACCTTCATTGTCTTGTAAATAATCATACAATTCAAGCCCATGTTCCATGCTGCTATTCACTTCAGGACCATATAGATACCTCAAAGCATCAATTGCTGCATAGTAAGGTAAGTAAATGGCATTGGCTTGATTGGGATCTGATGTTAAACAAGGGTATTCAAGCATCCTATGGTGGAATATAAGTTCCAACAACAAAGGGTTTGTACGATACCAAGATTGAGACTTGTTGTGTGTTCTGGGCCCTAAACCATGGTTTGCAAGGTAAGGACAGAAATTGTTAAAAAGTGGGTATTCAGAACAGTTTGCAAGGAGATCAAGATTGAACCTTGGCGGCAAACTTCTGACGTGGATCCAACGGTTACTGCAGCCTCTTTCTGTGTCTGTTATGTCCTGAGAAATGATTGAATCAATGGAGATGAGAAGGAGGCAGAAGCATAAGAAAGAAGTGGTTTTGCAGGCCATGGAGATAGGGAGAGAGAAAGAAGAAGAAAACTTTTGGTTAAGAGGAGAGTGAGTAGAGAGAGAAACATAATCATATTTATTATTTAATAATGTCTTAGATGTAACAACATTGTTACTGTGTTTTAATAATGCCTCTTCACTATTAAAGAGCTTGTGGGTTAATAATGGTATATCACGGTTTAAATCTTATTTTTTATTTTTAAAAATACAACTCAAGACATCCAATAAGCTTTTCATTAATTTATTTAAAATATTTTTTATTTAAAAATATATTAAAATAATATTTTTTTTATTTTTAAATATTATTTTTAATATTAATATATTTAAACGATATAAAAACATAAAATTTTTAATTTTTTTAAATAAATTAATTTTTTTAAAAAAACCATGTTTCCTAACACTATCTGCTTTATTAGACCTAGCACCTTTCTTTGAAAATTAATAAATTATATATATATATATATATAAATTAATGTTGTTTGTTCTCAAATATCAACTTATAAGAGGGTAAAGTGGAATTCTTAAATATACGAGGTCTAAAATATAGTTTTCTCTTAAAAATTGGAGTGAGAGAGAGAGTGTTTTAATAAGAATTTACAGGGAGATGATGAAATTTGTAATTGCGAGAATAGATAGTAATAAACAACTAATTCAAGAATATATATATATATATATATATATATATATATATATGATTTGTAAATGGATTATAACTTAATTGATATTAATAATAGATTTCGGAAATCTCTCGGATAACAAGAAAAACTACAAGTGGGTTTGACTCTACAATTTCGTCGGTGGAAAAAGGTTCGAACATCTCGCGATAAAAAAACAAAAACAAAACAAAACTACAAGTGGGTTTGACTTTTTGACTAAACAATTTTGTCGGTGAAAGATTGCTGTGGTGAGCACCAACTCCCACCATATGCGGCGGCGATTTCTGTTACTTTACTTCCCTGTGAGGTGCTCCTCTTTTTCTACGCCATATTAAAAAAAGGAAAAACAGTAGATTCTCTTTGTGTCAATAAAGAGCCATATTTTTCTTTATAAAGATGTTGTCGTTCCAAGAGATGATTATGGTGAAGATGTGAGAGCAATGCATTTATATTTTGTCTTCCTTTATCATTTTCTTTTATCCAACTTTAATGGTAATTAAATTAGTCAGCATTTATATGTTTTGACAAAATAAAAAATATTAATACAAAATTAATTAATGAAATTGATCCAATCCACAAATAGAAGGATTTTTTTTTTTTAAAGAATTTAGTTTGTGAACCTGGCCATTATAAAAATCATATTTTTTTTAGAAAGATATTGTTACAAAAGATTGTGATGATTTTATGTTTCTTGGTAGTCTTTCCCAAGTTAAATTGGAAATTCAAAAATTACTCTAATACAATCTATTTTTGTTGGTCAAGATGACCATGAAAGAATTATAAAATCCTAGTTTAGACACCACTAGTTATTTTTACTTGTGCGATGTTGCGGAGCCATGTTTGAAATCTATTTTTATTTAATCTCATAGAAATTAAAATAAAAATTTATAAGAAATTTAATTGTTTAAATTCCCAAGTAAAAAATGTTTATTTTCAAGAAAAATTCTCTTTTCTTATTCATGTATTCCTTTTCTTTTACAAAAATATTTTCTTTTTATCAAAAGCGAGGTTTTTTAAATAAAATTTATCATGATCTGAAAAGTAAGTTTTAAAAAAAACCAAATAAAAAAATTCTTGCCTCAATAATTTTGATATCCTATATGAAAAAAATAAAAGAATAATTATATAAAAACTATATTGAAAAAAAATATATTTTATTGTCATTTAATATTCATGATAAATATTTAAACATACACACACTAGATTCATATATAATTATTCATAAAATAATTGTTAATTTATCATGAAAAACTATAATCTTATTTAAAAAATATGGTGTAAGTAGATAACTTTTTAAATATCATCATAATAATTTTATCTAATGAGAATTTTATTTTAAAATTTAAATAAAAAATAATATAATTAATTAAAAAAATAAAGATGATGAGCCAATAGAATCTAACTCAAATGTGTTTGAACTTTAGAGGATAACAAGTAAGTTCTTTGCAATTGGTTATTTTCTTCCAAAAAAAAAAAATCCACCTTATTATTTTAAAATATAATTGTCAATGAATGTAAATTTAATGTTGAACTCTTTGGACTCTCAGAATCTAAATTTTAACTTGTTTTTACCTTCAAACACCCTTAGGACTTCAATAATTCAATTTCCAACCCCAAAACTCTATAATCAATCTAAAATCACAAAGCAAATCGAATAAAAAAACCTTAACGGCCTATGATATATATTTTCCAGCATGGTCAAAGAGCTAAACCACATTCATTATACTCCCCTCTCCAATACAAATCAATTAATACCGAGATTAATATTTTTGTAGATAAAATATGGCTAGCCAAAACTTTGTATCTTCTCTCTATTCCAACAACTTTGTCTCTCTTTTCTCAATATCTAAGGATGCAAACATGATAAAAACAAAGTTTGAGAATCGAAACATAAAAACAAAAAATTATAAGGACCAAATAAATATAAAAACTAAAAATTGGAGGAGCCAAAATATACAATTAGTGGTGTTTTGTTTCTTGATAAACAATAAAGATTGCTTTTTTTTTTCTAAGCAAAATATACAGTGATATGACGGTTGGTGAACAGTAACAAAGCTATAGTAAAAGACAAAGTATTTTAATTTTAATTTTATTTATAATTATAATATAATTGTTTTTATACTGATATGTGCTTTGGTGTTTAGTGAATATAATTATAATTATAATATAATTGTTTAGTGAATAGTAAAGCTACTTAAAAGACACATTTTTTTTTACTTATAATTATAGTTATAATTATGATAAGAGATTATAGTTATAGTTATAATAGAATTATAATTTCAACTCATTAAAAGTTACTAATATCCATCTAATATTAATTAACCTGCATCCTCATCAGCTTTTAAAAGGCATCGCTGATCTCCATAACTACCTACCTGTAGTCATCCCTGATCTCCCTCCACTGCCGCACTTGAAAAATAACTACCCACCAAGAGGCAAGAGTTGCTAGGGTCCTTGTCCAGCTATCAAATACCACCTTTCTAACCATTCCATTATTCTCTCCAAGAAAGCTCATCAAGATTCACTCTCATCTTCTTCTCCAAGATGCCAAGCCCCTTCTCTATCTTTTCTCGCAGCAACACCACCAAACAAACACCTATCCCATTCAAAGACTACTACACAAACTGGTTCAACACTCTCAAGAACACACTCCTCCCTCTCCTCCATCATTCCCTTTCCAGCTCTCCTTCCTCTCCCACTCTCCTCTCCTCTCACCTCCACCTCATCCTCCACCACCTCCTCTCTTACTACGAGTCTCTTGACCTTGCTGCCACCACCAATACCAAGAATCTTCCTTACCTTCTTTACCCTTCTTGGAGAAACCCCCTTGAAACACCCTTCTTGTTTCTCGGTGATCTTCACCCTTACGTATTCACTAACCTCCTCAGGTCATTTCTTGATGAAGCAGACAGTGATGAAGACACCGAAAATGACCGTAAAGTTTTTGTCTTTGATAGGCCTTGTCATGTGGTGATGGCATGGAAAGACCCTTCAAAGCATTTGATGATCAAGATTGAGCAAATTGAGCGTGGACTAAGGTTAATGGTACCTGCACTTCTTGATAGAGTGAAAACAGCACAGTCAGGATTTGCAGGGAAGATTGCAGAAGAATGGGTGAATTGTGAGAGAAAGGAGAAAATGGATGTTAGTGAGGCAATGAAGGCTGAAATGGAGGAGTTAGTGACTGTGTTTTTGCATGCTAATAGGTTAAGAAGAAGTGTGATATCAGATATTGTTGCTGCACTGAATGTTTATCAGGGGGCTTTGTTTCTTGAAGGATTAGCCCAATTTCTTGTTGGGTTTCAGGACAAGAATTTGCTCCGTGAATTCGAAAGATGCAAGACTCCTATCAGTGAAAGAGTTTGCCTCTGACTAATTTATCTTAAAATCTTTTCCTGGTCTGCAATGTGTGCGAGTATTGAAAGACTCTGCCTCTTTGGAACTCCATGGTAAGATTATTAGTTCAGTTCAATTTCTGTTAAATTCTTGGGATTTGAGACTAAATCTTTGTTGGGTATTGTTTTTCTGTTGTTATTGCTCCTGATAAAATCTATATATATTGTTGGCAGGGCATTGCCGAGAAGCTTGAGTACCAGTTGTAATTCTTTAACGGGAGTGAGCATGACTTTTCTGTTAGATTCTATTTCTAGTGAGTGATTCATTCAATTTTTCTTCTCTTGAATTTGGTAAAAACAGTTGGAATCTCGATTCATTTGTGATGTAAGAAGATAGACATTCGATGAATGATGAAAACAAATAGCATGATTTCTATACGGAATTAAATATTGAATCTGTTCATGCAATATTTGGACTCTTTTATGAATTGAAAGTTGTGAATGGCATGCAGAAGAAATTTCAGCACTGTTTCTACTTTGTGGCGTGTCGAGGTTTTGAAATTCTTGTGTTTGTCTCTGTTGCCCCTTTGTTTTTGAACTTCGAAACCTCCAGAAAGTTTGAAGGCAATTTCCTTTTTTCAAGCCCCTTCCTGACAGGGGATTTAGAGTTAGAAAACAAAAGATGGACTAGCTGCCAGTAGATAAACCTCAATGTATTAGCCATTTCTTAAGGCTAGAGAAATTGAAGTGATCAGCGTTCTCTACTACTGCAATATTTTTTCTGTATATAATTTAAGATTTCCTTTGTTTCAAATAATGGCCATAATCAGGTTTTGGGCTGTTTTGTTACGCCCTCTTTTACAATATACATGCTGGCCTTACAGGGTTACACAAAGGTGTCCTATAGGCTAACTTATACCAAATAAAGCCCGATTGATTTTCAATCTTAATCTGGATGGCCCATGAATTGATAAATCAAACCCATACATTATTTTAGCAGATAGCTTTACCTGATGTTCCTCCAAGTTGTTAGCCCAACATAGTCAACATTTTTTTTTTGTGCTTTGTTTAGTGAACTAGTTGCTAGTTAATCAACAGTATGAAATGAACTTGTAATAGATTTTGTTGGGTCTCTTCTAAGTTATAGAAGCATCACTAGCATTTAAACCATGGCAAAAAATGGAAGCAAGACATCAGTCCATGTTCACTCTAGCAATAATCCTAATCTTTTATGACAATGGCTAAGAAGATGGGAATTGATTATGTCCGTGGAATACAATTTAACAGCTTTGTATTGATAGGAAAATTGCAATCACTTTTCAAGAAAACAGGGGAAAAGGGCTGTTATTGCAGGAGATAGGCCACCAAAATCCAAGGATAGAAGGAGATTTTGACGGATTTTTTTTTTATTATTATTATTTCTTTGATAACTTTGATGAATCTTGACAGTGAAGATAGTAAAAAAAAAACAAAAGAAATTTGCAGAAGTTTTGCCGCATCTTTCCCTAGCATGAGTTGAAAGGAAATTCATCTCTTCTAATCCTAATAAGACTGCTAATGAGTGTTTCCAGGGGAGCTCTTATGTAAACTAGTAGGAGTATTGTTTCAAGAGTAGTTCTTTATTAGTGAAAAATATTTAAAGTTATCACCTGAATATTGTGTGAAGCTACATGTGACTAATAAAAATGCTTTGGGCACTTGCTTTGATATGTATCAACTACACTGCAACTATGCATTAATTTATTTGTTGCTGGCTGGGAGAAGATAATCTCAGGTCCCAGAGAAGTTCTGAGCTAAAACAGGATTAACTCGAACAGAATATTTTAATCATGTAAGTGAAGCTCTCCCTATCTAAAACAACCGTTCCGAAAGTACAAATCAGGAATCCTGGGTCATTTCTGACTCTCTCTCCATTATCAAAATCCGAAAGAGGTAGGTAATACAGTAATAGCATGTACTTGTATTCCTTGCTGTGTATCTGCAGTGTCATTTTGTGAACACAAGAACATTTCTTTCGATAAACAACTTCGAATGCCTAGATTGGTAACCCCGATTATCTGAACACGCAGCCATTCAGAATTCTGGTCGACCTTGGTTTGGATGCTAGTTAGTCAGCAACTGTGTTAGTTTTTGCAGTTACTATTTTAAAAAAAGCTACAAATTATAGCTCTTTCTTAATCAATGATTTCAAAACAGAGTTTCCAGAATCCGTGCAAAACTGTGATGCACCGAAAAAGAAAAACAAACGGAGCTTTATTGAGCGTACCCTGCCGCGTACTAATCTGCAGTGACTCTCTCTCTATATATGTGTATGTATGTATACTCCATGTACAGTATGTTGTCTTTGATTTGATTAAAGACCAAGTTGCATATATAATTAACGTGCCTGAGTCCATCTTAATGGATTTCACAGTTGAAAATCATGTGAGTGATTATTTAAAATTATCATTCTTGTTCCAAATTCTTGCATGCATCCGTGTCCGATCTTTAGAGATTATCTCTTATGACAAGTTGGGGGAGCAAGTTAAAAGGTTCTTTAGGGCTGCTCGCAAAGCAACATGTGCTACTGTCTATGAAATCAGTTCATAGACAGCAAGTTGATCACAAAATAATCTGTTGAAGCATCATCAAGTGGGCAACCTCAACTATAGTTAGTAATCTTTGATTTTATATACAGAAAATAAAATGAATCTTTTTAAAACCAATATTCAGTTGTTAAGTGTTTAACAATACATACAGGAAGTAGCAACTTCTCAGTTAAGGGTTACAGTCATGCTTTGCTCAGGGTTCTCAACAGGGTTCAGAAGTTGTCCTCTCATTCCTTTTAACTTGTTATCCTTTGTCCATACTGACCATGCTTTCTTCTTGTTTCATCTCTCTCTCTCTCTCTCTCTCCCCCACGCGCGCACGCGCGCAAAATAGATACTACTACTGTGCAATGAATTTGTTTAGGGAATTAAGACAGTTCAGATGTTGTCTTCCTTCTCTTTAATAACTTGTCCTTTAACCAAATTGCTTATATTCTATACTGGCAACCAAAATAAAATTGCTTACAGCTGATCTTCTAGTTGTCCTTACAGGATGGCTTCCTCTCATCTCCTCTCTCTCCAAAGGATTTTTCTTTCTTTGGTACGTGTGTGTGACTCAGTGTGACAGAGTTCCTCACAAATTGTTAAGTATTTTTTTCAAACACAAACCAGAACTGATCAAGGAAAGTCTTCAAATTAATCCATTAACTATCACCAAGGGCCAAGGACTTGCTTTGTTAGTTTTTGCCCTCGACTCTAGCTATAGTGTATAATGGGACTCCGTCGTGATGCCTAAACTTTTTCTAAAAAATTCGGTAATATCTGTCACCCCTAGTCTAATTATTATTAAATAAGAAAGCTAAGAACATGTTTCACGAGAGCTTGAAACCACTTGGTTGGATCCTTCCATTAATAATTTTACAGTAGCATTTTTGTCACATGATGAGAGTATACGGTGGCAGACTAATTAACAAAGTGGCCGACAGCTTCAAGTCCAAAAAAAAAAAGTGATAAGAAACACTATGACCTATGAGTGAATATTCTACCGTGGATTCAAGCAGTGTTTTTCGTTACCACTGTCTAATTCTCGCATGTCTTTTCACGCAAATGAGAGAGTTTCCAGCCATGCTTCTCGGCCCCGTAAGGCTTCTTGTCGTCTTTCCGGCGGCTTTGTTTGGTTTAGGTTCGTGTTAAGGCGTGCCAAGAACTTTGTTCAGGGGGTGGTAGCTTTGGGTTCCTGAAGTTGTCGCGTTTGATTTTATTTTTTTTGGCGGGGCTGGGTTCGGATGGCTTGAGCCTTCCTCTTCATCGAATGGGGGTGTGCCCTCATTGTGAATTAAAGGTGTTTGAAATTGAGTTTTAATTTATTTAATTTTTTATTTGAAAGTTTTTATTTTAAATTAATATTTTTAAATTTCGATGTTGAAAGCAAATTTAATAAAAAATACTTCGCTGCCATGTTTATAAACACTGAACACCCCACTTGTGATGTACTAGGTTGTCCCCCTGTCCACTAGAAAAATGGGGGTTGGTAAAATTGGATTTCATTCATGGTTGCTTGCGAACAAGCTGCGTGACCTTCGTTCTGCCTTTTCTCTCTTGCCACTGTGCTAGTTTCGTTGGCAAGCTACAAGATAAGTCTCTCTTTCTTTTTTGGTTTCGTTTGTTTTTTGTTTCATATTGCAATTGCTGGTTCCTGGGCTTTTCACGTCAGTTTCTTGGGTGGGATTGATTGGGACGTTGAAGAGCTTTGGCTACTGTGCGTTTTTATTTTTTGTTCTCTGTCTTGGGATTGAGTTGCCATCTCTGTGAGAGGGTTTTTTACATTTGGTTTTCCTCTTACTAGATAGTTCAATCCTCCAAACCTCTGTTTTTGCTCCTCGCTCTTTTCAACTTCGTAATTTTGTGCTCTCTTTGTAGTTTTCTTCTGAAATTTTCATTCCAGCTCCTGTTTATTTTGGGTTGTTGGATTTTCTATTCTTTGGAAGCCTGCTCACGCTTTGCTTCTTTTTTTTTGGGATTTCAGTTGGTTTTCTCAAGTTTTGGATCCTTGCTTTAGAGGGAATGCTTGGCTGGGTTGAATATTCATGACTCTCTTCAGCAGACAGCTCAATGTTTTCCAAGGTTTACACACATAGTCTTAGAAGTTTTTTTCTTCTTCTTCTTCTTCTTCTTCTTCTCTCTCTTATTGGATTCTTTTTTGTGGTGGTTTTGGTGTTGAAAATGGATGGTGTAAGTTTCACATTGTAGATTTTATGTGTTTTTCTTAAACTGCATTCATTCTTTTCCTTGGTTGCTTATAAGGGCGGAGCCAGAAATTTTTCCTGCCCTGAGTTATTAAATAAATATACAAATTTTTTTTGAAGATAAATTATTAACTCATGTACATGAATTTTTTAAGTTAACAGTAAAGTTTTAATTCAAATACACTATCTAAAATATTAAAAAATAAATTTAAAAGTATATAAAATTAAAGTGAAAGTAAAAATAAACTCACTATTAAAGTTATATCTTTCGATGTTTTGTGGAATATAATTCATCTATAATCGAATTTGAATCGATATTATAACAACCCCTCAACCGGGATAAAATAACAGTCTCATGTCAACTAAAAAACAAAGTAATTAAAGTTTTTCCCTCTCTCAATTCCTCCTTCCTTCACTTGATTCTTTCTTAGATTAATATTTTATAAGTTGTACTTTGTAAGTTTATAAGGTTATTCTCTCACTTTTTTTATTTTTTTTCCTTGGATTTTTTTTTATGTTTTTCCCTTACTTTTCTCTCTTTCTCTCTCACCTTTTCTTTTCTTTTCTTTTCTATTCTGCTTCTGCCCAGTCGGCAACATATAAAAAAAAGAAAGAACTTATTTGTTTTATTTTTTAATGGCAAATAATCATTTTACCCTTAATGACTCGTTTTGCTTTTATTTGACGGTTTTTTTTAGCACTACAAGTCTACCAAACTCTATTTATCCTAAAATTTTAACCAGATTTTATTTAATATATTTTAAGATTCCTCGTAAAATTTCAGCTCAATCTGATGGTCGGATTGAAAATTACACCCAATAACATAAAACTGGTCAAATTGTGATTTTTTATCAAATTTCTGAATTTTTCCAAAAATTCTGAAATTTTAACCCTAGCTAAAACATCATATTAGAAGGCTCTACGTAAATTTTTAGAATTTTTTGATACCTCAATTAAGAATTACAAATTTTCTTTATATAAAACTAGTAAAAAATATTGATAAAATATTGACCTAGGCTAGAACCCACCCTAGCCCATGCATGCCTCCACCCTTGGTTGCTTACCCAATATCTATTTGGCTTGGAGGAATCAATCTTTGTTTCTTTGACTGTTTAGGCTGAGTTGGATTGTAGGTTTGTGTTAAATGAATGGTATTAGTCTCACATAAAAGACATTTATGTATTGAGAGGAGTCTGTTCTTTTTTTTTTCTTCCTAGAAGTGTTTTTCCTTCATTTAGTTGTTGGTTTATGTTCGATTGTTTAGTCATTCTTTGATTAATCCTGCCTTTGTATTAGGTGATGTGGCCTTGCTTCTTCTAGGTCATGGCAAGCCTGGTATTTCTACTTTGCACCTGTGGTTTTCATTTTTCAAGTTAGGGGAGGGGAGGAGAGATTGCTTTACAATTTGGTTGCTCATGTTAGGATCAAGCTTTTTTAAGTTAAATTATGGATCACGTTGAGTTAGGTATAAAATATGTTAATTAGCTATGAAATATATCAATTGAGTTGAAAATCTTGTTATTTATATAAAAAATTAATGAATTTAGGTTTTTGCCTTTTATGTTATTGTTAGAGTTTTGTTGAATAAACTTTTATTAAAATTATGTACCTTAATTAATACCATGATATTAATAAATTAGGCTTGAGTTTTGTTGTGTTGTTTTTGAAAAATTTCATAATATTGAAATACTATGTTTATATGGTGGTATCATTGTCTATACTGACAATTGTATCATTTACAATGGAGAAAGTAATGAGTTTCTAATTGCTATATTAGATATGTTTTTTATTGAGCTATCAAGAATGTTATGTGATCGACTTGATTGTAATCTATTTGAAATTAAAGTTGAAATTACTTAGAGGGTGCAAAATAAAGTTAGTCCAACTTGTTATGTCGGTGTATCCATTTATAGTGATGGAAGTGTGAATTACATGTTTGGGTTTACCAATAATGAGTTGCATATTCTAGAGCTCTACTTGAATGATATATCTAAATAAGAAAAGTTTTCTAGTATGGAGTTTACTTGGGTGTCAAGTTATACTCAATTGTAGATATAAAGGATCAATTGGTTATGTATGCTCAAGTATATATAATGTATATGTTAGGGGGCCTTGAATCCACAGTGTTGTAGACAATGTAATGTCAATATTCCTCCCGTCATTCTTAACTATAATTAGGGGACATGCTTGCATACCTTTATCAGTAACTATATAAAGCATGTATGAAGAAGAGGAAACAAATATTCGGATGTCTATTATTTATCAAAGTATAATTATTTTAAATGTTTTTCAACGAAGAAATTACTTTGTTTGGTATAATTAATTCCATTTTAAATACTAACTTTGAATTGTAAATGTAAATTAATATAGCTTTTATTGTGGAAACATATCTATTTCGGGCGTTCAGGGAGTTGAGGTAATAATATGTTCAACATAGACACCCATAGGCAACTCTTTATAAGATCCAGGTAATTATAAAGCTTAATAAATTTTGAATAACATAATTTATATAAATTAAATGCAAAAAATATATTAATTTTATGGCTTGTCATGTCAAATGGTGTGGGGATAGAGATTTTACTTTAAATCTCACCCACATCCATAAGTTTTATCAGAACGAGTTAGATGCATAATAGCCTCACCAAAAAAATATACTAGCTTTATGACTTGTCATGTCAAATGGTATGGGTCTAGATATTTTACTTTAAATCTCACTCACATACATGAGTTTTATCAGGACGAGTTAGATGTACAATAGCTTCACCAAGTATGAGTTATAAATTTATTTTTCTTTTCATTCTTTGGGCATAAATTTTTTAGTTTTGACTTGTTTTCTAATATCTTTAATGTATTGACATGTTAAATAGACATCATATAACGAGGATTTGATATAGTTGAGATGCATTACTCTTGATCGAATGATGCAGTAGTTTGGCATGTCTTAATATATCCTATATTATGTTGATACATGTAATGAGTAGTATGGTATCAATCGTCAAGGTAAACGAGAAAAGAATTGACTAGTGATTCATGCAGCTTACCTGGATCTTTGGGATGCTAGGAGAGATCATATATTTATGGAGTAGCATTCGATAATTAATCTAAAGGCTATATGGTATGGCATTTTCCTGTAAGGTGTTGATTTATTACACCAATATAATCGTGTTTCCCGAGGTGATAATGTAATTCAATGCATTACAAGCTTTTATATTGGAGACATAATCGATTGATATGCAATATTTTTATCTATATAGTATTTATTAAATATTGTTAATGTTATTATAGATGATTATTGTTAATTATTCTTTAAGGTATTTATTTGGCGTATTACTTATAACATGAGGCTTAAAGAGTAGCAGTCGCTAACTATGAAGGAGTCAATGGGATGGGATGGGCCTTGACCAACAATATGCTTAATTTGTGTCATGGTGGACTTTAAAAGGTTGGGGAGGCTAAGCGTCTTGATGCGACCATAAAAAAAATAAAATCGCTTATCGTGGATAAGGATATGTAGTTAAGGAGGCAGGTCCATCCACGAGTGTTTTAAGTCCGTTTATGAGCTAGGAAGATTTTGGTGTTAACCCCTATAGGGGTGCTATAGGCCCACCCTTAAGTTGGATGAGTTAAGGTCGTACAGGACCAGAAATTAGCTAGTGATATATGTAGCTTACCCAGATCTTTTGGTTGATAAGAGAGATCAAATATTTGTGGAGTAGTATCCGACAATTGATTTAAAAAGCTACATGAATGATATTTTTTCATAACATGCCGATTTATTACACCAACATGGTTGTGTGTTTCTTAAATGTTTAAGTAATTTGATGCATTATGAGCCTCGATATCTGAGACAGAATTGAATGATATGTAATATTTTTATCTATATAGCATTTATTAAATACTATTAATGTTATTATAGATGACGAGTGCTTATTATTTTTTAATGTATTTATTAGGTGCATTATTTATAATGGGAGGATTGAAGAACATCAGTTGTCATATGTGAAAGTTTAGATGAGATGAAATGTGCCCTTGCCAACCATAGTTTTGAAACCTGGCCCGGCTGGTCGACCTAGGACCCGGCAAGAACCGGTCAAAAATCTGGTTGCAACCCGTTGATTTTTGTTTTTTGTTTTTTTTCCTAAAACGACGTCGTTTTGATTTAAAAAAATAATAATTGACCCGGGCGACCCGGTCGAAACCCGGAACCCGGCCCTTGGTCCGGGCTGGGTCTGAAAACTATGTTGTCAACAATACACTCAATGTGTCATAGTGGACTTTAGAAGATTAGGGAGGCTAAATGTCTCAAAACTTATCATGAGCAAAAACATATATTTGGGAAGGTAAGTCGAACTAAGAGTATTTCAAGACTGTCTATAAGCTGAGGTGATTTTGGTGCTGGCCTCTATAAAGATGCTACAAGCATGTTCTCAAGTTAGATGAGTTAGGGTTGTATATGCTTGTTCATCAGCTGGGGTGCTTTTTAGATGTAGTTAGAGTATATGCTTTAATGTTATAAAAATTGAATCTAGTTTAAATTTAATCAAATGTGTGTGAATTTTCTTTGTGTTTAATTATGAATTATGAATTGTTAATTTGATGAATTATGAAACGTGTTTATGAATTTTGAATTATTGAGTTTGTTTTTTTGAGGCAGGAGTTGAGAGAGATTGAAAAATTATCATGATCATATGTTTTAGCGAGTTGTAGAGGTCACATACGACTTATCAAACCATGTTTTTTTTTTTTTGTTATTGTGCTAGAGTGTAAAAAAAAAAAAAACACTCTTAGAAAAGGGTATTATTTCATAGCTTTTTTAATTTTTTTTTCCTTGTTTATATATGGATTCATAAATTAATCTATTTTTAATATTATTAGATATATTCTTTCATAGCTTTTTTTAAATTGTTTTTTTCTTTATATATTCATATTTTCACTTATATATATATTTGACAAAATTTAAATGAGAATCCCTTACACCCACCATAAAAAAAAATTAAAAATAAAATCTGACTTTAAAATACTTTTTAAAAAATAAAAATTAAAACCTAAAAAAGGCTCACAAAACATAAAAATGTTAAAAAAACCCTAAAAGAAATAGAAGAAAAAATTAAAAACCTTGAATCCTTATAAATAGAAATATATCTATGATAAAATAAAAAAAAGGTTTGTGGTTTTTCCCAAAAAATTCATTAGATGACACCATTTCTTTTCAAATCTTGAAGTTGCAATGGGGAGCTTATAATATTATTAGATCAGGGACAAAATGCAAAGAATGGTAGAATTCGATTGGTAAAGTTATATGTGTAGGTGAAAGTTCAAATAATAAGAAAAGAGAGAAATTATTTTAATTGCACACAATTCTTCAAAACTAAGTAGGCCTTGACTACTAGCAGTAGGCAAATTGCAACCCGGATTCAAAGTATTCCTATTTGTTTTTGTGTTTTAAAAATATTTTTAAAAAAATTTAATTTATTTTTATTTTTTTCTTTACTTCAAATTAATATTTTTTGATATTTTCTAATTATTTTGATGTGCTGATATCAAATATAATTTTTAAAAAATAAAAAATATTATTCTAATGCATTTTCGAGTAAAAAGCAACTGCAACCACACTCTCAAACAAACATACTAGGAGTATGTCGTTCTCTAGTTATTGTAAGCTATTGAAATTATATTTTTTTAAATTGTATTTTTTATTTATTTTTTAAATTATTTTGGTGTGTTGATAATTTTTTTAAAATAAAAAAAATATTATTTTAATATATTTCTAAGCAAAAATAATATTTTAAACCGCAACCGTTACCTCATTTTATACTTTAATCAAAAATAGAAAACCCCATAATAATCTAAAAAATAAAGTCCGTGGTTACGTGGTTGTGGTTTGAAAATAATTGTTTTATAATTTAAGTATTTTTGGTTGAGGTTGGTTTGATATTTAAATATGTTTGGTTAAAACTATGGTTGAAATTGAGGTTGAATAAAAAGTAATTTAATGTGTTTGGTTAAACATGCTTTTCAAATTGAGGTTATAAAATAATTAAAAAAGATATATATTAATATTGATGGTTTTTAATTTAAATATTGTAGATTTAACTACCATTATTACATCATTAAATAAATAATATTTTATATCAAATATTTTTTATTATTCTATTAACTTATCTACAATTTCACCACGTATGAAATTCATCTGATAAGGACTATAGTTTTCATGGTTTTTTGAGCGTGCAACAAAATCAGGTAAAATATCATCAGAAATAAAATTAAAATTGCGATCAAATTTCACAAATATTATGCCTTCATACGATATTTTTTTAATTTATATAATATTATTAAATAATATTAAATATTAATTTTCCAACTAAAACACAATTTTAAAAAAGTTAAATTTTGTTTATCCAACAGTGCCAGGTGAATGCTTATCTCGATGACGGGTGAGTTATTAATTGGCTGGTGAATCCACGTCACTCGTCCTTCTTCTTCTTCGCTTTCTTTCCTTTCTTTTATCTGAAAATGACCATTCTCACTCCCTCAAAGCCACCGTCAGTCAAGCCCCCTCCTTTTGCTCTGCCCCCTCCAAATTTAGTTAGAAGGGAAAAAGGTCCGAGTCAGCGACAAGTCACGTCCCAGTTCATGACGTCATTTCCACGTCATCAGACATTTTTCTCTCTCATAATGTTTGCTTGAAAATTGTGGGTCCCTTCATGTGATTATTATTATTATTATTATTGAGCCATGGAATGGGGAACCTCTGTGAGTCCCCATCTAAAGTACGTTGACACGTGACACGTAACGTCAACGACTAAAGGACCAAAAGCCTCCGCCAGCCGTGTGTATGTTTTGTGGATGCGGGGCCCATATTTCGTGTTGTCTTTTAGGCTGAAGACAAGGTCTCGCCTCGTGTATCTTGCGTGGCTGCATTCTCTCATTTATAATCAATCAAAGGTCGCTTGTCAACCGCCTCTTTTATTTGGTCTACATGGTCATTTCACACTCTTTCTTTTTCTTAGTGATGCGTGCACTTTCATAATGGCCATTTTGTGCTGTTAGCATACAATGTAAGATGATTAGGTCAATTAAAACAGCAGTAAGAATTTTTTTTACCTGAAGTAACTAAAATATCACAGTTATAAAATATAAAATTTAATTGATATTTTAATTGTGAAATATAATATCCATTGAATATGATGTTTATGCTTATTAATCATAACAATAATTAAATATCACGGTTTAGAATTATGTTATTAATTAGATTATAGTAGTCATCGTAGATCATTCCATAAAAATTCCGTAACAAATTTTTTATGCATCTAAATATAACAAGAATGATTCTTATGAGATTTATTATTGAATTACATAACAACTATAATTTTAATGATTATTTAGTTTATTAATCTTATATTTTAATTTAGTTAATGATTTTAGAGTATGAAATTTTCCAATTTTAATAATATGTTAGCAAAAAATCCTCTATTTAGAAAGTCTACCTAAAATTGTCCCCTTTAAAAACATATGCAAATAACTACAATAATCAAATACAATAAATTTTTATATTTTATAATCACAAGTAATGAAGGAAAATAAATAAACATGGATGCATACATACATACATACATACATATAAAAGAAATATGAAATACTTAAATGATACAACATTTTACTAATTGAAATCCAAAAATATATTAATATGTCGTCTATTAGATGATTCAGACTCTTTAATAGCATAATTGCATCATAATCATGCTTCTGCCTGAGTGGCCTCAATCTTCGTCCTCTACATGACATCATCAAGAGCTAACATCTCTTTAAAGTTGTCAAGCATGTTGCGGCAAACATTGAACCACCAAAATGAATATATGTGTCCTTCGTGTTCTTCTTCAATATTATGAAGCATAAATACAACTTATCAACCCTTCTGTAGCAACAAGTCAGGCTAATATTAATAAAACATTGATATTAAATTAAAATATCTATAAATAAAACACATCATTTAACATGTATTAATTCTAAAAATATTTAATTACTTACTGTTTTTTGAATATGTTAGGCATGTTACTCGTATTGCATGTCTATAGGGGAGGAACTTACTCTGAATCTGGTGTAATGACTCGATGTGTGATGCCTATATACTAAATCATATACTCCTCTGTAATCATAAAAAATATCTCTCTATAAATATTTTATTTCTCTATGCATACCACTGTGATACACAAGTTCCATGACAATTTAACCAAATGTAACCATCATTTTTACCATGATAATTTATGGCGTGTAATGCATCACTCATATCAATATCAATTGGAATGTGTTATTTGTAGATGAATTGTTGCATTACTTGATCTGGGTAATGTATCTCAACCGTCTTAAAAAAATATCAACGAGACCATTGATGTCCATATGTCCATCCGCTAGTGCGAACAACTAAAGCAACTGCCAATTTATCATTCTCACACAAAGTCCACATGACCTGTAGAAGATGAGTTTCATAAATATTAAACAACAATAATTTATTGAAGTTAAGTTGTTGTCCTAAACAAATGGTTTAAAAAAAATACATGATAGGTTGCTGCCTATTTAACTCACTACGATGAAATGACAACACATGTGTTGAATTATTATCAAATACTCTACTAGCACACCACTTAGCATTACAAATACATCAATTTAATCTCATTTTAAAGTTACAATTAGACAATATAAATGAATATAATTGTAAAATAACATTACATTACTTGCATTCTAATAGAAGTTGAAATGTAACCCTCATAGTCTAGAAAAACATAAATGATAATATGAGAATTTAGGGTTGGCCCATATAAAGATTCTCCCTGGACCATAGTTGTTATTAAATAGAAATGAGTTGTTTTTTTTCATGTTAACAGCAAAACATTAAAAATGTAAGTAGCTATTTGAGAGAAATGAATGAGATGAAAGTGAGGAAGAACAAAAATCAAGTTTTATTTTCCCTTACCAAAGAGGAAGGAAGACCAAATTTTCATTTATTTATGACAATATCACCAACTTAAATGTCTCATGGGTTATTTCTGTCAAATCCCTGACCATCGATATTTTTTGCATACATTATTTTTTATTTTTTTTTGAGGATTCTATACCAATTAATTGGGAATCTTCACCCCTAGTCATAAAAAATTTCCTCTTATTTTATTATTTTTTAGTTGGGAATTAAACTATTTAACACGAGGTGTATAACCCAAGCCAGACCTAGGGTGACTAGGGTTGTTTGGGTCGAGGCCCGAACAACCCAAATATTTTTTTGGTACATCAACAATCGTATGAGAAAATTGTGAAGATTGCGCTACTCCTAATAGCACAACCTATCTATTTATGCTATTTTTATAATTATTTTTTCAAGTATGCTATCTTGTTAATTTTATTTTGATAATTTTGCTAGTTGTTAAAAACACTCCACTATATGATATGGTGACAAAATGCAAGGAGTATATGTTTGATATTGTGGTGCATGATACTTTTCAAATGTGCCTTTTTACTTGAGAATGCATTAAAATAATTTTTCTCATATTTTTTTTAGTTTTTAATATATGCACGTAAAATCATAAAAAATACTAAAAATTCAATTTAATATTTTTTCAAAACGTACTTTTAAGATGCAACAAAACATAATTTCAAAGGCAAATATAGATAGTGCCTTTAAATAATCAAGTAACACTTTATAGAGATTCTGCGAGTCTAGTAACTAAGGCCTCGTTTGATACAGTGGTTGCACCATCGTTTTACCAATTTATAAATTGTTTTTGTTTTAAATTATTTTTTGATATTTTTGAGTCATTTTAATGTGCTAATATCAAAAATAAATTCTAAAAATAAAAAAAAAATATTATTTTAATATATTTTTAAATAAAAATTATTTTAAAAAATAAGTTTTAGCACCACTCAATCACCCCCTAAAATGTTACTTTACCAGCTGAAATGAATAAATGATGGGGCGCGTGAGTATCCACGAGATTCGTGCTTCTCTAGCTGTGAAAGGAAACCGGCTTTTATCGCCTCTTCGGATTTTTGCACGTGACGCGGTAAGATTCCCCATTTTCTGCCACCTGGTTTTTGCATTTATGCCGGGTTTTCCTCTATTCCTAAGGTTTTTTAAATTTTATTTCTAATATCTTTTTTGTATAATTTTGTTTAAAAACATAGATACAGATGATGATATTATTCGATAAAACTTACTTATCTTTCACTTATTTTGAAATTAAACTTATCCCTACCTTATCCTTTTCATGAAATGGCTATGGTTATTGGTATATTCCTACCTTTCTTTTCATCGTGTTTCATATATATATATATATATATATATATATATATATATTCCACATTTTTGTTAGAAAAATATAATTCTATAAACAAACAAAAAAAAATCAAACCTGACCATTATGTCAGTCAACATTCTTAACAAGAATGATCGTATTGATTAAGCCATCATACACATCAAAATATATATTTTTTAAAAATATAAGAAAAAAATATACAAGCATTGTTAATATATTTTCTATTTCCAAATAAAATTTTGATTTAAAACTCAAAATTTAATATATATAAAGTAAAAAAAAAATCAATTGAGACAACGATATCTTCAATTGACTTTAGGTCAACCCAAGCTATGTTGCCAAACCCGCAACTCAAACCGAATAGAAATATAATCATGAAAATCATTAAAATATTTCTTTGATTATGCTTCCAGTGATATTATTTAGATACTATTTATAGAGTAAATTAACTCTTTTTTATCTTGATATCTAGCCAAACAAGTATTTTTAGATATCAGAAAATTCTGAAAAAATTCAAGGATCCTTTTTGATTTATTTATGAGTTCCTCATATTTTGTTTTGATGACTTTATTGAGTATTGAGTTATAGACTTATAATGTGAAATGTGAATCTAGTATATGATATATATCTGTCTTTTTTTTTCTTTCTTTAAAAAAAATAGTAAAAAGATATGCTTTGCTTTTAAATTCAAAATTTTACTTATTTATTCACTGGCGTCAGAGTCAGAAATATTTGTATTTACTGATGTTAGAATTAGGAATACCCTTGTTGTTCGCTAACATCAAAGTCAGAAATATTAACAGTAAAAATTGAAAATTATCTTGAACCCTAATATTCACTGACGTCAAAGTCAGGAATACCATACCCTTTTTGTAATATTTACCATCACTAAAGTTGAAAATACTTGTAGTTGAATATTCATTGACACTAGAGTCAGTAATATTATAGAAAGATCATCAAAAGCATAATAAAACAAACCCTTAACAATTTAAGACAAAACCAGTAATGCAGCCTACCTTAGATAGGATATTTTAATTAGGAATGATAATATCTTCTCTTTCGCGTAACCAGTCATGTACAATAGAATATCTGTTGACCAATTAGGATTCTTAGTTATCATAATACTAGGTAGCGACTCATTAAACTAAACATTTTCCCCTATAAGAACAAGATACCAGATATTTGTTCTTTTCCCATGCAATTTTAAAAGATCGCTGTGATGTCGAGTGCGACATATGTTTATAAAATCAAAATAAAATACTTAATCTTACAATTGAATTAAAGCATACTAAACATATAATAAAATATTCAAAATCATGATTTAACAGAACAAGATCCTAGCATACATACTAAAACATACAAAAAATAGTATTATACCTAAAACATAAAGTATTAAACTAAAATGAGTGTGTATACAATATGCTTACTTGTTGGAGATACTAGAATGAAGAAAGGAAAATGTTATTGTCAAATACTAAACCATTTGTTCTTAGGACTAAAATGCTAGTCATTTGGTGCAAATGATCATACAAATAGTTCTTAATTTATAATTCCAACAACTTTAAAAGATACATTTCTTTAGAAGTCTAAGAACCAAAATAATAATTAGACTCTATCTATCTACAAAGCACCAAAACATAAACTCTAGAACATAAAGAAAAATAGAGAGCTAAAAACTAAGCAAAACCATGTACAAAATAAGCTAGGAAAGATAGAGGAGAAGATGCCGAAAGAGCTCCTTCAAGTTATGCATAATACACATTCTCTAGCCCGTAATTACACTGGAATTTAAAATCTAAGTTGATATAGAATTAATTTTAGTATTATTATATTTAATTCATGTCATTTATTTACTTTAATTATTCATCATACAAAATAATAGAACAATTTTTTTGTCTTTAAAAGTAGATTGTTTTCATCATAAATAAAACTTTTTAGATAAATTGTTTATGGGTTAGCTTAAAAAATAATTTTTATCGGATATTGATTTTTTTAATATTACATGTTAAAATATTTTTATTAAAGAATAATGTTTAACAAATTATTAACTCTAAAACTATTTTGCTTTTGAAACAAAGCAGGGTACCCTCCATTTTTAAGTGCTTATTGTAGGGTCTACTTTCATTTTAATTAAAATGACAAGTTTTTAATAATTTTTTTATTGCACATATCAAAGATGACGGTGTTTTATAATTATGTTTTAAAATTCTTTTTTTTAATCATTGATTTTATATAAATGATCTCTCTCTCTCTCTCTCTCTATATATATATATATGTGTGTGTGTGTGTGTGTGTGTGTGTGTTGTACACAAGAAACATACATCATTAAATATTATTTATCTACTTTAAATATTCATAAGCACATTATATTAACTTTGTTACCAAACGCTACTACAAAATAACATTAAATAGGCCCAAATACGTCTTTTTATTAATCCAAGATTGTTTTACCCTATTCAAATTTATAAAACCCAAATCCCATAAATTTTAAAACTTTATTTGATGATACATTTCATCAGTACGTAAATTTTAGTTTTTTGATACACACATTTAAGTGAAAGTATAAGTAGTTCTAGTATTTATTTTCTTTTATATTAAAAAAATAGATGAAACTTGTAATTGCATTCTAAATATTTGAATATTTAAACTGTGATTGGTTTTGATTCACCTTCTTTATGAAGTTTTTATATAATCATATTTTTCTAGCATGAGTTTTGGATAGTATTTTGTTATTGTGGAAAAGAAATGAGGATAGTTTATATTTTAAAAGGATGAAAATTGACTTCAAAACTATCTCAAGTATAGATTGGAAAGAAAACTTATTTGTGAGAATTCACTTTCTTATTTCTGAATTAATTATTTCAGTACCACTTTAATTATTAGAATCAAAGTGATATTCCACAATACGAACGTCTTTATAAATCTTGTCAAAGTAATATATACAGAGTGTCCAAGATGAGAGAAAAAAAAAGAATGATTATTCAATAAATGAAACTTATCTTTTTTACATATAAGTTATGTCCCTTCATATATGATTAGAAAAAACGGTTACTTTTTTTAGTAACTCCTCTAATAACTTGGATCAGACCCATCCATTATGGACGGACCACCCAATAACCAACATCAAAGTTTATATATATATATCAACTCAATTAACACATGTTTATATTTATTTTGTTTATGTCACCAAAAGCAAACAAAATGAGTAGGATGAAAAGGCTTTCTACCACACATTTTTATTTTTATATTTAGATATATATAATTAATATGGAAGTATCCATCACTCAAGATCTTATTAATTTGTTGAGTATTTTATTCATTTAAATTAAATATCATATATAATTTTATATTTTACATTAAAATTCACATGACTTATAATTTCATGTTTTATAATGTTCTTACTTAAAAAAAGATTAAATCGTATCAATTCTGATATGATAATTAATTAATAAATTCATGTAGTCTAAGTAAGGTGGACACACAAAGACACCGTGGAGGTAATAGAGTTGATGAACTCCTTTCAAACAGCGTAAGTGACCAAGATCGACATTAAACCTCCACCTGAAATCGGATTGAAGCCAGGAGATCGTAAAGATGGAGAAAGTGGAATTTAGCTAGCAAGTGTTTTTCTGTGAGTGAAAAAAAAGAAGAAAACAGGGCTCTAAAAATGCCGACGGTGCATGAAATAGACGGGAGCGCTCAATCTGGCCGTGTTTTGCAACATGGACCCCCAAAAAACTGACATGTGGCCTCTTCTTTCCTCATGTTTTCTCAGATGCCACCATTTTAATACTCCTGTGACCTGAAACTACGATTCAACAATAATGCCAATAATGCAAAACAGGCCCAGAAACATCAACCCTCCTCTTCCACTACTACCGCTGCTTCCTATTTTAAATTACTCCGGTTAATCAATCAATTAACCCTCTCGTACTTTTTTTTTTATTTTTAATAATGCTATTATTACGGAATTACCTTTAGAATCCTAAAGATCTCGACAGTTAATTTACGCGCAGATCCTGTTTTTCATAGATGAAATTATTTAGGTAAAATTAGCAGTTTTCTTTTTTCTTTTCATTTTATTGTGAATTCCATTACTCAAACCATGACGAGTTTACTTTATATATAAAAATATAACAAGAAAAAAATTAAAAAAACACAAATCATTAAAATTCATTATTCCATCCAATATTTTCAAAGATTTTTTTTAATGTTTAGCAATTTTATATATTAGATCAACCTATTATTCATACCAAATTGTGCGTACATGTAACTTATATATAATTCATTACCTGATGCTGTAATAAATACTATATATAGCAAATTATTATTATTATTATTATTATTTATTAATATGAGTATCCGAGTCTGCTTGAACGTATTTCAATTAATTTCACGGGTTTTAAAATTAACGATTATGTAAGGTTTTAGTAACCTTGAGGTTTGTGGAATTCAAAATGATGACTTCTAAAAAACAAATTTAAAACCTTACCCATTGATCTATATTACTCAAGATTAATATATAACAAATTTGGTCCATACAGTACGAGTTCATATTTCATATAAAAAAGAATTAATTAAATGGCCCAACATTTATGAAGGGACCAGTGAATTTGTGAGGGATTACGACATAGGTTGTTTTATTAATGGGAAGTTATTTTATTATTATACTAATTAATTAATTAATATTCAATTTAGACAGATTTTTCATTAAGGGTTTACGTTTAAAAAGGGGAAACTAGAGCGGTGTTTCCTGATTCAACAACCTGGTTGTTTAGGGTTTACCTTGTTAAGCACGTCTTCTATGGCATATCAAACTCTATAAATACCCATTCTTTTCGCCCTCGTTCTCTTCCCTTCCCTTCTTTCCTCTACTTCCTCTCTCTCCTCTGCAACTTTCTTAATTATCAGAGAGGTGATTGTTTTCTTCCCTTTCCATTTTATGTATGTATATATTAGTCATCTCTCTCTCTCTCTCTCTCGGTTTCATTCCCATACATGATTTTACTTTTGCCTATTTAATTCTCTCAGCTCTTTTCCCCCCCTCTCTTTGTGGGATCTTCAGGTTTTCGGTTTTTGATCTGAGAACTGCATTATAGAGATCAGTCGTTGTTTGATAAGAAAAAAATAAAAGAACAGAAAAAAAAACAGGCAGGCACTTTTGTTAACACGTGGATTAGGTACGACTTCTGTTGTTTTTTATATATATTTATTTTAGAATCTGAAGATATTTTCATGTTTTCATGTGCAATGTTGTTGTAACTTTGTGTCAACAATATTGACAAGTATGAATCCTTTTTGTGAGATCTGGCTTGGCTGTCATCTCTTTCTGGTTAGACAAGCAATCCCGATGATCTATTAAGGATGCGATCTTTTTAATCTTTTTTATTTTTCTTAAACCTTAAATCTTGGGAGATAAGTGTATGACTTTTGAATGCCTATGGTTGGTTTTTGGTGAAATAATGTTTCCTTACTCTTGGATCTCTTGGATGTGTGTTTTGTATTAGTTTATTGATCTCTATAGCAGGTGATCTTGAAAGCCGAGCTGCTCGTTTCTTCATTTTACCATAAATTTCTTTTTTTGTCGGTTGTTATGATTAAGGAAAATTAGTTCGTTGAGGTTTCAAAACGTGTGCTAATTAATCGCTTTTCTTGATGTGATACAATGACCCTGTAATGGGAAAAGAAAGCTCTGTATGCTGTTTACACAGTTTAGATTTCTTTTCGATGCTGTGAAGTTGTTTTCGCCTGGTAATAGTTGTGCGATAATGACAGATTTTGTTAATTACATATTCGGGATTGAAAAAGTCTCCCACCGGTGTTTCACACATAAAAGAAACCCCAAAAACAACAAAATTAAACACATCGATTTGGAGGGGGCTAATACGAGAGAAAGTTAATAAATTAAAAGGAAACATTAGCTGAAAGTTTTTACTACGTATTTCGCGGTGGGGTCGGATTGTATGGTCTTCTGGTAGCTGATCGTTGCAGAAAAATGAAATTTTCGTTTTGCAATCTGTACATTAATTGATTTTGATTTATGAAAGAACTATGTACATTGAAAATGATGTATATTAGATCTACATGTGGAAAGGCCCACGTAGTCTCGCCTTTTGTGTCATATACACATATACAGGACCATTTTTTTTTTATTGAGAGATCTCGAGCTACATGCTCATTGGCCACACAGATATCATTGTATCATCATCAAATTGGAAAATCCCAGAATTATTTGTCATCTTTATCTTCTTGATACTCGAGTGAATCTAGGTGAACAAATCATGTCGTAGTGGAAGAGGTGGAGAATTTTTAGAGATAATTCAAATTATATTAGCTAATTATCAATCATATACTTGGTTCTGGGATTTTATAATTATTATCGTGTCTGTAGCGAGTACTGTGCAGTCGAGTATCATCGTTACTGTAATGTTTTTTTGGTTAACAATGTTAATTGTCACTTCGAGGTCGTGAAGAACGTAAAAATAAGGTTAATGTTTTTGGTTGTTGAAATAATGAATCTTGATTTTCCCCACCTAAGCAAACTGGATGTGTTTTGGCCTATATATCACGTTTTACTCAAGTTTTGATTTTTAGGTGATGGGGATTTTACTTAATAGGAATTGGTTTCATATTTGTTTTGTTTTGTTGGTAGTTGCTTTTCGTTTGCATTATTTGCTCCAGCAAGAAAATTCATATATTTAAGCTGATATATATGATAAAATGTTAAAGTAATAGGTTGCTGTCTCTTTCATTTTATTTTCTTTACATACCTGTCCTTTTTGCAGGGAAAAATAGATAATGTCCATTGGAATTCCACTTTAAGAACCTGTCAGGGTATTATATGATGTGTTAGGCCTCTGATCTTGACATCTTTTTTTAATAAAATGTTGTGTGCATTTAAGACTCGAAAATTCTAATATCAATGTCGGTATCAGGATAGCTGACTTTGATATCGATGTGGACAAGCTATTCTCTTAGCTTCTACCATTAATGGTGGTCAATATCTGAACTTTGGTACGGTCAAGTTTTGCATTTCTTGAAGACAAATCGAGTCCATTTTATTTGAATGCGGGTCGTTTCAATCTGTGTAAAGATTCCAGACGCGTTTGTGTAGCAAGCAAAGTTCCCAAGACTAAACATGCCTCTTTCATTGATCTTTTGAACAGATATTTCTGGTGCATTTTGCTGGAACCATTCTTTCATTTCTTGAAAAATCCTAGTGCAAATAATGTTCTGCCACCCATCAAATGTTGTGTAGCTTTGGAGATGACAAGGTATGAATTTAGATTCTGTTTAGGCATACATTCATATTTTGATGTAAATTTTCATTGAAATTTAATTATTTGCTGTGATGGCCAGTTCTCAGGAAGTGCTTGCTTGATGAACAGCTTTCCTAGTAGCAGCGACAAGAAAACATTGAAGAGGTGGTTTTTCATTGATAAAAGGGTTGGGTAAAAGGCATTTTGTATAACGTGCACAAATTATTGTTTGGTCAAGTGTTTGTTGGTATCATAATTCATTCTTCACAAGTACTACCAAGTAATTTGGCTACCATGGATATCGAGTCAAACCATTCTTCTCCTGTTCTCACTGATCCTGCTCCAATAAACAAGTCAAGGCTCGGCATCCATTCTAATTTGTTGTCTTACGCACCATCGGGAGGATCACTCTCCTCTAGCAAGTATAGAAACGTTAACATTCCTAGAAAAAAGCCTGGGAAACTTGATGAAGTCTGCTCGAACGCATGTCTGGATGCCATGAAATCCTCATCACCCCCTCGCAAGAAGCTCATTAAGGATGGTGCTGACACAGCTTACGGCACCTGGATGGTAATGCTTGCTTCATTGTTGGCCAATTCGTTTGGCAATATGCTTAAAAAATCAGAATTTTTCTAGGCCACAGTTTGTGCTCTTCAAAGTATGTATGATGGGTGGTTTATGTTCTGCTTGTATGTCATTTCTTTTCTTTGTTTTCTGATTGTGTAGCTCAAGCATCCATCAGCACTCAACTCATTTGAGGAAATTGCAAATTTTGCCAAAAACAAAAAGATAGCAATGTTTCTAGACTACGATGGTACTCTCTCTCCAATAGTAGATGACCCAGATAATGCCCTTATGTCTGATGATGTAAGAATTGCTCATAATTTGCTGGATGTTCAACATGTTCTTTCTTTTTTATCTTTTACCATTTGGTGTTTGCATCTTTAAATTGAGAACTGTTTTCAGATGCGTTTTGCAGTAAGAAACTTCGCAAAATATTTCCCAACGGCGATTATTAGTGGAAGAAGTCGTGACAAGGTTGGAGGAGAATTCCCCATTATGCACATGTTCTATTTATTTTCTAGTATAATTATAACTTGTTGCCATTGTGCTAAGCTATTCTATTTTTCCAGGTTTATCAGCTTGTAGGACTAACAGAATTGTATTATGCTGGTAGTCATGGGATGGACATCTTGGGCCCTGTACGAAAAGCGGTGTCCAATGACCATCCAAACTGTAATGAATCAACTACTGACCAACAGGTATCAGATTTCTGGCTCTTTGTGTATGTATTTCTCCTCATGTTTCCAGCAAAATTAGACTCCAGGGGTTTTATATTCTGTTGAACCTTCTTTTTACAAACTAAATAAATTGTTCTACTTTCTGTTTGAATTTCATAGGGCAAGGAGGTGAATCTGTTTCAGCCTGCTAGAGAATTTATACCTCTGATCGATGAGGTGCACAGTGTTGCGTTTCATGTATAAAACATAAAATTCTCATCATTGTTTCAGAGGGTAAACTGACTACCTTGAATTTCACCCAGGTTTTTAGAACCCTTGTCGAGGATACTAAGGGGATCAAAGGTGCAAAAGTTGAGAATCATAAATTTTGCGTCTCTGTACATTTCCGTAATGTAGATGAGAAGGTAAGACACTGTTGTTCTATGGATGAAATATCCTTGTCATTGAGACGTCTACCATTATATGACTTTTCGTTTGGCCAAGTTCTAAGATGTGTCCTGCTGCTACTTGACTTCAGAACTGGCAATCTATTGCACAATGTGTTCAGGATATTTTAGATAAGTATCCTCGTTTGCGAAAAACTCATGGACGGAAGGTATTCTGATTGTTTGCTAGATACTGATTTTGGTGATATGATCTTATCTATATGCTGCTTTCTTGAAAATATGATTTTGCACTCGCTTTGCTGTGTATTCAGGTTTTAGAGGTCCGTCCAATGATTGACTGGAATAAAGGAAAAGCAGTTGAATTTTTGCTTGAATCTCTAGGTGAGATTGCTGATTCTAAACATCCTACGTGATATAGATTTGTTTTTCCTTAGGTTATTAACCATTTGTACCTCATATACTGAGGCGCAGGTCTAAGTAATAGAGATGATGTACTCCCAATTTATATTGGTGATGATCTGACAGATGAAGATGCATTCAAGGTATTGAAAGATCATTTAATCTTGACAAGATTTTAATTTTCATGTAGGGGGAAAGATTTGTGTTTAATTCTATGTGATAATTTGGTCTAAAACCAGGTGCTCCGGGAGGGGAATCGAGGCTGTGGAATTTTGGTGTCATCTAGACCCAAAGAAACCAATGCAGTTTACTCTCTCAGAGATCCATCGGAGGTTCAAATTTTTATCATTTGTCTTCCATGAACTTTCCATCTTTATCTCAATCTCCTTTTGCTTTTCTTGCCCAATCTTATGGTGGAAACTTGACAATACTTCAGGTGATGAAATTTCTCAATTCCCTGGTGACATGGAAGAAGGTGGATGCATCCTGAATAATACGAGGAACATCTGATGACATGCAGAGATAATTTAGAAATTTGATTTTGAATATTTTATAGATATTTTGCAAAATAAAGAGGCTGTTGGTGCTAGTGTTCATTATTTTGCATTTTGGACCAGTAATTTAGAGCTGTGGTTTTAAATTACTGTCAATTTACCCCCTTTACCTCGTTTCAACTTGTAAAGCCATTTTTGCTTTTAAGTTTAAGCTTAAAGGTCTATTTATCCAGTTGATTCTTTATTTAAAATATCAGAGATGTTAAGGTTGAGCTCAAAGCAGCTGTTTCTGAAAGATGCTATGAATTACAGTCTTCAGTCTTGCTACTGGAATCTTAGCTGCGGTCACTGTGAGCAGTTTATTATACTGCAATTTTCGGTGGTTTTGGACTTGCCTCCATGCATGCTATGCAAACTCCCCATCTGTTTCGATCGCCGCTCTCCTATTCCCACTGGTTTTCTATTTATGGTCTTGACTTTATGGTAAAATGGTTGCTTTGTATCAGAAAACTGCTGTTGTCTGAAGGTAAAATGAGTTCTTACCTCGAGTCAACAGCTGGAGCAGGCGCAGGAGCTCACTGCCATTGACAATCGATTCCTAATCGTGCTCTACTAATCAAGAAAACTGGATATTGTTTCCTGCAGCAATGAATGTTCCTGGGGATGCTTGCTGTTAGGGAATGATGACCTCTTTTTGCTGTCAGCTGATAACAGGGTATTTGGCTGCTGGCTACTTTGATACTTTTGGGGTGGCTGCATCTGTGAGCCTACAATTTTCCTGTTAATAGTGTTGTTGCAATTGACTCGCTGTCATGGCTAATTATTATTATTAACAGAATCTAAGTCCTGCGGAGAAAGTACCGTAGATATGAACAGTACTTTCTCCACTTTGTCCATGCAAAAAAGCCACTAAGAGGTAATTTGATTTTTTACAAGGACACATTACTCATTTGCAACATTGATTAGGGACAAAACCATTATTTACTTTCTTTATAAACAGTACTTAATTAACCAATAAACTAAAATATTATTATTTTGTATTTATTGGTTCCTTCCAAGGCGCTTTTCTTATTCGGAAGCTTTTGGGAACGCGGTTCAACCCGCGTTCCCAAAAAATTTGAATTTTTTTTTTGCTAAAATTTAATATGATTTGTACGTTTTGGATTGTTTTGATGTGCTGATGTCAAAAATAATTTTTAAAAAATAAAAAAAATCATTGGCATTCATTTTGGCACGAAAAGTTATTTGAAAAGCACCCGCAACCATACTACCAAACACGCTCTTCGTATTTATTGGCAATTTGATTTTTTATAAATATAAAATATTAATAAAAATAAAAAGTGGTTGGGCAAAGAATAGTAGTGTGGTAAAATTTATATTTTATATAAAAAAATTTTTATTGCTATTTATTTTGTTTTTTATCTTTTTTTTATTCCTTCAATTTCATCCCTAGTTATTATGTTGCATTTGATTTTTATATCAAATATTATCCTCATTCTTTTGATATTTCTTAATTCTTTCACTAATTAAATTTTATTTCAATTTCATTCC
>Ga0307515_10002598_pt1 | contig 38928 bp, 34 predicted proteins | sample 17_EM_MG_FD_194513 | JGI IMG/M metagenome (GOLD analysis project Ga0307515, IMG submission 194513) | Populus trichocarpa ectomycorrhiza microbial communities from riparian zone in the Pacific Northwest, United States - 17_EM | ecosystem: Host-associated > Plants > Roots > Unclassified | place... | reverse complement strand
CGCTGAACAGGATACGGATCGGCTCGTCGCTGAGGCCAACCGCCATCAGCGCCTGGTTGACGATGCCGGTGCGTCCGAGGATGACGATCCAGGCATAGGTGCGGGCCACCGGCGAAATCATCAGCGGCAGAACCACAAGTCCGATCATCCGTCCCTTGGCGCCCGGCGGCAGGCTGACGATGGCATAGGCCGTGGCATAGCCGATCACGGCCGCAGCGGCAGTCACGATCGCGCCGAGCTTCAAGGTGCGCAGGAACACCGTCCGGTTCAGCGGCTGCGAAAAGAAGTCCGTATAGGCCGACAGGCTCCAGCCATCCGCCGAGCGAAAACCTTCCGACAACAACAGGATGACCGGCACGAGGAAGACCAGACCGGCGAAAATCGCGGCCGGCAGGGCGAGCGCCAATGCTTCTGCCCGGTTCTGGAACATGGTTGGTCGTCTCCAGCGGATGTTCAAGTGTTTCAGTCGGGGCGCGACCGCGAACAGAAATCCGCAGGCCGCGCCCCTTGCCTTGGGAGGCATTCGTATTGGCGGATTACTGGCCGACCTTGGCGTTCCATTCGGACAGCCACCCTGCGCGGTTATCCAGCGCCACGGCCGACGGGATCAGCTTCAGGCTCTTAGCCGTCTCCTCGCCATAGGTGATGTTGCCCGCGACTTCGTTGGAAACCTTGGTTTCCTTGTTGGCCGGGCTGTCGACCAGCTTTTCGGCAAGCTTGGTCTGGATGTCGGTCGAAAGCCAGAAATCCATGAACTGGAGCGCCAGGTCCTGATTCTTCGAACCCTTTGTCAGGACCATGACGTTCATGCCGCCGGTCTGGCCTTCCTTCGGCGTTGCCCAGCCAAGCGGCATGTCAAGCTTGGTGAACGGCGCCCAGGAGAAGCGGCCGATCGGTGCCGCCCAGATTTCCTCCTGCTGCATCAGCTGCACGAGCTGCGAGGATTTGACGTAGAAGGTGACGATATCGTCCTTCGCCGCGCCGACCGCTTCGATTGCGCCCTTGAGGTCCGGGGTATCCTTGCCGAGCGCCTGGCCGAGCATGTAGAGCGCCGGCGGTCCCTGGTTGGTCGTGATGTTCGGGAAAGCGACGTGGCCGGCATATTCAGGCTTCAGCAGATCGGCCCAGGAGTCGATCTTCATCTTGTCGGTGCGGTAGACGATCGAGGTCGCATAAAAGGTGTAGCCGACGCTCATGCCGTCGCCGTTCGGGTCCTTGGTAATGTCGTAGAGCTTGTCGAAATTGGCGAGCTTTGCCGTGTCGATCTTGTCGATCAGATCGCTACGCGCAGCCGAAAGCGCGTCGGCCATCGAGACGACAGCCATGTCGATGACCGGATTGGCCTTGTTGGCTTCGATCTTGGCCAGACGCTCGACGCTGTTGCCGGTTTCCACCACCAGCTTGCAGCCGCATTTGGCTTCGAAGGGATCATAGACAATCTCCTTGAACTCGTCCTGCGAGAGGGCATAGACGGAAATCGTCAGGGTCTTTTCCTGCGCATGGGCGGCACCCATGGTCAGCATCAGCATGGCGGCCGATGAAAAGAGCATTTTGTTCATATGCGTTCTCCTTCTGGGGATTTTTTGGCTGGTGGTTTTCTTGATCATGCGCTGTTGATGGGTGCCGGTAGTCCCGATGTCTGCCGGACCACCAATTGCATGGGCACGCTCGACCGCTCGGCGGCGGCAACCGTGCCGGTCGCGGTCCGTGGTATGTCGGACCCCGAAGTCACGTCGGCCTCGATGACACGAACCAGCGCCGCGATGGCGATGTCGGCAATATCGGCCATATTCATCCGGACGGTCGTGAGGCTCGGCGTTATGACCGACGACCAGACGAGATCGTCGAAACCGGTGACGCTGGCATCTTCGGGTACAGCGATGCCGGCGCGCTGCAATTCGGTCAGTGCCCGCAGTGCATGCAGATCGGAGACGGCGGCAAAGGCGGTAAAACCTTCATCCACCTTTTGCTTGAGGCCGAGAAGGCTTCCCTTGCCATGGGCCTGCTCGTGCCTTTCGATCCACAGCACGTCCGCAACGCCGCCCTCCGGCAGCCGGGACTTCATGCCGCCGATGCGATCGTTCTGCACGTTCGATGCGGGATTGTTACCGATCAGCAGAAACTTGCGGTGTCCAAGCGAGGCCAGATGCTCGATTACTGTCTGTCCGCCCTGCCAGTGATCGGCGGAAACCGTATTGCCGGGAGTGGAGGGACTGTCGATCACCGCCACGGGGCAACCGATATCCGCAATGCGGGTTCCACGCCGCGGAACGATGACGATGCCATCGACATCGCGATCGATCAGGCGGTTGATGGCGTCCGTCTGGAGCGCAACATCGCCGCGCGAATCGGCGATCAGCACACCGTAACCGGCCCTGCTTGCCGCATGTTCGATCGCCTGGGCGATCTGCGGGAACAGTGGATTGGCGATGTCGGGGAGTACGAGGCCAAGAACGCCGGTACGGCCGGTGCGCAGCGCGCGCCCGGCAAGGCTTGGCGTGTAGCCGAGTTCGGCGGCGATGGTCCGGATTTTCTCGGCGAGCTCGGCCGAGACCCGGCCTTTTCCGGAAAGCGCATTTGAGACCGTCGCCGCCGACACGCCGAGCGAGGCGGCGATCTGGCTGAGATTCGATCCTGTGCGCGCTACAACCATTCTATCCAACAGGGTTGATTAATCGATTAATCAACCCTGTTACAGCAATCTTGTTGCGTTGTCGATGCGTTTTTCAGCGGTTTGCGGATGCGGTGGGGCGTTCCGGAGGCTGAGTTATGGTCTCAGACGTCCCAGACGGGGCACCAGTCGCCGTTCACCAGCCGCATGCCCTTTTCCAGACCTTCGATTCGTTTGATCTCGGCCGGTGTCAGCGAGATCTTACGCGCCTCGAAATTCAGGATGATGCGATCCTTCCTGGATGAAGAAGGGATGACGATATGCCCCTTGGCCATCAGGAAGGCGAGTGCGATCTGCTCGCCCGTCGCGCCATGCGCCTTGCCGATCTCTTCGAGAACCGGGTCGCCGACAACGGCGCCGCGCGCCAGCGGCGAATAGGCGGTGACGGCGATACCGAGCTTTTCGCAATGATCGATGATCGGCCGGTTCTGCATGTAGACATGGCACTCCACCTGATTGGTGGTGATCGTGCGGTCGCCGAGCAGGCGGATGCTTTCGTCGATCAGCGCCCTGGTGAAATTCGAAACGCCGATCCGCTTGGCAAGGCCGGCGTCGAAAGCCTCGGCGAACTGGCCGAGATAGTCGGCAAGCGGATATTTGTTGTGCGGCGAAGGCCAGTGCAAAAGCAGCAGATCGACCTGTTCAGTCTGCAGCTTTTCCAGGCTTTCCTTGACCGACAGCATGACGACGCCGGGGCCGTAGTTTTCGGGCTTCACTTTGGTCGTGATGAAGATTTCGCTGCGCGGCACGCCGGCGTCCTTGATGCCGCGGGCAACACCCTCTTCATTATTGTAGCCCTGCGCGGTGTCGATGTGCCGGCAGCCGGCTTCCAGCGCCCAGATGACGCCCTGATAGGCTTCGTCCACGGAGCGGTTCCATGTGCCGTAACCCATCTGAGGGATGCCGGCGACCATTGGTTCTATCGTCATGTCGTCTTCCTTTTGAGATGTAGATTGCGGCCGCAGCTTCATGCCTTGCGGCCCGACAGTGCCATCAAATGCCGGACACGTATTTCCGCCAGTTGTGTTCTTCCTTGAAGCCGAGAACCTCCCGAATCTTCCGGTTCGAAAGAGGCGCTTCGAATTCGGCGAGTTCTCGGACGATTGGCGTGTTCGGAGCCCAGCGGCTGAGGAACTCGCGTGTCGGTTCGGTCGCGGTGATGGTGTCGTTGACGGCGTTGAACACCTGGAAGCCAAGGCCATCGGCCTGCAAGCAAAGATCGACGATCTGCCCGAGGTCGCGGGCATCGATGTAGCTCCAGGCGTTGCGTTTGCGCGATGCCGGATCGGCGAGAAAGCCCGGAAAACGGTCATACTCATGCGGCTCGATGACGTTGGCGATCCGCAAGGCGTAGATGTCGATCCCGCTGCGCATCGCAAATGCGCGCGCAGTCTTTTCGTTGACAACCTTGGACAGACCGTAGCTGTCCATCGGGTCGATGTCGTAGTCCTCTTCCAGCGGGAAGGAATGAAAGTCCTTGTCGCCCTCGGCAAAGCAGACACCGTAGGTCGTTTCGCTGGACGCGATGATCACCTTGCGGATGCCAAGCTTCACCGCGGCCTCGATGACGTTGTAGGTCGAGTTCGCATTGACCGCGAAGGTCTGGTTGTCGGGCTTGAGGAAGAGGCTCGGAATTGCGGCGAAATGCACGACCGCGTCAACCTTGGCCGGTCCGCCGCCCGTCTGCAGATCCTCGCCGCCGAAATGCATCGACAAGGCATTGAAGGTCTGGCCGCTGTCGGTCAAATCCGTGATCAGCGTGCGGACGCCGGGGTAGTCCAGCGGCACGAGGTCAAGGTTCAGGACCTTGTGCCCCTTGTTCAGTAGATAGGGAACGGCATGACGGCCGGCCTTGCCGCTGCCGCCGGTAAAGATGACCCGTTTGCTCATTTGAATTCCGCTTCTTCTCGAACGACGCCCTGCTCCGGAGCGAGGGCCTATGAAGGTTCGCAAGAAGCGGTACAATGCCGGGCAGCGATGAATCAATGGGTTGGAAATCACTGAACCGATGAACTCTGCTCATCGATCAGAGCAAACCCTAGAGTCCGTTGAGGTTTCGAATGATCTTGATCAGGGCCTCGACGCCGAAGGGAAGCTGACGTCGGCTGGAGTAATACATCGAAAGCGGCGGCCCCATCGATGCCCACTTCGGAAGAACCACTTCCAGGCGCCCTGCCGACACGTAGGAGCTTGCAAGCCTTTCCAGGCAATAGGATATCCCTACACCTTCAAGGGTGGCATTGATGGCAAGGTCGGTTTCGCCGGAAATCAGTGCTCCGGGAACGTCGATCTCGCGCCGGTCGTCGCCGCGTTCGAACTCCCATTTGTAAATCTGTCCGCGGCCTGTGCGGATCCGGATGCAGTGGTGGGAATGCAGGTCTTCTGGTACCGCCGGTCGACCGTGGTTCTTGAGATAGTCGGGTGCCGCGACCGCGACCCATTTCAAAGGATGCGTAAGAGGAATGGCGATCATGTCTTCCGGGATGGTGCCGCTGTAGCGGATACCGGCATCGAAGCCTTCCGCAGTGACATCGACGAACTGGTCGTCCACGGCGACCTCAAGCTCGACATTGGGGAAACGCTGCTGGAAGATCGGAATGGCCGGCCTCAAAAGCAGAACGGCCGCATCCTTCAGAACATTGATGCGAATGCTGCCGGCAGCACCCTGATAGTGCCCGCTCAAGTCCTCCAAGCCGGAGTTTATGAGCTCGAGCCCTGCAGAAACCTTTTCGGCCAGCGCCGTTCCGGCGGCGGTTGGCGCAACGCTGCGGCTGGTTCGATTGAGCAGACGCACGCCCAGCCTTTGCTCAAGGGCTTTCATGCTATGGCTGAGCGCCGAAGCCGTCACATCCAGATGATCCGCCGCCTTCCGGAAGCTGCGATACTGGACGATCGCGAGAAAGATCGACAGTTCATGAATTTCGTTGCGCTTGAACTGCATGTCGACCGCCCAGCCCTCAGTATTTTTTCTTCTGGCTGATCTTGTTGCCGCGCGGTCCCGTCTGCACCGGCGTGTTGCTGACGTTTTCGTCGAGCAGTTTGCGCCAGCGGGCCAACCGGTCCGCGTCCAGGGTGCCGGCAGTCACCGCCGCCTGAACCGCGCAGCCCGGCTCATGGTCGTGGGTGCAGTCGCGGAACCTGCAGAGAGGGGCAAGGTCGGTGATCTCGGAAAACAGCGTGCCGATCCCGTCCGATGCGTCGCTGACATGCAGCGTGCGCATCCCCGGCGTATCGATCACCCAGCCGCCGCCGGCGATGGCGTGCAGCGACCGTGACGTCGTGGTGTGGCGGCCCTTGGCATCGCTTTCGCGGATGTCTCCGGTTGGTTGGGCTGCGTCCTGACTGAGGCCTGCGAGCGTGTTTACAAGCGTCGACTTTCCGACGCCGGATGATCCGACCAGTGCTACCGTTTGCCCGGTGCCGCACCATGGGGTGAGCGCCCCCGCGGCATCGGCGGAGCGGCCATTCAGCGCCACGACCTCAAGGTCGCGCTGCAACCCGCGTGCTTGCTGCTCGAAGGCGCTGGCGTCGTCGGTCGTGTCGGCCTTGGTCAGCAGGATGACCGGGTTTGTCCCGGCCTGATTGGCCAGCGCCAGATAGCGCTCCAGTCGCGCCGGGCTGAAATCTGCGTTGCAGGACGTAACGATGAACAGCGTATCGACATTGGCGGCAGCAAGCTGCTGTAAGTGCCTGCCTTCGGTACGGCGTTGCAACACGGTCCGACGATCAAGACGGCGGACGAGCAGATGGGTCCGGGGATCGGCAAGCACCCAGTCGCCGACAGCGAAATCAGCGGTGTTTATTTTATGGGCAAGAGTGAGCCTGACCGGTCCGGCAGCGGATATGCCGCTCAACCGGGCGCGGTGAACCTCAGCAATGCGCAGCGGCACCAGATCGATTTCGTCGGGTTCGATCTGGGACGCAAAAAAATCGGACCATCCGAGGGACGCAAGAAACGCCGTGTCAGCGGATTCCGTCACACTGTCGCCCCGGGAAACGGCGTCGCATTCATTGACTGTCTCTTTCGCGTATTGAGCTGAAACGCTGATAGCAGAAGCATACAGGTACTACCAAGCGAATCCGGGCGTTTTTGGTCGCATCCGCCTCGTCATGGAATGATCGCTAGCACTCTAGGCCAGAGAGTGCTACTGATCGTGGATGGGATGAGCCATCCGGCCGTGATCCCATCAAGGAATCCAAAACATGACAAGCACAAATTTTCGCCCGCTGCACGATCGCGTGGTCGTGCGCCGTATCGAGGCTGAAGCCAAGACCAAGGGCGGCATCATCATTCCGGATACCGCCAAGGAAAAGCCGCAGGAAGGCGAAATCGTCGCCGTCGGCACCGGTACCCGCGATGAGAGCGGCAAGATCATTGCGCTCGACGTCAAGTCTGGCGACCGCATCCTGTTCGGCAAATGGTCGGGCACCGAAGTCAAGCTCAACGGCGAAGACCTTCTGATCATGAAGGAAGCCGACATCATGGGCGTTATCGGCTGATAGCCGATCGTTTCTTTCTATCCCTTTTGTGAAGACCATTGGGCGATGAGCCCGGGAGTTCTTTCTATGGCTGCCAAACAAATCAAATTCGGCCGCGATGCGCGCGAAAAGCTGCTGCGCGGCGTCGATATCCTCGCAGACGCCGTCAAGGTCACGCTCGGTCCGAAGGGCCGCAACGTCATCATCGACAAGTCCTATGGCGCACCGCGCATCACCAAGGACGGCGTAACGGTCGCCAAGGAAATCGAACTCGAAGACAAGTTCGAGAACATGGGCGCTCAGATGGTCCGCGAAGTTGCTTCGAAGACCAATGACATCGCCGGCGACGGCACAACAACGGCTACCGTTCTGGCCCAGGCGATCGTTCGCGAAGGTGCCAAGGCCGTTGCTGCCGGCATGAACCCGATGGACCTGAAGCGCGGCATCGATCTTGCCGTTGCCGAAGTTGTCAAGGACATCGTCGGCAAGGCAAAGAAGATCAGCACTTCGGATGAAGTGGCCCAGGTCGGCACGATCTCCGCCAATGGCGAAAAGGAAATCGGCCAGTACATCGCCGAAGCGATGCAGAAGGTCGGCAATGAAGGCGTCATCACGGTTGAAGAAGCCAAGACCGCTGATACCGAACTCGAAGTCGTCGAGGGCATGCAGTTTGACCGCGGCTACCTGTCGCCCTACTTCGTGACCAACCCGGAAAAGATGGTTGCTGAACTCGAGGACGCCTATGTTCTCCTTCACGAGAAAAAGCTTTCCAATCTTCAGGCTCTTTTGCCTGTGCTGGAAGCTGTCGTCCAGACCGGCAAGCCGATGCTGATCATTTCGGAAGACGTCGAAGGCGAAGCTCTTGCAACGCTCGTCGTCAACAAGCTGCGTGGCGGCCTGAAGATCGCTGCCGTCAAGGCGCCGGGCTTCGGCGATCGCCGCAAGGCCATGCTCGAAGACATCGCCATTTTGACGTCCGGCCAGGTGATCTCCGAAGATGTCGGCATCAAGCTGGAAAATGTCACGCTCGACATGCTCGGCCGCGTGAAAAAGGTGACGATCACCAAGGAGAATACCATCCTGGTCGATGGCGCCGGCAAGAAGGCCGAGATCGATGGCCGCGTTGCCCAGATCAAGGCTCAGATCGAGGAAACCACGTCCGACTACGACAAGGAAAAGCTGCAGGAACGTCTTGCCAAGCTTTCGGGCGGTGTTGCCGTCATCCGCGTCGGCGGTGCGACCGAAATCGAAGTCAAGGAAAAGAAGGACCGTATCGACGACGCGCTGAACGCAACGCGCGCAGCCGTTGAAGAAGGCATCGTCCCCGGCGGCGGTACCGCTCTGCTGCGTGCTTCGATCGTTCTCGACATCAAGGGTGCCAACGACGACCAGACCGCCGGCATCAACATCGTCCGCAAGGCGCTTCAGTCGCTGGTTCGCCAGATTGCTGAAAACGCAGGCGACGAAGGTTCGATCGTGATCGGCAAGATCCTCGAAAGCAACACCGACAACTTCGGCTACAACGCCCAGACCGGCGAATATGGCGACATGATCGCCATGGGTATCGTCGATCCGGTCAAGGTTGTTCGTACGGCTCTGCAGAACGCGGCCTCCGTTGCCGGCCTGCTGGTCACCACCGAAGCCATGATTGCCGAACTGCCGAAGAAGGATGCTGCCGGCGGCGGCATGCCGGACATGGGCGGCATGATGTAATCAGTTTCCATTCCGGAAACGTGTTAGACTTCAGACAGTGAAGAGGGTTCCGCTCAATCGGAGCCCTCTTCACGACGCATTGGCGATATTCGCAAGCCCGTTAAACTTCGCGCTGCTTGCCGATAGTTTTTTCTCCATTTCAGATCGATAGCCTATCCAAGGACAGAATATGATTAAGCTCGAACTCACACCGGTCCAGATCAGAGGGCTGAAGCTCGCCAAGGAAGGCAACCTTTTCCCGCAACCGGCGAAGAAATGGACCCACCTGAACGCGACGGTCACCTATGCAAAGACGGACAGATTTCAGGAACGGCCACAGAAAATCAGGTTCCTGACGACGGTGACCCTGAATGAACTCGAAGAGTTCGGGCTGCTGGGACGCAGCCACCTTGACGACGACGTGTCGAACGATCCGCGCGAGATAACGATGGCTGGCAAGATGTGGCTGATGGCCAACAAATAGGTCCTGCGGATGCTATGGGCGCCGGCGATGACCTCGACCAAGTCCGCGTCAAAGGTCGGCTGCCCTTTCCGCCACGCTATTTTTCAGCGAAATATGATCGAGTTTCCGGGCGGTCACCGTCTGGGCTCTCCTCCGGGAGCGTAAGCTGTCTTTTGCTCGAACCTGAATTTATGGCCGCACCGGCAACGGATCATGTGTTTGCTCGGATTGCTGGAGGCGAACTCGGTTTCGAAGCCGCTGGGCAGGTCGTCGATCTCAAATCCCCGTGTCTTGCGGCGGGGATCGTCGTCCTCGGACACCTCGGCGAAACCCGCGTGTCCGCATTGGCCGCATTCCAGCTTCCTTGAGTATCGGTCTCGCGCAGCCATTTTCACTCCTTCGGAAGAAGGAGGTCATATCAAAATTGCCGCTGGATGGAAGGGCTGTTGGTATAACCCGCTATGGGGAAGCGGCGAAGAAGGTCATGCGTGTCAGGGCCGTGTAATTCGCCTCCGACATCATCAGCGCGACGAAGACCAGCACAAGGACCGGTGGCAGCAGCACAGCATAGACGAGCGCCAGCCGCTCCCAGGCCATATGCATGAAGATCGCGATGATCAGCCCCGCCTTCAGGGCCATGAAAAGAAGGATGAGCGACCAGCGCAGATACCCCTGCAGGCCGGCATAATCGACGAAATAGGAACAGGCGCTGAGGATAAAAAGAAAGCCCCAGACGACGAGATAGAGCCTGATCGGAGGCTGCTGGTGCTGCTCCTTCACCTGCATTTGGGCATGCGTTGCAACTTGTGTCATCACGTCACCTCACCACAGATAGAAAAATGCGAAGATGAAGACCCAGACCAGGTCGACGAAGTGCCAGTAGAGGCCCGTGATCTCGACGACCTCGTAATTGCCTTTGCGGCTGGTGAAAAAGCCTCGCCTTTCGGTGTCGAAATCTCCGCGCCAGACCTTGCGCGCGACGATCAAAAGAAAGATCACGCCGATCGTCACGTGGGTGCCGTGAAATCCGGTGATCATGAAAAAGGTCGAGCCGAACTGCGCCGCGCCCCAAGGGTTCTCCCAGGGGCGAACGCCTTCCGAAATCAGCTTCGACCATTCGAATGCCTGCATGCCGACGAAGGTTGCGCCAAGGACTGCCGTCAGGAGCATCATGATTGCCGTCGTGCGCCGGTTCCGGCGATACCCGAAATTGACAGCCATCGCCATGGTGCCACTGCTTGAGATCAGGACGAAGGTCATGATGGCAATCAGGATCAACGGGATCTCATGCCCGCCGATGGTGAGTGCGAAAACCTCGCTGGGATTGGGCCAGGCGACGGTCGTCGACATGCGCGCGGTCATATAGGCAACCAGAAAGCAGCCGAAGATGAAGGTGTCGCTGAGGAGGAAGATCCACATCATGGCCTTGCCCCAGGAGATGTTCTTGAACGCGCGCTGATCGGAGGAGAAATCGGCTGCGACACCGCGCAGCCCCAAGGGCCGCTCAATCGTTTCGCCAGTGTGCGTCTCTATTGTTTGAGCCATCATCCCCACTCCCTATGTGAGCAATTGCCGGCAAAGATCGGCGAAATCATTTGCCCAGCCGGCGAAGAGTGCAAACAGGATTAGCCAGACGATCAGCATGAAATGCCAATAGGTGGCGCAAAGGCCCACACTCAGGCGCGTCCTATCGGTCACCACGCCGTTCCACGTCCTGGTCGTCGTCCGGCCAAGCGCGATCAGCCCTCCCACAATGTGGAGGCCGTGCATGCCGGTAATCACATAGAAGAAGCTGTTGGCCGGATTGTCGGCAAGCACATAGCCGGCCTGCGTCAGTTCCCGCCAGGCGAAGATTTGCCCGATCAGGAAGAGTATCGCCGTTGCGAGTGCTGCAAGCAGACCGGTCCGCATGGTGGCACCGTGGTCGCGTTGCGCTTCGGCCTTTGCCCATTGCATGGCGACGCTGCTGACGATCAGCGATGCGGTGTTCAGCCAGAGCAGCCGTGGAATGGGTGTCGACCACCAGTCGGGCGTTCCGACGCGCATCATATAGGCGCTGACGAAGAGGCTGAACAGGGCGCCGACGACCGCCAGAAAGACATAGAGGCCGATTCTCGTAGTCGGGATGGGAGAACGCTCGCCGCCGCCCGGATGTCCCACGTGTCCCACCTCCAGCCATGGCCTGGAGGTCAGCCGCTGCTGGCCCATCCACCAGATGACGATGGCGGCAATGCCAGCGAGGAATATCAGCATGACGCTCATGAGGCTGTCTCCCGCGTCGGCATGCCGAGCCCCGGCTGGTTCTGGGGAATGAAGTCTTCGGCGGCACCCGGGACGCTGTAGTCATAGGCCCAGCGATAGACGACCGGCAGTTCGTTGCCCCAGTTGCCATGGGCGGGCGGCGTCTGCGGCGTCTGCCATTCGAGCGTCGTCGCCCGCCAGGGATTGCCGCCGGAGGGCTTGCCTCTCTTCAGGCTCCAGGCGAGGTTGAAGAGAAAGAGGATCTGTGCGGCACCGACGATCAGCGCCATAACGGAGATGAACATGTTCAGCGTGTGGGCCGATTCCGGAATGAAGGCCGTTTCGCCCAGTTCATGATAGCGGCGCGGTATGCCCAGCAGTCCGAGATAGTGCATCGGAAAGAAGATCAGGTAGGCGCCGAGGAATGTGACCCAGAAGTGGATCTGGCCCATCGCCTCGTTCAGCATGCGTCCGGTGATCTTCGGATACCAGTGATAGATCGCGCCGAAAACGACCATGATCGGCGCCACGCCCATCACCATGTGGAAATGTGCGACGACGAACATCGTGTCGGACAGGGGCACATCGACCACGACATTGCCGAGGAACAGCCCCGTCAGGCCGCCATTGACGAAGGTGACAATGAAGGCAAGTGCAAAGAGCATCGGCAGCGTCAGGTGGATGTCGCCGCGCCAGAGGGTGAGCACCCAGTTGTACACCTTGATCGCGGTCGGAACCGCGATGATCAGCGTCGTCGTGGCGAAGAAGAAACCGAATTTCGGGTTCATGCCGCTGACATACATGTGGTGCGCCCAGACGACGAAACTCAGCGCCCCGATGATGACGATCGCCCAGACCATCATGCGGTAGCCGAAGATGTTTTTCCGCGCATGGGTGCTGATCAAGTCGGACACGATGCCGAAGGCGGGAAGGGCGACGATGTAGACTTCCGGATGACCGAAGAACCAGAACAGGTGCTGGAACATGATCGGGCTGCCGCCGCTTTGCTGCAGTTGTTGGCCCATCTCGACGATGGCGGGCATGAAGAAGCTGGTGCCGAGAAGCCTGTCGAACAGCATCATGACGCAGGCGACGAACAGGGCAGGGAAGGCGAGTAGCGCCATGACCGTTGCCGTAAAGATGCCCCAGATCGTCAGCGGCATGCGCATCAGCGTCATCCCGCGGGCACGCGCCTGCAGCACGGTGACGACATAGTTCAGTCCACCCATGGTGAAGCCGATGATAAACAGGATGAGCGAGAACAGCATCACCAGGATGCCCCAGTCCTGTCCGCCCGGCGTACCGGAAAGGATGGCCTGCGGCGGATAGAGGGTCCAGCCGGCGCCCGTCGGACCGCCCGGCAGGAAGAAGCCGGAGACCAGGACGAGGACGGCGAGCAGGTAGAGCCAGTAGCTCAGCATGTTGGCATAGGGAAACACCATGTCCCGCGCGCCGATCATCAGGGGAATGAGGTAATTGCCGAAGCCGCCGAGAAACAGCGCGGTGAGGAGATAGATCACCATGATCATGCCGTGCATGGTGATGAACTGGTAATAATGGTCGGCGTCGATGAAATCGAAAGTGCCGGGAAAGCCGAGCTGCAGACGCATCAGCCATGAGAGTACCAGCGCCACCATGCCGATGGCGATCGCCGTCATCGAATACTGGATGGCGATGATCTTGGCATCCTGGCTGAAGACGTAGTGCGTCCACCAGCTTTTCGGATGATAGAGCTCGACGTCTTCGACTTCGGCCAGCGGGATGGCTTCGCTTGCGCCGGACCTGATATCGACCATCATTTCCCTCCCGGTTCGTCTTTCGAGCGTCCCCTATTTTGTGGAGGAGGCGCTGGATGCTATTGCCGTCTGCTGCTGCTCTTTGCTTGCTGCGAGGAGTTGGGTGAAGGTCTGCTGTTCCTGCAGCCATGTCTGATAGTCCGCCTCGGTATCGACCACCACGGTGCCGCGCATTTGCGGGTGACCTGTGCCGCAGAGTTCGGCGCAGAGGACTTCGAAGCTTCCCGTTCGTGTCGGCGTAAACCAGAAATAGGTCACGCTGCCCGGAACCATGTCCATCTTCGCCCGGAATTCCGGGACGTAGAAATCGTGCAGCACGTCGATCGACCGCAACAGCATCTTGACGGGCTTGCCGACGGGCAGATGCAGTTCGCCGCCCTCTATGATGATATCGTCGAGGCCGTTCGGATCGTTGGTGTTGACGCCCAGCGCGTTGCCGTCACCAATGGCGCGGCTCTCCGACGTGCCGAGCTTGGCATTGGCGCCCGGCAGCCGGAAGCTCCAGAGCCACTGCTGGCCGACGACCTCGACTTCGGTCGCGTCGGCGGGGACCGTGACGAACTGGTTCCATACGAAAAGGCCGGGGGCGAGCATGGCTGCGACGCCGACAGCCGTGATCGAGGCAAGCCATACCTCCAGCTTTTTGTTTTCCGGCTCATAGGCAGCCCGGTTTCCGGGGCGATGACGGAAGCGGAGCACACAATAGGCAACGAACAAGACGACCGCGACGAAGACGAAGCCGGTGATCCAGAACGTGATGGTGATGGTGTTGTCGATGTAGGACCAGTTGGACGCGATCGGCGTCCACCACCATGGGCTGAACACATGGAAGACCACGGATCCGATTGCTAGAATAACGAGGATAAGCACTACAGCCATTTCCTGTCCCCTCCCTGCCTTGGACGGCTGTGGACATGAATGCGTATTCTGTAGAAAATGCCGGATCAGTATCTCACGAACAACAAATTCAGGCAATTAGCGCCGCGTGCAATATAATTGCGCGCATAAGGGTCGTTTTCACTGCGAGAATTGCTTCAGATAGGCGATGAGATCGGTGATTTCGTCATCCTTCTTCAAGCCGGCGAAGGCCATCTTCGTGCCTTTCACTTTCGCCTTTGGATTGTGCAGATAGTCGCGCAATGCTGCCTCGTCCCAAACGAGCCCGCCTTCGCCGGCCTCTTTCATCGCCGATGAGTAGCTGAAGTCCGGATGCGTTCCGGCCTTTCTTCCAAACAGGTGGTTCAGGGAGGGGCCGACCTTGTTCTTGTCGGTGTCGGCCACATGACAGATGGCGCATTTCTTGAACACGGTCGCGCCCGCCTCGGCATCGCCCTCCTGGGCAAGGGCTGCGAGCGGACAGAGAAGAGTGGCCAAAAAGCTGATCGTCAGAACGTGGTCTCGCATTGCAATCCTCCTCCAGGTTGCCCGAAACACCGACCAGTGCGTCACGCTGCCGTGACGGTCTGGTCGGATCGCCTATTCGGCACCGGTGCAAGCGGAGGCCGATTGCGATCAGGAATAGGTATTCTTCCGTCCCGATAAGTCAATCGGTGCGAAAATTTAGCGTGGGATAGAAAGCCGCTCTGCGGGTGCCTCAGTCGGCTTCGAGCAGAAAGAAGGTCGTCGGACCGGAGATGGTGTCGTTGGAAATGCGGAAACCGGCCGGCGATATCGTCTGGGCTGCGGTCACCGAGGCGACGCCATTGAGAGTGACCGGCGTCAACCGCCATCGAGCTTCCGCAAGTGTGAGCGACAGATCAACGTACCCCTTCCTGATGAGGACGGGAAGCCGGCCGAAATCGGCGATCACCTTTTCTTCGTCATCGCTGAAGCGCATGCCGGTGTTGTGTGCGTCGGTGGCGTAGATGACGAGAAGCCGCCGGCTTTGCGCAATGGATGCGGCATCATCCAGCACGGACACGGAGACCAATCCGTCGCCGTCCGAAGCCTCGACCTTTACCGTCCCCAGATTGACGGGTTCCCTGAGCGTGGAAAAGGCCACGGCCTCAGTCCGGGGGGTGGAAACACGCAACTGCCCGCGCAGGCGATCGAGCAGCAGTTCGCCGGTGTCGCTTTGGTAGAGGCCTGTCTTGAGGTCGGTCTGGTTGTCCTTTGGCAGAAAGCCGGCGGCCTTGGCTGCATCGAGGATGGCCTGCGGATCAACGGATGCTCGCGGCTGTCCGACAGCCGGCCTGCCATCGGCCTTGCCCGCTTTTCCCATGCCGATCGCGCCGACAAGGGCAAGCTCGGTAAGCCGTTCGGGCTCGCGTGCCTGCATGTCGCCGTCGAGATCCTCCGTGCCCCGCACAAGGAATGGAATGGTCAGTTTCGAGGCCGAGACGTCGCCGCGGCGATAAAGAAAGGCCGCCAGCGTCTCGCCGGCGCGCGCGACCGGGTCGAGTGCAATGGCATAGGGCAGCATGGCTTTCTTGTGCGCATAGGGCTCGTTGTATTTCAGGATGATTGGCCCGTGTCCGTGGCGGCAAAGCACGTCCCATCCCTGCTGCGCGGCATAGGCCGGCATCACAAGCCCTGCCTCGTAGCGGTAGCGGTTCCAGAAGAGATGGTCGTATTCGCTGACGACGAAAGGCCTGCCGAGCCAACGGGCGGCGGCGATCAGGCGCATGTAGCCGGCGCCGTCGTCGATGGAGCTCTTTTGCGTCATCGTTGCGCCCGGTGCGTAGCTGCCAACCCAGTCCTGGTAGGTGTTCATCGTGATCACCGGAAGGTCCTGCCGGCTGAGCGTCGTCTGGATCGTCGGCCAGTTGTTGAAGCTGCTGATCTCTCCCTTGTAGCCAAGCGCGCGCAGGGTCTTGGTCATCCGGGCCGCAGTCGTGGTTTCGACGGAAACGAAGAAGGTCTGGAGGTCTTTGAGGCGCGGCGAATCCTCGTAGCGAGACTTCGGCAATTCGACGGATGCGTCTTCCAGTCGTTCCCCGGCCGAGAGATCCGGCCATGCCTTGGCAAGCGCCGCCGTCGAGCCATATTGCTTCTCAAGCCAGCGGTTGAACGGCAGCTTCAGGCGCTCGTCGTAATGCGGCTTGCCCTCCCGCTCGCGAACGATGCTGTCGAACTCGATGTTGTTCTCATTGACGAGGATGACAAGCGCCAGCGCGTTGTCGTTGATCGGCGCCATGCCGGTGTAGGGATTAATGGATGCCAGAAACCGGCGCTGGAATTCCAGCCAGTGGTCGAAGGCTTTGTCGTCGAAATAAAGGGCGAGCTTCAGATCGCTTGACGGATCCCAGCGGTCGTCATAGCCGCCATAGGCGCCGCGCCAGGAGGAGAGGCCGTCCATGATCCAGTAGATGCCGTTGCGTTTCAGCGCGGCGAGCAGATAGTGGATACGGTCGAGGACTTCGGGGTCGAAATCGAAATCGCTGTTTCGGCCGAACATCAGGCTGGCATCGACAAAGTGAAGCCGGGCGATATTGTAGCCGTGTTTGGCAAGTTCGGCGGCATAGCGGTCGGCGTCGGCATGATCGGGATAACCGCCGGAAGCCGGGCTCCAGGCGAGCGATGCGCACAGAAGCCGTACCGGCTTCTCCGGCTCATCGGCGCGGACAAGCCGGCCCTGTTTCCCGGTGACAAGCTGGCTGCCGTCATCGATCGCAGGGTTGGGCAGGAAGGCCGAGAAGTCGAGGGGACTTGCTGTACTAAGAACCATCGACGTTTCGCGCACCGGCAGCCACTCGTCCGAGGCGGCGACCGGCGACGGGATCGCCAGTATTGCGACGAGACCCCATCGGATTGCTCGCCTCATTGCGCCGTTCCGACCGACCGGCTTTCGATCCAGGCATCGGGAGGCAGGCGGCGGCGGAAAAATCCGGCAGGCACGGCCGCCGCATGGAAACACCAGGCAACAACGGTATAAAGGCCCATGGCAAGGCCGCCTTTCTTGATGCTGATCAACAGAACGATCACGGCGGCCAGCGCGATCACCGCCGCGATACCGGAAACGATGCCGGGCGCCAGTAGCAGGATGGCGATGGACGCGACCCACCAGCCATAGACGGCAGCCCAGAGTTTGAGTTCCGGCAGTTCGGCGATCAGCCGGCCGAAATAGGGTTTTCCGATCGATGCACGCAGCAGTTCGCCGGTGCCGAACAGATACATGCTGTTCCAGCGCCGGACCAGCAGCCTGTAGGAATTCGATGTATGGCCGAAGTGGCTGACGAAGCGCCGATCGAGGCGGTGGAGCTTCCAGCCGAGGCTTCGCAGCCGAACGCCCAGATCGAATTCCTCGTAGCCATGCAGATTGCGATCGGAGATATAGCCCGTCTTCTCGATGGCGCTTCGCCGGTAGAGGCCGCCGCCGTTCATGCGGTCGATGTCGCCGATGCGGTTCTCAGGTGCATTGCGCTGCACCCGGCGGGCATATTCGAGATTGGAAGTCTGCATTTCCTCTACATGCCCCGTGACGCCGGCGGCATCCGGATTGTCGGCGAGGAAGCGTAGCGCATCGGACAGGAATTGCGGATCGAGGATCATGTCGCCGTCAAGAAGGCAGATATGATCGAAGCTCGAATACTGGAAGCCGAGTTGTGGCCCGATACCGCAACTGGCCTGAGCCGGCGGGGCGATCTGCACAACGATGACCGGATAGCCGGACGCGATCTCCACTGTGCGGTCCCTGGAGCCGCTGTCGGCGATGATGACTTCGCCGATGCCGCCGGGAAGTCCCGCCAGTGCGCTTTCGATGGTCGCGGCTATGCGCTTTTCTTCATTCAAGGTCTTGATGATAATGGATACACCCAAAATGACCTCCTGGTTCGAACGAAGCATCCTCGGCGCGTTGTTGCACAGGGCTGTGACACTGCCCATGGTACAGTCCAATGACTTGAAATTTGGTTGATGAGACGGGATGGCCGGTACCTTCAGCGCTTGCGGCGACGCAGAACGGATCGATAGACTTCCGCCGTGCGCTCGGTGATCTTCCTCCAGCTATATTCCGTCTGGATCTGCCGTATCAGCTCGTCCGCTCCATTTTCGTGGAACGGAATGGAGAGCTTGCGCTCCAGAGCCGCCGCCAAGGCGTCGACATCGCCCATCGGGAAATAGTCGCTTGGGAGAAGCTTGAGTTCGCGATTGGCAACGATATCGCTTGCGAGAACCGGAAGACCGTAACTGAGGGCTTCGAGGAGAGCGATCGGCATTCCTTCATGGCTCGAGGGGAGGACGAAGAGCGCTGCGTTGCTATAGAGTTCCGCCAGCGAGGCGCCAGTCTGAAAGCCGGTCATGACGACGGAGGGCGTTTCCGCTGCGAGAGCCTTCACGTAGGCCGAATATTCGGTCTCATGATCGGCGCCGCCGACGAGGACCAGTTTTTCCGGGCGACCGGTTTTGGCGAAGGCGAGGATCAGGTCGTGCTGGCGTTTTTCCGGAACGAGCCGCGCCATCATGACGATATATTGGCGAGGCGTCAGCCCGAAGGTCTCGAGGGTCTCGGTTGAGGTGGTCTTCGGCTGCACCGAAACACCATTCGGCACGAAATCGACGGCGATATGATACTCTTCCCGCATCGCGCTGACGATTTCCTGCGAAATCGCGATGCGCCCGTTGGACGTGTACATTCCGAATGCTTCACCCAGCTTGAGCATGCGCTTGGCAAACCGCCCCCATTTCTGGCGCTCGTAGTCATAGCCATGGTGGGTGACGATCACCTTGAGGCCGAAAAGGCGTGCCAGCGGAGCAACCAGTGCGGGGCCCACGGCGTGAATATGCAGGATATCGGGTCTGTGGCGTGCTGCGAAAAGAACGCCGACGACACTATGTCCGATGGCTTCGAGGATCATTGTCTTCGGCGCCCAGAGTGGGATCACGCGAATGCCGTTCCAGGTGTTTTGCAAAGGATTTGCCAGATACCGGCGCCTGCCGATGACCTCCACGTCCCAGCCCATATTCACCAGCTCGGTGCCGATCATCTCGATATGTTTCTCGACGCCCCCCTGGACATTCGGGATGCCTCTGGTTCCAAGCATCATGACTGTCGGGCGAGCAAATCTTCTCTCGACGGTTGTATGCGACTCAAAAAGGGAGGTTTCGCTCAGCGGAGGAACCGGCACCACCGTGATACGCCGTTTCTCGGACCCGTTTAAGGCGTCAGCAGTCGTGTCAAAGGCTGCCGGCGATGTCTCTACCGGTACACCCGCCGGTATGCCGGCGTTCGTGATGAACACGCCTTCGCCGCTCTTTCGGGCGATGTTCTGAACGTCTGCCTGCCCATTTTGGGGCTGAAAGATTGCCGTCTTGGAAACGTGCGGCTTCTTGCTCATCATTCCACATCCCTGTTCCTTGGGATGTGTTTTAAATGCGAGCGGCTGAAATCAGGGAAAGATAACCGTTAAAATTGTATCGAACGGCCGAAATTGTGGGTTGTGCGGTCTAATTGTGTATCAATTTGATTGCGTCAGCTGCTGCGTGGAAACCGGCAGCGATGTGCCGAGACTGGAATAGAGTTCCGTCGTTCGCCGCAGATAGGCGGATGATGAGAACTCAACCGAAATCCACTCCCGCGCCTTGCTGCCCATGTCGCGCCTCGCTTGCGGGGAAAGCGCATTCATCGCGGCAAGGGCGGCGGCCAGGCCCTGCGTATCTCCGGGTGCTGCCATCAAACCGGTCTCCCCTTCAAGAATCATCTCCGGAATCCCGCCGATCCTTGCGCCTATAACCGGAGTTTCGAGAGCATAGGCTTCCAGAACGCTGATGGGGGCGTTCTCGTACCACTCGGATGGCAGCACCAGTGCCTTTGCCTCGCCGATCAGGCGATGCAGCGCTTTTCCGGAAAGATAGCCGGCAAAAACGACGTCCGCACCAAGCGTCTGCGCGAGCTCTTTCAACGCGGCTTCTTCCGGCCCTGTTCCTGCAATCACCAGCTTCTGTTTCGCGAGTGTCGCGGCCCGTATCAGCGTATCGATCCCCTTTTCAGGCGCAAGCCGGCCCGCGAAAGCGAAATAATCCCCTTCGGTCCAACCCGTATCGAACGCATGAACTTCGACGAAATTTGGGATGTAGACCATCTTTTCGCGTGGCCAGCCCCACTCCGCGAGCTTGTCGATATAGAAGCGGCTGGGCACGACAAGTCGGTCGAGATTGTTACGGTATAGCCCCAGGCTTCGGTGCAATGCGGTCTCGGCCAGGACGACCGCGCTCAGAACTGTGGAACCCTTGATGCAGCGGTGAACAAGGACATTGTGAATGTGACCGCCCTTGCACTCCTCGCAGACCTTGGCATCGCGCAGCATCTTGTAGGAGGGACAGGCGAGCTTGAGGTCGTGGACTGTCATGACAGTCGGAATTCCGGCCGATTTCAACGTCGAGAAGATCGCCGGTGAGAGATGATGATAGACATTGTGCGCATGCGCGATCGTCGGGTTGACCCGTTCGATCAGGCGCTTGAGATTGCGCTGGGCCTCGAAGGAATAGATGATCTTCGCCACCTGCTTGATCTTGTTCAGCGTACCCGTCTCGTGGCCATACTCGATCTCGGAGACGAAATAGTCGGACCATGGGGAGGGCGGGTTCAGTTCGTGCTGCATGGCGAAGGGCACGACGTCCCATCCCGCCTGTTCAAACATGGCGATGTGGTCGAGAAACACCGCTTCGGCGCCGCCTCTCCGGTAGAAATAGTTGTTGATCTTCAACAGCCGCGGCTTGGCGATTGTCTGGTTGATGACGGTCAAGGGCGCGCCTCCTGCCAGCCGAACCTGTCCAGCGCTTCGCAGACCGGCAGAATATCGCATTGGCGCTCAGTGGCATGTGAAACGAGCCGTTCGAGGGTTTCCGGCCGGCAGCCGTAGGGCGTTGGTGTGGAGCTTACGTCGTGGGTAAAAAAGATCAGCCAGCCGGGATTGATCGCCACATCGTCGATCCACCGCGTCAGGCCAAGCGCGTGATCCTCCGGCTGGTGGATTTCCACCGCTTTCAGCATGAAGGGATCGACCGATCCCCGGTTGATCGCTTCGCCGGAGGCCCGGCATGTCGTGTAGCGTTTTTGAAGGACGTGCCGAAGCCGGGGTGATGCTGCATTGTATGGGAAGGCGAAATTGGTGGCCCGGCGGGAAATACCGGCGTCCGCCAGAAAGATTTCATTTCGATCGAGATCCCCAGCAAAGGCTCGGCTGGTCAGGCTGCCGACCTTGCGGTGGGAAAAGGTATGGCAACCGATTTCGTGCCCGCGTGCGAAAAGGTCACGGCAACCTTCCGCCGAAATCAGCCGGCGATCCGGTTCCACGCGGCCCTCCAGGCCGCCTGCGATATAGAAAGTGCCGCGCGCGCCGTATTTTTCCAGAATGGCTGCACCATTTGTCCAGGCCGTATCCGGAACGTCGTCGAAAGTGAACGAGACGATCGGCCGTTCCGTCCGGATTGGCCGTCTTGTCCTGGCAAACCGCCATATCAGACGATTGTTCAGCCGGTCAGTGATATCGATGACCTTGTCGAGAATGTCAGGCACGGGTTGCCGTCCTTTCAGCAGGATGTTGGCTTTCCTCGTTCAGCGTCGCCGAGGACTGGAACCGCAGGCCATAAAGACAATAGAGAAATGTGAACCAGAGCAGATTGCCACCTTCGAAGAAGAGGCTTTCGAGGCCGGCATTGAAAATGAGGTAAAGCCAGACGCGGATGAAAAGCCGGGTCAGGTGGGAGTGTTCGACTGCCGGCGGCAAGCGGGAGATGTCGCGCAACGGCAAAGCGAGAACCCAGAGAAGCGTCATTGCAAGGCCGGGGATACCCGCCATCAAAGCGATGTCGAGATAGGAATTGTGGCCGTTGGCAGCCGTAACCGCCCAGGTTTCGACGCTGCCGCCGCTATAGACGAGTTCCTGGGTTTGCCAGAATGCTTTGATGCCGTATCCGGTGATCGGACTTTCCGCCAGTGCCGTGAACGCGAAGCGCCAGATGTCGGCGCGGTTGGTGAAGGTGGCGTCGATGCCCAGCGACGTGACGAAATCGCCAAGGGGCCGAAAGACTGCCGAGCCGACGGCGAAGAGATTGAACAGACCGACTCCGCCGATCACGATGGGGATGCGCAAAAACCTGACGCGCTCGAACATCCAGGCAAGGATCAGGATGGCGGGCAGCATGGCGCTGGAGGTCTTGCCGCCAGTGTGCATCAGAAACACGACGGAGAGCACGATGATCGCGATTCCGGCCAGACGCGACCAGACGCTCATCACGAAAAGACCGAAGAAGGCTGCAACCACCATGGCAGCGGCGGCGCTGTTCTTGTGCGGGAAATGGCCGCGCCACATTCCGGCATTCATCGGTTCGCGCAATTCCGACAGCTGGTGGATCGAAAGTTCGGGTTTGAACACGATGCCGTAATAGGCCGTCGCCAGCATGATCAGCGTGCCGATCGCCAGCATCTTGGCGAACTGTTTTTCCGAGGACGGCATCAGCAGATAGATGCTGGCATTGATGGTGGCCATGACCGTCAGGATGACGGCCTTGATCCCGAGCATCGGATGGCTGGAAATAAGCGAGACGAAGAGGAACCAGCCGAACATCGGAAGCAGCAGCGCCCGCGGCTGCAGAATGGTTCCGCGCAATGGATGAAGAATGCCGTAGCAAAGCGTGCCTGCGAAGAGGCTGAGGGACACGATCTGGTTCAGGCGGTTCGAATTGCCGGCCGACGGATCGAGAGTGGCTTCGCCGGTGAGATCGACGAATGGTGTCAACGAAATCCAGAAAAACAGGAAGATCGCCATGAACAGGATGGCACCGGCGCTGATACCGCCGATCCCGATACTGCCGAAGTCCGGCAGCGTACGACTTTCCGGCGGCGCGGTTTTCATGGTCAGCCCACGCGAGGCTGATTTTGGCGCAGGACGCGAAGCGCGCCAAGGAGGAGGGCAAGCCCGACGCCGATTGCAATGCCTGCAAAGGCTCCCGCCATCAGAAGCAGCAGGGTTCGCGGTGGCCAGCTGCGCGACTTCGGCGGCATCGCACGCGAAATCACCCGGATGTTCGAGGTGTTGATCTGCTGCTGTTCGGTGATCTGCTGGGCGCGGGTCAGATGCGTTTCGTAAAGCGCTGCCTTGGCGCGTGCGTCGCGCTCCAGGTCACGCAGCTGGACCTGCGAATCATTGTCCATATAGACGGTCGTCTGCTGCTCGGTTGCCTTGCCCTGCAGCGCGTCGAGCGTGGACTTGGCTTGTTTCATATCGCCTTGCGCGGTGTCGGCGATGCGCTTGGCCTCGTTGGTGATCGATGCCTTCAGCGTTGAAAGGTCGGAATTGGCCGCCGTGATCCGCGGGTGGCGGGTGCCGTATGTCAGCGTCAGGGAATTCAACAACAGGACGGCCGCGTCGTAATCCTGCCTGAGCGTCGTCATGGCCGGGGAGGCAAAAACGGACGCGGAGCTGGCCCGGCCGGTCGAAATCGCCTCCTGCATCTGCTTGTATCGTGTTTCCAGCTCGATATAGCGCTGCTGGGCGGCCAGGACCTGCGTATTCAGTTCCGCCGCAAGCTGCGTGCTGACCAGCTCGCCATTGCTCGACTGAAGTCCTTTTTGCCGCTTGAATTCCTCGACCTTTGCTTCCGCGCCGGTGACGTTGCGGCGAAGCTCTTCAAGACGCTGGTTGAGCGTCGTCGCGACCCTGCCGGCACTCTGCGCGGCGGATTCAAAGATTTCCGTCTCGAAAGCGCTGACGATCGCGTCGGACAATGCCACGGACTTCTCCGGATTGTCGGTGTAGACGCCAAGGGCGACGACGAACGAGCGCTCTTCGCGACGCGCTTCGACCCTTTCCGCAAGCGCACGCATCGCACTCAGCATCTTTCCTTGCTCCGCCTCGTCTTCGGGGGCACTCGAAAAGAGTTGCTTGATGCCATCCAGAATATCCGGTTTTACGAATTCCGGATCCTCGGTCAGTTTCATGCTGTCGATAACGCGGGTCAGCACATTGCGCGACGTCAGGATCCGCAGCTTGCTTTCAACTTCCAGCAATTGCGAATCGCGCAGTGGACTGGAGCCGAACACGTCGTCGTTGACGACCTGAAGATTGGATGGATCGATCACGAGGTCGGTATAGACGGTGTAGCGCGGCTGGGCGACCATCGCGTAGATAAAGGCTGCGGCCAGACACAGGACCATTGCACCGACGATCCAGAGCCAACCATCCTTGAGCCACTGGAAAACCTCATCCGGCCCGATCGCGCGGAGCGCCGCGACATATCCCATGAGTTGCCCTTTTACGGGCGTGGGGACAGGGGCGGGGCGTATGTTGATTTGCTCGGCTATCGCTTCCCTTTGCCGGCCCGGGAAAAATGCCGCGCGCGCATTGTCGTCAGGGTTGCGTGCCTGTTCCGACCCATGGAGGCTTGGATCGTCATCGTCGGATACGAGATCCAGCAGGGAGCCGCCACGCGGACGGGAGCGCAACGCCGTTTCCGGGCGCTTTATCGCTTGCCGCAGATCCGGCTCCTTCGGCGTATACATCCGTTCTGTCTCCGCGGCGTACTCCAAAGCCTGTAAAGACTATCGCCGTCCTTTAGGTAAGCACCATGATTAGCCCCTTATGGTAAACCGGGCGTTAAAATGCCCCGATACCGAGGCTCGGTGCCAAAGACAGAGTGTCAAAAATCGTGGAGAAGCCGGCTCCAGCTTTCCGATGCCAGACCACCGGCATAAAACCCGTCGCCGATGGAGGCGTTCTTCAGATCTTCATGTCGCGTCACAAGGCAGAAGTAGCCGGTGTGCTTATGGACCAGGTGGCGCTGGCGCAGCACGGCGTGCATCAGGAAAGGCTGCGCCATTCCCTGTGCGCTGGCATATCCGAGCGAGTCGAGATCAGCAAAAACCTGTGCGACAACGGTTGCTTCCCGGCGTTCTTGGCAGAGGATATTCAACACCAAGGCGTTGCGGCCATCTGCACCGAAATACAGGTAACAGCCAATAGTCTTGCCTTGAGCATCGACAATACTCCGGCAATAAAGCTCTCCAAGGGACGTGTTCAGTTTCGCAGCGGCGATCAGCCAATCGAATTCCGTCTTGGAAAATATCGGGTGAACCGAAAAGCGCTCCATCATGCCTTGAGCCTGTTCCATGAACAGGTTCAGGGAAATCGGCGAACTTGCAACCCCCTCCTGCGGCGCGGCAGCGAAGGATGTTTTCGAGCGGCGCACGAAGCGGTCCAAGGTTCGCGCAAGGCCTCGAAGCGGTAGCTTTGCGAGGAGCCGAACTTTGCGACTTGCCACGTCGAGGCCGGCTGCGGCCGGGCGGAACGTTCGATGCCATTCCAGGCTCTGGACAGGCAGGACGAGCCCGCCGCCTGCAACCCAGTGGTCGGCGCTGACCGGCGATGCGTTGTCGGTGAAGCAGAAATCCTGTCGAGCAGCACGCAGCATGCGTGCGAGACGGGCCGCCCCGGCCGCCCCGGACTTCCCTTCGGCCATGAATGCGCAGAGAATCCGGGCCGTGACCGGACGGCCGTGAACCATGAATTCGAGTGGCATTGCAAGGATGGCGCTATCGATCGTTGATGTCTCGTTGAGATGGACGAGGCTGCCAACTTCGGGCGAATAGAGTGGGCTACCGAAGAAAACCGTTTCGAGGTAACCGGCGAGCTCGCTGTCGGTGTGTCGATTTTGCTTGCGGAACGTCCGCGTGAAAAGATCGGCGATAGCCGGCAGGTCGGACCGCTCCATTGCACGGACCACGCCGGTGCTGGGCCGCGATCGGCTGCCCTCGTCAGGCGTGCTGGAGAGTTCGGTCGGTTGTTTCAATACGCTTTCGGTAGCGGGTGTCATGGCACACTCTTCGTGTCCGGCTTTGTCACGCCAGTTCATCTATAGGTTTCGCGCAGCATTGTCTAAACAACTTAATAACGTGTTTATGTATTCACGGTTCCGGCGACATCCACTGCTCCGTCTTTTTTCGCGTATCGGAAGAATACGGCCCAGGCGGCAGCGACCATTGCAGTTTCGATGATGTAAAAGGATACGACCGTGCCCATAGGTGGGGCATACCACGTCGCCCAGGCGGCGAGTGCCGCGCCCAGAATACTGCCAAGACCCATGACGGTGGCGCGCGCAGCATGGTATCCGGCGGCGCCGAGTGCTTCGACGGCAATCGACCACATGCCGAGCGGCACTACCACCCAGCAGAGTTTTCTGACGAAGGAAACGAGCGTCAGATATTCGTGGCCAAAAAGGTAGGGGAGCAATGGGGCGAGTACGAATACGGTCGTGGCGGCCGCAAGGCTTATTCCGGTTGCTGCAAAAAGTACCTTGCGGATACGGTCCATGGCCTTGTGAAGGCCATTTGCCGCAGCCCGTGCCGAACCCGGATACATGAGCCGGTTCAAAGCCTCGACGGAGAGATAGCTGCTTTCCAGAATCCGGCGCGCGACACTGTAGCTTGCGACGATTTCAGCTGTTGTGACGAGGCTCAGCGTCAGAAGGTCGGCATTCTGGCGGACGGCTCTCAAGATGAAGGGGATGCTGAAATACATCCCGAGCGGCAGTTCTTCCCGGACGATCTCGAATTTCGGCCGGCCCAGTTTTGCCAATGCCCGGATGCAGACGGCGGCGACCAGCACATGGCAGGCAAATTGCCAGACGGCCCATTCCGCAACTGTCGAGACGCCGAACGCGAGACAGGCAAGTGCGGCGGCAACGGTGCGCGCAATCGCAAAGCCGACCACGGTCATATTGGCCGACACGAAATTCGAATGACCAATGAAAATCTGTTCAGTCAGTACAATCAGACGCACGAAAATGATGTTGGTGATCAGCATCAGCGTCATCTCGATGAGATTGAGCGACGGATCGGGCGAAAGCGCGAAGAAGAAGGGAAGGATGGCCACTCCAAGCAGGACGAGCGCCACGCCACTGATGGCCGTGAGAATGATGTTATGTCCCAGCATGACCGGATACATCGAGGGATCGCGCGCGACGCGCCGGACCAGGCATTCCATGGCGCCCACCCCGCAGAGGTGGACGGCAATGCTGCAGACCGCCGTCACGGCGACGAAGACGCTGAATTCGTTGACGCCGAGCGACCGGGCCAGAATTGCGAATGTCAGCAGCTGGGCAGCGGAACTCATGATGAGGCTGCCGCCGGAGGCCATGTAGGACATGACCATCGGCAGGAACGATCTTGATTTGGCCGCATGAAAAGCGTCCGCTGTCACCTTCGGTTCTCTCCTCTTGCAAACAGTAAGGCCCCCTCTTGAATCTACAGCCCTGGCTGTCGCGGCAAGAATTGGCGGTGACCTCATGGTTGCAGGCGCATATGTCTCATTTCTTTGCTGGGACCGGCTTCGACAATACTTTGTTTCACATCAAAGGTCGTTAATTTCGCTGCGAATCTGCTACCGGTGCACTAAGGAATTCATATTGAGGTTAACGCTTGCCGCTGTGGGGCGATTTCAGTTTATGTTTACCTCGCTAGGGTATTGATTGCGGAAGATTTTGAAGATTGCAGGCTGGGGTTGCGTTCGCGATGGACAAGGCACGCGTTGAAGACCGGAACGGAGCACCGAAGGAACCGCTGCTGCATCGTTTTATGGAGGTCGATCTCGAACTGGCTCCCGGCGTGCTCATTCCGAGAGAGGAAACCGAGATTCTCGGCCGTACCGCCATCGGTTTGATCAAGGATCGGGTCGAAAATCCGCTGGTCATCGACATGTGCTGCGGCTCCGGCAATCTCGCGCTCGCCATTGCAACGCATCTTTCCTCGGCCCGGCTTTGGGCCTGCGATCTCACGGATGAGACGGTCACACTTGCCAGAAGGAATGCCGCGCGCTGTGGCTTTTCCGATCGCGTCCACGTGATGCAAGGCGACCTCTTCGGTGGCCTTGCGGGCGAGGGCCTTGAGGGGCAGATCGATCTGGTCGTCTGCAATCCTCCCTATATCTCGACGCAGCGTCTCGAAAGCGATAGCGCGCATCTGCTCGACAACGAACCGCGCGAGGCGTTCGACGGCGGCCCCTATGGCATTTCCATCCATCAGCGTCTTGTCCGCGATGCGCTCGCCTATCTGAAGCCGGGTGGCTGGCTTGCCTTCGAATTCGGTGAGGGTCAGCACCGGCAGGCAGCGGCGCTGCTCGCACGGGCGCGGGGCTACGAGCCCGCGGCCTTTGCAGAGGACGCCGCCGGCCTGCCGCGGGTTGCGTTCGTACAGAAACGGCCCGATGCATGACGCATCTGCGCTGAATGCCACATTCAGAAATTCACTGCCGGAACCTGAAAAGCTGATGAGTGAAATCCGCGCGTTGCAAAGCTCCGACATCCCGGCCCTGGCGGGGATGTTCCAACGTGTCTTCCGTGATCCCAGGGCTCCGGCAAGCAAAAGCCTGGCCGACTATCTCCAGCATTTTTACCTCGACGCTCCCGGCCAGAGCATCGGTATTGAATCGCTCGTGCATCTTAACGATGGCGGCGAGATGACAGGGTTTGTCGGTGCCACAGGGTTGCCGATGACGTTCGAGGGCCGGCAGTTGCGTGCCGCGATTTGCGGTTCGCTGATGGTCGAAGGGCGCGAAGCCGATCCGCTCGCCGGTGCCCGCCTGCTCAAGGCGTTTCTCGCCGGACCGCAGGACCTGTCCTTCAGCGAAACCGCCAGTGAAGTCTCCGCATCGATGTGGATGAAGCTGCGAGGCGTGGCGCTGCCGCAATATAGTCTCGACTGGCTTCGCATCATCCGGCCTGCAGGCTTTTTCGTCGAACTTGGCAGGAGCCGTATCGGCGCAGCGCGGTTCCTGCGCCCCTTGGCGCGCAAGACCGACGATGTCCTGTGCCGGCGCATGGGTGCTGACGAGTTGCGATGGTCAGGCATCCCGTCGTCCTGGAATGGGCAAGGGAGCTTCAAGACAATCGAAGTATCCGCCGAGGCATTTGCGGAGCTCTTTGTCCGGCTGACAGCGAGATTCAAACTCCGGCCGGATTTTCCGGACGATCAGCTTGCTTACATCCTGCAAGACGCGAAACAGGCAAGGGCGGAAGGCGAGGCGGTTTTCTGCAAGGTCGAGGCACGTACCGGCGCCGTCGTCGGCGCATTCGTCTATCACGGCGATGCCGGGCGCATCGGCCGGGTCCTCCAGATCCTGGCGATCCCCGGCCAGGAGCGCCAGGTCATCAATTGCCTGATCGCCCATGCCGCAGAGCGGGGCGTTGTCGCGTTGCGCGGGCGGACCCAACCGGCTCTTCTCGAAGCCATGCTCGGCCGGCGCATCGCCTTTACCCACATCGCTTCCAGTGTCATCCATGCCAAGGACCCGGACATCCTGCAGGCCTTTCAAAACGGCGACGGGTTCTTCAACGGGCTGGCAGGCGAACACTGGAGCCGGCTCGCAGCGGGCGATATCGGCTGAAACGCCTGCCGCCGTTTGCCGGCCCTTATCCTACTTGGGTGCGATCTCGCCGATCGGTTCAACGAACTGCGGCGCAAGGTGCAGGTAGCGTGTTGCCTTGCGTTTGGCGGCGATATCGGCCCAGACGCGGGACATTTGATCCGCAGTCAGGCCAGCCGCCGTGGCCACGACATCGGCAGGCAAATTGTTGTTGAGGCCGTAGAGGCAGAGATCCATCCGGTCGTAAGGCAGGGAGAAGTAGAATTCCTCCTGCGTCTGCTGCAGCGAATAGGTGTCCGTCGTCGGCGGGCGGCGGCAGATTTCTTCAGGCACGCCGAGATAGGCGGCGAGCTGGTAGACCTGGGTTTTGTAGAGATGAGCGATCGGCTTGACGTCGGCGGCGCCATCGCCGTTCTTGACGAAGAAGCCCTGATCGTATTCCAGCCGGTTCGGCGTGCCGATGACGGCATAGTTCAGCCGGTCGGCGTGGAAATATTCGAGCTGCTTGCGGGTACGCTGCTTCATGTTCGTTGCCGCGACGATGCCGAGATAGACGGACGGCGTCATGCGCAGCTTCGTCTGCTTGCCGTCCGGGTCCTGCACGACGAGGTAGGAGATGTTGTAGCCATCGCCTTCGAGCGCGCTGGAAATGACGATCTTCGAGGCCCAATCGCTCGCATATTCCGGCACGAGTTCGCGGATGAAGGCGTCGCGGCGATCGTAGCAGCCCATGGCCTGCAGCGACGGGCCGATGTCCTCGACGACACTGTCGATGCCGAAGGTTTCGGCAATGGTGCGGCCGAGGCGCAGGCTCTCCGGATCGGAATCATTTTCCGGCATGAAGAGTGCGTAGACGTTCTTCGCGCCGACCGCGCGGGCGGCAAGGGCCGCGCAGACGCTGCTATCGATGCCGCCCGAAAGGCCGAGAACAAGCCCGCGTTTGCGCAAGGGTCCGCGCAGCTGCTCGCGCAGCGCTGCGACGATCTTGTCGGTTTCCTTGGCCGGGTCGAGCGCCAGTGTCGCTGCGGAGAATGCGACGGTGGTATCGGCTTTGTGCATGTTCATTCGGCAGCCTCCAGTGTTTCAGCGGCAAGTCTGCGGCTCACCTTGCCGGTATCCGTCTTCGGTAGCTCGCCGCGAAACTCGATGAGGCGCGGCACCATGAAATCTTCCAGATGGGCCGCGCAATGCTTGATGATGTCGCGTTGCGTCAGTGCCGGATCGGAGAGAACGACGATGGCAACGATCGCCTGGCCGAGCACAGGATCGGGCAGGCCGATGACAACAGCTTCGGCAATGCCGGGATGGGCGTGCAGAACGGTCTCTACTTCCTTCGGCGCAACCTTCTCGCCACGGGTCTTGATGATGTCGTCCTTGCGGCCGACGAAATAGAGAAAGCCCTCTTCGTCCGTGCGGAAGAGGTCGCCCGTGTAGAGCACCTTTTCCCAGGGGTTGGGGCCGGGACGAAGCATCTTGTTGGTCGCCTCGTCGTTGCGCCAGTAGCCCTGCATGACGTGCGGCCCGCGGATGACCAGTTCGCCGGAGACGCCGGATGTCACAAGCTGGCCGTCGTCGTCGACCACGAAAGCTTCGGTGTTCGGGATGGCGATGCCGACGGAACCCGGACGACGGTCCAGTTCCGCCGGGGGCAGGTAGGTGCAGCGCTTGCATTCCGTCAGCCCGTACATCGAATAGACCGTTGCGCGCGGGAAAAGCTCGCGCAGCCTGGCAATGTGGGCCGGCGGCAGGGCGGCGGCGGTGTTGGTGATGTAGCGAAGGCTCGGCAGGAAATCCGGTTCCAGATCGCGCATCTGCAGGATCATCGCCGCCATGGTCGGCACAAGCGGAAAGCCGGTGACGCCTTCTTCGCGGATGCGGTCGAAGATTGCCTGCGGGAAGGCGAAGGAGGCCTCAAGAACGATGGTTGCGCCTAGCTTGACCGCCATCAGCAGCTGATAGAGGCCATAGTCGAAGGCAAGCGGCAGGACATTCAGGATGATGTCGTCGGCTGTGTTTTCCAGATAGGTGGTGATCGAGGTCGCGGCCGCCTCGACATTGCGATGCGTCATCATCACGCCCTTCGGGCGGCCGGTCGAACCGGAGGTATAGATCAGCAGCGCCAGATCGACGTCGATACCGCGATGATCCACTTTGGCTCCGCTACCGCCGAGGCAGGTCTCGAAATCGGCGACGCCTTCGCCGAGGGCCGTGCCCCGGAAAGTGGTGGATGCAACGAAGAGTTTGCGGGGTTCGATGTTTCGAGCTTCAGAGACCACGGGCAGCAGCTTGCCCTGCGTGAGGATACCGGCTGCCTCGCAATTGCCGATCATATAGGCGAGCTTGTCGGCCTTGGTCGATGGGTTGACCGGCACGGCGGTGGCGCCGGCTTTCAGGATGGCAAATAGCGAGATCGCCGCTTCCCAGCAGTTGTTCATGAAGACGAGGATGCGGTCGCCGCGCACGATGCCGCCTGCGGCAAGCGACGACGCCAGCCGGTCGGCCGCTGCGTCGAACTGCGCATAGCTGAAACGCTTGTCACCGGCTACCAGGGCTGTCTTGCCGCCCTGAAGACGGGCGCTGTTTTCCAGAAACTGTTCGACGCGCATCGTCTGTCTCCCGTCGCCCGATCTATTCAGGCCGACATCTTGTTGAGCGCCGGTGCTTCGGCGTGTTTTGCGATAAAGGCCGTTATCCGTGCCACGGAATCGAGATTGGCCGGTACGATGTCCGCGTCGGCCATGACGAAACCGAACTGGTCCTCGATGAAGGCGACGAGTTCGAGAACGCCGGTGGAATCGATGACTTCGTTTTCGATCAGCGATGCGTCGTCCTGCAGGTCGTAGGATGTGTCGCCGAACAGAAAGTTCTCGATGATGAAGGCCTTGATGCTGTCTTTAATTACCTGGGTCATATGTTTCTCCTGGGATGAAGCTCAGGCCGCCCGCGCGCCGAGTGCCTTTGCAGCCGAAAATGTCTGTTGCCAGAGCTGCGTTGATAGGATGCCGACGAAGGCGACATTGTCGCGATAGCCGGACGCCGGCTTCTCGCTGCATTTCTGGTAAAGTTTCGAAACGGCCTTGGGATTGAAGAGGCCGGATTCGGTTATTCCGCGTTCGCTGAAAGCTTCGCGCACGTAGTCCCGTTCGTTCTTGCCGACGAAGGACTGGCTGTCTGGCGCCCGGTATGGCTGCTTGGTCCGGCGGCCGATGGATTCAGGCAGAAGGTCTTTCGTCGCTTCCCGCAGGATGTGTTTTTCGACGAGCCCCTTGAGTTTCATTTCGGGCGGCAGGCGGGTTGCGAACTCGACGAGACGATGATCGAGGAACGGGAAGCGACCTTCGATGCCATGCGCCATGGCCATGCGGTCGCCCTGGCTCGACAGGATATAGCCCGGAAGCAGGAAGCGGCTTTCGAGATATTGCGCCTGATGCAGGGGATGCCAACGGCTGAAGTCTTGCGGCAGCCGCGAGGCGAGTTCGGCTGTTGCGTCGTATCCCGCCAGCGTCTGGCGAAGGTCGCCGGAAAAGAACAGCTTGGCGGCAGCCGTGCCACGCAGGCGCGGCCGGTGCGAGAACAGCGGGTCGTCCAGCCGGTCGTCGCCGGCGCCGAAGAACGCGGCCAGATATTCGGCGGATTGTTGCTTCAGGCCGGGCAGATAGGCATAGAGCTTGCGAAACAGATGCGGCCTGATCTGCGAACCGGGCTGGCGGGCGCAGAAACGGCGAACGCGGGCCTCCTTGAAGATGTCATAGCCGGCAAAGACCTCGTCGGCGCCTTCGCCGGTCAGGACCACTTTCAGGCCTTTTTGGCGAACGAGGCCGGACAGCTGGTAGAGCGGCGCCGGTGCCGTGCGCAGGATCGGGCGCTCGGTAAAGCGTATTACGTCCGGAAATGAAGCGGCAATATCGCCGTCACCGCAGGCAACCGCGTGGTGGTGCGTGCCGAGAGCCTCGGCCATCTGCAGCTGGAACGCGCTTTCGTCGTGTTCCTCGCTGCCGAATGTCACCGAAAAGGTCGAAAGACCGTCTGGGGCCATGGGGGCTGCCAGCGCCGAGATGATGGATGAATCCAGTCCGCCGGAAAGGTAGGATCCAACAGGCACGTCGGCGCGCATCCTGATCCGCGTCGCGTCGGTCAAGAGGGCGCGCAACTCCTCGGCGGCTATGTGTTCGTCCGCATATGCGGCGGGTTCGCCGATGTCCGGATATTGCAGTGTCCAGTACGGCTTGATCGACATTCCGTTTCTGTCGGCAATGAGGATATGGGCCGGTTCGAGCTCGAAGATGTCGCGGAAGGCTGTGCGGGGAGCGATCGGCGCCCAGAGCGTGAAAATCTGATCGAGCGCCAGCGGGTCCATTTCCGCGCGGACACCCGGAACCTGCAGCAACGCCTTGACCTCGGAGGCGAAATAGAGGGTCTTGCCGACCGTCGTATGGAACAGTGGACGCACGCCCATCCGGTCGCGCGCAATGACCATGCGCTGCTGAGGCGCATCCCAGATGGCAAAGGCGAAATCGCCGTTGAGCAGGGAGACGCAATCGGGACCCATACGCTCATAGAGATGCAGGATCACCTCTGTGTCGCTGCCGGTACGAAAGACGTGACCCTGGGCTTTGAGTGTTTCTCTCAACTCGACATAATTGAAAATCTCGCCATTGAAGGCGATGGTGAAATTTCCGCTGGAATGGGTCATCGGCTGCTGGCCGTCGCCCAGGCCGACGATCGACAGGCGCGCGTGGCCGAGCCCGACTGCGGGGCCGGCGAAAACGCCCTGCTCATCTGGTCCCCGGTGTGCGATCGCAGCAACCATGCGATGCAGCAGCGGCTGCGCGTCATGGCGCGCGACGCCATCTCCGAAGTAACCGCCAAATCCACACATGCAGCAAAATCCCCGACTTGCTTTTGAGGCGGGATAATGCCTGAAAAGCATCCGTGATGTGTTAATCTGGATCAGGATTTAAGAACAATTTCCGGTATTTGGTCTCAGGGTTAAGATGTATTTATCGAAAACAGGAGGTTTTTATTCAAATTCCAGGCAATGAAGCCGGGCTAAGTGTCCTCTTCTGAAATACCCGTTCAGCTTGTCCCTGCGCCATTGCCTTCGGGCAATCACAGGCTTTCTGCGGAAAAGGCCGGTCTTAAGTCTATGCAATCTCGGGTGGATATCTTCGGTGACCGGCAGCGCTGGTGGATCGTGGTGATACCCGAAGGGAATGGTTAACGAATTCTCAATGGACGGCGATGGGTGGGAATTTGCTCATTCAGAAGGGCGGATCGCGGACCTGGGTCGCGTAGCAACCGCCGGGTCGACAAAGACGAATTTCGACTTGGATGGGCCGGCTGCGAATTTGTAGATGAACACGGCTGTCAGTAGGGGCCAAAAGAGACAGAACACCAGGCCCGCAATACGTTGGATCGACCAATGGCCACCATTTCCCTTACCCTCGACATAGGTGGGCGTGAGGTAGAGCAGGGCTGTAGTGCCGTAAACCAGCGCCGCAATCTGCAGGTTCGTCATGACGCCTCGCTCCTTGTTGGTCCTAAGTGTCCGTTTATCGGGCCGTAATACAATCTACACGAAAGTTGGCGGTAAATCACTGTCGTAATAGGTGAAAATTAAGGATTTCTTAACTTAAGGTAAATTTACGTCCTCCCCACAAATGATCGCCGGCGGCGCGGGCCGTTTCAGATTTCCCACAATCTCCATTTTTTTATTTCGCCGGCTTCATCGCGTGACCAAATCAGGCCTGTTGACAGGCGTTCAATTCTCACCTTAGATTAAGTCAAATTACTTGACTTAATGGTTCGATCAACGAAATCTGAGAGGATAAGGCTCGGCATTCTCTCGCTGCTTGCCGAGATCAAGCGGAAGCGCAATCAATGGTCCTTTCATGCCGGGTGAAAGTGCCCGGTTTCTGAGCCATGCCGAGGAGGTGCGGCGGTCGAGCCGGCCGGTCTCCGAGGCCGTCGACCAGGTCGGCAAGAACCATTTCGTTCGCGCCCTTGGCACATCCCAAACGTAATCACACAGGGTTCAACATGGATTATCTGGTCAATCTTTCGCTGGTCAAACCAGTTCCCGAACTCGATGCACGTATGAAAAAAGCCGGTGTCACCGTTCGGCGGGCGCTGGCGCCGGAACTCGAACTGGCAACCGGCTGGGTGCGGGAAAAATTCAGTTCGGGATGGGCGAGCGAGACGGCCGTCGCTTTTGCGCGCCAGCCGCCGACCTGTTTCCTCGCGACCCGATCGGAAAAGCTGATCGGCTTTGCCTGCCATGAATCGATCGCCCGTGGCTTTTTCGGGCCAACGGGCGTCGACGAGGCGGCGCGCGGCGAGGGCATCGGCCATGCATTGCTTCTGGCCTGCCTGCTGGATTTGAAGACGATGGGCTACGGCTACGCCATCATCGGCGATGTCGGGCCGTCTGCCTTTTACGAGCGGACGGTGGGCGCGACGCCAATCCCGAATTCCGCGCCCGGCGTTTATGCAGGCCTGCTCAACACCAACGAGTGACTTTTCCTGGAGCGAAATGATGACGATTGTGACCAAGATCAAATATCAGCTGGAAACATTCTGGGTGCCGGTGGGGCTCGACGAGAATCCCGCTTACGCGCTGAGCCTGACCAACAACACCGACCAGCCGCTCGAAGGCTTTACGCTCTGCGTCTCCGGCCCGGCGCGCATAGACCCGGAAGCGACGGTGGAAGGCGGCAGGCTGCTGACGCGGCTGTCGAACCACGCCGAGTTCGCGCCGCCGGAAGGTTTCGTTCTGAAGCCGGGCGAAACCTGGACGGTGAAGGCGCTTGGGATGAGCTATCATCCGAAGCATTGGACCGATGGCGCCAACGCCGGTTATGTCGTGCTTGCGGACAACAATACGGTGCCGGTGAGCGTCGCGCCGACGCGGGCGAAGGGCGACAATGCCGCCCTCACCCGTGGATCTGTCGTCTATCCCGTACCGAAGATCGCGCCAGTGTCCGTTTCCGTTGTGCCTTGGCCAAGTGCTGTTTCTGTCTCCGGTCGGTTGGCGCTTCCTGCTGGCCTCGATCTCCAGTCTGAAAGCGCCGAGGCGGATGCGGCGGTGCAATCGTTCAAAGCTCTGACCGGAGGGCTGTTTCCCGTCGAGGGTATTGTCCGGCCTGCGGCCGAGGGTGGTTTTCCGGTATCGCTGACGTTGGCCGATGGTCTTGCGGCCGAGGCATACAGCATCCGGTTTTCCCTGTCCGGCGTGGCTGTTTCCGCCAGCACGCGCACCGGCTTTCTCTACGGACTGATCACGCTTGGACAAATCCTGCGCGGCGCGCGGCATCATCCCGAGACCTTCCTGTTTCCTGCATCCGGCGAGATCACCGACGAGCCGGCGCTCGGCTGGCGCGGTGTGCATCTCGATGTCGCCCGGCAGTTTTACGGCACGGCGGAAATCGAGCAGTTCCTGCGGATCATGGCCTGGAACAAGCTGAACCGGTTCCATTGGCACCTCTCCGACGACGAGGCTTGGCGTGTCGAGATCGATGCTTATCCGGCGCTGACGGAGATCGGCGCCTGGCGCGGCCACGGCCTGAAAATTCCGCCGCTGTTGGGTTCCGGCCCGCAGGTGACGGGCGGCTATTACAGCAAGGCGGCGATCCGGCAAATCGTGGCGCTGGCGGGAAATATCGGCATCGACGTCATCCCTGAAATCGATGTGCCCGGGCATTGCTACGCGATGTTGCAGGCGATCCCGGAACTGCGTGATCCGGCCGAATCCGGCAGTTACTTCTCCGTTCAGGGGTTCCCGGACAATTGCATCAATCCGGCGCGCGAAGAGACCTACCGCGTTCTCGAAACGATTTTCGATGAACTGATCGCGCTGTTTCCGTCGAAGATCATTCATATCGGCGCCGACGAGGTGCCGCTTGGTGCATGGTCGGGGTCGCCGGAAGCGCTGGCGCGGTTGCGCGACGTCAGTGGTGAGGCCATGGCGACGGCTCACGCCGCGCGACTGAACGTCATCACCAACACGCATGGGGCCGACGAGATCGACGGATCCGGAGCTGCCGTGCTGCAGGCGGAATTCCTGGCGCGCATTCAGACCTTTCTTGCCTCGCGTGGCTGCGTCACCGGTGGCTGGCAGGAGGCTGCGCATGGCAACGTCATCGACAAAAGCAAGTCGCTGTTGTTCGGCTGGCGGACGGTGGAAGCATCAGCCGCTCTGGCCGGCGAGGGCTACGACATGGTGGTCTGCCCGGGTCAGGTCTATTATCTCGATATGGCCAACAGCCAGGCCTGGTCGGAGCCGGGGGCCAGCTGGGCCGGCTGGTCGGATCCGGAAAAGCTCTACGCCTTCGATCCCGTCGAGGGCTGGACCGACACGCAGAAGAAACATCTTTATGGCGTGCAATGCTGCATCTGGTCGGAGCCGATGACCGACCGCGGTGTTTTCGACCGGCTGGTTTTCCCCCGCCTGTCGGCGCTTGCGGAAACCGGCTGGACGCTGCCGGAGCGCAAGTCCTTCGCTCGCTTCGAGGCGCTGGTTGGGTTGATGCCGATCCTTTACGGCGTCTACGCGGAGAAATAGTGCGAACCAGAACCCGATCGGGTGGGGATATTTTCCTCACCCGCTGCCCCCCGTGATCCTTCGGGGAGGCCGTGCGAAGGAAGGGCTTGGGAAAGGGGCACGACCTATGACAGGCAGCGCAGCCGATGAGCTTTGACGGATGCGTGCTGAGTTACCCCGATTTCGCATTCAGGTTGGCGGCCTTTGCTTCTCTCTACAGAAATACAAACTCGTCCGGATCGAAACATGACGAAAATTGGAGGCAATTATAAGGTGTATTTTCTCTCAGTTATGGAAAAAATTAGCAGCACATGAAATTTCAAAATTTTGCTCGAGATTTTGCCCGGGAATAGGCAGGTGAAGATGAAAACCATATGAATATGCCACTTTTTCTTATTAATCGTACTAATTCTGTATAATTTGAGCCCGTAAACGGTGGTTTTATCGAATTTTCGCCTTTGCGAATATTAGTGTCCGAAATTGTCGTAATCATTAATCGTTCCTTCAGAAATAATACTAATAGTTGTAGTCATGCAGCCGGGCAGTCGCCCGGGCATGATGCGGATGCATAGGCCGGCGAATATCCGGCATGTCGTTTTTCAGAAAGCCTGATCGTCTCGCGGGTGGTCCCTGTGCGGGCGGCGATCGCTGCGGTCGGGCTCCACGGCCATAAGAGAAAACAACAGGGAAATACCGACATTCGGGGCTCTGACAGGCCGACGCATGCGCCTATTGCTGCGCCCAAACGGCGC
>Ga0307515_10002597_pt1 | contig 38936 bp, 12 predicted proteins | sample 17_EM_MG_FD_194513 | JGI IMG/M metagenome (GOLD analysis project Ga0307515, IMG submission 194513) | Populus trichocarpa ectomycorrhiza microbial communities from riparian zone in the Pacific Northwest, United States - 17_EM | ecosystem: Host-associated > Plants > Roots > Unclassified | place... | reverse complement strand
AATCCGCCATAGCTTCGCCCCCTAGCAGTGTATTGCCCACTAAGCCCGTCTACCATCAATTAATTGTAGTATAAGCTCGTTCGCACTATTCGGAGGCAGTTTATAAGGCAGATGCGGTAAAGGCAGCACATATATTATAATCTTGGTATAGTATAGAGAATTAGGAGGTAGTAGAGGAAGTAGGTATAGCAGCTGCTCCTTTATCAGCTATTAGCTTTATATAAATTAATAGACTTACTGCCTTTCCTAGCGGCCTTCTTATAGCCTATCTTCTTCTAAGAACGCGTGCATTATAGAGCAGCAATTATTATTAGTTATAACCTAGATCGACGAGGCTCTAATAGATTACCAGCTTTACTAAATCCTTGCTTACAATCTACGCTTATAGCTGGTATAGTTAGTATATTAAAGGCGAACTAGGCGAGGTATAGAAACTTAATTTACATCTACTACTAGTACCTAATTAGATCCTAGGCCAACGGGTGTTCCTTTAGTAGAGGATTAAGTAACTTCTACTGTATATACTCATCCTTATAAGCTATCTAGCTTAGTATTAAGGCACCAGAGTAGGTATTAATATGGCTTTTATAACCAGCGGAGGCTCGCACGCGCTTTAGAGGCGGTGCCTCTAGTTTTACTAATAAAGGTAGCGGATAATCTTTATACTAAAGCTAGAGAGTTTAAAAGGCAGCGTTGCCGCTAATAATCTAATTAGGCCTATCCTTCCACGCATTCTAGTAAAAGCGCTTAAAATAAGAATGTAAAAGGACTGCTGCGTAATATACTAGAGTATTATTAAGCTTAAGGTAGTAGTCGTTTAGCTTTACCCAGGCTACGTTTATATTAATTATAAAATAATTCTCTATAGCTTCCTAATTCGGATAGTCCTCTATTATAGCTTTAGAGACGCAATCCTTCTTTTCTTTAAAGACTCTAAGCAGCCAATTAAACGTAGAAATAACCTCCTAAATCGCGCCATGTTTACTAGCCTTGCCTCTACCTTCCACCAAGCTCGTGGCTTCTTTAAGAGGGCTAAGAATCTCCATATATTTATTAATAATTAACTAATCGTATGCGTTTAAGCCGCTAACGGCGATATAGCGGCGAGGCTCAGGCACCTTCTTACCTTTAGATCTAAGGGAGGCCGTTTCCTTTTTATACTTTATAATCTGGTACTAGGCAAACAAATTAAGAGGCGCTTAAAGCTTAGTAGCTCGTTTAAAGGCAGTATAGTAGCTATTCCAGCAGGTCTTAACGGGCTTAATAAGCTGCTTAATTTGGAAGCCGTTTTGCGGAGGCATGTTCTTATCGACTTAATATTGCTTAAATAGCTGTATAAGCTAAGGCGTGTTAATTAAATTAATAAGGTTATAAAGTGTTCTAAGCGGTCCTTCCTTCCGCTACTACTCTAGGAACTCTTCTTCTTCCGGTATATTCGCATCCTTATTTTTAAAAGCTTCTTTATCCTTTCTAAATATAAGCTGCTAAGCAACTAGATTTAAGATATAGTAAGCGCAGCGCGCGCGCCTATAGGCCTTATTAAAGCCGAATTTAACTGCCAGATAATCCAAATAAGTATTATTTATACGGGCGTTATTAGTAACAAAGTAGCTAAGCCACTCCTTTATAATCTTAAACGTATTAAGGATATTACTAATAACTTCTATATAGTTAATTCCTAAGTGCTAGCTAAGTTACGCGGGTAGAGCGAGTATATAGTCCACTATACGGCCTTCCTCGTTAAGGTAATATATATACACGCCAGTAAGAGCAAGTTTGCCGTTAAAAGTCTACTAGCTATTAAAGGATATATATAGAAGTAATCTAGCGGCAGCAAGAGCCTTAGTAATAGAGGGGAGATATGCTTTATAGTCGGCTAGTATATAGTCTGCCACTAATTAATAATTAAGCTAAAGTACGCGCTTAGCCTTAGGATTTGCAATTCGTATTATATAGCGGAAAGATAGGGTTTTAAACTCTCGCAGTAGGTGGTTATTTTTAGTAAGCTAATTAATGGCTGCTTGCCTAAATATAGATACATTAAAGCCGTTAATAATCGCGTTAACAGCTTCTTAAGAGACGTATTAACCTAAAGCCTAAAGATACTTAAGAATAGTTTGCCCACGCTTCTTTAATATAATCTTTCCGTTTTTGTTATATCTGTAGCCAGGAGTATTTTTAGTAAAATACGTTTAAGTAGCAGTATTAGCATTTAATATATTATAACGACCAGGGCCTCCACAGTCAATAATTTTATATTAGTGGCAGTACTTACAGATAAAAATAATTTACTCCAGCTTTACCTAACTTTAGTACCTATACCCGTATTTATAGATAAAGCTAGGCGTCCGCTTTAAGCTATAATAAGGCTTTTAAAGATCTAATAGTCGTTTCCAGTTAATGCCGTCGTAATTGTTAACATTATCGTCGTCTGTAAGCTCGTTAGGTGCGGCAACTTCTGACAGTAGAATTATAGGGGTTGGTAGGTTTTCTGCGGCTATTACGCTCACGTTCGCGTTGGTAAGGTCTTACATTATAGCTATAGTAGCGGCTAAGCGGGTTCTATCAAATTAGTAGAGTTAGTAGTGGATAAAGATAGGAAGGCATTTATTATTTACTATAAGCTACGTAAGACTTTTAGTTGGCGCGGAAAAACGTTTTAAATAGGCTTAGCGATTGCCTAAAAGGGCTTATTTGCACTATTTACATTACTTTAAACACCGGAAATTAACCCCAAAAACACCAAAGGTCTATCACCAACTACCGCTACTACTAAGTTAACTATATATAAGCAATTAACAAGCAAGTAAGCAAGTAAGGCCTTCCTCTGCTTGCTTAATTGCCCAAATAAGGTCTTCTTGCTTGCTTACTTACTTCCTGCTAAGACAAGCAAGCAAGCAAGCAAGCAGGGGTTTGCTTGCTTATTAGCAAGTCTAGTTATAGCCATGTTGGTTTAAAACTAAGTAACTTTGCCTAATAGGAAAGAATAATAAGTTTTAGGATTTGCAAGAAGCTATGAGAAAATTGGGTTTGTAGTAGATTGTAGAAGACTTTAAGCGGTTGTAACTGCTCTAGAAGGGTTCCGATAGCTAGATAGGTTGGGCTTTTATATACATCTCTACTACGTTAGAAGGCGAGTTAAATCCATTCCAGCTGAAGGCCTATCGGTCACATGGTGGTCGATTTTGGCCAGTAGTCATAGTCGATAAGCATATTGGCATCTATCTATCGCAGTCACGTAAGGGGATATTGATTTTAACCGTATGATTGGGAGACGCAGGGCTATAAGGTCACTCTAGGGCTAGTTCTTAACAGTTTTGCTAGTACCTAGCACTTAAATCTGCTAAGGATTTGCCCTAAAGTGACCAGATGTCCCTGACCGCAAGCCTATAGCTATAAGACTATTTAACTGTAGTAGTCGCACTAAGGCGGGTTTTTAGCGGTTTTGCTAGTTCCTAGCACCTGCTAAAGAATTGCCTTAAAGCGCTATCTATATATAATGCATACTGAGTATAAGGGATAGCGGGTGGGAAAAGCAAATTAGCTACATAGTGACTGCGTTTAATATTCGCGAATATTGTAAGAGGTCTTAGTATTATGCGTTACTAAGATGGATACTGCTAAGCAATATATAGACGCTAGTATCTATCTATCGCAGTTACGTAAGGGGATATTAATTTTAACCGTATAATTGGGAGACGTAGGGCTATAAGGTTACTCTAGGGCTAGTTTTTAGTAGTTTTACTAGTACCTAGCACTTAAATCTGCTAAGGATTTGCCCTAAAGTGACTAGATGTCTCTAAGCGAAGCTTCTGCGCCTAATAAGACATTATTATATTCTGCTGTATTCTGCTATATTCTGCTATATTGCCGTATTCTGCCATATTCTGCCATATTGCCGCATTTTGCCATATTCTGCTATATTGCCGTATTCTGCCATATTCTGCCATATTACCGCATTCTGCCATATTCTGCTATATTGCCGCATTCTGCTATATTCTGCCATATTATCGTATTTTACTATATTCTATTAACCCTAACTTATAAGCCAACTAATTAGGATTTTCTATGCCCGGCATAGAAAATCGCTATTAGCTCGCTTACTACTAGCGCCTTAGCGGCAATCTTAATATCTAGCTAGCGATCCTTACGCTAAGAGCGGTATACTACGCTGGAAGTAAGAGTTAAGGTAACAGAGGTTAGTGGTTTTAGTTCTAATATATAGGCGAAAGGCTTCTAATAACTACTAACCTAGTTGCTAAATTTGCTAATATAAATACCCTAAATTTTTAGCGAACTAGGCAGCGCCCTAGCGAAAGGAGTAGTTTAAGTAGTTACTTAAGTTAATTCTAGTGGTTACTAGGCGGGAGGAAAGGATCTTATAAACCCCTAGAAAGGCAAAGGGTTTTCTATTAAGACTAAATAAGGGGGAGTTAAGGGGTTAAGGGTCCCTATTAAATAGCTTTATTATAGCAGCGACTAAACATAATAGGCCGCCTACTGCCGTAATGGCAATATCGACGCCTTAGTGTTACTTATTAGCTTTACTCTATTTAAGGCGGAATATTATCCTATTAGGCGTAAAGGTAATATTACGTTAGGTAGCCTTTTTTGCTAGAAAAGTTATTTAGTTTTTAAGTTCCGCTATAGTATACATAATCTCGCCTATTTATAGAAATCTAGTAAATGTGAGGGTAAATGTAGCATTAGTATTAATATCTAGTAGCAATAGGCCGTGTGTTACTACCTAGGCTAGAATATCCCTAATAATAGGCTACTTATCCTTCTTTACTAAGGGAGAGATAGCGGCTACTCTAGCAAGTAATTGGTATACTGTAGGATCCTTAAATGCCGTAATTAAGATGCTATAATCTACGTAACGCGAGCGAATTGCGGAGACGTAGGCTCGTAAGGGTTCGGCCTTAAGCCTACCTATTTATGGCTAGGAGGTACTAAACGCATAGCGGGCAATCCATTTACCTAGTTTACGCGGCTTAGCTAGGTAGGGAGAGACTTCTTTAAGTGCACAGTATAACTCCCAGCTATTAACTGCTAAGGAGTAGTTTTTATAGGTTACTGGCGTAAGGCTATGCTAGAGAAGGAGCGCGTAAAGGTTAGATGGCGCGTTAACGTTATTTTTAAAGTTTATAAGTAGTTATAAGTAGTCTATTAGGTTTCTAGCACCTAGTTAAAAACTTATTAACTTTAGTAGTAATAAATTAAGGGCCTAATATAGGCAGAACTAATGGATAGCTGTGGCCTAGAATTAAGATAGTATATTAGTTAAGCTATTTAAATTACCTAGGATCTACTTTATAGATAATATAATATTATAAGCTATAGCAGCTAGCAAGATCTTATAGAGCGATTTATTTGCTACACCGCGGACAACGGTCTTTTTAATACTATAGTAAACTATTATACTATTAGTATAAATGGATAGCGCGCTATACTACCAGTTAGTAGACTATAGATTAAATGCGTAAGTAATAGCATGCATCTCCTTTGGATTAATATAGTCTACTTATTAACTGGGTTTAGGTAATATACTAAACGCCTAAGATTAAGGGAGGTTGGCGGTGTACTACTGCTAGTTATCCTTATATTTAAGTTCCTTAAAGAAGTAAAAGCCGCTATACCTAAACCGGGTAGAGGTGTTAGTAAAGAGATAAATATAGGTATACTTAACGTCGTTAAAGAATAATACCCTATTACTTATAGTAAGTAGGTTAAGCTAGATATATAAGTCACTTCGTAACTTAGTACTAAATCGCCTAGGTTTATACTTGTTTGCTAAAGTCTCTAGCTAAGTAGTAATAAAGATTTAAAGGGATTTAGAGTAAGATTAACTAAGCCTAATTACGTGGGTATACTATATGAGGTAGCCCATAAGCTGCTAGGCTTAAAGGAACAATAGTAAGCTATATTAGAGTGTAGTAGTAACCTCCTTAATAGCGCGTAATTATTTCTATAGTAATAATTAAGTTTATATTTATATAGTGTTAATAGTATATCCTAGAACCTTAATAATAGTTCCTATTATATTTTTAGAGTTATTTTAAGGGATACTTAGGGAGTTAATAATAGAGATATAGGTCTAGGTAATAGCCGCTAAGTTATTTAGGTTAGTAAGAATAAAGATAAAGTTATTTAGGTAGTATTCTACCTTATAAGGTAGTTATAAATAGAGTATTTAGTATAGGCCTTCCGCGAAGAGGTTAAATATAAGTGGCGTAGTTCGAAGACTAAAGGATAGGCAGTATTTTTGGTAGGTAATACCTTCCTAAAAGAAGCCTATTAATGTTCTTGCCCTATAGGATAGGGGGACTATATAGAACGCATCTTTAATATCTTTCTTAAGCAGCAGATATCTACGGCCTGTAGAAATAATATAGGCCTAAATAGCGGTAACTATAGTGTATACTAGTGCTCCATATTTTTCTAGGATTACGTTATTAACTAAAGATACTAGTGGGAAGGAGAGATTATAAATTCGGCGGTATTCTCCGTCCGATTTTAGCACTAAGCTAAGAGGTAAGACTATAATAGGTTCTATCGCGATTCTAATATATCCTTTTACGAGGTCTAATACTATTTTCTTAAAGATAAGGTTAGCGTTATCCTAAGAGGAGTTGTAGTTCCTATAAGATCTTATAGTAGAAATAAATTTAGCTTCTATTTTACAGCTATAGGTTAGGATACCTATTAAAATGGCTAGTAGATTACCCGGGTAGTTAGATAAAAGGGAGTGCCACGCTAAGATCCTTAGGGGTAATAAAGAGTAGTAGAGAGCCTTTACCTTTATAAAGGTAGGGAATAATAGTAATATATTAGGCCTAGGTCCTAGGTGTATAATTAAAGTTAATATTATAGTTAGGCTAGACCCTACTTTATAAGGTTCACCTTACTATTCCTAGGCATAAGATTTGGATAATACGGCGTAATCTTTACTATACTTTAAGCACTTATATAGGTATCTATAAGGTATATTATTACAGCCTCTAGTATTAAACCTATAGCAGGTATTAGAGGTATAGGAGGTATCTAACCTAGGTCTCTTTAAGGCGGCAAAGCTAATAGTACTAGATATTATAAGGTATGGCGCTATATACTAGGTTAGTATTTACCAATTAGCGGGCTCTAGTTGGCCATTGGTTATTATAAAGGTATAATAGTTAAGTACTAGATTAAGTATATAACTTACCTAGATATACTAGGTTAATAAGGTGTAAATTATATTTATTTAAAGAAGTATACTAGTAATAAGGTCCGGCGGGCATATATAAAGGGTGCTAGCGATAACTATATAGTTTATAAAGCCTTTAAACTAGATGCCTTTCTCTATAAATAGCTTCCTATTTACTTTTACCTTCCTTATAACTAGAGTGCCGTTTTTAATCTATATCTTATTAGCGATTTTAATCTAAGTAGTATAGACTTAAAGACGGGCAAGGTTTATTAGATTAAAGGTACCCTTAAAAATATCTAGGTAATCCCTTTTTATAACGCTAAGAAGGTAGAGTTTAAGCAATTTTAGGCCAGAAGGGAGAGGCTTACTAAGGTTATTAGCTATAGCAGCTATTACGGTAGCTTATAAGGCCGAAGCGGCTAAGCTTAACTATAATTAAGCCATTTAAGCCTGGTGGTATTTGTGCTAGCGAGCCTCCTCCGCTTAGCGGGCTTTGCGCTCTTCTTTATACTTCTAAATCTCCCTTTTATCTTAGGCTTATTCCCTTTACTCTTTAGCGATTTTATGCTCTTCTACGGCAGTGGCGTATATATTAGCTTTAGACAGTATTATAGGACTAATAAAGGAGGGTGTAACGGTTGTAGACGATGGTGTAGTTGAGGTAGGTCGTCCGGATGGGTTTGCTCGTTAAGATTGTGTACGCGTACGGATATCCTAGTTGGTTATAAGCGGTTATAAAATGATTCTTAAACGAATAAATAATAAATATTAATAAGTTTAACGATATTGAAAAGCGAATTAGCCACGTAGTGACTGCGTTCGATATTCGCGAATATTGCAGGAGGTCTCAGCATTGTGCGTTGCTGAGATGGACACTGCCAAGCAATATATAGACGCTAGTATATTATTCTCTAAAATCTGCACGAGACTAAAGCAATCGTTGTGAATTACGGTTTTTTCAGACGGCTTAGACTACGCAGAGAGGATCCTATGACGAACCTCCTCTCTAGAAAAAGGACCGTGCCCTCAGACGCAGGCTTTCAGGTCGAAAGCAGAGATTTAAATGACTACATCGTTCGATCAATACTACTCGAGGCCTTCAATTCACCTAGTGATTCAGTCCTGGGCGGGTTTTACATGGGACTGGTCGTGTTCGGCGATGTTATGATAGGTTCTATGCGAATAGATTGGATAGATACTTCATATAGGGTTTGGAATTCTGTCCGGTGGCGCTGGATAGGATTTACTTATTGGTTAGACTCCCATAAACACTTTCGTGACTGACCCAATAGGCTCAGCCGCACCTGAGGGGCTTAGCCTTATTTCGCCTAGATGCCAAGGTTAGAATTTGGCTTGACACCGGTTATGCACTGTAAGCCGGGGCACGTCGGCCGATTTGCTACTGGTCGAATGAGGTTACGCGGCGACAGCTAGAATGCCTGCAGGCACTGCAACAGGCTTCTTGCGCGTCGGTAGCCAAAGACGATCACGCCGACAGGAAGCATCTCGAGAAGAGCTGCCTGCACTTCTGGATGGCTATGCTGGACCACCAGCTGCCCAGGAGCGAGTACGAGAGCGGGATCATCAGCGGGCTGGCAGTGCTGGGCGTCAGCCAGGACAAGAACGGTGGATGGCTGCCGGCGCACGAGTGCACGCAGACACTGTTAGCCATGGTCACCGTAGCAAGGGCGCTGGTGGTGCACCGGGCAAAGACGACAGGGGAGGAAATGATCCGGTAGCTGTAGTAGGAGGAAGGTAGGAGCTTAGAGGATAGCAAGGTAGAGGTGCTGACGGTGTTCGAGCTAGTAAAGAGTATCCCTTGCCAAGTTCGCTTATATTGACGACTGGATTCAATTGGATATTTATACTCACCCAGCTTTTCCGATTGGTCGATTCTTATCGATAACATGAGGACCCAAATTGCCGTGTCAAGGGATAGTCCGCAAGTTTATAACGCTGACGGAGTTCGACGGAATGCCGAGTCCAATCGACCGGATTCTATACACGCAGACGTACGGGTACGCGAAGCGAAATAAGACCATGACGAACGGGCGCGTATCTTAGGATGGGGACCGGCTTCTAGTAGACAAGCAGAACCTCACGCTAGACCTCTAGTCGATAGCCAAAGGGCCTACAAGACGGTGCGACTCCATCTACTAGGGGAGATACTATTACTAGGTGTCGACGAGAGGGGAGACGTCCGCGAGGGAACCAGCCGCTGCCGGGGCTTTCGCTGACAAGCTAGTAGATCAGCTGGCAGAGATGGCTAAGGGCTGGAGCTTCTAAAACATTTAGACATCGGGCTAGACCGCAAGAGGACATAGCTTTTTAAACGGGTGCTAACCGAGAGCAAGCTCCGGGAGAGGTGAGGTTTATTAGCTGGCGATCATTTCTACAGCCGCGCTATTACCCTGACAGCTCGGCCGTGAATGGCTCGACCTTACCAACACGATCATTATGGCCCTCCACCATGTCAGTCGTTCTTCTTCTATCTCCCTATCAACCGCCCTCTTCCCTCTCACATCCATTCTTAGGCCCTGGGTCTCTGAGACCCTTCATCTTATCCTGATCCATGATAGCCAAAGACTATTTTTATCCATAGACCCATCCGGCCGTTCAACATCTGGCGACGCTCTACGGATACATTATGCTTCGATCCAGCCATCAACGACTAGTGCTATAGACTTTTCAAGCCGCTTTAGAGTAGAACATGTCTCATAATCTCTAGAGCAGTCCATCCACCACACCCATAGACCGAAAGGGGCATTCTACAAATCGTTTCTCTTAAAAGTTGATTGTTAGTCCCTAACTGATCACCTCTCCCCAGCCAACATACACTTCTTCAAGATCACAGTTGCTCAATTTTTAATCGCATCATCGGGTTGGATGATTTCGTCCATATTTTAGCCGTTTTTCGCTTGCGATCAGACTTTATATTGCGTCTCAGAGTATGTTCACTATCTGTCCTCTCAATGAATTTAAACCTAACTAAAGTCACAGCGGGGCATTGCTCTCCAGCTCATAGCACATTATAGGTGAATTGTCTCGATTCCAGAAAACCCTTCTCGATATCTGGCTCCAGGTTTATATTTTCATCATTTCAGCAGTCTTCAACGTCTGGGTAGAAGGCGCGCATCACTGGACCGCAACTCTTAATGAGCGCCCCGGACTCTGCGGAAAACTTTTATGAGACATCGACCCTAACAATGGCTTCACCTCCCGATGCCAACCATCCGGTATATCCGGGCGTGAGCCAGAAAGCTGGTTATTTAGGCTCAGGACGTGCACCGTTCTACAGCGGAAGCCACTTTTCACCACAGAATGCTTTGAGGGATCTCGAAACTGAATATAGATATAAGATTGGTCAGCTCGAAACTGGATTGCAGCACGCCAAGATTCAACTGGCAGAGTCAAAGGCGGCCAATGACTTCTTACTCGGAAGTTTGGTGGCGGGTAGGCGGGCTACAGACTCAAATGTCAACGAACTCAATGCAGAAGTCGCTGTGTTGAAGCAACAGAATCTGGTCCTTGCCACCAAGCTGATGTCCGCCGAGCTTACCTTGAATCGAGCCGAAGCCATACTCACTCTTGCAAAGGACACTATTCGCCGAGGGGAGAAGGGGAATGCGGAACGCCTTGTCAAGTTCTTAGGAAAGAGCAGCAGTTCGTCGAATTCCTTGAAGTCTTCCACATTCAGCTCCAACGCTCCGAGTTCACTGTCGCCGGGCCACGTAAGTGACTCTAGCCAACCTCAGGGAAATACTGACAGTTTATTGGACTTTGGCTCCGATCAGGAAGTTATCTCACCTGAAAAGACTCTAGTTCCGGACGACCTCACTCCGCCGTCGCATTCCAATAAAGGCGCTTCTTATCCTTTCCACCATCTAACTCCGGACAAGTCAAAGGAAGACCTAGAACAAGAAGTTCTTCAGTATAAGGTGACAGAAGAGCTTAAGGGAGCTAAATGCCCGGAGTTGCCCAGCGCTGAAGTAGTCAATCAACCCATGAGGGCTAGGCAAAAACATCACTACATCCACTATAGCTTCGCGGAGGACATCAATGTTTCGAGTGCCACGCCGGTTACACAGCCACAACCTGAACCTGAGCCAGCACCTTTGGTTAATTTCGGGTCTGCTATTAGTGCCGTTGCAGATCCAATCTCATCCTCCACTCCTTCCGGTTCCGATTCCGAACCCAGTCCAAAGGATAGCCCAGAGACAGGAATATTTACTAAATTTCTAACCACATTGCAGAATTTAAATAATGAACACACCGCCTCAGTCTTTCGAGGTGGTCTCAGTGCTTCCGCTTGGAACAACTCACTGACCGTCACTCGATCTGAGAACCTAGAACAAAAGCGGGATGGAGAGCCTGCCACTCGAGCCTTCGAGGCTGGACCTGGCGCGTCCGCCTGGAGCGCTTTTGCTCATGATAACAGATCTCAAGCAGTCGCTCGTGGCATCCAGCCCCCTCCGCTGGAGGACCGGCCTCTACCCAACTATATTCGGTCCTTCACTATTAACGATAGCACCCAGGAGTTTTCAGCTAGGTCATTACACTCTAGTCGATTCCACGAAGCCCGTCGCCGTAACCAGCCAAAAGACACAGTCTTTGACTCACCTATCGAGCAGCAGCGGGCTCACCATATCAACCAACGCATGGCTGGGTATTCCGACCTGCTTGACCCCGCGTTCTTCACCCACGGTCTACTCTACAACCCTCCTGCAAGCGCCTTAAACGTCTACCGCACCGTCCTGATCGACAATCTCCCCATCGGCGTCACGCTCACCGAAGTACTTGGGCTCGTTACCACCGGCACACTGATCTCCGCGCACATCTTCGACACCCGCTCGATCACCAAATCCATGACCGTGTACCTAGTGTTCCTAGAAGAGGATTCCGCCACTGCGCTCATCAACACCCAATCCAGCAGCCCATTCATCTTCTACAACCGCCCAGCCCGCGTGATGCTCCTGCGCACCCCGACGCCACCACTGCGACCGCTGCTCCATCACGGCATCTTCAACGAGGGATGGACACGCTGCGTGGCTATTACGAATGCGCCGAAGAACTTTACGCCGGAGTTGTGCAAGTCGATAATCTCCCGCGCGCCGCTGAAGAGGGACTGGATCGTGAATATGAAAATGCGCGCCAAGGACGCGGCTATCGTGATCCACTTTGAGACTCTTGAGGCGGCAGAATGGGCATTCCGGAGACTTCGGCAGACATATATGCTTAAGGGGTCTAGTGTGCTTTTTGCGCGCGATCCGTGTGATGGAGGTTTTGAGAAAGATGTTGAGATGGAGGTCGAGGAGAGTAATGGTGAAGCTGACGCGGAGGCTGACGCGGAGGGAGGGCATGAAGAACATTTGAGTCAGCCTAACGGAGAGGAATGGGAGGAATGCGAAGATGGTGAGCTCGCTGAAGACGGCCAGTAAGCCCAAGTGTTCAAGGCCTACATCTCACTGGCGACAAGCTGGCATCTCATACCTAGGCCATCAGCTGCTAGGCCACTTCAGTGGATGACAAGCTTGGAACTGACCCATTCTCTTTTTCAAGGACGGTGCATTTCCCTAGATATTTTACTGATTCTTATTCCTTCTTTTGTCTAAGTTTTAGATAAGGCTTTTTTTACGTCTTATCGTTCTTGCATTCTCACACCAAGTTATCCTCGTCATATTTCCCCGACTTATAGTTCTGGTTTCAAATGCTTAATTTAGCACTACCCCTATTCTTGCTTGCGCTGGCGCTATTTTGGACACCTCCAAGTTTCGCCAGAGAACGGTGAATCAGGCCAAGTGGGCCATGAAGGGCTTCCGGGGGTCGAACAAAGTGGCTCCAGAGCCAAATAGTCTTCCCCTATATCTTACCATCCAACTCCAAATCTCAGAGACACTGCTTGTCCATTGGCCATTCCTAACAATTCCCTTTTCCAATCAGTAGACTTTACCTACCTACCATAGTATTCTTAGCACATCCAAGTAGTATAATCCAAGGGAATACTCAGGGAATGGGGATTTCCATTTAGCAAGCTTTTATACAAGCGAGCGCGAATGAGCATAATCCACACTAACACCAGCACCCTACTAAGAGCGATATAACACAGAGCAGAAATAGCTGTGAACAGAATGAATGCCCCCCTATCCGTGTTGCAGTGCCAGTTCCAGACATAAGACCAGCCCTGTCAATCAATCAACCACACCGCACGCCCAATGCAAAATCCTCTTTTCTAGCTTCCTGCACATATCCTCAGTCCCTCTCCTTTTCAAGCCCAAGCTTCCATGTCTCGCACTGGCTCTCTCGGGCGCCCAAAGTCTATATCGTACGCCCTCGTTTTAGATTGAATGCCCGCTGGTCCTTCAACCACCGCCGATAATCCGCCACGCTGCCGATCTTCTCTCCATAGTAATCCGGAACAGGATTCGCCATTGACGACGACGTCGGGTCGACTCTATATTTCTTAATGCGGGCGTAAAAAGCGCGTTCTTTCTGCAAATCCAAACCATGCACATTAGTAGGGAATCCTCGTAAAAAAAAAGTACAGAACCCTCAAACACCACCACCCCTCCAACCTCCATACGTCATGCCTCCCCTATAACCCGAAAGGACAAAAAGGGAAAAACCCCCCACTCACAGCATCAATCTGCCCCCTCACGCCCCGATGCACGAGATTGAAGACGGCATTCCCGAAAAACGGCCCGACCAGCCAGCCCGCAGCCGCAAAGCCCATCGTGCTAAGCCCCAGCACGATCATCGGGTCCAAGCCGAGCGTCTGCGCCCCGATCGAGTCCAGGTCCCGCTGCATCAGCACCATCGCGCCGACCGCCGTGCAGCCGCCCGCCGAGATGATCGACGACACGAGCGAGATCCGGCGCCGTGTCTTGCGCAGCGCCAGGAAGCGGTTCCAGGTGAGCGGCTGGCTGGACGAGGAGGGGGAGGAGGGGTTGCTGGTGGGTGCGGCGGCGGTGGCGGCGGCGGCGGCGGAGGTGGTGGAGGCGAGGCGGGCGGAGGCACGGCTGGGGATGTGGACGCTCGGTTTGCGTAGGACTGATGGCCGCGGGGCGCTGCGTGGTGGTGTGCGCGGCGTCTTTGCGGGTCGGGAGGCCGTGGAGTAGGGCGATGCGGCGCAGGGTGTTAGCAGGGCGGGCTGGAAGCGGTGGGTCAGGACCCTGGTGGAGCGGAGATTCGTGGTTGAGAGCATTGTGAGTGGAGATGGCGTGGGTGGTGTGCGAGTGTGACGAGGTGTGGTCGTGGTGGAGGAGGTGGTTTCGAGGTCGAGGTTCAGGAATCAGGCATGGTTCTTGGCTATATCTTGGCACACGCGACTCCAAGACGCCGTTTCGCCGAGGAAAGCACTAGCATGTATCGGGTTAGTTCGGTGTTAAGGCGAATTGACACCATTTACATTTAACTTAAAAACTATATGACTTTGAACCCAAAGCTTCAGAAATTTCTCTACGCCGTCTCAGACCCAAGAACGCCGGCCAGCACGCCCTGACCATATACTCCATGCTATGGGAATCATCATCCGTCTATTCTCGTATAAACCGTATAGCACAGCACATAACACATAACATTCGTTAACCAAAGAACTCCCCAGAAACCAAGGTCTCCCAAGGTTTTCCAGTATCCCAAACTTTCTGCATCAATGTACGAGCCTTATGAGCCTACATTGTAATGTGAGCAGATTTTGCTTATGTGGTAAAGTTAGACGAAAACGGCCTACCTGAATCATTCCAAAACCCTCCACACTCTGCAGCCGCTCCATAATCTTATTCCTCTGACCCGGATCCACAGCATCGCAACCGGCTGTGAACATGGGGAATAACAGACAAGCCTCAGCTGTGCTTCCACACCGGACCTTAAACAAGATGCCGACAGTCTCCCTCACCGCCATCTGGACATCCGGATCTGTAGCCGGTTTACCTAAAACACGGCGACAGAGATGGATCAACCCAGCCCAGTGGAAGGCTTCATTAGTAGCGTAGATCTCTAGGGCATCCCAGCCAGCCTCACTCTCGCTATTGTCCGCACTCCTATGATTGCATCCTTTGTACACATGATCTCGACCCTTATGCAAGTCCATTCTGATTTTCTCGGCCTGTTCAATGACATCTTCGGAAGGTCTCCAATCTTCTCGAACATTTCCATCTTCATCGATACGTTTCGACTCGCATTGTTTCGCAAGCTCAGCAATCCTAGCCAATATGCCAATGCAACGACTCGTAAATCCCAGCAAACAGTCAATCTGGAAGTCCTCATCAGCATCGTAGTCATCGTTTGACCAGTAGCTGGAGCCCAGCGGTCTATCATTCTTGCTTCCACTTAGGCTTCCCAGAACATCAAGATACGCAAACCACCGACTCAAGAAATGAGCGACTCGATCGTTGCATTGCAAGGACTTTGGGCCTCCACGAGCGATGACCATCTGACGAGCAATTGTGAGGTGGTTCTGCCACGATATTGGAACTTCAAACGTATTTGGCGAGATGATTTCAAGCGACGCGAGCATGATCGCTGTAGTCAGCGTGAAATTTGATACTTGCTCAGGGCCATTATCTAGATCCCGGCGAAGTTTGGGAAATACATCCTGGACCCATACAGCTATCCGATTAGCGGGCTCTGGGTGGCTTAGGAGGCGTGCTCGATGGCTTGCGGAGAACGCCAGCAGCAGGCAAAGAATATTCTCATGTTGGACAGCCACTAGCTAAGGTTAGTAAATATAAAACAAAAGACGTGCTCAACCTACTCTTAGGCAGAATATTTCTAAAAGGATTCCGCTCGCAATCATGAGGTACTAATATCCGAGCTGTGTGGTTAAGGAAGTGATGAAAGTATAGCAAGTTCATAGGGTTCTCCAGCAGTAATGTCGGTAATGGCTCTAGTGATTTCGAAATCTTGATAGGAACAGGTTTCGCGTAATAGCCACCCTTCTCGAAAGCAATATCTTTAGAGCGAATACCAAAGCTAAGGTTAGAAGATGCGTCATACTGCCCATCGCCCGCAAAGCCTACGCTTCCCGCCGGAGGACTAAAAATCACGATAGCATTTGCATCATTGTTCTTCGGAGTGTCCAAATCAGGATAACCAAGGTCAAAACCATACGTCGTATAGCTAGAATCTCCAATTGGATACTGGCGTCCATGTACTTCGGAACTAACGAGGCCAGGGGGGGTTTCACCCGGAGGCCCGGTTAGAAGAGAGTTGACGGATAGGCGACGAAGGTCGGGAGGAGGGGCATACGGAGCAGGTGCAGGCCTGGGAGCATTTCGAATACTCACATCTTCTGATGCGACTGAAGAACTGGGAGTCAAAGGAGTGCCCATGAACGGGCTGTAAGGAGTGAGCGAGCCTGGATTTGGTGAATACATGTCTGTGACAGATAGCGAGCCATTTGCCTTTTCTAGCGCGAGTTCCTGTTTGAGAATGGTGGATGGGACATTAGGTGAATCTCCAGAATGGCTCCGCTTCTGACGCTTAGCCTGGTGTCCAGGAGATTCCAAGAGCTCACCAAAAGCTCGAGAACCAGCTGTAGGGGAATCATATGAGTAAGGCCCACGAATTGGTGGCGGCATAGGTGGTGGTGACCGAGGCGAATCAACTGCACTACTTGGCATAAAACTAGCGCCATTGCTATAATTGAGGCCTTCGAAGCTTGAAGTGGAAGGAGATGGATAATCTAGATTTCCCCGATATTGTATATTCTGAAGCCGCGAGTCTACAGGAGCAGAGGTCGGATTGCTTGGAATACCTCTTCGAGAAGGATCAAGTGTATCATACTGAGGAATGAAACGGCCTTGATCAAATGTCGTACCAACTGCCATTATGGATCTAGATTGAGCTTGGCTGATTCTCATCAACTCAGGATCAATCATGGAGGCATCCGAACCCGGCGTTGAAGTATTTGAATGCGATCTCGCATGCTGAAAGATGTGATGGGGCTGTGCGGGTGCAGGCGCAGGCGGGGGTGTGGAATTGTATGCTGCCAGTTGCGCATTGGTGCTAGCGAACAGGTCGGCCTGGGAGAAGGTTGAGGCATGAGGGCTGCTTGTGGCACTCGATGTTTCAGCGCTTGTGTTGTCTGTGCTCTTCTTTGTACGTCCACCCCAATTGAGTCGTATGCTATAATCACACGTTTCTCCCTGGCGCTCACAATTTAGACAACGAGGCTTCTCCTCACCGCTGATAAACCGTTACTAAAGGACAGGGCGGGCGGGCGCACACTGAGAGGAGAAGTTTACCATTTTACTTTGCGGGCTTTGCAAGGCCTACACGTACCGTTAGCTCTGTCATGGTGTAGAACAAAACCCGTAGGAGCGGAACACGCAGGGACTGGACGCTTAACTCACCAACAGCCGTTTCTGCTACGTTTTTTGGGCTCGGCGGCACCGGGCTTCTTAGGCCGTGGCATGCTTGAGGACTACGAGTCGGCAAGCATCGGTATGCCTTTGCAAAGATGTGAACCTGGACAAGGATGTACGTGCGAAGAGGATCTCCAGGCTGGTCAGTGCCGGAAGTCGACAAAATGCCCAGCTGACTTGACGAGCTGACAATCGTAGAGTTGGCGTGGCTGATGGTGGTAGGGCGGGGAGCAAAGATCGAGGCTTCGGAGGGAATCCGCGCTCGAGAAGCAGAAGTGCAGTAGCGCGACAGACATGGCTTGGCACATTGTGGGAGATGCAGCCTGGCAAACGGGGGGATCATAGCATGTTAGCCTGCCTCGCAGTGGGGGTAGTTCACGATAAGCGGCACAGTGGTACTTGGAGATGCCGAAGATACATGTAGGAACACCTTCACATCCCGGCAATGCCCAGGCACCTTCTTCTATTCTGTCACAGATAGCCGGCGCAATGCTAGTCTGCAGGCGTCTCTTTCTGTCAAGCAAGCCCAAGTACACAGACTTAAGGCCTTTTAGCTGGCCTTGCCCCTCGTGCTGCACTTCAATTTGCTCGACCGGGATTTCGCGGCAGCCACACACGTAGCCACGCATGGATTCCCGCCAGCCTTTGGGTCTTGTCTTATTTTTCTGTGCCTCGCCTAGCCTGTCCTGCCCCGTCAACTGGCCTCCCGTCGTGCCCGTTAACCCGCATGTTCGGAAACGGATACGAATTGACGTGCGTCTTACCCACTCCAGACGTTTCACCACGCGTCGTTCACCGAGCTTTTACAGCGCTGAGGGTCTTCAGGTTCCGTCATACCTGCAGTCAGCCCCACAAGGGTCCTCCCACATATGCTGGGTTCGATGTCGTTAAACTTTGTCCACCACTCAGACATACACCCTTTCTCAAAACTCACGCAAAATACTTGTAGAATTGTTTCGTGAGATATCTTCCCTTTGATGTCTGCTTATATGTTTATCGTTCTGTCAACAAGGTGAAACTTTTACATCTGGTGTGGTCTAATGGCATGATCTGGTATGAATGACCACCGCATTTCCACAACGTACACCAGGCCGCTCTTAAAGTGGACGGCCAAGACCCCGATTGTCAAGTAAAATATCAAACTGATATTCCTGCAAGCTGGTAGTTCGATACTGCACAGATTCCATAGCGCCGGACTTTTCTTTTCATTCTTGGCTCTACATTATCCATCTTCAGCACATGTATATACAGCTATATCGGGCCGGTGGATTTGCACATCCGGCGTAGTTTCGGAGCTAAAATACGGTGTGAGTCAGTCATCATATTGCAATCCCACGGCCCTGATAGCACGAATCAGGCACTTTTGAATGGTATGCCAATATGTGTCATTTTTCTGCTTGTGCTGATATATGTTGACAAATCATGAGTGTTCAAGTACTTATGATTAACATGGTCAGGTAATGCAAGGTCTTGATCGAAGTACTATTTTATTTTACTTAAAAATACACTAATTTGATCGTGGTTACTTGTTAAGCTATAAGTGCTTATTTAGATATTCCTTCTAAAGAGTAGCAGAGGTTTACATCCTCGAAGCCTATTGATCTCAGTACATTTAGTGCACGGACTTCTACTTTCCAGCAGGTGGTTGTTGCAGCCTGACGGCTCAGCCTCATTGCAGCTACGACGACTCGCAGATTCTCCCACTTTTGTATTTCTCTTCTGCAATATGTGCTCTATAATTTCATCCCAAATTGATTACATTAATCAAGATGCCAGATCTTTCGGCTGCAGCAAACGCCTTCGCCGTGGTAGGCCTCGCCGATGTCGTCTTCCGAGCAGGCACACAATTATACGACGTCCTCAACCGGGCCCGAGCCGCATCGAAGAGCATCCCACAACTTCTGTCAACCTTGAAGTGCCTTACTACTATCATTGCTGAGGTCAGGGCCTTCGCAAAAGAATTCGAGCAGTCACCGTTCGTGCTCGAAGACAAGCAGACCTTGCTCCCAGAACTCGAAACTATATTGAAGGACTGTGAACGAGAGCTTGTAGATCTGAGAGCCCTCGCAACTACAGCGAGCGGTGGCATAGGTAGTGGGTGGCTCAGACAATGGAAGAAGAGTCTGATTTGGGCATTGGATGATCAGAAAGTTATACAGTCTTGTCGGTCGCTGGAGGGGTATAAAGGTGCATTGATAGCGGCACTCGCAGTTACTGGCAGGTAGGCTAGTATTTATATAGCTAAGGCTTACCAACGACCTCTGTATAGCTACAAGATCAACCAAGGCTTGTACATACTTACGTGACTGCTGACCACCGGATTGCAGGCTAGACGATGTCGTCCTTCGCAAAGAGATAAAGTCAACCAGAGCAGATATCTCGAGTCTTCAGAATGCTACCCATAGTAATTTCCAGGATGTCCAGCAGCAGGTTTTATCATCCTCCTCCATCACGCAGCAGGGGCTACAAAAAATTTCCGCTTCAATCCAATGCTCTATGCAAAAAAATAACGCTGGCTTCGAGCAGGCGCAAGCTTCCCTCTCAACTAACCGTATGATGCTTCGCGATATCAGCGCAGCTGTTAGTAGCCAAACAGATGTGTTGCAGAGCCGATTAGACTCGCTCGGGGCAGCTTCTCAGGGACAACACACTGCAGTTCAAAAGAGCCTTTTGGATGCCGCAACGCTCACTAATGGGATGGCCCAGTCAATTAATAATAAATCGGCTCGGCAGCACCGTAAGCTTTCTCAACAACAGGCAGCTTCAACCTCCTCTATCCTAGAGCACATGAATGAGCTGCATTCATCTCTTACGCAACAGATAGCAACACTTACTTTGACTGAGACTGATTTTAATGAAATTATCATTGAAGGCAAAGGTCTCGAAAATGTTGCTCTGCCTCTGATGCTCATACAGTCAGAACTAGTTAGAGCCATAGGAACACTTACACGCAAAGGCCGAATGGAAATTTCTCCATCCGAGGCATCCTGGATCCAGGAAGAACTGGAAAATCTACTTGCTCACTGCCATGAACATGCAGCTCGTGCGGCACGTGAGAGGAAAGCCAGGCACAAATTTCTCGCCAGTTCACATGAAAAGTCCATATCTGCAGCACGTCATCAAACCAACGACATCAACCGACCTTCGAAGTTTTCAACCCTTTCGAAACTAGCCACTATACAATCGCATTGTCTACCCTCCGACATCACAGGCGAAATACCTTTTTGTTCCACATACAAATCCTGTACTGCTGCTGGGACATTACTAGTGCAGATCAGTGTCAGCTACGCGGGTTCCAATAGCACAAATGGAGAATCCAAATCACTTGATATTTGCTTTTCATTTACCCCGCGGGTCGAGATTTCAACTACCGCCATATTTTCGCGCCTGCGCCAACAGCGGGAAGCTGCCTCTACCACACCACGAATTACCAGATTCGTGCAAGCACTTAACATTGTCCCCAACAGCTCAGAAGTTTTTCGATATACAAGGAACAACGACGTCAAAGCACTACAAAAACTCTTCGCTGAGAAGAAAGCCTCGCCTTATGATTATAATGAGAGTGGAGAGTCACTGCTATATGTTAGTATGCTACTATCACAGCTTGAAGGGCACTCTAAGCGAGATGTCAGCCGCTTATGATCTGTCAGCCTGCTAATGCTTCTTAAACTACCTAGCACGCTGCTCACCCCTCATGTCTTGAGACCTTTGAATTGCTTTTAGAAGAAGGAGCGGACCCTCATAGCTGTAGTTTACAAAATTTGTAAGTAATTACAGTCATTCAATCTCTCACAAGGGCTAGGGCCTGATTAAGATTCACGTATTGCAGACCACGGAGAGAAATACTGCTCATGATCTGGGACAACCTACTTAATGTTAACGAAGATGATATCGAGGAGCGTTTTATAGGAGCGTGCCGCATGACTCGATTAGCAATTTCACAAGGGTGTGAGCCGGACTCGGTAGCTACCGATTATCGGTGGAATTTGCATGGTGCCTCGCCCCAGACACCGTTGTTTATACTGAGACTGCCGTCTCATATGGATGTGATGCATGGTATAGCAATCTTTCTTTCGGCCTTGGGTTGCAGTACAATGCAGGATGGGAACTTCGATAGTATGTCCACGGTTCGATCTGTGTGGCTGAATCAGCGGCTGAGTCAGATTTTACAGGCGAAGAGGCCCGTGCGCTCAGCAGCATATTCATATTACCCTTCCACGGTCAATCTACGGAGGTGCCTCTATAGTACCCTCCTTATACTCATTACCTCCTTCAAGCTTAATAACCTTCTGGATATACCTAACAATCTGCTTAATCTAAGCCTAAATCCTCCACTGCTCAAGATCTATTCATACCACCTACCATTCCTTTCTTGTAACCCCCCTATGCTGCGGCGCTCCCTTATACGTAATAACCTCTTTATATACGGCCAGTAAGGCTCACTTATATTTAAATTAAGAGAGTTGCTATACTAAAGAAGGCGTTAAATATTCCATGCGTTAATTAATATTAAGAGCTATAATTTAAGCCCTTGTAGCTGATTTATAGCCGCCTATAGAACGTTTAGCAGTAGATCCTTTAGTGGCCATTTAGAGTATTAAAAGGAGCTTGGAAGCTGCAGAATCAAACTACTAAAAACAAACTTAGTGGAACGCTTAATGATATCCCTTAACCCGCTGGCGTCCATTGAGCAGGTGGTCCGTGCGGAACACTAGAATTAAAACTACGCGTGTAGCCTATATAGATTTGATCAATCAATTACTATCAACTATGCCTTCAAATTGTACCTCTAAAGATATAGATCTTGTCTAACTGACTTAATACAAAGTTCCACCAAATCGGGTTGCCAAAAAACCACCCCCTGAGCTATGGGAGCTGCCCGATTTTGAGCCTTTGTATATTAACAATTTCGACGACTATAGCACCCCAAATCTACCTCCTATACTTAATTGAAATGATCCGTTCGCTATATTCAGCTAATTCTTTACTAGTAAGATCGTTAATAAGCTAGTAGAGTGGACGAATAAGTACGTAGAGCTGTACCCGTCGAATGATGTAAGCGAAAAGCCATGGGCCCGCCTATAGCAGCTAATATGCAAAGAAGAACTCTAGGCGTATTTTGGTGTGCTTATTTATATAGGCCTTATATATAAATCGTCTATTGAGGATTACTGGGGTTCTTTAGATACTACTGGCTCAGAGTATATCATTAAAAAATACATAAGCCGGATACGCTTTAAACAGCTTAATTATTACTTTCAGTGTACAGAACTATGGTCAGACGATAATCCTACACTATGATCTACGTTTAATAGAGTTAATAAGCTTACTAAATATATTCGGCTTACCTATAGGAAGTTCTATAGCCCTGGCGCCTACTTTACGGTTAATAAGACGATTAAACGCTTTATGGGCCGCGCACCTGAAATCATTAATATTCCTTCTAAACTAATGCCTAAAGGCTTTAAAATATGGGTCCTGGCGAATGAGGGCTATATACTTAATTAGCTGTGGCATGCAAGAGGCAATAAAGTAGGCCTAGTTAATCTGGATAAGATATTCACTAAGGAAGGCTTTTTAAAGACGTAGGCAGTAGTCCTTAATTTTCTTACTTAGCGCAATGCAGAGTTAGATGAGCTACTTTATCCTCTAGGAAAGCACGTTGTTTGGCTTAATAATCTCTTTATAAGTGTTAAGCTTCTTTAACGATTACAAGAGCTTAGAATTAGAGGCGTAGGAACTGTTTAGACAACTAAAATAGAGCGTAAGAAGAAGGGAGGGGCGGAGGGCGATATTTTAGTAAATGAGTTAGCAGGTAGGAAGGTTAAAGTTCCTATAGAGTAAATTAACTAGAGACTCGCCGACCTTAAATTAACTTATGTAGCTTAAATAGAATGGGGTATACTATATATAGTAACTTCCAAAGACGGTTAGGTTATAGAGTTTGCCTAGAAGGACGCCAATATAGTGCTTTTTATAAGTATAGTTAACGACGGTAAGTATTATATCCTATTTTGCGCTTTATATACTAATAATATTATATATCGCCAGGTTAATTAATAAAGGAAGCTAACCGGAAACGTCCTCCCCTTACCTAAACTGGCGCCCAAATAACTTATAAAGTCTTTAGTAATAAAGCAGTTAAGACACTATATATTCCTACCTTTATTTTCTACTATAATCTATATATAGGCGGCGTGGATATTGCGGATTAGCTATGGTTATATTTTAATACTTAGAGGACGTATTAAAAGACGTAGAAACCTCTATTTTACTTCCTACTAAATATAGTCCTTAGTAACTCCTACCTACTATCTTCCTATTATTGTACTGATCGCCGGGCTAGTCGTAATAATAGCTATAAGAAGTTTAAGAGGGACCTTTATGACGCCTTATTTAAGCGCTTAATCCGCAAGCAAAAGCTCTATACCTAAGATCTTCCTCCGCGGCACTCTACCGACTATATAGTATAGTATCCTACACATTAGTATATACTAAAGAAGCTCTGGGTTAAACCTGTTAACTATTCTACATATATAGAGGCTAGCAGGAAGTCTTAAAGGAAGCATAAAGGACTTTAAAAGCCTCTTTTAGAGCTCTCAACTAATATAATTAAGAAACCACGAGATAGCAAGGACTGGAAAAGGCCTCAGCGGGCGCCAAGGACAGTATTTAGCTGTAGCGTATACCATATACCGTTCTGCAGAGAGGACGATTACTAGCTACCTTATATTAAGCGACTTAACTCCAAGGAATAAGCTATATAGATTGAATTATAAGAGATTTGATAAATATCAATAACTGCATATTTCTGATCACGACGATTTTGATTGCATTGATCTTATTGGTTGGTTCTTATCGATACCGAATGGACGAATTTCAGCGGGTTAAGGGATAGCAGAATTCTGCCGGCAGAACCTTGTTTTTCTGCCTTGGCGGTAGGCCGGCTTAGCGGCAAAGACTTTTGAAAGGCGCCTCCGTATAATCGCCAGCAAACGCCGCGCTCTTAATACCCGTCGAGCACTATGCGTAGAGCCAGCTAAGGCCTCTCTGCTCACGCTAGAATAGCAGAAATTAGCTATAGGTTACTAGAGATATTCGCGTTTTAAGTTAGGCGTCACTATTATATCCCTTTAGCTAGTAGATTTAGTCCTATGGTTATTGATAAGAACTAGCCAATAGAATTAATGGGGTTAAGGCTCCGTGGCCATACGCGTATTTTTGATTCTAGTGTTCGCGCACAGTCTAACTCTTATAGGACGCTACTAGCTAAATGTAGAGAGGTTTGAAATTAGGCAACGGCTAAGGCTCCGAGAGAGGGTTTTTTAAGACACGATTTGGTTAAACGTTATATTACGTCAGCTGAACAAGGTCTATATCATTGGAAGTACAATTAGAAGGCATAGTTTGATGGTTTGTATCGACCAAATCTATATAGCCTATACGCGTTGTTCTAATCCTAGTGTTCTGCACAAACCGCTTGCTTTATAAACGTTGGCGGGTTAAGGGATAGAAGGATATCTATTTTACCCTATTTAGGGGACTAATTAACTAATTAACTAAGTAAAAATTAGTAATAAAATTAAGCACGGAAGTAGAGCTCCTAGCTCTATTACACGCGGCTACCAAATTGATTTAGTGTAAGGGTTATTTTAACCCTTACTCGGGCTTGCAGCCCTTTCCCTCCTCATCGATTCGTATCCGTACGAGGCTATTGCCATACTCTTTACCATATCGTCCTCTTCCATCGACTCTCCTTGTGACTCATGCTCGGCTTGCCTGCTCCCTACCGTATACCTAGGCAATATGCCTTACATTTAGTAGTAGCGATTCTTTAAAGAAGTCGGATTTAATACTAAGGAGAAGTAAATAATATATTGCGATAATATATAGACGATTAGACTCCTAGCTAAAAGCGACGCTAAGCTTAATACTAAGCTTTAATACGTCGATATCTATTACTACTGGCCCCGCCAGGAAGTTCGTAAAGGAAGTATTAATACTTGTCGATCGGAAGACCAAAAGATAAAAAGAATAGTAACTTGTTGAACGGACGATTAGGAATGAGAACTCTGTTTATTAAAGAGGGCTCTAGAAGCTCTCTTATATATATTAGGTAGGTCCAAATACAATGACGACGACGTCGTCATTTAGTAGGTCACAGTGTGGCTTTCCATAAATGGATTAGGCTGCAATCCATTATCGATATGGACTTGTCCATACCTCTCCATATCTATACGCTAGTCCATACTCCTTAGAATTGTGATACATACGTCTATCCGTTTAATTTCCGCACAGACCCTATAATAAAAGGGGCATATCATTAACTTAGTTGCTAGGTTAATAGGAGTTGCGCTATATACGGGGCAGATTACGGTTCTGGCAAAATTTAGTAGAATTTAGCGGACTTAGCAGAATTCGGCAGATATTGTAGATATTGCGGATATTGCGGATATTGCAGATATTGCGGATATTGCGGATATTACGGATATTGCGGATATTAGACAGTCTATTTAAGTTATCATCTCAAGTTTTTTATTTAAAATACCACTTCGTTTCTAATGTTTTAAACACTCTACTCTCTTAAGGTTTTCGGCTCCTATCTGCGCCCTTTCCCATAATACCGTATAACGTCCCCCTGAAAAGACTCGCTCTGGTTTATCGCTTATAGCTAGAATTAAGAGAATATCAATTGCTATATACGATAACCTTGGCCAATGTTTTCTCTATTAATCTTAACACCACTATTTAAGAGCCGACATCTTACCAATATCATACGGTTCCCTATTACAATAGTCTTAGAATTTATCCTAACTTTATAGTCGAGCATACTTCCTTAACTTTTGAGCAATCTAATCAAATATATTAAGCTCCTGCTTCTAAGGTTGTTTCTTTTTATATAATAAAGAAATTAGGGAAGAAGGAGCCTTTTCCTAGTAGGACTCCTAAAGTCCTTTAACCTTTTTTAATATAGGCTTTACCCATTTTAGCTTCCAGTTAGCCTTAATATACTTTATATAACGGTTCGGATGAAGAATAAGGGCTATAGCGTAAAAGGGTGAATCGTCTGTTTTACTGTAGTACTTATTAAAGATTTCCCACCCCTTTTTAATATGAGAGCTAAACTCCTTATTAGAAGTATATTTAGACTACCATACGGTGTTACTATTATCTAATTTAGTAGGAAGTTTACTTATAAGTACGGCTTTAAAGTACTAGACAAGAACATCTATAGTAAAGAGTATACTATTAATTATTATATAATCTCCTTAAGTCTCTAAAGTTGCTCGGTAAAATAGTTAAAGGAATTCCTTAGTTATATAAAGCCGTTCCTAGTCCTTTAGGGAGAGATAGTCTGCCTAGAGTGTAGCAAAGTGGTTTTTAGTATAGGTATTAATAGCTCCTACCTTTTAATCGGCTATAGCTAGCATTTGAAACCAGCTATTTTATCTTATACGGTTATTAAATGGAATTATTCTCTCTATAAAATCCTTAAACTCCTTTATATAACTAGCAGAACTGCGGATGTGTACGACGATATTATAAAGCTTACTAAGTGGTCCTATAACCCAAAAGGTTGCCCATTTCTCCTCTTTATCTCCTACTTCCCCTTTTCCTTCCTATTTGTTATACGACTTAAGTTATTCCATTTTAATTTAACTGCAAAATAGGAAGGCTTATACGGCTAAGTTAATAATATGGCCGGTATAGCGGATCCGCCGATATATAAAATCCTATTTAATCTCCTCCTCTTCTAAGAGATAGGCTTCTACTTTATGATAAAGGGTATTATTTAAACTAATATTATTACAAACAATAGACCTAAGCTTTTATATGATACCGTAGTCCTTAAGGACTAGGAGAAGAGTAGCGAATTGCTTATCTTTGCTATAATTTGCTACCGTATAAAGGGCAAGAAGGGCCTTTAATTGCTTCTCCTAACCCTAATTAATAAAGTAGGCGCAGATCCCTAGAAGAAGGAGCCTATTTAGGGAGGTCCAGATATTAAGCAATAGATAAATACTTAATATTGCCAACTGAAGTTTCTTTTGTATAATATCTTTATAAGCTTACCAGAATAGTTTAATCTTTTTTGTAATTTAAGAGTATGCTATTATAAGAAAGTTAGACGATTCTAGATTAAGAACTTAGTAAAAAGCATAAAATTTAGGCTATTTAATAATACGGAATGGAATGTTTTGTATGATAATTAATGAGATTAAAGCCTTATTAATTATATCCTAATCTAGTCGTTTTTGAAAGACCTAGGTATCTATTTTTGTCGTTTAACCTAAAGACTCTGCCTTAATGTATAGTTGCTGAAGTTTTTTTAAGTATCTCTGATTGTATTAGGCTAGTATCTTTTTTAACCTAAAGTAGATGTTTTAAATTAAGATGCCTTTAAAAATTACTAGTAACTGGACTACTATATAGTAATTCTTGTGGATAGTAAATGCAGTAGAGAATACGATTTTAACCTAAATATTCTGGCTCCGTGCTAAGCGCTGTATGAGCATAGGCCTATGTTGCAACGGCTGTTCGTTAGGCGAGTTAAGGCTGAATCAACGGTAGTTAAAGGCGCAAGAAGAGATGATTCTGCTTTAGAATCCATATTTGTATGATAGGGTAAAGGGAAGGTAAAAGCTAAGAATTTTTCTAGCGGTGAGGAAGTATGGATAATATTTGTAATCCATATCGATAAGATCTATATCGATAATGGATCAATAAGATGGACGATAAGAGAATGGAAAGCCACACTGGTAGGTCATAGTTAATGGAAACAGGTAATGAGACGTTTGATAAGACATATAAGCTTAAGATATGAGACAACTGAGACATAGTTCGTATAGACAATCTAGGTCGTCAGATAGTATTATAATGGTAGTAAGGAACTTTAATTTAGGTTAACACACCCCCCTAGCTGCATAGAGCCTTTTGGGCTGCTATAGAAATACTAAAAAGTTACAATAGTAATTTAGTGTTAAGTTAAAGGAAATCCTCTATATAGTTACCCTGCCTAAATATTATTTAAATTAAATTAATTAGATCCTTAATGTTAACGAGGTTTAATTACTAAATAAACGTTTTGTGCTTTTAATAAGGTAGAGCCTTCGTTAAGCCGTCTACTATTATGTCCGCAGTAGGGACCTATTTAATATTAATCTTTTCTTTACAAACTTTCTAGCGGAGCTAGTAGTAATAAATATCGATGTGTTAGAGCTTGGTGTTAAGCTTAGTATCGCTTTTAGTAAGTAGTTAAATTGTCTATATATTATTATAATAGATTACTTACTTCTTATTAGTATTAAATATAACTTCTTTAAAGAATTTCTGCCACTAAATTAACTTAGTAGCCGCATGTGATAGGGCTAGGAGCTTTACTTTAGTGCTTAATTTAGTTACTAATTTTTGCTTAGTTAATTACTAGTTAATTAGTCCTCTAAATAAGGTAAATAAATGGCCTTTTATGCTCTTCCTACTAACTAAATTATCTCTATATAATACATTACTTACCCTTATAAAGATCTAGTTTATTATATTCTCCTTTAAGTACTTAATTATAAGAGTCTTAGTTTAATTAAGGTAGGTAATTACCCTTATAGTAGCTGCGTTATAAATTAGTAACGGATTTTATAAGAATTCTAATAGCTTGCTTGCTGTTTTTGCTATATCTAGACGAGTAATATTGGCTGTATAGAGTATAGATCCGACTTTCCTTTAATAGGCGTAGGCATTCTGCTTAGAGGCTTACTCTAAATTAGGCTTAAGTTCTTTAATACCTATTAGTATATATTTGTATTAACTTAATAATATAAGTAAGCTATATCCAGGGGCACGAAATACGTATAGTATCGTATGCTCTTTTAGATAGTGGTAACTGTCAATTCTATTAAGGTAGACTACGTAGTTTATATACAGACGCGCCCTTCCCCCTAATTAGTTATAAGTAAGTGGTTAATGCACTAAATATATAAGTACGCGTTTGGTATAACAGGTGCTATAATTATATACTAGTAGTACTTAAAGATAGACCTACTTGTATATAACCTCCGTAATTGCTTTTAATAGGACCGTAAAACACAAAAGAAATATATAGGAAATCCCTCCCGAGGTGCCTTCTAGGCTGCCTTCTAAATGGTGCTTTAAGCTGGCCGTAAGTCCTATTTACGATCCGTAATATAAACTGTACGGCCTTTTAACGGGCCGTAAATGGTCCGTATGGCCTTCCGACAGGCCATAAATAAACTATAAGTGCTCCGTTAGTCTCGTTCCACCTATTTTATAACCTTTAGATTAAGCTTATTTGTATTAATTAGGGTTTTAAGAGCTTAGCATAGCTTTGCCTTAGTTATAGCGTCCGCTAAGTTATCTCCGCTACTAATCTATTTAACCTCTATAATCTCACGTCGTTCGTAGGCCTAATATAAGCATATTAGGTTAACTATAAGCCTCTTCTCTTATATCGTACCTAGTTTAACTATATAGTTATAAAGGGACTTTAAATCGGTATATAGAACTAGGGGTAATTGCTCTAATTATAGGATCTTCTAGATTGTTAACTTAATTGCGGCTCCTATATTTAAGCTATAAGCTAATATATATAGCTTAGAAGCTAGTATACTATAGGTTACTTATTTACACTTAATTAAAGACTAGTAGATTATATTTATATCCTAATTACGGTCTATAAGTACAATTATAAAGCCGATTTATAATAATAGGTCCCTATTATTAGCGAAAGAGGTGTCCGTAAATATTAGTAAGCTAAGGGAATTTAGGTCTAGTGGTACAAAAGTAAATCCTCTTATTGTATTATCGATTTGCCACTAAATACGTTTATTAAGCTACTTAATATTTTCCTCTTATAGATCTGTTACCTAGGCCGTAAAGGATAGATTATAGGTAGATTTAGGTTAACAAACTATGGTAATATAGGCGCCTCTTACACGCTATACAACGTATTAGTCCTTTATATTTACGGTCTTATAGGTTTCTCTATAGGAACTAGTAAGGTCCGTAGGCTTTACTATAATAAGCCTTAGGTTTTAAGCTTAGCGTTTCTAAGTTAGCTAGATTAGGTTGCCCTTTTATATAATTAAGCCTCTATTAAACTCAATTAGAGTCTGCTTAGTTAACTGCTCTTATGGCTTTACTAAGAACTTTACCTCTTATAGTTTAGCCTCTTTAGCGTCCATAAAAGTCCGGTCCGCTAAGAAGAGGGTATTATCTATTTAGAGTCCAATAATATTAAGGCCGTTTAATAGGGTATATAAGAGGTAGGGGTTGTAGGTTAACTGTTCTATTTTAAGTTTATTAACGTGATATTAGTAATATATTTTAAACTAGTAATTTCTAGCTTCTGGTACTCTATAAAGGGGTTTTATAACCTATAAAATTATTCCTAGTTATAAATTAAGCTTAAGGGGTAGTCGTATAAAGATATCTCTACTTAGGTAGGTATTAGACTGTATATAGGCTTATAAGATATCCCATAAGTAGAGGGCTACGGGTTTAGTTTACTATAGTCTAGGCGTAAGTGTAAGTATAATCCGTTAACTAACCCATTAAATTATAGGCGATTGCGTAAGGATTAAGTCTTTTTCCTAGTTGTTATAAGCTTATATAACAAGCCTTAATTTTTTAAAGGCTTTATTAGTACTAGGGTGCTTAATTTCGTTAATAAAGCGTGAGTTAAATATACGGACGCCTTGCGGAACGTCTCTAAGGTCTCCTATTCCTAAGTATCTAAGTTAAAGTCAATTATAAGGGCTTCCATTAACTTGTTAAGAGACTCCTCTACTTCCTTTCCTTTGTAGTTTAAGATAAACTAGTTAATCTAGCTGTTAAATCTCTTCTTAGACTTGTTATGCTCTTCCTAGGTATACCTTATAGACTAATATCCTTTCTTACCGCATATAAAGCACTTCTAGTTAGTTTGTCTGTAGGGGTATACTTTTATACAGGAGTTGCTTTAGGGGTTATGGGTAGGACTTAGTCGGTATAGATACTGCTAGCAGTAGCGGCAGTCCGTAAAGTAGGCATCTAAGTCAGTTTACAGGTTTTATAGGTCTGTAATAAAGGCTTAAGTACTACCTAGCGGGTTTAAAGCTTCGTACGTTGTAATAGAGGACTGTAAATTGTTAATAAGGCCAGCTACGGTGTCTGTAGGCTTATAGTAGGCGTATTTATAGGGTTTTACTTCCTAGTAGGCTATAATAAGTTTATTATGCAGAAAGTCGTCTATTTAAAGCTTAATATTAAGGCTATGCTATAGGTGCCAAAGGTCCTTAATAAGAATTTATAGGTACTCTATAGTCGATTTTTTGGTATTCTTATTAATTACGGTCCGTAACTTAATCGCATTCTATTATATAAGGATGTTATACTTATATTCTAGCCCTTTAAAGTAGTTACGTATAGCTTTATATAGCTTATTAAAGGGAACACTAAGGGGGTTGCTCTTAAGGTTGGTGTAGTAGTGGTTAAGGGCTAGGCCGCGTAGTATAGTAGAGTAGGCTTAGCTAAATTCCTATTTAGGAATATCAGCCTTCTAACAGAGGTCCGTAAAGATAGTTAGTTTAAAGTTAAAGTTATTGTTTTTACTACTATACTTAGATTTGTTGGTATAGAGCTTAGCTAGGTTAGCTAGCTCCTTACTATAAATCTTTACTTAGATAGTTTGCGAATTTATAACTTAAGCGACGGAAGGGTTTTAGTCCGTATTTTAATTTACAGGGGTATTACGGTCCGTAACTTAAGTACTAAGTATACTTTGGCCCGTAAGATTAATTCTAGGATCTCTTTAGTCTATAAAATAAATTTAGTTAAATAGGTTGTCTATAAGACCAGAGATCCTATTAAGTTTAAAAGAGGTAAAGAGTCCGCTAGTTTTAATATAATCTAAGATCTACTCTTTAGTCTATTCCGTTTAATTCTCCTTATATAGTATATTATATAGAGACCGTATAATAGTAACTCACCTATCCTTTTTAACCTATACGCCCTAGTTATATAAGAGGGTTTATAGGTTATAGGTAGCTATAAGGTTGCAGGTCTTAAAAATAGCTTCTATAAAGTCCGCAAAGTCTTCCTTATATTATTCTTATAGATCGTCATTTAAAAGCTTAAAGTATCCGTATTTAAGGAATTTAAAATTAATATAGTTGTTAACGCCGTTTGCAGACGTAAGGTCGACTCCCTAACTCTACTTCTTTTAACCTTTATTAATTTACTTACTTATATCTACTATATTATATAGCGTAGTAAATCTATATAAGCTATAACGGGTTAAAAGGAGCTTATAGCGGGTGGAGGAGGTCTTATAACGGTCCGTAAAATCAATTAACGGGTCCGTAATGGTTTAAGAGGTCTTATAATAGTCCGTAAAGGCAATTAATAGGTCCGTAAAGGTTTATAGGAGGGTAGGAGGTTCTATAAAGGTCTATATTCGCGTTTATAAACTTTTAATAAACTTTACTAAGACTTAAATAAGTGTATAGAGATGGTAATATAGTCTGTAACCCCCAACTTCTAACCTTCTAGCAGGTTATACTAGGATTAAACAGGTGGTTGCTGTCGTGTATTACTTAGGGGGAGGTGTCAAGTAATTACTAATCTATGCGCACTTACTAATTAGTATTTATATCAACTTAATAATACAAGTAAGCTATATCTAGGGGCATGAAATACATATAGTATTATATGCTCTTTTGGATAGTGATAACTGTCAATTCTATTAAGGTAGACTACGTGGTCTATATACAGACGCGCCCTCCCCCCTAATTAGTTATAAGTAAGTAGTTGGCGCACCAAACGCGTAAGTACGCGTTTGGTATAACAGGTGCTGTAATTATACAGTATATATATCTTGCGATAATCTTTAACTTTAAAGCTTATTATAATTTTATTAATATAGGAGTCTTAGCTAAGCCAGAGCTTCCTATTCTTTTTATTGCGGATAATTTAAATTTCTAAGAACTAGGTAAGGTTACCTAGGTCCTTAATCTTATACTTTCTTATAAGGTGCTTCTTAAAGATTTAGAGCTTAAGTAGGTCTTTCTTCCTAAATATAGCTGTAATATTATCGACGTAGAAGAAAATTATTAGCCAATTATTTTAATATAGATAAGGCTCCTCCGCTACTAGCTTTAAGCCTTCCTTTGTTAGTGTTATTATTAAGTTACCGTGCTATAGCAGAGGTAATCGCCTTAATCCGTAAAGCGCTCTCTAAAGTAGTAGGCACTTACCCTTAATTAAAAATCTATCTAAATATTTAATATATACGACCTCGTTAATTACGCTGTTTATAAATATATTAATAGCGTCACCTTACTAGCAGTCTAGGTTAAATACTATAACTATTGCTATTAAGGCTTTAAACGATCTTGTTACTAAAGTTATAGTATAGGTGTCCTTATAAACTAACTCTTATAAATTACCTCATATATAAAGACGAGCTTTAAATCTTATTAGATATCCGTTAATATTAGTCTTATATATAAATACCCAGATAATAGGCACTATTTTAGTATAGATCGTCTTATTAATAACTTAAAATGTTTCTTAATTTTAAAGGTCCGTATATTCCTTCTAGGTAATAGCCGCAAACTCTTCCTTATATTAATGTCTTTAAAGCTCCTTTTAATTCCTAGGCAGCGGTAGGAGCTAATCGCGGTATAGCTTTTTATAAAATATAAGCCCTATATTAAAGGCTAATATTTAAGCTAAAAGGCTCTAGTTGGTAATATTAGCAAGAAAGCCTATATAGATCTTTAATCGTCCTTTAAGTCTCTTTCCTTTAACCATATTTTACTCTCCTATATCGCTATTAATCTTCTTCTTTAGCTTAGCTTTATTAGTCGGAACTAGGATATAGTACGGCTTCTTTACTAAGGTATTTAAGGACGGTAGTAAAGGCTCTAGTAAGTTAGGTTTTAGTATCTTATTTAGGGTAAGAAGCCCTAGAGCTAAGTTATCTTTAGAGCTTAAATCTTATTACTTACTACTCTTAATATTAGGCTCTTCCTTATTTCCACTAGATTCCACCTATTATCTCCCTTTAGTATTAACTTAAATCTTATCTTAAGTCTTATTACTTTTATTAAATAACAATTCCAATTTATCTTAGAGATCCTATATTTAATAGACATTAATAATTTCTAATATTTAGCTAGTTCTTACTTAGAGTATATTTGCTAGATTTAGCTATAAGTTATTATAAAGTAACAGCTTATTAAACTTTATATCTTTTATTCTAATAACCTTTTTCTAACTAGGAATATAGATTTGGAATATATTCGTTAAATTATACCCTACTAGATATCCTATATAGGCCCTTAGCGCGAGCTTGTTTAGGCATAAAATATTATATTTAAAAGGGTAGGCCCTACAGCCGTAGACTTATAGGTGGCCTATATTTAGTTTTAGTAGTAATATACCTATAGCTAACTAGATTTTTTTAAAAGGTATTTACTATCTAAGTCTTCTACTAGGCGTTTAATTAAGTAAATAGGCAGCTGCTTTATAAACTTTAGGATATAGCTTCTCTAATAAATAGGCCTTAATTCTTATATACCAAGCCTTCTATATAATCACCCCCCTAAATCGTTTTACTAGACTATTCTATAATTAAGTATTAGGTGCTAATCTTTTAAAACTAATTCCTTATTTAGCTACCTATTCCTTAAATTCGCTTATAAGAGATGTTTCCCTATTTATATAGATAATAGCTACCTTAAAGCCGTATCGTCGTTTAATGGTATTACAATAATTAATAATAATTTGGGTAAGGGACGATTTTTTAGCCATTGTCTCTACCTTATTTATTTACGTCGCGTTATTAAGGAAGTATACCGCGTACTTATTGCTATTAAATGCGACTATTCCGGGTATTAAATTAAGGTAGATTCTATAGAAAGGAACTAGCGACTAAGTTAGTAGTCTTCTTAATATTACCTTATAAGCTTTACTTACTCTATATAATTTGCATTCTACCGTTATTAGGCCTTTTATAATCGCGCCTATTACTAACTAAGGTAGTTACTTAATTACGTCTTTTCCTATATAGCCTAATCGCTAGTACTATATATAGCCTTCTGCCTAATTTAATTGAGTCGCAAATAAAGCCTTAGGTAAGTCACTTTTTGGCTTATTATATTCGATAGTGTTCTAACTATAGTGGCGGCTATAGTAAGCGTACGTCTCGTCGTCGCTATAGAAAAAAGTGTTCTCTTTATTATTCTAGTAGACTCCCTTATTATTAAAGCTTATTAAGATATACTAAGTTAGTATAGAAGCCTAGTATAAAGGCTGCTCCTAAGAGCTGTATTTATCTCTTACCTTTTAGGTTATTAATTATAACTGCAGCTATACTATAGCCTATGATTTCTTCTATATGCGAGCCCATATAGACGCGTTCTAATATAGGCTTGATATTACTAATAAACCTAGCTCTATTATTAAAGATATATAAGCTAGTTCCTAAGATAAGAATTATACTATTACAAAGCTTATAATTAGAAGCTATATTATTAGCTCCTATATAATAAACTATAAAGTTTCTAGTAGGCCCTTATAAGCTCTAATTACTGCCTTCCTTTGGCTTTTTATTGGCTTAATCGTCCTTCTTATTAGCTTAATTGTCCTTTTTAATTTACTTAATATAAGCCTTAATTTCGGGCGTTATATTAGCAATCTTCTTATCTACCTTCTTCTAAATTTCGTTACTTAGTTTAAACCACGATAGGTAAGGAATTAACTTTACAATATACTAGCATTTATTAAAGTAGTGACGTTTTCCATATATGTACTCTAGCGGCGGTTGCCTTTCCTTCTTCTACTCATCTGCTAACAATTAAGGCTTTAATTTAGGCTTTAAATTCGATGACTTATCTTTAAAAGTAACTCTAAATAATCCTCCTTATAGGGTTTTGCCCTTCTAGGCGAGGTCCGTACAATAATAGTTTTGGTATATTTTAACCAGTTTAAAGAAGGTAGAAAGCGCCTTCTTCTCCCACTTATACTTATTAAGCTTATTCTTTTAATATTCTAACTAGCTTAGTATAATTAATTTAACTATATATATAAAGTCTTTTACTAAACAATTACTATATACCTTAGGTAGAGCTTGCTCCTTATACTTAGTATATACCTTCTCCTACTCTTATAACTAGACCTTAAAGTTTTAGTTCTAAGGCGCCTTCTTAAGCCTTATATATTAAGTGACTATTTAAAGCTTTTATGCGTAGTTAGTTAGAGTAATTCTTTTTTAAAAAAATACTAAGACGTTATAAATGGTGGTGTATTTAAATATATAGATAAGGTAGGTATATAAGATAGAGCTTAGGATATAGCTACGCAACGTATTAAGAGCTAACTGTTACAGCACTAGTGGAAACTGGTGGATTATAGCTGATAGATATTGGTGGATTATAGCTGATAGATATTGGTGGATTATGGCGGATAGTCGCAGATAGTAGTAGACAGTTTTATATAGTTCCAGACAGTTGCCGTTACGTAACTAAAGGATCGTATATAATGTTAAGCGGCGCCGCCCTCCGTCTCCTTTCCTTTCTTTAGCTTTAGATCCTTGTTTATAAACTACCAATTATATAGGCTTACGCGTCCCTCTTGCTATACTCGTGCCTTAATTAACTAAGTCGCTAATATTATCTAAAGCTTAACTACCTCTTCTTCCTAAAAAGGAACTTAAAAAATATTTATAGACTATAAATAAAAATAGAACATAGAAATAGACCTAAAGACTATTACTAGAACTTAAAGAACAAAACAGAACTAGAAGAATAGAAAAGAATAATAAGATTTATAGAACACGTATAAACCAGAATCCCTGCAGAATCCCACTAAAAGTTACTCTAATAACTGTACCACAATGCTAAGAAATACAGCAGCCGGTAAAGCAACTATAGGACCCTTAAATACCTCTAATAGTAAAACAGTAACTAACTTAAACTCCTAGGTAAAGCTTATAGCAGCTAATACTAAAATTAAATAACTTTAAGAGCTGCTTAAAGCTAGAGAACCCCCTATACCTAGTAAAGAGTTATTAAATACCTAAAGACTTGCTATAGTCCTTAAGGCTCTAGCCTAATATATAGTATTAGTATCGTCGCGGTCCATAAAGGTTGCGGACCCCCTATTACTTATAAATGGAACTAACCCTATATTTAATAATTAGAAGCTTTAATTATAGGATAAGCTTAAAGTTAATGCGGACCACTTCCCTACTATTTAAGCTAAAATGGCCTACGTCTTTGGCCGTACCGGTGGGGATATATAGACGCACCTACGTCCGCGGTACGCATAGGACTTAGTAGATCCCTTCCTCTCTAAAGAAGAGATAATTATTTACCTATCTTCTATTTATAAGGACCCCTTTAAAGTATAAAACGCCTAACTTAATTATAAAAGCCTAAATATAAAAATAATAGAGACCTTTTTAGCCTTTTAGACCCGCTTTCTACACCTAGCTAGCTAGGCTTAAATTCCCTAAAAAGATTTAATGCTAAACCTATTTAACAAGCTTACCCTAAACCTGCAGCAAGCCATATTACTAGTTTTTACTACTATATAGACGCTAAAAAAACCTATAAACTAGTGCTTAGCTATTAACTAAGGCCTCTGCCGAATTAAGGTATATGCTAAACGGTATAAAGCCAAAAACCCTTTAAATTAGACTATAAGCAATATAAGAACGGCCCGTAATGCCCTAGTACGATCGGCAACCCCTATAGCACCACTAGTATAGCCCGCTACCAATTTAGCAGCTAGCTATACGGCCAGTTCTACTATAGGTCCGGCAAATGCTCGGCCTATATATAGTAACCCCTATATACAAGCCCTTAGTAATTAAGGAGCTTACTTTTCTTATGGTTAGAAAGGTTACTATATAAAGAATTACCTAACGGGCGTAAAAGTAGACGAGGTTCTATTAATCCAGGAGGATAGCGTAAAGTTGGAAAAAGAGGAACCCTAAAGGAAGACTCCTCTTTAGGGTTAAAAGGGATTAATATATTAGATATTAATCTAGGTTAGCTAGTTAGTAGAAGAAGCTACACTATCCCTTATACTTTATTCTGTAATAGATACTAAGTTTTAACCTTTACTTTAGCTAACTCTAGAGTAAATACCTTTACCTTAATAGACACCTAGTATACCGTAAAGCTAGCTAACTTTTTAAATATACCTATTAAAGAACTACCTAAACTAATTCCTATCTGTAGGTATAATGGGTAGATATAGCTACCTATTATAACTATCTTATAGATTTACCTCCGTGTTAACGGACAAAGGTAGTATAATATTCCCTTCCTTATTACGGACCTAAGTAGCTATAATATAATCTTAGGGCGAAAATAGCTAGCCTA
>Ga0307515_10002596_pt1 | contig 38938 bp, 46 predicted proteins | sample 17_EM_MG_FD_194513 | JGI IMG/M metagenome (GOLD analysis project Ga0307515, IMG submission 194513) | Populus trichocarpa ectomycorrhiza microbial communities from riparian zone in the Pacific Northwest, United States - 17_EM | ecosystem: Host-associated > Plants > Roots > Unclassified | place... | reverse complement strand
CCAGACGAGGCGAAGGATCCGACGGTCGAACACCAGACGATTAGCTCCGCCTTGGGAGCGTTAGAGAAGTGGTCCATTATCCCTGCGACGTGCATCTTGGTTGAGGGATAGAGCTCTTAGAGTCGGAGCAACGCGGTTGATGGTGACGCCACTCATGGGACCCGATATTTATACCCTCCGCTGTGGGAGACGGTGGGAGACCACGATCAGAATTAAGGAGGAAATCTCTTGGCCGGGATCGATAGAAATCTACCCACGGGCTCCGTGATTTCGTAAGAATGTTGGACACTCGAGGCCGCTGCAGAATCGGAAGTGGGGCTTAATTCTACAGCTCCGGACGCCGCTTCTCCGTGCCCAGCTAGCAGGGAGCGCCATGCATATACAATCACCCAGACATGAACGCAGCATTGAAAACTTGAGATGTTTTGTCCGTTTGTGGGAAGATGCAAGGCAACTCGATCGCTGGAGATGCGACACCATCACTCACATGGGTTGATCCGTGTTCACAATCGTATGACCGGCGATCAAGCTAGAGGCACTCTGATGGGAAAGACAGTTTGCAGCTTTCTGCGTCTCGGTAGACCATTTCCCACAGAATCTCGTTGTTTAACGTTTAACATTAACCTTCTGACATATCAGGGTCCGGCACCTCGGCCGGCTCGTCCGTTGGCCTCAAATTTAAGCAAGTTGAGAGTTCAGTTTTCTTATTCAATTGCTGGTCTATAGGGTCTTCAACGACTCACGATACGTGGCGGAGGCGTGTCGTCGATTCTTGCGAGTGGTCTGATAACTGTAATGGTTTATGCCTATATGATGTACAGAGGACTTGGACAAAAGATAAACAGCCTATAAATGGCAATTCACTGGTGGTGTTGCCACACAACATAGTCCTTCGGTTCCAAGTCAATAAACCCGGTTTTCTGTACCGAGGACTTGGGACAGTTAAACGTAAATAGGGGTTATTCTCACTTGTTGTCACGAAACAGAGCATATATCAGATATTTCAATTTACGGCCATGGGCACAGGGATCGTGTTGTTGCACCGTTTGAACGTTCCAAACGCAAATAAATGTGCTGCCCACGTTCAAATTCATACTGTCGAACCTCACACTCAAGTGCGATTGCTGCTACTCTATACGGATAAACGCAGCACGAGCCACAGAAAAATTCCGGGCCAAGAGTTAAACGTTGGGGGAGTGGAATTACGCGGGAGGTATCCAGCACCTTTTGGTTATATGAAACAGGATGCGAGACGTCGTTTAGACGTCGTTGGAGCAAAACTATTCTGCAGACTGCGTGGAGATTTACAACGCAGTGCTCGGAGAAACGTTCAGAACGGCCCCCGTCTCAGGTGTCGCGGTCATCCAGGTGACACGAGTCCGGACTAAGTCTCAACCAACCATCCTGAAGTTGATGGTGTGGGACATGGATTGAATGAATGACGAAATACCGTCGCCACCGTGGGTGTCGACCCCTGTGATGTATCTGTGGGTCCCAAACCCGCGATCCCTCCCTCGATGTCGATTTCCTGAGCCAACGACTGGATCAGTGGCAGCGGAAGGCACACTGACCCATGTACTTTGTGGCTATCCGCGTTCTATGAATTCGGGCCGTCAAAGGGACGTAGAGACACGTCAAGGTCGCCATGCCACCTCCCGCGGGTTGCCTTGCGGATGTCGAGTGCAGCAACGAGGTGCAATACACTGAAGCAAAGTACAGGAAGTATGAGTCCACCCCATTCATTCATACGTACGTCATCCCAGCAGGAAATAGAAACTACGAAAGTGTCAGGTGAAATAACGGTCTGTATCATTCCAGATCAGAAACCTCGTGCGCATCTGAGTAAACGATGACCCACAGAGATAAGGGAGTCGATTGCATGGAATCTGGTCAGCATCTCCGTCTGGATAGAAAAGGGTATCTTTGGAGATGGTGCTAGCCATGGCGCGTGAATTGTCGATCCGTGGAATGATCATCCGTATTCGAGTTTGGGGGCCTGGGGGTGGCCAGCCAACAAAGAGGTAGAACGCTGGAGATTGTTTCGGGCTCCGTGTAACAAGTCGCCGAGCCCAATATCGTACATATGTGGTTCACCACAGGTGGTGAATGGACAAGTGTTGTAAACCGTCAGCCGGACTCGGAGGTTGCGTAGCGCTGCGATAACGGAGAATTCCATCGAGGCCAGTGTTAACGTTGAACTACGGCTTTCTTCGTTCTTCCTGATGTTTTTACCGCCCGCCGCGCTCCCGCGCAGACGCCCCCCTGGAGGGAAGATGGATTTCGATTAGGTCCCGCATAGTAGAACTCGGAGATCCGAGGCACAATCTAGAGCTCAGCACCCTTGTGACTAGCCCATTACCGGTTACCCCTGGGAAACCTGAAGCTTGAGGTAAAAGGAGAGCTGCGCTCGCGCCATTAGCATCTGATTAGAGTGGGTACAGGGATATGGGCAACCGTACCGGGTGACCAAAATATCTGCCCTTGGCTTCGCATGACAAAAATTATTAATAGATTCACCGCCCGAGTCCAACAAAATAGTGTCCAGAGCAGCTGTAAGGTTGCGCAAGGTTGGCAGCCAACAGCGAAAATCATAACCATCCAGGATCTTTGTTATCGTCTGGTATGGAAGCAGAACCGGGAGCAAAAGCGATCAGCCCATTTGAAGTTGACGTTTCTGATACGAGAGCCCAAAGCGAGGTTTATGGCAGTGCGATTTGGTCCGTGTACTCCATACTGCAGGACCGGTGGGGAGGTCATCGGTCCGTTAAGTAAACACGCGACTCCAATGATCAAAGTGATAAGTCCTGGTCCCCTGATGCCACAATGCACGTGCCGAGGTACTGACTCCTCTGGCCACCGAGCTGATGGGAGTAAGTATAATAGACAAACACACACACACACACGTGCCGAGGTACTCCTTGGAGGGGCAACCGCGACATGGGGGAGTGATAGGGGGAAGTTAACCTCGTTCAATCGCACATTAATTGATTACAGAGGACTGTCTGGATGGTATTGAACAGAACAGGGTGTCCCTACTTCCGGGGGATGCTGTACTGCTATATAGGAGGTAAATTACCTGCCAAACGCGAGCGACGTGATTTCTCCTCGAGCGTAAGTTTCGTAAACCCGGGTAAAAACTTCTGGCAGATTGATGAGAAGTAAAATTCGTGTTCCGAGTTGTGAGGTTGGACAAGGTTGTGGGCGATCTCATGTGCCAGGGAGAAATACCTATTTGATTCCGCTGAGCCAAGAGATGGAAAAAGTAAAAGATCGGTTACCATGAGGTGTAAGCTTCGATGAGATCTCCGTCCCTTACTAAGTCGTCATCTGTTCAGGTCCCTATGAGCGCCCGCGATATGGAAACTAGATGTTATACGTACGCCATGCTTCGAAGTATCTTAGGTTAAGGAATATACTTGCGTTCCGGTTGAATGCAATGGTACTCCCAGCAAGGTCGTAGAAGATGTGTACGCTGGTCGGGGGTAACTGGAATACATCCCGAATGATTGGTCTCACCACGTAGATGAAGCGGGCTATCGAATCCCTCTTCGTCTTCAAAAGTTCCTCAGGGTTAGGGACATCTACGTCAAATTTGGTTAGGCTATGGCCCTCCTGATGTATGCGAGCGACCGTACCCTTGGAGGAATATATTTTGACTTGTCCCATATCACCTTGGACACAGTTATTTGTGGTTGAAGTGACTGATATGGCGCGTCCAACTTACCTAGGAATGAGAGATCGTCAATGTTGCCCGATATATCGCAGTAGCCGTCGTTGAGGGTCTCCTTGACCATCTGCATCTGCTGCCGACTTTGAATCAGATCACTCCTCTCCTCCTTGCACGCCCTGATCGCGGTGTCGATATTCGACGCTGGTGAAAATTCCCGTGAGCTGGCTGGTATCGGGAGCCATAGGAGCGACTCACCAATGTTGGCCAACGGCGTCACCAAATCTGTTATAGGCTTCTCCGGTACTTGAGGACCCTTACCCGAGGGCACGGGAAGCTGCGGCATGGAGTAAACCTTCTGTACGAAGTTTTCCATCAAACCCGACTTTGTTTGCCCTTTGGAACCACCATCGACGAGTGAATCGGTTTTCGGAGTAACGCTCGATCGACCTCCTTCAGTATCTCCAGTATGTTCGGGCCTCGGGGTGAGTGTGCGCGTTGGGGTGGGTACCGGGGCCGGTACCGGTGCCGGAAGTGGAGCAGGCGTTGGAATAAATTCAGGTTTTGGTGGCGCTGGTGGTGGCGAAACCAAGGCAGTTTTGTCTGCCTTCTCCTTCGCAAGGGCTTCTGCGGCGGCTTCCCTCTCTGCTTTCTGTTGCTTCAAGATGCGATCAACTGCCGAGGGATTCAGTCAGGGGGGTCAAAAAGGGAAAGGAGATTCATAATCACCGTTATACCCTCGCCTCCGTAAGGCACGAAGGTCCGTTGACAGTATCGTCATGAATAACAGAGCATCGTTCACCTTGTAGGTGTCGAAGAGCAAACGGCACAATGAAGTCGCAACCTCGTACATATCCACTTGCGCGTTGCCAGCCAACCACAGCTGTATTGCGCCCTTTCCCTCTCGCCTAGCGATCGCTGATGTCTCGATGGATTTGGACGATCTAGCACTAGCAAAGTTGAGGTTCCTTGTGACCGAGACCTTTCCGAACGTTCTAACGACGAAATTCCTCTCGTTATTCAACCACGTAAAGGGGACTCGGGTGGCTGCATGGGTGTGTTCATGGAGGAAAAGCGGTAATCTTTCGAGGATCAGCGATCGGACTTCTTGTGCTGTCCTGTGCCCATAAATCTCATGCGTTGTTCGGTATTCCTCTCGAACAAGTTCACTGAGTCGTTTGCACCCAAGAAATTGGTAGAAACCTGCAGTTTCCACAGTTGGCACGGAATACCAGGGACTTGTACCACCGTACTCACCTTCGAGGATGTCTTCTTGCGGAGCGCAGAAGATGGCCTCACCAAACTGTTGAAGAGCGATCGTATCGTCCGCGATTGCAACCTGGTTGGGGGCCAGCAGATCGTACTCCAGGTCCCAATCTTCTTCATCGCCATCGACCAAATCCGTGACTTTGTCTGATTTCTGCCTTCTGGTACGCCGAGAGCCGATGAGAACTGCCGCCTTTTTGAGTCTGGCCAAGGTAGCGTAGCCCAACTGCCGGAAGTTTATGGCGATGTTACGCAATTCCACAAGATAGCTGTTATTAGCACCGTTAGCGCCACTTGAAACAGTTGCAAATTTGAATTTCTAGATCTTACTTGTCCCTGCCCTCTGCCAGTTGGAAGAACTCCCGTGGATCTTTCAAAAGGATCAAGGCAATTTCCTCGACTGAGGGTTCGCCTTTCGTTCCACATGCCTTCAGAAAACTGTTCGCCGAAGTACCAAGATCGACAAAGACAAACAGCTTAGAATGGAACTGGCCACCAGATTCGCCCTTAAAATAGCATTGGTTCGGTGGCAATAGCCGAGGGCCTGTAGATTTCTGAGAATCATCGGGAACAGGGACGATGCGCATTGCGGATAGTTTGTCCAACTCAGAAGCAGGGAAGTCTGGCAAATATCAGCGTGTTGATTCATGAGACTTGGGATTACACAAACCCGATATTCGGCGAGAGAGAACCCCAAACCATTCACGGGCCTGGGCTTCGGTGGTTGGGGGAGACGTTTCTAAAAGGCGGACTAGCTGGTTGGTGGGTGGGTGCTCCTTGATCTTCAGCTTCGTAACCGCGTCTTGCCTCAGGGTAGGGTCCAAGACGGAGAATCCAAGGGACCGCCATTCAGGATTCGAAAAGACTTCAAGTGGTTTCACCAATTTCTTCTCGCCTTTGTGTATAGCAGGAACGAAGGCAATATTTGCATGAGCATCGACAGTATAGTCCGTGTACTTCTGGACGTGATTGTCGAGGAAGTAGTTCAGCGCGATCGTCCCTCGGGGTTCGTCCTTGGCAGCGATACCAAGGATAACCTCCGTCAGTGGGAACCGTCTCAAACCCAGGTTGAACAAAAACTTGGCTGGAGGGGGTAGCATTAGTACATGGAAAATCCCAGCTATATCGGACGTGCCTTCTTCGCTATTAGACCTCCATCTATTCTTGCCATCCTTCCCTTTCCAGTCGATGATTGGTAGCCCAAGGTTCTTAAACACGTCCAATGGCTCGTACAAGTCAGAGGCTTTGAACTTCGGGGCCTTCTTCGGGGTACCATCTCCATTATTGTTATCTCCGACTGTTGCCTCCTCGGGGAACGCAGGGGTAAGTCGAAGTCTTTCAATTTCGATTGGTTGGAGTGTGGTCTGGACTGAAACGAGGTATTTGATCAGGTCCGGGATGGTCCAGTCGCCGGTCTTGATCATCCTACAACGATCGAATAAGAACGGTACGGTATTGGGGTGTGTGAAACCTACCGATTGAAGATAATCTGGAGGTCAACGTGCTTCCGTACCCCCAAGTCGGCCAAAACTTTTTCTAGATTACCTCTAATTTGAACCCCGGACGGAAGATTTACAACGGGCAAATCGTGGAAGATATCCGCGTTCGAGAAATATGCCTCGCCTGGTGTCTTCATCCCAGCGGATGTTGGTATACAGGCGAGCTTGTCAAACAGCCCAACGACGGTGGTTTGGTTGACTTTCGATAGGGTTGACCAACATCTACTGACAACTTGAAGTACGCGATCTGCCCAAACCGGGGATTCGACGATGTTGAACTCGCTCTTCTGGGTGTATACCGCGGGGTCTACAATATGCTGTACCCACTCCAAGACTGTTAATTCCCTCCACTGGAGAGATTTCTGGAGTTGAGTCGGGTCAAACTTGCGACTGACGCTCATAGGCAGCAGGTGACTGGGCAGCGGTCCATCCGTAGGAACGACAACGTTACGTGGATTCAGGAATGTTTGGATTCCATCTAATGGTATTATCCGTTCGTCACAATCGTTCGAAGAACCAACAGTTAGAACCGCGGCCTTGAGCAATTCTCGTCGAATATCGTTGACCCCCGTGGGGTTCTGCTGGGACGTACTGATCCACCACTGGAGGCAGGCGACCATCTCCTCTTCTGAAAGCGGTCGTTCCCGAAGTTCCTTCAATACGTCTGCGAACGTGATGTCCTTCAGCATCCCTTTCTCCCGGAGAGCCGCGACCATCAACTTGGAGCTTTCCAACAGTTCCTCTGGGAATACCGGAAGTTCTCTCAAGAACGTGGAGAATGCGGGATCCGGCATTCGCACGTCAAGAGCTGATTTGATCCCGGCACTCGAGACGACAGGGAAAAACTGTCCCCAGCCAACGCAGTTGAAGAACGCGGATCGCATTTCGCTGGACACGACAGCAGACGGAGTCGACGGATGGAAAGTGAAGAACTGCAGATTATGCCTGGCTCTATCGTAGAACCATTTTCGCAGTTCTGAATCGAGGAGCTCTCCGGGCTTTTTCGAGGCAATGGAGGCATCCCAAATGTTTCTGATATCCTGCATCTGCAGCTCATAAGCAGCGCGTGCGAGGAATCCACCAACAAAAAGCAATTCCTTGTTCCAAACTGGAGGGTAGTGTGAAAGTTCTGGTCGTATAACAACCACACAGACTCACTAGCGACGTTCCTGTCACTGTGGGAACAAGTAAGATACCGGTTGCAGCAAGAGACGGCTTACTCACACAAGGTCGATGGACTCTCGCTCGACAGTAGGGATAAACCGAGCGGCCATGTGTCCTCCAATACCAGTCGTTTGCGCGGTGGCATGACCCTAATACGAATTAGCAACGATTCCACTGCATTTGCCACACGACTGACGATGAATACACGAGCGGAACCAGACCTGAGCCAAGGTCAGCAGAAGAATACACGATCTAAAATCACGCTCACCCGTCCAAGTCCGCGCGCAGGCCTTGGAAAATACTGCCTGTTGCCTTGGGCTGAGTGTCATCCTCTTTCTTGCTCGCATTGTACTCATCCTTTCCCGTCTGAAATGCATATCAGCATCTTTGGTCACGCGGGGGAGGGAAGGAGTGGCCAACATATATAAGCTCGTACTTGAGCGCACGAGGAGGATTCTTCTTCGTCGATCGGTGAAGTTCCGTCGATATCTTCTGACTTAGTTTGATGTCCACTTCGGCGGTGAAAATTGTCAATACGACACTAGATCGGCCGACCTTCAAGTACTCGGCTTCGTTGATAGCCGGCTGAGGAGGTAGTGGGGAAGGAGCCCGTCGAGGGGTGTTTCCCCCGCCTAAACCGAAGAGAGAGGAGAAAAACCCAGCCTTGGGTTTGATTTGTTCAACAACCGGGACTTGTTTGGGTTTCTCTGTCCCAGTACTGTAAACCCAGTTCATGACTTCTGCGGTAATGTCGAGGGCTGCAAAGCGTGACGATGATCAATACAGGACGTACCGCATGGGGAACAAACAGCTTACGAGTTGACCTCAAGCCCTTGACGTTCATGAACCCCATCGTACTGGTAGGTCTCAGACTCCGGGGAATTGTAAGTTGCTTGGGATTACCGGTATCTTTGGTTAAGTGAACTAATCGCTTGTCGTCAAAATATACGCTAACTTCACGGAGGTGCACCATGAATGTGATGGAGGATACCAAAAATCTAGTAAAATCAAACGCAGCAGGAATCGGAGTCGGTTCCCGTAGGTCCATCTCGAACGTTGTCCATGGGTCGTCGGTTTTATCGGGGAGGTTACCACGGCGAGCGAACAACTCTTGGGACATGAGTGATCATTATTCCCAGACACGAATGGTGAAGCCACGCGCACCTGATCTTTCTTGTCCTTCCAGTAAAACCCCATCCATTGCCCTCCAGACGTGACAAAGGGCTCCTCAGTGACAGAAAACAAGCTATAGAAACCAACACCAAACGCGCCAATCTTCTCTTCATCCGGGTTGCCTTCGGCTAAATAGAGATGTTAACTGCGCAGCAACTCCGAGCTGGGACCTTGCGTACCAATCTTCTTCAGTCGACTCCAGTCTTCGTCTCGGAATAGAATGCCGTTGTTCTTAAACGTCCATCTATGCACCTGGGCAGGACCGATCAGGTCGATGAGCAGGATGAAGAGCGGAACCCACGAACTAGAGCGGTCTTGAGATCAGGAAGGCGTTCACCCGGCAGGGGCGGGGCCTGATCCTCGTTTCCATCAATATATCCCTTGGTTTCGAATCGAATCTCGACCGCCTTGGACGAAGCGTCGTCGGAGTTCTGCAGCAATTCACGAAACACTAAACACTTGCGCTCAGGCTGTCTGCTTCAGTGGAGAATAGGCGAAACACACCAGTGAATTCCCCAGAGTACCTTGCCAGGACCTTGTCAATAAGTGCCCGCTGATTCACTTCAACAGATTCATCATGTCCAGAGTTCCACTACGCATGGGTTCGTCAGAGCGGTGTAGATAAGAGGACGGTATAGACGTGCCAGTGCATCCTTCGTTGTCGTCGCCATAGTTGAAGAACGGCGGTGGGGTATGGGCGGTCATGATCGTCGCTCCGGGTACTTTTTATTTGGAAATACTTGCAGCGTGCCCAAAGCGTGCCACTGCGGATCAACGGACACGTAAGCTCAGCTGTCCGTCGCCAAACGTCTAGAATATTTTCTCCCTCCTTCCAAAGCCGCAGCATTGCCCATGATCTTCTCGGGGCCGGTGGAATGAAAGAGAGGAGATTTGGATTCATGGTTTCGGATCAAGGTGGAAGGCCCAATGGTCTAGTGGTAGGATACTTGCTTTGGGTGCAAGGGATCCCCGGTTCGAACCCGGGTTGGGCCCCGCTTTTTGCCGCTTCCGCGGATCAGCCAAGGCTTCGACCGCACCCGTTGACTGTGACCGCGAAGCCGACGTCGGTGCGTGAAATATGGCGCCTCTTTACCTCTCCCTCTTCGATCCATGGAGAAGTTCGAGACTCTCCAGCCCACCAGACTCTATGCGCCAGATGTCAAGACAGGCAGATTAGTGAAGGCGACAGCAGCACCCGCTCAATTCGTTGGCCGACTTCCAATCGACCTCCACATCTTGGTTCTCACTCATCTACCAATTCCTGATTTCCCCGCATATGCCCAATGTTCTCGCTCGCTCTCGAACCTGGCTCGTCACGAAAAAGTCTGGGAGGCCAAGTGGAACGCCTTACGATTCGCCAAATATACCCACTTCGAAGCTCTACTCGATCAACTGGAGGACGCGAAGAAAACCAAGGATGGTGGACTAATGAAGGACATGCCGCCTACGCTGGCTGTCGGAGATGTGGACGATGACTTCGGTGATTTCACGCAAGCCCAAATCCCTACCACAACTGGATTCATGGCCGTTGAGGGGGACAAGAGCCAAGTGTATGCGTCTGTCTCTTCAATGAGACCGCCCACATGTTTGGAACACTATCGACGTACTCACTGCCTCTTGAAACCCTACACCACTTCCCTGTCGTCTCCCCCCCATGCCATGCTGGCGTCTCTTTTTCCCTCGGTGCCCGGTGTTCCGCCTATACCCTTACTACAACAATCTCGCATCTTGCACCTACTTCTGCTGTGGCTTTCGCCACAGATCCAACCACTTCGTAAATGGATGGATTTCAACGCTTCACTGAGATCAGCCGTTGACAGGTATGAAGCAAACCTACTCGCCGCCTTCGACATAGCTGAGACTCGAAAAGACGAGAAGGGGATGACCGAGGCAGCGGAAGCGAGCTGGGAGGTATTTGATGGAGCCGGCGAGTGGGAACTGGGGAGGGTGTGGGCGGAGAAACGAGAGATTTTCTATGAAGCAGCAAATTGGAATCCAATGGACAATCTAACGTACGTCATCTGATTCGTTTAACCGGCGTACTCCTGACCAAGCACCGTGAAGTAAACAATCCCAACTTGCGTTCGACGCTATGGACGAGTTCATGAAATACGTCTTGAAAGCGTTTACGGAAAGCGGCTCTATCGCCGTTCGAGTATTCCCTAGCGAGTCTCTTACCCTACTCTCTTTCGCGAGTAAACTGGCGACGGATGTCATTGCGGAATACATCACTCCCCTTCTCAGCCGCGCCCGCGAGATCTCGAACGACAGTTTTCTTCGGGCCACCGCTGCTTGTTTCAAGGAGTCGTGGAAATTGGTTGATATTATCATCCAAGTTTCCACCTCCGGCCCTTCCAAAAGTACCATGTCTCGAACACAAGCGGAGGATGTTATGTACGTACTCCATCGAAACTTCCTTGTCAACGACCTGACAAAGAGGGTAGCTACCGTATGTTTGAGGAGAACATGGATGAGTATCTCGACGAGGAGATTGAGAGTCTGCGGAACGCTTTGGAGCTGATATGCAGGGGGTGGGATAAGAAGGTAAGTGGTTTCGTATCTAGTCCTCCAGATGGACCCAGATCCATGTTCCCATAGGTTTCAGAACATGCCAATAGCAGCGCGGATCACGCCCGTTTTCTTTCATCACACAATCCGGCTCAAGTGAAACGGAATGTGCTCGCTTCCTTCACAGATGTTTTGCTTCTGCCAGTGACTATTGTCCCCAAAACGGTTGGAATGACGGTCGGCGCTGTGGGTGCGGCCGCAGGAGCTGCGGGGTCCGCTGCCGTGCAAGGCTTACAGATGCTTCACCCACAACGATGGGCTGGAAATAACACGACTCCATCTGCGAACGGTTACTCCCGAAGGTTCGACGCTGGGGACATGCTTTTCGAAATCGGAGGCGATGACGATGAAGACGATGAACCCGCACCTGTCCCTGTTCAACAACGCTTAAGCGACAAACAGGAATCAACGTCCAAACAACGTAAGCATAGCAGCGTGTCCCAGTTACTGTCATCACTGAAAGACAACCCGTTGTAGCCCAGGACGCTGAATTACAGTCTCCTGCTACCACAGCGGCGCCTTCTTGGGAAACGCTCGATTTGTTCTTATCCCTTGATGTGGCTCTGGAGTTGATCCACGCAGACAGAGAGTCTCTCAAACGTGTGGATGCTTTTGCCACATACCCAGGACACTACGGCCACAAGGTACAAGACACAATTGAAGAAGTGTTCATTTTGATGCTCCAGGCGCTAGCTGAGCGGCACTTGAAACCCGGATTTGAGAGGTATGGATGGCGTATACTTGGCACAGGTTAATGAGCCTGACCCGTTGCCAGAGCTGTTGAAAAACTCCACACGTTTAAACCTGACGAACATCAAGAATCTGGACAACGTGTTGCCCCTCTAGTACAATTCTTTGAGTTGGTACATGTTGGAGATACGATTCAGTCAATGGTCCAAGTTTACTTTGACAAAGAGCTGGTACGAATATCTCATCTTATGGATTGTACTTGCATCTTACCGGTGTACAGGCGCCCCACATAGACAGAACCGACTTCCTGAACGGCGTCGTACGAGAGAAGAAGCGGTTCGAAAATGCCTTGGATGAATCTGTAGCTGCAGGATTGAACGCAGGAACGGATGTGCTGATGAATCAGGTTAGAAAATCTTGCGATCTCCCCGACTCGGGTCTTCCCTGACATGATCCAAGGTCGAACACATCATCATCACGAAGACGCAGCCTCGTGAGTATTACCCTGCTGAGGACCAACCACTGGATCTGGGTATCACTGTCGGATGTAGTGAAGCAATCAAGTGCCTGGAGCTTCACTGCAAACTGGTTAAGGGCAGCACGAGCAAGGAGGTTCTGGAAGTATTCTACCAGGAAGTCGGCATTCGACTCATCGCGTATGTTCATTGTGTTCACTGGAACGCTTCAAACTACCTCACGCACACTGTTCAGCATCCTCCAAAAACACATTAAACGGCAAATCATCTCCCTGAACGGTGGATTCAAGCTGATCGCAGACCTCAACGCCTACCACACGTTTATATCTGGGTTGAAGGTATGTTCGGAGTGATCTCCTCTCAGGAACTCGCAACCTCAGGACAATAAACAGGTTCAGACCATCACGACGGATTTCTCCCATCTCAAAATGCTTGGCCACGTCTTCGTCGTGGATGATGCTAAGGATCTTGCGCAGATCGTACGAGATGCCACACGTTATGGTGGATCTTACCGCCCCGAGGTAATTCGCACATCGTGCGAGAGCTTTCTGGGACTGATGATGGTGTCTCGTAGGACGTGTATGAATTCATTCAGCGACGATCTGATTGGAAGAAGATTGAGAAGACGGTCGATAAGACCATGTACAACCTTAGCTTTAAAGAGGATTGCGTCATTTGCTAGAACATATTATACCGTACACATTTTTATTCGTACAGCATTCCCATTCAATGTCGTCGCTCTTTCTTGGAAAAACTTGATTAATTGCGAGCGGAAAATGTGCAAAAAGAGGGGCCCAACCCGGGTTCGAACCGGGGATCCCTTGCACCCAAAGCAAGTATCCTACCACTAGACCATTGGGCCTTGGGGAAGCTATTTGGTTCTTCAGTTGACGCGACTTCAATATTTCGTTTTGATTCTGGGTCAGGTGAGTGGAATGCGTTCAGCACGTGCCCTCCAGTTGAAAAGTCGCGACCAGCGAAGCCGCCCCCACCTCTCCTTCGACCATGCCTCCCAATAATCCCAAAACACCGACGCGACTTCGGTCTAGGTCCGAGACGAAGACTCCACTGACCCCTTCTCTCGCCATCGGCTTGAATTCCGTCGCCCATAACTCACCTACGAAGAGTCGATTCCCAAAGCAGTCGGGGACCGCCATCGGAGATGTCTCGAATCCATTCATCGCGACGACGTCGAAATCAACTTCGCGGCCTCCCTCACCGATTAAGCGGCTAACTGGAGGCATTCAGGTGACGGATAGTCTAGCAAAACAAGCAAGCGGGGGGATAATCAGGAAGGGGGGTGCTGAGAGCCGGATTGATGTCATTACGAGGGACTATATACCACCTCCGAAACCTGAAGTGAAGAGGTCGAGGTCCACACCTGCCAACAGATCTGTAGGTCTACCGGTTTTCTTGTTATCTGTCGTCGTAGCACTGATATCTGGTCAGAGAGAACACGGTGATCGCTATATACCTGCACGAGATATCCTCAACGATGAAAGTATTACGAAGAAACTCGATGCGATGACGCTGGAGGCTGTTTCCGTCGACCCCACTCATACGGCCCGTCTCGCCGACGCAGTGGGCCTTCAGCTCGACAAGCGCGTGCTCGGGTTCCACGAACCTCCTCCTCCGTCCGCGTCCTCCAAGCTCATGGCGGAGCACCGTGAATACGCTCGCTCGCTGTACACCCGACCCGGGGAACTTGCATCCAACACCGGTGCCGTCACCAACAAATCCCGTAAGGTTCCTACTGTGCCCGAGAGGGTTCTCGATGCTCCCGGAATGGCGGATGACTTCTATCTGAACCTATTGTCCTGGAGCGCCCTCAACATCGTAGCAGTCGCTTTGACGGAAAACACCTATGTTTGGAAGGCTGATACCGGAGACGTCGTCCACGTTGGCGAAGCTCCGGAGGGATCTTACGTTTCTTCAGTGGATTTCTCCGCCGATGGCGCGTTCTTGGGTATTGGAATGGGTACCGGAGATGTCGAACTTTGGGATATTGAGAGTAGCTCGAAGCTTCGGACGATGGCAGGCCACCTTGGACAAGTCGCTGCGCTGAGCTGGAACGGCCATATCCTCAGCTCCGCCTGTGGAGACGGAACCATCTGGCATCACGACGTTCGTATCGCCCGACACAAGGTGGCTGAGTTGGTCGGACACACGGGCGAGGTTTGCGGGCTGAAGTGGCGTCCTGATGGAGAGTTGTTGGCCAGCGGAGGAAATGACAACGTCGTCAACATTTGGGATGCTCGCATGAGTACGGGAGGCATAACCGGCGAGAGTACTGAAGCTTCTCGTGGAGGTGCCAAGTGGACGAAGAGGAATCACACCGCCGCCGTCAAGGTGCCATTGATGCTTCCAAGGCAAAAGAACAAGCTAGGCTAACCATACTTTGTAGGCTTTGTCTTGGTGTCCGTGGCAGCCGTCTCTGCTGGCTTCCGGCGGTGGTACTAGCGATGCAACTATCAATGTCTGGAATAGTACGACCGGGGCACGCTTACACACGTTGAAAACGCCGTCGCAGGTCACTACCCTCCATTGGTCACCTCACAGGAAGGAGATCTTGTCCACTCACGGCTATCCAACTAACTCCGTCATGATACACTCTTATCCCTCCTTCGAACGCGTCGCGGAGATTCGAGACGCCCATGAATCCCGCGTCTTATTCAGTGCCCTGGGTCCCGCCGGTGACGTAGTCGTGACTGGTGCTGGCGACGAGAATCTAAAGTTCTGGAGGGTCTGGGGTCAAGACGTCTCTGGGCCCAAGAAGAAGAAAGGGGTGAAGGAAAATGATGGGATGTATTCCGGCACAGGTGATTTCCTTTGGGGTGAAGGGGTTCCGAAGGCCAACAGGACCACGAAGTCCGGCGTCCTCACGATCCGTTGATGTATTATCCAACAGGTTGCGTCACGGTCTCTTTGTTTTGTAGCGGTGTACCCTGTTTTCGTAGAACACACATGGCTGTTCGCATCTCAAAATTACCGGTTTGCACATTGTCTGCCTCGTGGAGTTCCAACAATAAGCGCCTTTTGCATTAGCCGCGATGATGATCTTGACACCACGGTATTTCCATCAGGGGATGCGGAGAATCATGCCATAACGACACACTAGTCCGTCCAATTACCGCATACCCACTACTCTTCGGAACCGGGACCAGCTCCTTCAGATACTTATCGATGCTCACATTCATTCAGATTCGTGGAGTGGATATCAAGCTAGGTCACTAGGTGCGGTATCGTGTCCACCACCCACGTCATGCAGGGATGGATTCACGACTGAATGTTGGCAACAGTACTGACAACGACGTTCAGGTAAAGTCTGACCCAAGTACCCGATAAATCTCAGACATTCAAACCCACCTCTGTATTGGACTCAGATCCTGACATGTGACAAGTCATCGCCATAGGTCTCCCTATTGCAACGCTAAGGGAGGTCGGAACTACTTCCCTGTTTGGACTGCAGAAAATATGAAATAATTAAACGCGTAATGGATGCGAGAGTTTTGACAGAATCATCCGGGCGGTAGAACTCGTTGGGACAAGCTTTACCCCACCATTTCGGAATTCCCGAAATCACGTATGCACCACCTAGACGTTACTGAGGTCCGGTTGTGCTTCGATATTTAATAACCGCTCTACTTCATGGCTTCAATACTTCATTTGCTCTTGGAACCCACCCCCCTGCCCCTCGATGAACCAACCCTTGACTCGTGTGCTGGCTCTCCTGAAGGTGGCCAAGACCAACAGTCCCTCGCTCTTAAAGGTTCTGAGATGGCTCTTGGTCCTTGTTTCCCTCACAGGGGTTGCCGTACTGCGCAGGCTACTCGTCATCTGGTTCAAGGCGTGGAGATCTCCACTACGAGCTCTCCCAGGACCCAAATCCAAAAGTTTGTTCCTAGGGAGCTTCGACCTTAGATTCGACCCGGAAAACGCATTGCCCCATGAACAGTGGATTTCTGAATATGGTACAACCTTCAGTTACACCGGGCTCCTCAACGTGAGCCTTCAAGTTTGTACAAGGGTTGTTGACCTCACTGTCGGTTAGAAACCTCGTCTCATGACGGTCGATACCCGTGCTTTGAGTCACATCCTCAAGCATGGGGAGGACTATCAGAAACCCGAGCCCCTCAGATACCATTTATCCAAGATCTTGGGAGCAGGTCGGGCACGCTAGTTCATTCTCGTATTTGTATCTCATCTCACCTTCCGACTAGGTCTCCTCTTGGTCGAAGGTAGGGAAATCTCAGGACTTCCCAACATACAATAACTGAATGCCTAATCATTCTTAGGCGAAAAACACAAACAGCAGGTCCGTCCCGAACCTTCCATTTCCTCTGATAACCCCTGACGTTTGTACGATATCTAGCGACGCGTCATGGTGGGTGTTTTCCATACCTGGTGCTATCCAACGAGCCTGAACGATGCGCACGCTGCAACCCTAGAACCCGGCATTCACTCCCGCTCAAATCCGGTCATTTACCCCCATATTCCTACAGAAATCAATGGAGGTAATTCCCTTCCGAGTCGGAACGCTCAGTTTCGCTCGATTCCTTGTGCGTCAAGGATGATGCTCACTACCCAACCCAACTCGTTTCCTTGCAGTTACGTGACGTGTGGTTGAGGCTATGCCCCTCGAAACAACCGACTCGTATTGATGCGCTCGACTGGGTCAGCTGCGCCACGTTGGACATCATGGGACTTGCAGGCAAGTGTTTTGCGGTCCTTAACCGCCAGATCTGTCGTAAACTTATCGATGAAATTCCACTTGACAGGATTCGGTTACAATTTTAATTCTATGACCTCCTCTTCGGACGAGCTCAACCTCGCATTTCAAACGATTTTCAGAGGAGCTCTCAAACCAACGATTATGGCAATGTTGCAGAGTTTCGTACCTCCCCTCAGATTTATCGTAAGTTGCCGTACACCGACCGTACCGTACCGGGGATTAAGTGCTGAAAACCTTGGACCTCGAAATCGCGGTAATGTGATTCATCTGCAACCCGAACAGAAAACGGAACGGGATAAGAAGTTCGCGGACGCGAGGGCCGTCATGAGGCGAATTGGCGCGCAGCTGGTTCAAGAGCGCAAGCTTGCACTCTCTAAAGGCGCCTCAGAGGACGATGCCGGGGAGGGCCTAGAATACGGCAAGGACCTCCTTAGTCTGCTAGTTAAGGCGAACAATATGAGTGATCCGGAAGCGGCGTCCATGTCTGATGAGGACGTACAGGATCGTGAGTCCACATCTCATTCCCACCTCGTCCCGGTTCCCCATTCACATACGGCGGCCGTCGCGCTCAACACGTTTTTCCATCCCCATACAGAAATCGCCACTTTCATTGTCGCCGGCCACGAGACGAGCAGCGCTGGTATTGCCTGGTGCCTCCATTGTTTGTCTAACAATGTTGAGGCGCAAGGGCGTCTACGTAGCGAGATCCTCCATCTTGGCACAGATTCGCCAGATGTGGAGCAAATGAAGTCTCTCAAGTACCTGGATTACGTGGTGAGAGAGGGACTGAGGTTGTACCCTCCGATTCCATCCACTTCGAGGGTCGCTATGAAGGACGACATTATTCCACTCTCGAACGGCACGAGGATCCGGTACGACCCCACAACGTGGCCCTGACTTAATTAATTCATCACTGATTGGGCTCTATCAGGATTGCCGAGGGGGACGGCGTGTTTATCCCGATCTTTACCCTGAACACTGACAAACGCGTCTGGGGGAAGGATGCGCAAGAATTCAGGTACGCGCAGGCTTTCAATCGATCTCTTCTCGTCGTCACGGTTCCGAGCTGATATCATTCAGACCTGAGCGCTGGGAAAACATTCCACCTGGTGCGCAGGCCCTGCCAGGAGTATGGGGTAACATCATGAGCTTCCTTGGTGGTTCGAGGGCATGCATTGGATACCACTTTGCCACTCTCGAGTGAGTTCCTTTGTCCCGTCCTTCCCACCTGAACAACGCTGGATAACACTTACGCGGCAAATCCCACAGGATGAAATACATCATCTTTACTCTCATTCGCAATTTCGAGATCACCCCGGCCCTCCCCGCCCATATGATCCAACGTAAATCCGGAATCGTCCTTCGCCCCTGTGTACAGGGCGAGGACGATGGGAGATCACAGATGCCGTTGCTAATTAAAGAAATCGTTCGCCCCCCCAGACCACGGGGGGTGACTGATCCTCACTGAATTCGTGGCGTTTCTGCATCGACCGTGTTTTCCGATTTTTTTCCCACCACCCTAAATGTTCTACTTCACCCGCACATCCCCTCATCTAGCTATTTTTGCAATCACAATAAGCTTGTATTTGACAAGCACTGTATCAATACGTGGGTTACACGAAGCAAACGTTAATGCAGTACCAAATGCCGCATTCTCAAGCATCATCATCTTGGTCGCCCCCTCCATGTGAGCTGGCAATATCGTTGGCTTCGTCGTCGCCATTGTCCCTGGCCTTCCCCCTGCCCCCGGCCCGTCCCTTTGTTGCACTCGTGTCCTCACCCTTCTCCTTCTCCCTATCTCCCTCCTGATCGGCTTTACCACCTGCGCCTCCGAGAATAGGCAGAACCTTCTTGCCCTTCGCCTTCCAAGCATGAGCCATCTGCAAGAACTTGAAACTCGTCGGGTTCGATTCCCTCTCGTCGTCCCTGAACATCATAACCCAGTCCTCGACGTGCGTGTCCGTCTCGGGGTCGTACACGCGCTTGAGGGACACAATGGGGAACATTTCTTGCCCAGTTATCTGCCGGCGTTCCGCGCTTTTCTTCGAAGGATTTCCAGACTTCAAGGATTGCAACGCGCTATAGGGAGAGTGTGAATGTGAGCCCGGGTAGAAACCTGGATGGTGAAGTACATACCTCGCTCTTGGGGCCCTTGCTCCTCAGGTCCTCGTACCCCTTCTTGAATACTTGCCTGGCCAGCTCCAGATCACCCTCTACCATCTTAACTTCCTTCTCCTCATCCTAATCGTCATCTTCGTCCTCCTCCCTCTCAGCCCTCGGCACAGGATTGGCCTCACCCTCGAAAAGAGCATACGGGATCCACACCTTGACATGTCCGCTCTCGGAGCTTTACCAGCCGCTCGTACAAGCTCCTCGCTTTCTCCCTAGTTTGAATCCGATGAGTGCGACCACGAATTCATGAAGAAATACAATGGAGACACGTTGATCTTCGTTATGATTCTCTTCACATTTACGTCGGTCGCGGTGTTCATTTGGTTTTCCTGGGGGTACAGACCGGTTTGGTCTCCACAGTTATATCCACTTTCATAATCGACATTCAAGAATACCTCCAACTGGATTACCAGAAAAATGAACTACGACCTCCTCAGGATTTTCGCCAGTGTCTCGCTGAGTTGGGAATGTTCCAGCAGATACCGGTCACTGCCACCTTCGTTCCATGGGGTGGCCCCGATCCCACTGCCGTCCACGTCCAGCCATCCTCCACCCGAGTCACTTTAGTTGTTTCCCTCCTCACTGTGTTTACCCCCACTTTGGGTAAGCAATGCCTCAATCAATATGCTCAGGCTGAGATGGGTATCGACAAGGCGAGATGAACGGAATGGTTACATGGCACTTCGACCGCATGATGAAATGTCTACCCCTCATGCTTCGAGCCGCTCTCCTCAGCCACGCTCTTCCCAACTACCTCCTCATCAACAAAGTCGCCGCCAGCGTTATCATTATCTCCACTTCATTCAGTCTCCTTTTCTACCTCCTCATTGTTTCCGCCCCTACCCTTTCCTACAGTTGCCCATTCTGAATTCTGTTCTCCCTCACCCCTTGCTTCTTGATCACTTCCAAAGTGCCGAAAGTACCGATAAGCGATGGGAAGTGCACAGAAGTGCACTTCCGGAAGTCGAGTGCCTACTTCACGGAAATGAAATAGCCATAAGCGCCCTTTTTTTGAGAAGGGAAATCTGTGAGAAAAAACGAGCGCTCATAAGTGGCCGGGAGTTTTGCTGATGAACTTGATTCGGTTTGACGACGAACGCAAGAGGTACCTCAAGAGAACCGGCAAGTGGTTGGGACGTATCTTCTCCCAGAAGAAGAGACAACTAGGACCAAAATCCTGTCTTTCCGGCTTAGGCAGGTTCGGTACACTTGGTACACTCGGTGGAAGCACCTCGGTGATCACATCGAGTTGCTCATGGCCAGCTCAGATAAGCCATCCCCGCTCTTCAATAAGGAGACTAATTGACATGCCTATGTGCTGGCTATGTGCTGGACTCGGACTACATGACCTGGATTGTAAGCGCCGGCCCCCCGGACCCACGGACTCGAGTTAGGTACTTCACACGGACGTTAGATATTTCACAGTATTATCATTAAGGCGTAGCACATAGCATAAATACTGGGTAGAAACACTATGTACTACAAGGAACGAACAGAGTTCGGACCCCTTTCTTTCTCGAGTGCCTCTCTCGTGTGCGACGACCCCCTCGACGAGCTCCATCGACGATCGGCCGAAATCGATCGACACGAACCCGTCAGGCCCGCCGCCTCACATGGATATTCGAAATGTCGATGGACTCAAGCGTTATCGTGGTTATCATGAGGTTCATTCCCAGGGTCGTTTTCTACGCCGAGATTAATACCACTTTATTGGAACAGCTCTACGACACGGTGCTCGAATGTTTCAATCGTTCAACGTTCAAGTTTAAAAAATTATTCGCAAGTGCGTTTCCCACGTAGGGAATTATTTCCCTTTCTTTCTGATCTTCTTTCCAGGAACTCTGGCATCCTACGACCGGGCGAGATAGTTCTAGTGCCCGGTGCTCCAGGATCGGGGTGTGCCGCCTTCCTCAAGGTCATTGCCAACGAGCGTGGCGCGCGTCCACCTAAGGCTTCCTGAAGCCCTATCTCTGGTGTTTTTTGGGTGCCGGCGGGTGGGCAGGTGGACTGTAGGCCCGCCAGGAGAGGTCCTAAGGAATGTGGGTGGGTGTACTAGCTTACCGTAGATTCGAATCGCTCCGGCTCGACCTGCCTCGATGAGAATAGATATTTCTCGCTCTCGCTCGACCCAAATAGGACCACAAACATAGATTCAAATCGCTCCAGCTTGACCTGCCTCGATACCGATAGATTCGAATCGCTCTCACTCGCGTGTAACGATTATCTTGGTCTGCTCTGATCTGATCTGATCTGTTTTCCGGCGCCAGAGATACGTCGACTAGATTTTACTTGATCTCAGTAGCGCACGATCTATATTTGTCTCAAATCCGCGAGTCTGGTCGGATCTACTTACTCCAGCCCGAGCGATTCCGGCTCCCCGCTCGCCCGAATTCTCACTGGGACTCAATGCTGGCAGTAAATCTCAGGCATATTCAAGCCCGGGTGTGTTGGACTCGGATCCTGACATTGTCCGTCATCGTCATAGGTCTCGCTATTGCAACACTAGGGAAAGTCGGGACTACTGTGGTGATACGACCAACCCGGCATCAATCTATCACCGCTCCAGCCAAAATTGAATTGACGGTGAGAGATTGATGCAGGGTTGGTCGTATCACCAGTACTTCATGAAATAATTAAACGCAGAATGCGTGCGAGAGTTTTGACAGAATCATCCGGGCGATAGAACTTGGTGGGACCAGCTCTACCCCACCATTTCGGAATTCCAGAAATCACATGCACCACCTAGAACATGACTAAGGTCCGGTCGTGCTCCGGTATTTAACGTTTTAACAACCGCTCTACTTCATGACTTCCATACTTCATTCGCTCTTGGAACCCTCCCCACCCACCCCCCTGCCCCCCGATGAATGAACCCTTGACTCGTGTGCTGGCTCTCCTGAAAGTGGCCAAGACTAACAGCTCCTCGCTCTTGGTCCTCGTTTCCCTCACAGGGGCTGCCGTACTGCGCAGGCTACTCGTCATCTGGTTCAAGGCGTGGAGATCACCACTACGAGCTCTCCCGGGCCCCAAATCCAAAAGCCTGTTCCTAGGGAACTTGGACCTCAGATTTGACCCAGAAAACGCATTGCCCCATGAACAGTGGGTGTCTGAATATGGCACAACCTTCAGTTACGCCGGGCTGTTCAATGTGAGTCTTCAAGTTTGTACAAGGGTTGTTGACCTCACTGTCGGTTAGAAACCTCATCTCATGACGGTCGACGTCCGTGCTTTGAGTCACATCCTCAAGCATGGGGAGGACTATCAGAAACCCGAGCCCATCAGATACCATTTATCCAAGATCTTGGGAACAGGTCGGGCACGCTGTTTCATTGTCGTCTTCGTATCTAACTTCACCTTCCGACTAGGTCTCCTCTTGGTCGAAGGTAGGGAAATCTCAGGACTTCCTAACATACAATAACTGAATGCCCATTCATTCTTAGGCGAAAAACACAAACAACAGGTCCGTCCCGAACCTTCCATTTCCTCTGATAACCCCTGACGTTCGTACGATATCTAGCGACGCGTCATGGTGGGTGTTTTCCATACCTGATGCTACCCAACGAGCCTGAACAACGCGCACGCCACAACCCTAGAACCCGGCATTCACTCCCACCCAAATCCGGTCATTTACCCCCATATTCCTACAGAAATCAATGGAGGTAATTCCCTTCCGAGTCGGAACGCTCACTTTCGCTCGATTCCTTGTGTGTCAAGGATGATGCTCACTACCCAACCCAACTCCTTTTCTTGCAGCTGCGTGACGTATGGTTGAAGCTGTGCCCCTCGAAACAACCGACTCGTGTTGATGCGCTCGAATGGGTCAGCTGCGCCACGTTGGACATCGTGGGGCTTGCAGGCAAGTGTTTTGCGGTCCTTAACTGCCAGATCGGTCGTAAACTTATCGACGAAATTCCACTTCACAGGATTCGACTACCATTTTAACTCTATGACCTCCTCTCCGGACAAGCTCAACCTCACGTTTCAAACGATTTTCAGAGGAGATCTCAAACCGACAACTATGGCAATGTTGCAGAGTTTCGTACCTCCCCTCAGATTTATCGTAAGTTGCCGTACACCGACCGTACCGTACCGTGGATTGAATGCTGATAACGTGATTCACCCGCAACCCGAACAGAAAATGGAACGGGATAAAAAGTTCGCAGACGCGAGGACCGTCATGAGGCGACTTGGCGCGCGACTGGTTCAAGAGCGCAAGCTTGCACTTTCTAAAGGCGCCTCAGAGGACGATGCCGGGGAGGGCCAAGAATACGGCAAGGACCTCCTTAGTCTGCTGGTCAAGGCGAACAATATGAGTGATCCGGAAGCGGCGTCCATGTCTGATGAGGACGTACAGGATCGTGAGTCCACATCTCATTCCCACCTCGTCCCGGTTCCCCATCCACGTACGGCGGTCGTCGCGCTCAACACGTTTTTTTATCCCCATACAGAATTCGCCACTTTCATCCTCGCCGGCCACGAGACGAGCAGCACTGGCATAGCTTGGTGCCTTCACTGTTTATCCAACAACCTTGAGGCGCAAGGGCGTCTTCGTGGCGAGATTCTCCATCTAGGCACAGATTCGCCAGATGCGGAGCAAATACAGTCTCTCAAGTACCTGGATTACGTGGTGAGAGAGGGACTGAGGTTGTACCCTCCGATTCCATCCACTTCGAGGGTCGCTATGAAGGACGACATTATTCCACTCTCGAACGGCACGGAGATCCGGTGCGACCCCACAACGTGGCCCTGACTTAATTAATTCACCACTGACCGGGCTTTATCAGGATTGCCGAGGGAGACGGCGTGTTTATCCCGATCTTTAACCTGAACACTGACAAACGCGTCTGGGGGAAGGATGCGCAAAAATTCAGGTACGCGCAGGCCTTCGATTTCGTCACCCCCTCTTTACGGTTCCGAGCTGATGCGTGTATGGTGTTGATATCATAGACCTGAGCGCTGGGAAGACGTTCCACCTGGTGCGCAGGCCATACCAGGAGTATGGGGTAACATCATGAGCTTCCTTGGTGGTTCGAGGGCGTGCATTGGATACCGCTTTGCTACTCTCAAGTGAGTTTCTTTGTCCCGTCCTTCCCACCCGAACAACGCTGGATAACGCTTACCTGGAAAATCCCACAGGATGAAATACATCATCTTTACTCTCATTCGCAATTTCGAGATCACCCCGGCCCTCCCCGCCCATATGATCCAACGTAAACCCGGGGTCGTCCTTCGCCCTTGTGTACAGGGCGAGGACGATGGGAGACCACAGTTGCCGTTACTAATTAAAGAAATCGTTCGCCCCCGAGACCACGAGGGATGTGACTGATCCTCACTGAATTCATGACGTTTCTGCGTCGACCGTGTTTTCTTGTTTTCCGTTATGTTTTTTCCCACCACCCTGAATGTGTAAGAACCGGCCCTTTGGATAGCCGACCCGGACTAAAGGTCCAGTATATAAGACCTAGATACAATGTACTGTAGCTACAACCAACTCTCGAACAGTGCCCGGTTACCTTTCAAAATTTCACTCTCGAAGTCTCTTGAAACTCGTTTGTCGTCGAACCCCCGCGACGCTGACACCTTGATCGGCCGAAACCGATCAAACGTGTAGCGCCCGGACCGCCGACTTGCAGAATGCTCTACCTCACTTGCACGTGTATCTAGTACCCACGCGTGCTTGTGCTTCACCCGCACATCCCCTCATCTACCTGTTTTTGCAATCACAATAAGCTTGTATTTGACAAGCACTGTATCAATACGTGGACTACAGGAGGCAGGCGTTAATGTGGTACCAAATGCCGCGTCCTCAATCATCATCATCTTGGTCATCCCCTCCATGCGAGCTGGCAACATCGCTGACTTCGTCGTCACCATTGTCCCTGGCCTTCCCCCTGCCCCCGGCCCGTCCCTTTGTTGCACTCGTGTCCTCACCCTTCTCCTTCTCCCTATCTCCCTCCTGATCGGCTTTACCACCTGCGCCTCCGAGAATAGGCAGAACCTTCTTGCCCTTCGCCTTCCAAGCATGAGCCATCTGCAAGAACTTGAAACTCGTCGGGTTCGATTCCCTCTCGTCGTCCCTGAACACCATAACCCAGTCCTCGACGTGCGTGTCCGTCTCGGGGTCGTACACGCGCTTGAGGGACACAATGGGGAACATTTCTTGCACCTTTGCGACATCTGCCGGCGTTCCGCGCTTTTCTTCGAAGGACTTCCAGACTTCGAGGATTGCGACGCGCTATAGGGAGTGTGAATGTGAGCCCGAGTAGAAACCTGGATGGTGAAGTGCATACCTCGCTTTTGAGGCCCTTGCTCCTCAAATCCTCGTACCCCTTCTTGAACACTTGCCTGGCCAGCTCCAGATCACCCTCTACCATCTTGACTTCCTTTTCCTCATCGTCATCGTCATCTTCGTCCTCCTCCCTCTCAGCCCTCGGCACAGGAATGGCCTCACCCTCGAAAAGAGCATACGAGATCCACACCTTGACATGTCCGCTGAGCTTGACGAGCCTCTCGTACAAGCTCCTCGCTTTCTCCCTCTCACCCTCCTCCGTCTCGAAATCGATGTAAGCCTTCCACAAAAGCTCGGGCATGGATAGCGACGGTTGCGAAATACCCAATTCGAATATACCCCTAGTCCGCGAGAAGTCCTCTAATTGGGATTCCAGTTCCGCGAACTTGATCCAGGCAGAGGAGTTTGAGGGATCCCATTCGATGTATTTTTCGTATATCGTCCGAACACGGTCGAACTCTCGAAGCTGTTCGCAAAAAAGGAGTGGTCAGCGCACCGAACGAGCCCACGCCATGGTAAATCCGTACATCGAGTTCTAATTGGATGTATCCCTTGAATAGCGCCTCTTTTGGACACATACCAATGCCTGCACCAAGTATCTTCCTGGCAGCTGGCAGATCCAGTCTCCGGACCTCGAACCTGGCGGACAGAAGCCAAAGCTTGGCGAAGGTAAAGACCTTGTGGGGAACGAGTTTGATAGCTGTCTGGTATATCTGCCGAGTTCGTTCATAGTCCTGCAAGGGTTCAATACATGGATCGCCAGGGTAACGGCAGGTTGGAATACCTTGGTTTCGATTTCTTCGAACAACGCATAGTCCAGCCACAGGAAAATATACCTCCTCCAGAACCGCTTCTCGTTGCCCGGAGGAACCTGAGAAACCGCCCTCTCGTATACCTCCCTTACTCTATTAACTGATTGCTCTTCCTCTTCGCTAGTCGCACCTTCCTCTCTCAGATCTGCCAGGGCGCCCTCCTCAAGTCGAGCGTAGTCAAACCAAACGTCGTAATTCCGTCCGTCATGCGAAATCTCTTCCTCATACTGTATTCGTCGCTTTCCGAGAACAGTAGATTCAAGTGTTGACCGGGTCCCATGCTGTTTCTCGAATTTGGTGTAGGCGGCATACAGACCGGACGATTTTGAGCGGGGTAGCCTTGATAAGGCAAACTAAACAACATTTGGTGAGCCTCTCAAAGGCAAAACGCGATTTTATTCACCTTGTATATCACTCTCGCCCTTTCGTACTCTTTCAGCCTTGTCTCCATCTTGGCAAACGCGTTGAATACCGCCTGGGCCTTCTCGATTTGCTCTTCCTCATCTCCAAAGAACTCCAACGCCTGTTGGAAAACCTCTCTTGCCTTGATGAGATTCCCTCTTTCCTCCTCAAACTTCCCCCACTTCACCCACACCCTCGGTTCCGGCCGTACAGCGACCCACCTCTCGTAAATCGCACTCGCCCGATCATATTCCTGGTACCTCACCTCCAGCTTGATGTAGGCTTGCCAAGCCTTGTCATCAGGCTCCCACTGCATCCACCGCTCGAACACCTGTCGGGCCCCCGGCACATTCTGGAGGAGTTCCTCGAGGTAGACGTATTTGTACCACAGCTGATCGATGCGAGGAAGGAGAGTCACCGCACGATCGAAGAGGTTCCGGGCGTGCTGAACATTTCGAGATTTGAGCTCCATTTCAGAGTAGGATAGCCACAATTTGACGGAGCGACTGTCAACATCCAGTGCGCGTTCAAAGACGGAACGGGAGCGGGGAAACTCGTTTTGGCTGGCCTATGGACAGAAGTCAAAGGCTGCGGCTTGGAATTGAACGGATCCTCGAATACGGGCGTACCTCCCAATTAGCGTATTGCAGCCATTCTTTTCTACGGACCCGATTAGTTGCAAATACTTGATAGTGAGTGGTGCGAGCGCGTACATGTTCCCCCTAGTCTGCCTGATCCGTTTCTCGAACTCTTCTCGTTTCCGACCTCGATACTCGTGAAGCTCCTCGAAATCTTCTACGCGTTGTCTTGGAGCACGGAACTGAGATTCTTGCCTCTCTTGAGCCTAACCCCAAATCGTGAATAAATGAATGCCAAAAATACCGGGCCATAAAGACGTACATCCCGTAGGAGTTGCTCGGCAGTGATCTAAATGGAAACAAAAACGCGTTGAATAATAACCGAGATTTAAACGTATGGTTTGGTACGGCACCTGGAAGGCCGCTGGGGCGCGGTTTTTGATCCTGGCCAGCAAGAAACAGTAAGCACGAAAATTCCGGGGAAATAGAAAGAAAAATAAGATACCGAGGAGCGCGACCGTCCATGGTTGGTGGCGGTCGGTGACAAAAGGGTCACGATCACGGGTCGTTACAAGGGCCAATCTCTCTCAGCAACCACCACCTCTTCAGCCCAAGGCACTCTCCGCGCACGACCATTCACGATGGTCTGCATATTCTGATTCACTGGTTGATTCCAACGCTAACATACGCCTTCGACAGTCTACGAACTGCAGGAGACGTCTGATTCGCGATTTCAAGAGGCTCTCCACAGATCCTCCCTCTGGAATCTCAGGTAGCCCATGCCCAGACAACATCATGCTCTGGAACGCCGTTATCTTTGGTCCAGGTACGCCCATGTAGCCACCCTTCAGGTTGATCGCGTTGGTGACATATCTCTTGCTATTGATTAGCCGAGACGCCTTTCGAAGACGGCACATTCCGCCTCGTTCTCACTTTTGACGAATCGTATCCGAACAAGCCACCCACTGTCAAGTTCCTCTCTAGGATGTTCCACCCCAATGTCTACGCAAACGGAGAGCTCTGCTTGGACATCCTTCAGAACAGGTGGTCGCCCACCTACGACGTCGCGGCTATCCTGACCTCCATCCAATCGCTTCTACATGATCCCAATCCCAACAGCCCAGCAAATGCAGAGGCTGCGCAGTTGTATAGGGAAAACATGAAGGAGTATGTTAGGAGAGTGCGGGCAACTGTTGAGGAGAGTTGGCTGGACCCTGAAGAGAAGGAGAAGATGAGCGAGGACGAGCCAGCCACATCCTGATTCACATCCATCCCTTCTTTCGGTCTGCGACTGATGCTGCTCCTTTCGCGTTCTTGGCTGTATGTTTTCTTCGTTTACGGCTGGATCCCTTTTTACCTTTCCGACTCCTTCGCTTTGTCCACGATAGTGTACCCTCTTGGAAAATCTAATCTCTCCTTTTTTCAAATCTGATATGGTATGATGATTCGTTACCAGGCTGCAAATAGTAAACCCTAGTCACCGCTACGAGTTCGGAGCCCTCCTTGCCCCTGACCCTGGAGGTACTTATACAGAGCTAGTGTGAGGTGTCCGTACAGTGCGCCCCCTCTCCCATGGACGTCGACACTACCCACGATGGCGGTCCCAGGCTGGCCCAAGAACTTCTCGATTTGACACTCGACCACCTGCACTACGATCTAGAATCACTCAAGCATTGCGCGCTCGCCTCAAAGTCGCTCTCGCCGACCTGCCAGCGCCATCTGTTCTCCACGTTCCAGATAACAGATTCGAACGATGATAAAATCGCGAAGCTCTTCACGCCTCCGCGTACTGGCGATGACGACGAGGATGCCAGTCGAATCTCCCATCTCCTAGACACCTACACGACCCATCTTATCCTGACCAACCACCCCAAGCTTGCGTCCGGAATTAATAAGCAGGGGGGTCGTCTCCCAGAATTCAAGAGTGTACAGAAGATAACTTTCAAAGGCAAAAAACTCGACTCGGCCGTAACGATCCCCTCGTTCCTAGTACCGACGTGGACGTCTCCCTCTCCCGGGCTCAGTAGTGTCGAATTCGATTTCACCAGCATGTCCGAAAAGGGTATCCTGGAGTCGCTTTACCTCCTTCCCGCGGCGGTCGACGGCGTCAGCTTTACCTGCGCGAATTCACCCACATCCTATCATGATTCCTTGACCGCCGCTTCAATTCGCAAGGGTATAAAAGATCAATCCGCATCTGTTGATTATCGTCCAGGGGTACACCACGTCAACGGCACCCTGAGGCTTCGCCTTGGCCCCACTTTCCGTCATCTATTGCCTGTCATGGTTGAACTCAAGGACCTGTTCAGGTTCGGTTTGGAGCGGATCAGCCATCGGCTCGACGGCCTTCAGGCTATAGGCAACCTTGCATTACTGGTGGACGAGTGCAAGGATACGTTGCGGTTCCTCGACATTCCAATCATATCTCCACGTGCGTGCAGGGCGCAACACACCGTCACAGCCCCGGTTTCCAAATATAACAACTGACATGTTTCCACGCCTAGAACCCTATTTCAATGAGCGTGCTCGATCTTTCGATTTCTCTCACCATCGTGCGCTCAGAAACATCCGGATCTGGACCCCCGGAACTTTCCCACCCGAGTGGCTCTGCACGACTATTTCCACTATCCCGGCACCTTCAAGCACGACTCCAAGGGTCCCACCTTTACGGATCGAACTCCACATCTCCCTTCCACATTGGATGATGTACCCGAGCACCAGAACGCACGAGAATACGTCCGGAGAAGTGGAGAAGATTGTAACTCCTTGGATCGCTGTAGACTCGCAATTGTCGCGGTTGATCGGTCTGAATCCTGATACACCCTCTGCGGCGTCTGGTACGGACGGCACGGCGACGGGAATACTGTTGGATATTACTATCCCGGAATTGACCACAGGTCCAGGGAAGGGAGCCGCCGCGCTGATGTTCCCCCAGCTGAGCAGCGTTAAGGGCTTGGTCAGGCCGGTCTGAGGTTGTGGTGTGGTTCAGTGGACGGAACACAGCCAATTTGCTATATAAAAGCTCAACGCCGCTCCCCTCGCTAAAACCTGCTAGAATCTGTTGAATACTTTGACTCGCGGTTTTTCACTCTATCAATTGAACGTAAACCTTCGATCCCAAATACGGCCTTCAAAATCGGATGCGTCGTTAATTCCAAGGAGTCACACAATCTCGGCCAAGGATTTACAATATTTACAGGCGATCATCTGGCATTACATACACGATCAAATGAAATCTCGGCCCTGGGAACACTAAAAGCAAGTTACGAGATGTCAAACGAGTACTCTGACGATATGGCGTGTGGTTTGGCATCGAGGAAACCCCTTGATGAGAAGGGCATAATAATGACTTGGCGAGGAAACTAAGCGGGTAGCAATCATACAACGAGGAGGGATAAATAGGTACAGTTTGAGAGAGTGAGAGTCCGGGATACACAATCCACAAGAGTAGCTAGAGGAGTACAAGGAAGGGGGTGAACATGGCTGGGAGATGTGATTCGGTACACTTTGAGCTTGAGCCCCTATTGAGCAACAGCTCTTCAGAAGCAGCAGGGTATGGGAATGCAGCAACAGCATCCACCCTACATGTACGCCCCTCATGAGACGTGAACCGTGAGTGGAAGGCGAAGGAGGCACGTACCGGACAGGGGATGCACCCCCCTCGCAATCTATCCGCCTTCTCAGCTGGTTCATGCTGAGCTGAAGTCATATCGGGTACGGCGGTTGGCTGTTTCTCGACAGCTTTGCTCTCTGTTTCCACTTGACTGTGGACATCTTGGGTTACGTTTTCTGCGCGTGGAGACATTTTACGAGGGGGGGGGGGGGGGGTCTGGTGGAGTGATGAGTGGATGATCGACTGCGGGCCACTTATACCCGGTGACTGCGGCCGTGCACAGGACTGAGAACTCAGAACTGAGAAAGTAAAATCGCCCGCGACGTCACGGAACTGCGGAGGATAAACCAGAAACGAGTCGCAGGAGGCAAGCCTTTCCAGTCCAAGGCAGCTCGTCTGGCCTAGTGAGCATCAGTAAACCGACATATCACTAAGCGGTTCGAGCGTCGTGGTTCAATGCTGCGGCTACTAGTGCTGGTAGGTTTCTGCATCCCCAACCACCGTGTGTTGATCCGGGGCCGCATTACCTCTACAGCCATGCCATACTCGCGGAATCCTCAGCAGATAGGGACCCACGAATGACACACTACCGAAGAAAATGGAGTGTTCGTGGCTCTCGATCTTATATGCTTGCGACACATGCCAGGGCACGTCGCGAAACTACTTCTCCCGGAATCGAGGGAGGACCAAACAACGTAAGTAGTGTTCGCTCACACCTGAAACACTCGTCAAGTACTAAACGGGGCTGAACGATTTACTGATGTCACTAGGGCGGTATTTATATCAGTTACATAAGGTTACAGGACGATCATCAGTCATTAAGTCCATGGTGTAATATCTGAAGGGTCCATAACTTGGAGCTCGGAGAGGGATGCTGCGACTCGGTGGGGTCGGTGGATGACTTATACATGATCAACAGCAGGGGATCGGGATACAGAAGCAGCATCCATTCTGTCAGATTGACGGTCAGCAAAGGGGCATTGGACAGGGGGGGAGGTAACTGCGATCACACGCACAGGACAAGGGATACAACCCCCTCTCAGCCTTTGGGCTCCGGTCTCCTGGCCTGGGCTCAGGGTCATTTCGGCCCTTGGAGTTGGCTGTTTATCGGTCTTGACCCTCGCGGCCGGTGGGTAGGTGAGGGTAGAGTCGTTGGGACCGGACGAGGGGGTGTGAGAAGGCGGAGACATTTGTGGTGGAGGTGGTGGTGGATGTTGTTTGAAGGAAGAGGTGCCAGCAGCGAGCCATGGTTTTATACTCCGGGTGGCCCAGCCCTATGATATCTCTGACGTCAAAAGGTCGGAGAAGTTGGAGCAGGACCCTGACACCGCATCGCCTGTCGGCCACGGGCCACCGCACCTTTACATCCGGTGCACCGTGATCTTGAGTTCGGAAATTCCCACCCTTTTATTTCCCCGAAACGCCATTGGCCCACTTGAAATCCCGGCTCGAGCCTCGAGGCGTCGGTGTATGTCCGGTCACGAAATCATAAGCCCGGTGGTGGGACTATTTTTGCATGGCAGGGTATTGTCACTGCGAGCGGACCTGTGCTAAACCATGTATTTCAACTCAAGTCGCCCGTGGAACTATCTTTTTCCGCGAGTCGAGACTGTGCATCCGCAGGAAGCAGTACTTACTGGGATGGCTGGTGGATTGATCTGCAGGCTGGTACATAACTTACGCTGCCGCGTTCTTCCCAGACCGGTACGACACTTACTCCTAGAACGAGCCTTTTCACGGGCCACTCACACCCGAGTGTTGATCTGGACGGAACGTGGCTGTCATCGTTTCCAGCCTGGTGGGTTCTCGGCGCATATAGGCAGGTCGGGGCTGGATATCGCAGATGCGGTGCAAGGGGTCCCGTCTCCGACCGAGGCTTATCTGAACTTGAACTCGGCACATCATCCGAGATTGTTACCCTGGCTATGGATCATATCGTGGCTCCATTTCTGTGCATGTGTTACACTAGGCTATAGTATAGTAGAACCATGAAGGTGACTCCCACCGAAGTCCGAAACGGCAACCGGGGTGTACGAAGGTATGGCAGACAAGCAGCGGAACCCGCCTACCTCAGCTTCTACGCTGAAAAATATCCGTCATTCAACGAGTTCTATAACCCAGGCACCGTTTTCCTCCCTACTCGGCCCAATGCACGCGAGACGTGCATGGCTTGGGCGGCTGAGCCAGACGTCCAACATTCGGCAAGTTCCGAGCTGCTTAGATTTTCAGATGTGCCACCCCCTCCGAGACCACGCTATACATCCCCCCTCATCTTACCAGGGCGAAAATGGATGACATGCGCGTCAGAACGTATGTCGTTCGTCCCCTTCCCATCCAAGTCGCTCACAGCCGCCAATTCCAGCCTGGAAGCACTCTCCTCGTACATCCAGTCTCAGCGGGAGTTACTCTCTCGAACCCAGTCCGAGATCGAACGTTTGCACGCCCTGAAAAAAGAGGTGAAAGACGAGGAAGACTTCACTGTGGACGATATTAACCAAAAGGTACGTCTTTTGGCAGGTTTCTGTAAGGCAATCATGGACAGACCTGTTTACAGCTCCATGACGGCGTTTTTGGACTCGATGAGGAGGCAGGATTAGACATGGGCATAGCGAGGACGATAGATTGGTCTTTGTTCCAATCTAAGGGTATGAGGAACGGCACGCAGTCAGTTCCACACCCCGCTAAAACTCCGTTTTGGCGACAGATCCGACTTTCCTTAACGACCTCGCAGAGAAATCACGCGCCATTCACGCTCAACGAAACCAGCCATCCAAGAGACAATGTTCGGAACCTTCGTACTTGCAGAGTTTCGTGAGGAGCAGCAAAACCACGATCATCGACCCTCTGTTTTCCTACTTGAAGAGTGATCCTCTGTTTATCGAAGCACAAATAGAGGCAGAGACTAAACCCCAACTCGCACCGACGGTCGAGCCCACCCACCCAATGATAAGCCCGCAGCGCTGTCTCATTGGATCGGGTTGTCGGCGCTTACCTACGTTGCGCTTAGTCTGCAACGCCACCTCCCATGCGGACAACGCGTTGGTTAATTCAACTTTTGTGGAAGTCGATATCCCAAAACAGCCACACGCATCTGATATCCCGCTTTCATTCACTCCCACCCCGTGCCTGCCCCGTGTTAAGACTATAGCAGAGAGACGCTCCTCTCGAAAGGCGCACAGACCCCCGCCGTCACCCCCACGCAAGACCCCTCCAAAAGCCAAGGACGCCGAAAATTTCGTACAGATGGAAAACGGCAAACCAAAGCGTTCTCGTGGTCCTAGATCCGATACATTCAAGATGGCGTGGTCGGTAGAGGAGCAACGTCTCTTAGAACGACTGCTTGAAGAGATACCGGATGGTGAGAAGAATAGGTGAGTTCCTTCCACATCGGTATCCGTATCCATTCTGAATTTGAGGTCCATTGAAGGTGGGCGAAGATATCTCAGGCGATGAACGGGCGACGAACGCCTCGACAGGTTGCGAGTAGGGTCCAAAAGTACTTTGAAAAGCTCAAGAAGTTCGGAATTGAGGCACAATGACCCGTTGCTCTCCATGGAGTTCTTTTGAACGCATTTCGTGTGTGGTAATCCGCGGCGCCCAGACGTGTTTTGCGTATCATCCTGGCGGAGGGTGTAATATTCTCGAGTTTCGGCGCGTGCGTGGTTCTGCAGTGTCTCCGTTTAATCGGAGGAGTGGGTGGAAAATCTGCTATCATTGCTACGAAGAATCTGTCGAACTCCTGAGCCGTTCGCAAAGAGCATGTCCGATGTAGTATGTAGCGGGCAAGATATGCATCGTACCGCCATTTGCGGTCCCAAGTCCAATGTCGGACCGCGATGAAGCAATCGTGAGAAAAAGTACACGCTCGTTTCCACTCCCCCAGGCGACCCACCCACGAACCGAGAGAACATGGCAGAAGAGGCTCCATCGAACTCGAAATTCACGGCCCCTGCGACTCCAGGCAGCGTAGACGATAAGTCCGACGGACCTTCGCCGATTGACACGAAGGCGGGCGACACGCAGGAAACCTCCGTATCGAGTACGGCGACCGCGAATGATACGGCTGGTGGCGGTGCGGCTTCGACCCCCTCGAATTCTGGAGCATACTCCACCGGGGACTGGCAGGCGATATGGTCTCCCGCTCATAACTCGTACTATTTCTACAATTCGGCGACGCGGGAGACGACCTGGGTTAACCCCTTCCACCAGGGCCAGCAACAGGCGGGGGATTCGAAGGGTAAAGGAAAGGAAAAGGCCACCAGTGAACCTGACGGCGACGACGATGAGACGGAAGGTCAGGATAAGGATGATGATGATGACGATGATGAGGAACAAAGGGATGTTGCTGGCCCTTCGACGAACGCGACGGCAATGACACAAGCTCAGACTCAGTGGGAACAGATGCAGGCCAACGCCTTAGCTCAGGGCATCGACCCACAGCTCGCTCACCTCGATCCCTCTCTCGCGACCGGTCCTTCCCTCTCATCGGGGGCGTTCACCGCGAGGTTTAACGCGAGGACTGGGGCTTTCACCGCGGTGGACGGAAGGGATCCTTCCCATCTGTCCGAGTACGAACGTGCGAAACGGATGAGTCAGTTCTATTTCGACGTCGGCGCATGGGAAGAGGAACTTGCGCAACGAGACGTCGCTGAGGAGGAGAGGAAGAAGAAACGGAAGCCGACCAAGAAGGATCTTGTAAGTCGCCCTCCGCCATCTCATCCATCTCTCCGACGCTGATCATGGTGGGGTCTTAGGATCGCTTTAAGGAACAGAAGCGACAGAAAAAGATAGCAAAGACCGCTTGGCTTCGCACATAGCCCTCCTGTTGCTCATCACATTTCCACTGTTTTACGTTGACCAGCAACCAGTATTACATGTAACAGTTCCACTACACATTAATGACCAAATGAAGCAAAGCAAGCAGAGAGCATATATCCAAAAAACCCGAAACGAAATTCGAAACAGATAACCGTCATATTCAATGGGAGAGTGCCCCAACCGGGAGGCTCTTTGTCTTTGTCAATCTGTTAGCGCAAGTCAGTTTCTGAGAGGAGTCGTGGTGGTATAAGATAGATGACCTCACTCGTCGAAGTGTTTCCCCCGCTTGGGGTCTGCCTTGCGCTTAGCCTGCGCCTTTCTGACTTTCCTCTCCGGCCTGACGACGATGATCGGAACAGGGGATCGGCTCAGGCAATACTTCGAAATGCTGCCCATCCCTGGCGCACCCAGCGCGGCTCCCCAAGTTTGGATCATACCCCTCTGGCCTCTTGTCCCGACGACTACAGATTCAGGTCTGTATAGCGCGATCAGCCGATCGATGTTATCGGTCACCTTCCCCGCGATGAATTCGATCCTCACGGACATCTGACAAGATGGTGACAGAAGTGCCGAACGTGGAAGGAGAGAGGTAAAAGAAAGGATAACCATAGGTTAGTCAGTGTGTACGTCACGAGATCGAAGGAGATGAATGTATGCGCCGGCGCAAAAGGGAAACTGTGCACGCCATACCTTTCGGTCCGGATCATATTCAACAGACTTTGCTTGGACCTGTTGCAGAAGCTCGCGAGCTTCGTCCCGAATCACATCGTGGTCTTTGGCTGTATCACAGGATCATCAAACATCAGCGCACTCTCGAATGATCGCAGTACTGGCGTCCAATCTATCGCACGCGGACGCACCTAGATCATCCTCATCGAACCCCCGAAACACGACGAGTTCATCTCCATCCTGGACCAACGAATCCAAAGCCCAGTCCAACGCCTGGCGCCCACTCTCGTCCTGACTCGCCGCGCACAAGAATACCCTCGTTTGCGGAGTCCTCGCGTATCCGACGCTCTCCGCGGAGAGGGTGAAGGAAAACATCGACGCGGCCGGGTTCTCGAAAGTGTCAAACGAAACTTTGGGCGTGTAACCCCCATTAGACTGCAATGGGCTTGGCGATGCCGAGGGCAATGAGAGGCTCGGATGTCGCAAGGCCGGGGCGGGGGAGGCTGGAAGAGGGGGCGACGTCGGGGGTGAAGTTCGAGCACGACAGGAATCTCCGTGCTTCAACGCCGAACGCAATGGTATTGGACTTGAGAGTGAGTGGTGGTTGGGTATAATACGATGGGGAGGGGAATCGGACATGGTTGGTCGGGCTGTAGGTGATGGCTGGGGGCTAAGTTAGACAAGCGATAGGTTTCCCACGAGTGACAGACGGTCCGGCTTGGAGATCCGTGAGCTGCCAAGATGCTGGCAGAAAAGCGAGTCCGATTGTCATTTGTACGGGGAAATGCGACTAGAAAACATTGTAACAAGATTGTTGTGTGACGAATATTATGTGGCAAGAGAGCAAAGACGACGCTGGGCATGCAGATGTAATACATTGATCGATTATGAGGTCGAAGAAAGAGAGGGTCGAAGATGAAGTAGATTTCCAGAGATACTCTTAGGCAGAAAGCCTTGTGGATGCACGGAGGCGTTTGGCGGGGGGAGGGGGAGCTTCGTCAGCTCGACCACCATCGTCGCCGTCCTTAAAAAATAAGATATCTGGCGGTTTATCGCCAACGTAGGCGACACCAATCCTCCCGCTATGGACACTGGAGAAGACAACTCCCCAATATTCTCCACTAACGCACTCGAACTTTTCGAACATCGCCGCGGTATCCGCAAGGCCACGGATGATGGACTCGATATCGCGGGTTGCCACCGGGTTTAGTGCCCCGGTCTGGGGAGTGTGATCGTTCTCAGCGGCCGGTTCGGTCTTCCCACGCGCGCGGGGGGGCTTAGACCTGGATTTCCCTGGCGATTTCCACTTAGCCAGTTTGGACGATTTTGGCGGGGGAGGAAGCCGCCTCTTAGAGTTGGAACGGTTCGGCATCAGAGCGGCATAGTAAAGCAGAGTATCCTGGTCGATTTTGACGTTGGCAGTTGAATTGTACGTCACGTTCCGTTTGAAACAACACTTTGTGCAATTGCACATGTCTTCGCAAAACGGGCATTTCCATTTCTTCAGCTGAGGGTTGAAGTCGATGTCTGTGGGGTATCTGTACAAGTCGGTAAAGATCATGAGGTGTGCAAAGGAAATGATAAACCACGCAAACCTTTTTGTGATACACGAAACACAAAATATCCTTCTGCAGGGTGCCCCGGTCTGGTCTTTCGACGTGCAGCGCATGAATGCATAACGTGGCCGATTACGACACTGGTGGCATCGATCCTCGCTAACGTAGAAATCCAGTTTAGGTTTCTGTTTCTGCGCCGTAGGCGAGGTGTTGGCCGTGAGACTTTCTGCACGTTTTCGTTTCTTCGACGCCCTCGATGGCTGTTCCACCGAAGAAGATGGGATGGGCCGACTCGACGTCTGAGCGCTCGGGGTCGCGTGTTCCACAGCTGAAGCCAACGGTTTCGTGCCACGAGGTCGTAACGTCCTTGTGCCCCAAATAGTACGCGGAGTGGTGTCGATATCCTCCTCATCCTCGTCAGAGGAGGTAAGCGAGGAGAGGTCAGACATTTCATCCGTATAGTCGTTGGCCAGACTGCGCTCCGGGGTAACAAAGCCCGTTAACAACCTGTCGACCTCGTCGGTCGAGTCCGAAATTGAGGACAATGGTGTTGAAGAACGGGATAGATCATGGATTTGGGAATGCAGCGGAACCATGGTGGGACATTCACCTGATCAAGCACGAACGGTTAGCCAACGAATATTAATCCAAATGGCTGTAAATACCTCGCAGACCTTTCGCACGACTCAGACGACCAAGACTCTGAGAGTTAGGCGTACGAACCGCGATTGTGCTGGTGGTGGTCGCGAGACGAGAGCGGGAGGAGTTGGGGAGGATTGAACTTCCAAATTCAG
>Ga0307515_10002595_pt1 | contig 38945 bp, 37 predicted proteins | sample 17_EM_MG_FD_194513 | JGI IMG/M metagenome (GOLD analysis project Ga0307515, IMG submission 194513) | Populus trichocarpa ectomycorrhiza microbial communities from riparian zone in the Pacific Northwest, United States - 17_EM | ecosystem: Host-associated > Plants > Roots > Unclassified | place... | reverse complement strand
AGGTGCGCAGCGTTCACCAGACACCGCATTCTGATTTCGTTGGCATCGAGTTCCTTTGCGGAGAGCTTTTCGCCCGAGCGCGCCAGGGTCAGCATGCCGCCGACGCCGTTGGCGTCCAGGCTCGACTGGGCCCAGCCGACGCGCAGGCCGTAGGAGCGGGCCTCCTCCCACAGTTCCTTGGCGGGCGCGAACAGTTCGTCGCTCCACACCACGGGCGCCTGTGTTCGGCGACAGTGCAGCACGGTAGGGTCGATCCTGACGTAGGAAGCGTCGTGATAGCGCTGCGTCCATTCAGGCGGATAGTCGAACAGCGTGACCACCCTTGGGTTCGACACGGGCAAGGGAAGCCGAACCCCATAAGCGCAGTATTCGAATCCCAGTGCGCGCGCCGCAGTCACGATCTTGTCGAAGATCTCTTGCTCGCCGGGATCGCCGCCGACGATCCTCAGCAAATCTTCTTGCCAGACTTTCATTGCGTGCCCTCCCCAGGACCTCGTACCTGCTTCAGTTTGCCAGATGGAGGCAGAATCGGCTGCGATTTTGGAGACTCTGGCTTGCACTTGATCACGAAATTCGACGCCACGATCGTCGATCTCGACGGCACGATGGTCGACACCCTCGGCGATTTCGTCGTCGCACTGAACTGCATGCTCGATGAGCTTGCGCTTGCGCAGGTCGCGGCCGAAACCGTCGGCACGATGGTCGGCAAGGGTTCGGAGCATCTGATTCATTCGGTGTTGCGCCACGTGCGCGAAGGCCGCGATGCCGATGGCGCCCTGTACGCGCAGGCATGGCGCAGCTATCAGAAACATTACCTGGCCATCAACGGCCAGCACTCGGACATCTACCCGGGTGTCGCAGCGGGGTTGGCGACACTGCGCGAGCGCGGCCTGCGTCTTGCCTGCCTGACCAACAAGCCGACCGCCTTCGCGCGGCCGCTGCTGGTCGCCAAGGGACTGGACAGCTACTTCGACGTGGTGTTCGGCGGCGACGCGTTCGAGCGCCAGAAGCCCGATCCGCTGCCGCTCCTGAAGACCTGCGAGGCACTGGGCTGCGCGCCGGCGCGCACCCTCATGGTTGGCGATTCGAGCAATGACGCGCGCGCGGCGCGGGCGGCGGGCTGTCCGGTGGTGCTGGTGAGCTACGGCTACAACCATGGCGAGCCGGTGCGCGGCGTGGACGCCGACGGCTTCGTCGATTCGCTGGAGGAGCTGGGTCGGGTTCTTGATAGTTGACAATTGAATGGTTGAAAAGTAATGTATCTACGAGCCCGTTGATTCGCGGATCGGCGGCCCATGGCCCACTACTTCTTCTCGATCATGAAAATCGCCATCCTGGGCGGCGGCCACGGCTGCTATGCCGCCGCCGCCGACCTGTCCGAAGCCGGCCATGAAGTGCGGTTGTGGCGGCGCGACGCCGATGCGCTCGCCGCCGTGCGCCAAGCCGGCGCCATCACGCTGAAGGACGCGCGCGGCGCCCGCGAAGTACCGATCGCCGTGGCGACCGCGGACATCGGCGAGGCGCTGCGCGATGCGGCGCTGATCGTGATCCCGACGCCCGCCATCGCGCAGGAAGACATCGCCCGCGCCATGGCGCCGCACCTGGTGGACGGCCAGGTGGTGTTCCTGCCGCCCGGGACCTTCGGGAGCTTCGTGATGGCACGCACCGCGAAAGAAGCCGGCAGCCGCGCCGACGTCGCCTGGGCCGAGACCGGCACGCTGCCTTACCTGGCGCGCAAGCACGGCGAGCGCGAGGTCAATGTCACCATCCGCGCGATCCGGCTGCCGACCGGCATCTATCCGGCGCGTAAGGAGGCAGAGGCGCTGAGGGTGATTCGCCAAGCCTACCCGAGCGTGCACAGCTGCGGCGATGCGCTGTCGGGTGCGCTGATGAACGCCGGGCCGGTCATCCATCCGCCTCTTATGGTGATGAACGCCGCGCCGCTGCAGCATTTCGAGCGCTGGGACATCCACAACGAAGGCACGCAGCGCGCGGTGCGCGACGTGACCGACCGGCTCGACCAGGAACGCATCGCGGTGCGCGAGGCCTTCGGTCAAGGCGCGCCGCACTATCCGCTGGCCGATCACTACAACAACGACCAGTGGATGTACGGCGATGCCCACAAGCAGCTGGTCAAGTCGGGTGACTGGCGCGAGAACATCGACCTCTACGCGCACCGCTACATCACCGAGGACACCGAACTGGGCCTGGCCTTCCTCGCATCGGCAGCGCGCTACGCGGGCGTCGATGCGCCGATCGCGCACGGCCTCTTGGCCATCGTCGGCGGCTTTCTCGGCCGCGACCTGCGCCAGGGGCCGCGCACCTTCGAGCGGCTGGGCCTCGCCGGGCTCGACAAGGCCGAACTGAAGAAGAGGCTGCACGATGGCGAATGAGACGAGCGCGCCGCGCTTCGCCGCCGTCGGCGCGGGTCGCATGGGTCGCGGCATCGCGATCGCCTTCGCCTATGCTGGCCATCGCATCGCATTGATCGACCTGCGTTCGCGCAGCGACGAAGCGTGGCGGAAGCTGCATGCCGAGGTACGCGCTGAGATCGAGGCGAGCCTTGCGGGACTCGCGCAGTTGGGCGTCATCGACGCGGCGCTGGTGCCGGCGATCGCCGATCGCGTCGAGCTCGTGCCGGCGGCCGACGCGCCGCGCGCGCTGAGCCGGGCCGAGCTGGTGTTCGAGGGTGTGCCCGAGACGCTGGAGGCCAAGCGCGAAGCCTTCGACCAGCTCAACCTGCACTGCCGCGACGATGCGATCCTGACTTCGACCACCAGCAGCATCCTGGTCACCCAGCTTGCGGCGCTGGTGAAGAAGCCCGAGCGCTTCTTGAACATGCACTGGCTCAACCCGGCCTACGTGATCCCGGTCGTGGAACTGAGCTGCCACCGCGGCACCGACGCCGCGGTGCTGGCGCGCACCAAGCTGCTGATGGAGCAGATCGGCAAGCTGCCGGTGGTCTGCGGTGCGTCGCCCGGCTACATCGTCCCGCGGCTGCAGGCGCTGGTGATGAACGAAGCGGCGCGGATGATCGAGGAAGGCGCGGCCACCGCCGAGGAGATCGACAAGGCCACGCGTTACGGCCTGGGCCTGCGCTTCGCCGCGCTCGGCGTGGTGGAGTTCATCGACTTCGGCGGCTGCGACATCCTGCATCACGCGAGCCGCGAGATGTCGGCCTCGATCGACAAGGGCCGCTACACCGCGCCCGCCATCGTCGAGCGCATGGTGGCCGAGGGCCGGCTGGGCCTGAAGACCGGCAGCGGCTTCTACGACTACGAAGGCCGCGACGTCGCGGCCTACCGGCGCGACGTGCTTGCGCGCACGCTCGGGATGCTCCGGCATGCGGGGCTCTGGCAGCCGCCGGCCGACAAGACGCAGCCATGAAGATCCGCCGCGCCTTCGCAGACCTGTCCGTCGGGCAGGTGCACTACGCGAGCTGCGGCGATCCGCGCACCGAGGCCGTGCTGCTGCTGCACCAGTCGCCGCGTAGCTGGACCGAATACCGGGAAGTGCTGCCCTTGATCGGCCGGCGCTTCCGCGCAGTGGCGATGGACACCGCGGGCTTCGGCGACTCGGAGGCCGGATTGGCGCCCGCGAGCATCGAGCTGTGGGCGAGCGTCGCGATCGAGCTGCTCGATGCGCTGGGCATTGCGCGTGCGCACGTGGTGGGCCATCACACGGGCGGCGTGATCGCCGTCGAGCTGGCCGCCTCTTTCGCGGACCGCGTGCACGGGCTGGTGCTGTCTTCGACGCCCTACACCGACGCCGCTTTCCGCCGCGCCCGGGCCGAGCGCCCGCCGATCGACGAGGTCGCGCCCAGCGCCGACGGCAGCCATCTCGCGGCGCTGTGGCAAAAGCGGCAGGCCTTCTATCCGCCGGGTCGGCCCGAGCTGCTGGAAGCTTTCGTGCGCGATGCGCTCAAGGTCGACGGCCGGCTCGAAGAAGGCCATCGCGCCGTGGCCGCCTACCGCATGGAAGACCGCATCGGGAAGATCGCGCAGCCGACGCTGATCCTGCGCGCCGCCGACGATCCGTTCGCCGCGCCGCACGCGGCCGAGCTGCAGGCGCAGCTCGCGCATGCGCGCGTCGTCGACATCGCGGGCGGCATGGTGCCCTTGCCCGACCAACTGCCCGAAGCCTTTGCCGCGGCGGTGCTCGATTTCCTGGACCCGTTGCCATGAGAGCCGTGCATATCCACGGCTTCGGCGCGGTGCCGGTGCTGGAAGAGATGCCCGATCCGCAGCTTCGCGCCGGCCGCACGATCGTTCGCATGGCCGCGGCCACCGTGGGGCATATCGACCGCACGGTGTGGAGCGGCGGATTTCTCAGGCACCCGCCGTTGCCGTACATCCCGGGCGTCGAGGCCGCGGGCACCGTGGTCGCGAGCGAGCGCCACCCGATGGGTCAACGGGTCTGGCTGCGCGGCGCAGGACTGGGAACGACTGCCGACGGCACCTGGTGCGAGCTGATCGATGCGCCCGACGAGGCGCTGGGCCTTTTGCCCGACAACGTTGCCATGCCTTTGGGCTCGGCCTTCTTCTCGCCCAGTACCTCGGCCTGGGTCGCGTTGCATGAGATCGCGAAGCTGCAGGCTGGCGAGCGCGTGCTGGTGACCGGCGCCACGGGTGCTGTCGGGTCGATGACGGTGCAGTTGGCGCGCGACGCGGGCGCCGAGGTGATCACCGAGCCTGGCGAGCCGGTGACGCTCCTGGTCGATACCGTCGGCGGGCCGGTGCTGGAAGCGGCTTTGCCAGGCGTGGCACCCGGCGGCCGCGCGGTGCTCGTCGGCTACACGGCCGGCAATACGCTGGCGCTGGACATCGCGCACTTCCTGCAGCGCGACGTTGCGCTGCTGCCGCTCAACATGTTCAGGCGCGAGGCCGCGGGCCGCGCCGCTGCGCCCGAATTGCTGGAGCGCCTGGGCGACGGGCGGCTGAAGCTCGAGGTCCGGACCTTCGGGCTCGACGAGGCCGCCGCTGCGCTCGAATGGATCACCCAGCGCGGGCATCGGGGGAGGGCGGTGCTGGTGCCACCCCACAGCCGTTCGGGCTGAGCTTGTCGAAGCCGGGGCGCAGGCTTCGACAGGCTCAGCTCGAACGGTTAGGTCTCGTCCTCCGCCTCCCCCGGCGCCCGCGCATGCAGCTCGATCATCTGCCGCAAGGTGGTCTTCAGCTCTTCTGCGCGCAGCAGGCCGAAGGGTTCCAGCACCCGCAGTTCGTGCTCCCTGGCGAGTCCGATCAGTTGCTCCACCGTCTTGGCGCCCTTGCGCGTGATGCGCACCAGCGTGACGCGCCGATCACTGTCGTGGGGCAGGCGCTCGACCTGGCCCTTGGATTCCATGCGGTCCAGGAGGCGCGTCACCGTCGGCTGCTTGGTCACCGTGACCTGCGCCAGCTGGCCGATGCTGATCGGCTCGCCGCCCGCCAGCGAGGCCATCACCCGCCACTCGGAGACCGAAAAACCATGCTGCCGGGCGACCACGTGGAACTCCGAAGAGATCAGCTGGCTGGCCTGCGCCAGCAGCGCCGGCAGGTAGTCGTCGACGAAGCGCAGCGGCTCAGCGGGCTTCGTTGCCATGAAGGGTCCCCGAGGCTGAAGCGGGCACGCAGCTTGCGTGTCTAGGGTTATTCATGATTGTGGATACATTCAGTTGTCAACATTATATGGATTGCACGATGAGGCGGCGAGTGGCCGTCGCGACATACAACAAGGCGGATCATGGCTGAACGATCGTTCATCGAGGAAGTCAAGAAGCTTCGGCTTTCGGAAGGCGAGCTGTTTCGCGGTGAAGGCATTCTGGCGGTAACCAAGGCGCTGCTCGAATCGGGTGTTTCCTATGTGGCCGGCTACCAGGGCGCGCCCATTTCGCACCTGATGGACGTGCTGGCCGATGCCCAGGACATCCTGGCCGAGCAGGGCATCCGCTTCGAGAACAGCGCGAGCGAGGCCACGGCCGCCGCCACGCTGGCCGCCTCGGTCAACTACCCGCTGCGCGGCGCCGTGACCTTCAAGGCCACGGTCGGCACCAACGTGGCCTCCGACGCGCTGGCCAACCTGGCCTCCGGCGGCGTAACCGGCGGCGCGCTGATCATCGTCGGCGAGGACTACGGCGAAGGCTCCTCGATCATGCAGGAGCGCAGTCACGCCTTCGCGATGAAGTCGCAGATCTGGCTGCTCGATCCGCGGCCCAACCTGCCCAGCATCGTCGAGGCGGTGAAGCAGGGCTTCGAGTTGTCCGAGGCCAGCCGCACGCCGGTGATGCTGCAGCTGCGCATCCGCGCCTGCCACGTGCACGGGCAATTCGTGGCCGGCGCCAACCAGCGCCCCACCTTCACGATCAAGGACGCGCTGGAGAACCCGCAGCGCGACGTCAGCCGCATCGTGCTGCCGCCGGCCAGCTTCGTGCACGAGCAGGAAAAGGTGAAGGACCGCTGGCCCGCCGCAGTGCGCTTCATCGAAGACAACAAGCTCAACGAGTTCTTCTCGGAGGATGCCGACGACATCGGCATCATCGTGCAGGGCGGCAGCTACAACACCCTGCTGCGCGCGCTCGAACGCCTGGGCCTGGCCGACGTCTACGGCAACACGCAGGTGCCGCTCTACGTGATGAACGTGGCCTACCCGCTGATCGACAGCGAGGTGCTGCGCTTCTGCGCAGGCAAGCGTGCGGTGATGGTGGTGGAAGAGGGCCAGCCCAACTTCGTCGAGCAGAACCTTGCGACCATCCTGCGCCAGGCCGGCTCGACCACCGCGCTGCACGGCAAGGACATGCTGCCGGTCGCCGGCGAATACACCGCGGCCGAACTGCTCAAGGGTGCGCGCAGCTTCGGCGAGCGCTACGGCCGGCTGCAGCCGCTGCCGGTGCCTGCGCCGGTGCGCAAGATGATCCCGCTCATCGAAGTCGCTGCGATCGGCGTCGATGCTGCGCCCGAACCGGCGCTGCCGCTGGGCGACAGCGTGCATGCGCGCCCGCCTGGCTTCTGCACCGGCTGCCCCGAGCGGCCGATCTTCAGCGCGATGAAGCTGGTGGAGCGCGAGCTGGGGCCGCACCACGTGAGCGCCGACATCGGCTGCCACCTGTTCTCGATCCTGCCGCCCTTCAACATCGGCAACACCACCATGGGCTACGGACTGGGCGGCGCCGGCGCCTCGGCGCTCAACGCGCCGGCGGGCAAGCGCGCGATCTCGATGATGGGCGATGGCGGCTTCTGGCACAACGGCCTCACCAGCGGCGTCGCCAACGCGGTCTTCAACAAGAGCGACAACCTGACCATCGTGGTCGACAACAACTACACCTCGGCCACTGGCGGCCAGGACGTCCTGTCGTCCACCGCGCACAACGCGACGCGCAGCACCGGCCACGCGATCGAGCGCGCGGTGCGCGGCGTGGGCGTGAACTGGGTGCGGACGATACGCCGCACCTACGACGTCGCCGGCATGCGCGATGCGCTCAAGGAAGCGCTGACCACGAAAGAGAAAGGCCCGAAGGTCCTGATCGCGCAATCGGAATGCATGCTCAACAAGCAGCGGCGCGAGAAGCCGCTGGTGCGCAAGGCCATCGCCGACGGCAAGCGCATGGTGCGCGACAAGTTCGGCGTCGACGCCGACACCTGCACCGGCGACCATTCGTGCATCCGGCTGTCGGGCTGCCCGTCGCTGTCGATCAAGGCCAACCCCGACCCGCTGCGCATCGACCCGGTCGCGACCGTGCTCGACAGCTGCGTCGGCTGCGGCAACTGCGGCGACGTGTCGCACGCCGCGGTGCTGTGCCCTTCGTTCTACAAGGCGCAGATCGTCAGCAATCCGAACGGCTGGGACCGCTTGCGCGAACGCGTGCGCAGTGGCGTGATCGGCTGGCTCCAGCGCGGCGAGGCCAAACGCCGCGCCGCCTACTCGTTCTGAACGCATGGCCATGACGCAGGTAAACCCCATCAAGATTGCGATCCTCGCCATGGGCGGCGAGGGCGGCGGCGTCCTGGCCGACTGGATCGTCGACATGGGCGAGGCCAACGGCTACGTCGCGCAGACCACCTCGGTCCCGGGCGTGGCCCAGCGCACCGGCGCCACCATCTACTACGTCGAGCTCTACCCCGAGGCGCAGGCCGAGGCCGACGGCGGCCGGCCGGTGCTGGCGCTGATGCCGCTGCCGGGCGACGTCGACGTGGTGCTGGCCTCGGAGCTGATGGAGGCCGGCCGCGCGGTGCAGCGCGGGCTGGTCACGCACGACCGCACCACGCTGGTTGCGTCGACGCACCGCGTCTATTCGATCGCCGAGAAGAGCGCGATGGGCGACGGCCGCGTCGACAGCGCCGAGCTGCTCGCGCACGCGGACAAGGCCGCCAAGCGATTCATCCGCTTCGACATGGAGCGGGCCGCCGAAGACGCGGGCAGCGTGATCAGCGCCGTGCTCTTCGGCGCGCTGGCCGGCGCCGGCGTGCTGCCCTTCAGCCGCGCGCAGTTCGAAGCCACCATCGAGCGCGGCGGCGTGGGCGTGAAGCCGAGCCTGAAGGCCTTCGGCGGTGCCTTCGTGCGGGCGCAGGGCGCGGCGACGGAAGAGACGCCGATCGCGGTGTCCGACGCCGCACCGCAACCGAAGCACCCGGCCGTGCGCGCGCTGGTCGAGCGCGTGCAGCGCGACTTTCCGGCCGCGGTGCACCCCGTCCTGCTGGAAGGCGTGCGCCGGCTCATCGACTACCAGGACCTCGCCTACGCCGGCCTCTACCTCGATCGCGCGGCCGCGATCGCCGCCCTGCCGAGCGACGACGACCACCGCCTGCTGCGCGAGACCGCGCGCCACCTGGCGCTGTGGATGTCCTACGAAGACACGGCCCGGGTCGCGGCGCTCAAGACACGCGCCTCGCGCTTCGAGCGTGTGCGCGGCGAGACCCGCGTGCAGGACGGGCAGGTGCTGGCGATCAACGAGTACATGCATCCGCGCCTGCAGGAGATCTGCGAGACGCTGCCGGCCGGCATCGGGCGCTGGCTGATGAATTCGAGCCTGCCGCGCAAGTTGGTGGAACGGCTCACGCAGAAGGGCCGCGTGATCCAGACCAGCTCGCTGCACGGCTACCTGATGCTCAGCACCGTCGCCGCAATGAAGCGCTGGCGCCGGTCCACGCTGCGCTATGCCGATGAGAACCGCCGCATCGAGGAGTGGCTGCAGCGCATCGCGGCCACCGCACTGCGCCATCCCGAGCTCGCAGTCGAAGTCGCGCAGTGCCAGCGCCTGGTCAAGGGCTACAGCGACACGCACGAACGCGGGCTGCGCAACTACGACACGGTGATGGCCGCCTTCCAGCGTGCCGGCGCCGCGCTCGCGCCGGCCACGCTGCGCGAACTGCGCGACGCCGCGCTGGTCGATGAACATGGACACAAGCTGCAAGCTGCGTTGGCGCAGCATGCATTGGCCTGAAGAAGGGATGCGAAAGCCATGACTGCCACCCTCCAACTGCGCGTCGTCGAGGCGCGTCAACTGAACCCGCTGATCCGGATGCTGCGGCTCAAGGCCGACGACGGCAGCGCGCTGCCGGGCTACGCCGCGGGCGCTCACATCCGCGTCCAGGTGGCGCTGCCCGACGGCACGCCGGACTGGCGCCACTACTCGCTGATCAACTTCGCGACCGCGCGCAACGCCACCAACGCGCCCGACGAGTACCGCATCGCGGTGCGCAAGGAAGATGATGGTCGCGGCGGCTCGCGCTTCATGCACGAGCGCGTGAAGGAGGGCGAACTGCTCACCATCGAGGCGCCCAAGAACGACTTCCCGCTGCACACCGGCCCCGGCGGCACGGTGCTGGTCGCCGGTGGCATCGGTATCACGCCGCTCGCGAGCATGGCCGCGCGCCGCCGCGCCGAAGAAGCTCCGGTGCGCCTGCACTACGCCGGCCGAAGCCGCGAGCTGATGGCCTTCCTGCCGGAGCTGCAGGCGTTGCTGGGTGACGATCTCCGCGTCCACGCCGATGTCGACCAGGGCGGCCCGCTCGACATCGACGCGCTGCTCGACGACTGCCCGGCCGGCGACCGTCTCTACGTGTGCGGACCCAAGGTGATGCTCGACGCCGTGCTGGCGCGCACCCAGGCCCGCGGCTGGGAACACGATCGCGTCCACTTCGAACTCTTCACCACGCCCGTGGTCGAAGAGGGCGACCAGGCCTTCGAGGTGGAACTGGCGCAATCGGGCCGGCGCTTTACGGTTGCGGCCGATCAGAGCATCCTCGACTGCCTGATCGAGCACGGCTGCGATCCGATGTTCGATTGCAAGCGCGGCGAATGCGGCGTGTGCACGACGCCGGTGCTCGAAGGCGAAATCGATCATCGCGACTACGTGCTGAGCGCGCGCGAAAAGGCAGACGGCAATGTCATGCAGATCTGCATCTCGCGCGCCAAGGGGCCGCGGCTGGTGCTGGACATCTGAAGGAGCGACAAGAACATGGCTTCGTACCGAGACAATCCCGATGCCGTGCGCGCACTGGTCGAAACCGACCGCGTGCACCGCGACCTCTACACCAGCCAGGAACTGTTCGAGCTGGAGCAGGAGCACTTCTTCGCCAACACCTGGAACTACGCCGGGCACGAGAGCCAGATCCCGAAGCCGGGCGACTGGATCAGCAACGAGATCGCCGGCCGGCCGCTGATCATCGTGCGCCACACCGACGGCACGGTGCGCGCGATGATGAACCGCTGCGCCCACAAGGGCTCGCGTCTCGTGAGCGCGCCCTGCGGCAACACCGGCAAGTTCTTCCGCTGCCCGTACCACGCCTGGACCTTCAAGACCGACGGATCGCTGCTCGCGATTCCGTTGAAGAACGGCTACGAGGGCACGCAGCTGCACGAATGCGAATCGGCCAAGGGCCTGACCACGATCCGCAACGTGCGCAGCTACCGCGGCTTCATCTTCGTCAAGATCAATGACGTCGGGCCGGACTTCGAAGAGTACTTCGGCGACTCGCTGAGCTCCATCGACAACATGGCAGACCGTTCGCCCGAGGGCGAGCTCGAGATCGCCGGCGGCTGCCTGCGCTTCATGCATCAGTGCAACTGGAAGATGTTCGTCGAAAACTTGAACGACACGATGCACCCGATGGTGGCGCACGAATCCTCCGCCGGAACCGCCAAGCGCATGTGGGCTGACAAGCCGGCCGACGAACCCAAGCCGATGGCGGTCGAGCAGTTCGCGCCCTTCATGTCGGACTACAAGTTCTTCGATGACATGGGCATCCGCACCTACGACCACGGGCACAGCTACACGGGCGTGCACTTCAGCATCCACAGCAAGTACAAGGCGATTCCCGCCTACGACGACGCGATGAAGGCGAAGTACGGCGAGGAGCGCACCGCCCAGATCCTCGGCATGGCGCGCCACAACACCGTGTACTACCCCAACCTCACGATCAAGGGCGCGATCCAGGCGATCCGCGTGGTGAAGCCGATCTCGGTCGACAAGACGCTGATCGAGAGCTGGACCTTCCGCTTGAAAGGCGCGCCGCCCGAGCTGCTGCAGCGCACCACCATGTACAACCGGCTCATCAACTCGCCCTTCTCGGTCGTCGGCCACGACGACCTGCAGGCCTACCGCGGCATCCAGGCCGGCCTGCATGCGAGCGGCAACGAGTGGGTCAGCCTGCATCGCAACTACGACCCGGCCGAACTCGCGGGCGGGGAGATCACCACCGGCGGCACCAACGAGCTGCCGATGCGCAACCAATACAGAAGTTGGGCGCGCTACATGACGGAGACCATGTGATGGCCGTCACCCGCCAGGACCTGATCGACTTCGTGGTGAACGAGTCGCGCCTGCTCGATGCCAAGCGCTTCGACGAGTGGAACGCGCTCTTCACCGACGATGCCTTCTACTGGGTGCCGCTGGTCCCCGACCAGGAAGACGGCATCAACCACACTTCGCACCTCTACGAAGACAAGCTCCTGCGCGACCTGCGCGTCGAGCGGCTGAAAAGCCCGCGCGCCTTCTCGCAGCAGCCGCCGAGCCGCTGCCACCACCTGCTGCAAACGCCGGCGGTCGAGGAGTTCGACGAGGCGGGCAATCGCTATGTGGTGCGCACCGAGTTCCACTACACCGAATCGCAGGGCGACGAGCTGCAGTTCTATGTCGGCACCTTCTTCCATCACCTCACCGTGCTGGAAGGCGCCTTGCGCATGACGCTCAAGCGCGTCAACCTGCTCAACTGCGACGCGGCGCTGCCTGCCGTGCAGCTCTTCATCTAGGGACGCGATGCACGCCACCGTCCACGATGTCTTCTCCGCCACCGCGGCGCGCACGCCCGAGGCCGAGTTCCTGTTCACCGAATCGGTCACGGCCGCGGCCTATGGCATTGCGTCCGGCGCCATTCGCTGGGGCGAGGCAGCGGCAGAAGTCGAAAGCCTGCGCCTTGCCTATGCAGATGCGGGCTACGGCCACGGCCACCGCGTCGGCCTGCTGCTGGAGAACCGGCCGGCCTTCCTGTTCCACTGGTTCGCGCTCAATGCCCTGGGCGTGAGCGTGGTCCCGATCAATGCCGAGATGCGTTCGGCCGAACTCATCTACCTGATCGGCCACAGCGAGATCGGCCTGGCCGTGACGCTGCCGGAACGCGCGGCCGACCTGCGCGCCGCGGCGGCGCAGGCCGGCGTCGGCTTCGAAACGATGGGGCCCGCGGACGAGGTGCCCCGCGCCAGGACCGCCGCGCCGCGTGCAGGCGAGGCGATCGGCCGCGATACCGAATGCGGCCTGCTCTACACCTCCGGCACCACCGGCCGGCCCAAGGGCTGCATCCTGAGCAACGCCTACTTCCTGCGCGCCGGCGAGTGGTATGCCGCGCTCGACGGCGTGTGCGGCATCCGGCGCGATGCCGAACGCGTCATCACGCCGCTGCCGCTCAATCACATGAACGCGATGGCCTTCTCGACCATGGTGGTGCTGGTGGCCGGCGGCTGCCTGGTGCAGCTCGACCGCTTCCATCCGAAGAGCTGGCTTTCGAGCGCGCGCGAAAGCGGCGCCACCATCGCGCACTACCTGGGCGTGATGCCGGCCATGCTGCTGTCGGCGCCCGCGTCGGCCGCCGACAAGGACCACGCGATCCGCTGGGGCTTCGGTGCCGGCGTCGATCGCAAGAACCACGCGCCCTTCGAGGCGCGCTTCGGCTTCCCGCTGGTCGAGGCCTGGGCCATGACCGAGACCGGCGCCGCCGCCTGCGTGATGGCCAACCGCGAGCCGCGCCAGGTGGGCACGAGTTGCTTCGGGCGTCAGGAAGACTTCGTCGAGATCCGGCTGGTGGACGACGAAGGCAGGGACGTGATCGGCGACGCGCCGGGTGAGCTGCTGGTGCGCTCGGCCGGCGACGATCCGAAGCGCCATTTCTTCTCGGGCTACCTGAAGGACGAGGAAGCGACGCGCCAGGCCTGGGCCGATGGCTGGTTCCACACCGGCGACCTCGTGCGGCGGGATGCCGAGGGCAACATCTTCTTCGTCGACCGCAAGAAGAACGTGATCCGCCGCAGCGGCGAGAACATCTCGGCAGTCGAGGTCGAGAGCGTGCTCAACCAGCATCCGGCCGTGAAGACCTCGGCCGTGGCCGCCACGCCCGACGCGGTGCGCGGTGACGAGGTGCTCGCCTGCATCGTCGTGCGCGAGGACGTCGATGCAACGCAACGCGCACAGATCGCGGCCAGCATCGTCGAGCATGCCTTGGCGCAGCTCGCCTACTACAAGGCGCCGGGCTATGTCGCCTTCGTCGATGCGCTGCCGCTCACGGCCTCGCAGAAGATCCAGCGCGGGCAGTTGCGCGAACTGGCGCATGCGTTGCCGGGGCAGGAATGCTGCTTCGACACCCGCGCCATGAAGAAGAGGCAGGCATGAAGCGCCGGCAGTCCTACGAAGGCGTCGCGGTGGCCGTGCCCATCACCGTGCCCTACGTGCGCTACTCGACGCGCACCGCGCACTGGTTCATCGGGCAGGCTGTCGAAGCGCTGGTGAAAGCCAGTGGCGTGCCGAAGGAGCAGATCGACGGGCTGTGCCTCAGCAGCTTCTCCCTGGTGCCCGACACCGCGGTCGGCGTGACGCAGCACCTGGGGCTCTCGCCGCGCTGGCTCGACCATGTGCCGACCGGCGGCGCGTCGGGCGTGATGTGCCTGCGCCGCGCGGCGCGTGCCGTGCAGGCCGGCGATGCCGACATCGTGGCCTGCGTCGGCGCCGACACCAACCACGTCGACTCCTTCCGCCAGACGCTGGGCAGCTTCAGCAACTTCGCGCGCGACGCGAGCTATCCCTACGGCTCCGGCGGGCCCAACTCGATCTTCGCTTTCATCACGGCCAACTACATGCGCAGCTACGGCGCCAAGCGCGAGGACTTCGGCCGCATCGCGGTCGACCAGCGCACCAACGCGCTGGGCAATCCGCACGCGATGTTCAAGAAGCCGCTCACGCTCGACGAGTACATGGCGGCGCGGCCGATCTCCGATCCGATCCATTTGTTCGACTGCGTGATGCCCTGCGCGGGCGCCGAAGCCTTCCTCGTGATGAGCGAAGAACGCGCGCGCGACCTGGGGCTGGCGCACGTCGTGATCCGCGGTGCCATCGAGCGGCACAACGCCTTCGCCGACGATCCGGTGATGGTGCGCGGCGGCTGGCTGGTGGACCGCGACGATCTTTATGCACAGGCCGGCGTGCAGCCCGCCGCGCTCGACTTCGTCCAGACCTACGACGACTACCCGGTGATCGTGATGATGCAGTTCGAGGACCTGGGCTTCTGCGAGAAGGGCGAGGGCTCGGCCTTCGTGCAGTCGCACAAGATGACTTTCGACGGCAGCTTCCCGAACAACACCAGCGGCGGGCAGCTCTCCGCGGGGCAGGCCGGTGCGGCGGGCGGCTTCCTCGGCATGGTGGAAGCGATCCGCCAACTGACCGATGCGGCCGGGCCGCGCACGGTCCCCGACGCGCAACTCGGCCTGGTCGCCGGCTTCGGCATGGTGACTTACGACCGCTGCCTGTGTACAGGCGCAGTGATCCTCGGGAGATCCGCATGACCATGCCCCTCATGCGCCCCAAGCGCAAGAACCCCGTCCTGCGCACGCGGCAGATGAACCTGCCGCCGTGGGCGCGCGGCCGCGTCGCACTTGGCATCACGGCCTCGGCGGCAGAGGGCCGCTTCGAGCTGCAGACCTGCGAGGACTGCGGCACGGTGCAGTACCCGCCGCGGGAGGCCTGCCACAAGTGCCTGTCGCCGCGCCTGCACTGGCGCGAGCAAACAGGCGAGGGCGAGCTCATCAGCAGCACCACGCTGCATCACAGCAACGACCTGTTCTTTCGCGAACGGCTGCCCTGGCGGCTGGGCCTGGTGCATCTCGATGCCGGCCCGACGCTGATGGTCCACCTGCACGGCGAAGTCGGCGACATCCCCCCGGCGCGCGTGCGCGTCGGTGCCCGGCTCGACCGCGCGGGACAGGCCGTTCTCATTGGATTTCCGAACGAAGGGAGTGCCCATATGGCCGACGACAAGATGCTGCGCGAGATGACCAGCGACCCGAAGTTCCGCAAGGTGCTGGTCACCGACGGCAAGACCGAGGTGGGGCAGGCGATCGTGCGCGCGCTGGTGAAGGCCGGCGCCGACATCGTCTGGGTCGGCCATGCCGAGCCCTGGAAGAAGATGGGCGGGCTGGACGACATCACGGCCCTGCCGCAGGTCACGCTGGTGCCGCTGGACCTGACCAACGGCCGCTCGGTGAGTGAACTGGCCGGCGAGATCGGCGGCAAGGTCGACATCGTGATCAACAACGCCGAGGTGCACCGCAACTTCGGCATCGGCGCGCGCCGCGGCACCGACGTGGCCAAGGCCGAGATGGACATCAACTACTTCGGCCTGCTGCGGCTGGCGCAGGAGTTCGGCCCTGCGCTCAAGGGCCGCTCGGCCGACGGCGCCACGGGCGCCACGGCCTGGGTCAACCTGCTGTCGATCTACGCGCTCAGCAACTTTCCGCCGCACGGCACCTTCAGCGCGTCGAAGGCCGCGGCCCATTCGCTGGCGCAATGCCTGCGCGCCGAGATGCGGCCGGCCGGCATCCGCGTGATCAACCTCTTTCCGGGGCCGATCGACGACGAGTGGAACCAGCACATGCCGCCGCCGAAGCTGGCCGCCGGTGCGCTGGCCAATGCGATCGTCAAGGCGCTGCGCGACGGCGTCGAGGATGTCTATCCCGGCGACGTGGCGCAGGAATGGCTGGAGCGCTGGCGCGACAACCCGAAGATCCTTGAACGCGAACTCGCAGCAGGCGGCTGAGACAGGAGCAACACGATGACCACAGCGACAGAAGAACTGATGTCCACCGCCGAGATCCTCGGCGGCCTGGTGAGCGCGATGGCCACGGGCCGCATTCGCGTGATCGATCTCACGCAGACGCTGACACCCGAGTTCCCGCAGATCGCGCTGCCGCCCGAGATGGGCCAGTGCTGGCCTTTCCGCATCGAGGAAGTGTCGAAGTACGACGAGCGCGGGCCCGGCTGGTACTGGAACAATTTCTCTTGCGGCGAGCACACGGGCACGCACTTCGACGCGCCGATCCACTGGATCTCGGGCCGCGACCTGCCCAACAATTCGGTCGACACGATTCCGGTGCAGCACTTCGTGGCGCCGGCCTGCGTGATCGACTGTTCCAGCGAATCGGCGGCCGACGACGACTACCTGCTGACCGTGGCCGACATCGAGCGCTACGAGGCCAGGCACGGCCGCATTCCCAAGGGCGCCTGGGCGCTGATGCGCACCGACTGGTCGAAGCGCCAGGACCCGGAGGCGTACCAGAACTTCGACGAGACCGGCCAGCACACGCCCGGCCCGAGCACGGAGGCGGTGCGCTTCCTGGTCGAGCAGCGCGACGTGCTGGGCTTCGGTTCCGAGGCGATCGGCACCGACGCGGGGCAGGGCTACCACCTGCGTCCGCCCTATCCGTGCCACTACTACATGCACGGGGCAGGGCGCTATGGCCTGCAGTGCCTCTGCAACCTCGATCTGCTGCCGCCGGCCGGCGCCGTGCTGATCTGCCCGCCGCTCAAGATCGAGAAGGGCAGCGGCAGTCCCTTGCGCGTGCTCGCGCTGGTGGGGAGCGGATCATGAACCTCCAGCACAGGGTCGCAGCCGTCACGGGCGGCAGCGCAGGCATCGGCAAGGCGATCTGCGCCGACCTGCTCGCGCAGGGCTACGAGGTGGTGTCGCTGGCGCGGCGGCGCTGCGAGATCGAGCATCCGAATCTCTACAGCATCGAGGTCGACCTCATGGACCGCGCCGCCACCGCCGGCGCCGTGCGCGAAATGGTGCAGCGCTTCGACGTCACCACCGTGGTCCACAACGCCGGCGTGATTCGGCCTGCGCTGCTTGCCGACGTGAAGCTCGACGACCTCGATGCGCTGGCCGAGCTGCACCTGGGCTGCGCGATCCAGCTGGTGCAGGCGGCCTTGCCCGCGATGCGCGCCGAGCGCTTCGGCCGCGTGGTGCTGCTGTCGTCGCGCGCGGCGGTCGGCCTGGCCACGCGAACCAGCTACTCGGCCACCAAGGCCGGCATGCTGGGCATGGCGCGCACCTGGGCGCTGGAGCTTGCGGCCGACGGCATCACCGTGAACGTGGTGGCGCCGGGACCGATCCGCACCGACATGTTCTACGAGGTGGTCGAGGCCGGCAGCGAGAAGGAGCGCGCGCTCGCGGCTTCGGTGCCGGTGCAGCGCCTTGGCGAATCCTCCGACGTGGCACGGGCCGTGCGCTTCTTCGTCGATCCGGCCAACGGTTTCGTCACCGGCCAGGTGCTCTATGTGTGCGGCGGCACCAGCGTGGGCAGCCTCGCCCTCTAGCGGTGCGCAGCGCCTTTTCGAACAAACCTCTCGTTGTTTCCCTTGTCATCACACCACCGTCTCGTTAGCATTGTTGACATCTAAACATTTCATAAATCATGTTCTGTGTCAGCCCTTCGTTCCCATCACTTCTAGGAGGATCGCCATGAGAGTCTCGACCCGTATCCGCACCCTGGCGGGCATCGCCGTGGGCATCAGCGCCCTGGCCGCCGCGAGCGCCTGGGCGGCCGACCTCAAGGTCGGCTTCATCACCTCGCTCTCGGGGCCGGTGTCGTCGCTGGGCATTCCGTACGAGAAGGGCATGAAGGCCGCGCTGGCCTACAAGTCCGAGGTGGGCGGCCGCAAGATCCAGCTGGTGCAGCTCGACGATGCTTCCGATCCGTCCACCGCCGCGCGCAACGCGCGCAAGATGATCGACGAGGACAAGGTCGACGTCATCATCGGCACCGCCGGCTCGCCCGGCGCGCTGGCCATCGCGGCAGTGGCGCGCGAGACCAAGACGCCGTTGATCTCGATCGCCAACGCCAACCTGCCCGGCGACGAGGGCGCGTGGATGGTCACGCTGCCGCAGCCCGCGCCGCTGATGGTCAGCGCCGTGGTCGAGCGCATGAAGAAGTCGGGCGTGAAGACGGTCGGCTACATCGGCTTTTCCGACGCCTGGGGCGACCTGGTCTACGACGCGCTGACGAAGAGCGTCGAGTCGGCCGGCATCAAGGTGGTGTCGAACGAGCGCTACGCGCGCGCCGATGCCTCGGTCACCGGCCAGGTGCTGAAGATCGTCGCACTGCGTCCCGACGCGGTGATCACCGGCACCTCGGGCACGCCGGGCGCGCTGCCCTATCTCGCGCTCGCGGAGCGCGGCTACAAGGGGCAGATCTACGGCATGCATGCGTTGATCAACCCCGACTTCGTGCGCGTCGGCGGCGCCTCGGTCGAAGGCCTGCTGGCACCCACGGGTCCGGTGATCGTGGCCGAGCAGCTGCCCGACTCCAACCCGATCCGCAAGGTCTCGATGGACTTCCGCGCGGCCTACCAGAAGGCCAACGGCGCGGCGCCGACCGATGCCTTCTCGGCCTACACCTTCGACGCCTGGCTGCTCTTCCTCGACGCGGCCCAGCGCGCCAAGGGCGAGCCCGGCACGCCGGCCTACCGCGTGGCGCTGCGCGATGCGATCGTCAGCACCAAGGAGCTGGTCGGCACGCACAGCGTCTACAACTTCAAGCCCGACAACCGCTATGGCTCCGACGAGCGCTCGCGCGTGGTCGTGAAACTAGAGAAGGGCCAGTGGAAGCTGGTCCCCTGAAATGAACAACAAGACACTCGCTCGCTTCCTCGGCCTCACGGCCATCGCCCTGGCCGCCGCGCAGGCCACGGCCGCCGATCTCAAGATCGGTTTCATCAGCTCGCTGTCGGGCCCGGTCTCGGCATTGGGCATTCCCTACGAGAAGGGCATCCGCGCCGCCATCGCCGAGCATCCGATGCTGGCCGGCCGCAAGGTCGAGCTGATCGTGCTCGACGATGCATCGGACCCGACCACCGCCGGGCGCAATGCGCGCAAGCTGGTGGTGGAGGACAAGGTCGACGTGCTGATCGGCACCTCGGGCGTGCCGGGTGCCATGGCCATCGCGGCCGTGGCGCGCGAGCTCAACACGCCGTTGATCTCGCCCACGCCGGTCACCATTCCCGGGCCGGAAGGCGCGTGGACCGTGACCGTGTCGCAGCCCTTCCCGCTGATGGTGGCTGGCGTCGTCGAGCGCATGAAGAAGTCGGGCGTGAAGACGGTGGCCTACATCGGCTTCTCCGATGCGCTGGGCGACCTGGCCTATGACTCGCTCGTGAAGAGCGCAGAGGCCGCCGGCATCAAGGTGGTGGCGAACGAGCGCTACGCGCGCAGCGATTCGTCGGTGGCCGGCCAGGTGCTGAAGATCGTCGCGACCCGGCCCGACGCGGTGTTCGCCGGCAACTCCGGCACGCCCGGCGCGCTGCCCTACCTGGGCCTGGCCGAACGCGGCTACAAGGGCCAGATCTACGGCACCCACGGCCTGATCAACGCCGACTTCGTGCGCGTCGGCGGCGCATCGATCGAAGGCCTGCAGGTGCCGAGCGGTCCGGTGCTGGTGGCGGACCAGCTTGCCGCGGACAACCCGATCAAGAAGGTGTCGATGAGCTTCCGCGCGGCCTACCAGAAGGCCAACGGCGCGGCGCCGACCGACGCCTTCTCTTCCTACACCTACGACGCCTACCTGCTGCTCGCCGACGCCGCCTCGCGCACCAAGGGCGAGCCCGGCACGCCGGCCTATCGCACGGCGCTGCGCGATGCGATCGTCAACACCCACGAGCTGGTGGGCACGCACGGCGTCTACAACTTCAAGGCCGACAACCGCTACGGTTCGGACCAGCGCGCGGTGGTCGTGGTGCGCATGGAAAAAGGCCAGTGGAAGCTGGTGCCCTGATGACCCTCTACCGCGACCGTCCCGAAGCGATCCAGGCGCTGGTCCAGGACGATCGCGTGCATCGCGATATCTACCTGAGCGAGGAGCTGTTCGCGCTCGAACAGGAGCGCTTCTTCGCCCACACCTGGCTCTACGTGGGCCACGCGAGCCAGGTGCCGAACCCCGGCGACTACTGGGCGCTTGAACTCGCTGGCCGTCCCGTGATGATGGTGCGCCAGCCTGACGGCACGGTGCGCGTCTTCTACAACCGCTGCGCGCACAAGGGCACGCGGCTCGTTACCGACGAGAGCGGCAACACCGGCAGGTTCTTCCGCTGCCCGTACCACGCCTGGACCTACAAGCTCGACGGCGCGCCGCTCGCGATCCCGCTCAAGACCGGCTACGAAGGCACGCGGCTGAAGGAATGCGAATCGGGGCAGGGGCTGACCGAGCTGAAGCACACGGTCGTCTACCGCGACTTCGTCTTCGTGCGCCTTTCGGACCGCGGCCCGGACTTCGAGTCCTACTTCGGCGAGGCGCTGCGGGCCATCGACAACATGGTCGACCGCTCGCCCGAGGGCCGGCTCACGGCGGGCGGCGGGGTGATGCGCAACATCATCCATTGCAACTGGAAGATGTACCTGGAGAACATCAACGACACGGTGCATCCGATGTCGACCCACGAATCGGCCACGCAGGCTGCCGGTGCGCTGTGGCAGGGCCGCGCGCCCGACGAACCCAAGCCGATGGCGATGGAGCAGATCCTTCCATTCGGCTCCGGCTACGACTTCTTCGACAAGATGGGCGGGCGCGTGTTCGCCAACGGCCACAGCGTGCTGGGCGTGAACTTCAGCATCCACTCGAACTACGCGCAATTGCCCGACTACGAGGCGGCGATGCGCGAGGCGCACGGCGCCGAGCGGGCGATGGAGATCCTGCAGCGCTCGCCGCAGAACTCGGTGCTGTTCCCGAGCCTGTCGGTCAAGGGCTCGCCGCAGGCGATCCGCGTGATCCGCCCGCTGGCCACGAACCGCACGCTGATCGAGGCCTGGAGCTTTCGCGCGGCCGGCGCGCCCGATCTGCTGTTCGAGCGCGCAATGACCTACAACCGGCTGGTCTTCTCGCCGATGTCGGTGGTGGCGCACGACGACGTGCACCTGTTCGAGAGCATGCAGCAGGGCCTGAAGGCCGAAGGCAACGAATGGGTGAGCCTGCACCGCAACTTCGACCCGGCCGAGCTTGCAGAGGACACGGTCACCACCAACGGCACCAACGAACTGTTGATGCGCAACCAGTTCCGCGCCTGGGCGAAGTACATGGCGGAGCCCGCGTCATGACCGACGCCGTGGACTTCATCGCCGCCGAGGCTGCGCTGCTCGACGCCGGCCGCTTCGACGACTGGCTTGCGCTTTTCACCGAAGACGGCCACTACTGGGTGCCGCTGCAGGGCGCCGCGCAGGCAGATCCGATTTCGCACAATTCGCTGGCCTACGAAGACCGGCTGCTGCTCCAGCTGCGCGTGGACCGCCTGAAGAACCCGCGTGCGCATTCGCAGCACCCGAAGAGCCATTGCCAGCACGTGCTGCAGCGTTCGATCGTGGAAGACGAGAACGCCGCCACCGGCGAACTCGCGCTGCGCACGCCCTTTCTCTACATCGAGGCGCGCGGCGAAGAGCAGGTGATGCTCGCCGGCACCTGCCGCCACCTGCTTGTGCGCACGCCCGCGGGCTTCGCGATCCGGCAGAAGCGCATCGACCTTCTTCATGCCGGCCGCGCGCTGCCGGCCATCCAGCTTTTCATCTGACGCATCGACTTAACCCTTCCACCTCACCAGGAGCCGCACCATGAAGAGCTTGATGAAGACCCTGACGCGCACTGCGCTGGCCACGGCGCTTGCCGCCGGATTCGCAATGGGCGCTTTCGCGGCCGACCTCAAGGTCGGTCTGAGCGTGTCGCTCTCGGGCCCCAATTCCTCGCTCGGCGTGCCCTACGCCAAGGGCATGCAGGCCGCGCTGGCCTATAAGCCCGAGGTCAACGGCCGCAAGATCCAGCTGATCGTGCTCGACGACGGCTCCGATCCCACCACCGCGGGCCGCAATGCGCGCAAGCTGGTCGAGGAGGAGAAGGTGGACGTGCTGATGGGCACCTCCGGCGTGCCGGCCGCGATCGCGATGGCGCAGGTGGGGCGCGACGCCAAGGTGCCGATGATCGGGCTCACGCCGATCCAGCTCGACCCGGCGGAGAACGGCTGGGTCTTCACCGTCGCGCAGCCGACGCAGCTGATGATCGACGCGGTGGTCGATCGCATGAAGAAGGACGGCATCAAGACCGTCGGCTACATCGGCTTCTCCGACGCCTGGGGCGACCTGGTCTACAACGCGCTGATGAAAGCGGCGCCTGCCGCCGGCATCAAGGTGCTGGGCAACGAGCGCTATGCGCGCGCCGACGCCTCGGTCACGGGCCAGGTGCTGAAGCTGGTCGCGATGCGGCCCGATGCCGTGATGACGGGCGGCGCCGGCACGCCGGGCGCGCTGCCCTTCCTGGCGCTGACCGAGCGCGGCTTCAAGGGGCCGGTGTACGGCCAGCACGGGCTCATCAACCCTGACTTCGTGCGCGTCGTGGGCGCATCGGGCCAGGGCGCGCTGATGCCGACCGGCCCGGTGATCGTGGCCGAGCAGCTGCCGGCCAACTACCCGACCAAGAAGATCGCACTGGACTTCCGCGCCGTCTTCCAGAAGGTGAACAACGCGCCGACCAGCGATGCCTTCTCGGCCTATTCCTTCGACGGCTGGCTGGTGTTCGCGGATGCCGCAGCGCGGGCCAAGGGCGAGCCGGGCACGCCCGAGTTCAGGTTGTCCCTGCGTGACGCGATCGCCAGCACCAAGGAAGTGGTGGGCACGCATGGCGTCTACAACTTCAAGCCCGGCGACCTCTACGGCGTGGACGAGCGCGCGCGCGTGATCGTGAAGCTCGAGAACGGCCAGTGGAAGCTCGCGCCTTGAACCGGCGCTGCAAGGCGCGCGGCGCAAGCAACAAGATCATCCGGAGGATTCTTCAATGACGTGGGACGTGGCACTCATCCTGGGCATCGACGGCCTGGCGAATGGCGCCGTTTATCTGCTGGCCGGGCTGGGGCTGGTGCTGATCTTCTCGGTCACGCGGGTGGTCTTCGTGCCCTTCGGCGATATCGCGGCCTTTGCCGCGCTGACGCTGGCGGCTTTCGAAACCGGCCGCCTGCCGGCCACCATCGGGATGGTGGTGGTGCTGACGGTGCTCGCGGTGCTGACCGAGGTCGGCAGCCTGGTGCGCCGCGGCGAGACCGCGCGCATTCCCAAGGCCGTGCTGGGCTGGGGTCTGCTGCCGCTCGTGCCCTGCGTGCTGGCCTGGCTCGCGAGCCGGCCCGGCGTGCCGGCGCCGGTGCACGTCGCGGTCGCGGTGCTGCTGGTGGTGCCGATCGCGCCCTTGCTGTCGCGCGTGGTGTTCCAGCCGATCGCCGATGCCTCGGTGCTGGTGCTCTTGATCGTGTCGCTGGCGCTGCACTTCCTGCTGTCGGGCCTGGGCCTCTTGTTCTTCGGCCCGGAGGGTTCGCGCACCCAGCCGCTCGCGAGCGGCTCCATCACGCTCGGCGACGGCTTCGCGGTGAGCGGGCAGGTGATCCTGATGGTGAGCGCGGCGATCGTGCTGAGCGGGCTCTTCTTCCTCGTGTTCGAGCGCACGGTGACCGGCAAGGCGCTGCGCGCCACCGCCGTCAACCGCGTGGGCGCGCGGCTGGTCGGCATCCGGCCGGCGCGCACCGCGCTCTTCGCCTACGGCTGCGCCTCGCTGCTGGCCGGGCTGATCGGCGTGCTGATCGCGCCGGTCACCACCATGTACTACGACTCCGGCTTCATCATCGGCCTCAAGGCCTTCGTGGCCGCGATCATCGGCGGCCTGGTGAGCTACCCGATGACCGCGATCGGCGCGCTCGCGGTCGGCGTGGTCGAAAGCTTCGCTTCGTTCTGGAGCGGCGCGCTGAAGGACGTGATCGTCTTCAGTCTGCTGATTCCCGTGCTGATGCTGCGTTCCTTCCTCATGACGCATGTCGACGAGGAAGAAGAGGAGGTGGACCAATGAGCCTCCTTCGCCATCGCACACTCTGGATCGTGGCCGTCGTGGCGGCGCTCGCCATCGCGCCCGCGCTGGCCGGCAACTTCACCGTCTCGCTGCTCAACGACATCGGCATCGGTGCGCTGGTGGCGCTGGGCCTGGTGATGCTCACCGGCATCGGCGGCGCCACCTCCTTCGGCCAGGCGGCCTTCGTCGGCATCGCGGCCTATGCGACGGCATGGCTTACCACGGCGCAGGGCTTGTCGCCGTGGCTCGGCCTGCTGTTCGCGCTGTTGCTCACGGGGCTGTCGGCGCTGGCCATCGGCATGCTGACGCTTCGGTTGGGCGGGCACTTCCTGCCGCTCAGCACCATCGCGTGGGGGCTGTCGATCGCGATGCTGTTCGGCAACGTCGATGCGCTGGGCCGCCACACGGGGCTGTCGAACATCCCGGCGCTTCAGGTCGGCGGCTGGTCGCTGGCCGATCCGCGTTCGATCTATTACCTGATCTGGGGCCTGGTCGGGCTGGGCTTCCTGTTCAGCTACAACCTGCTGCGCTCGCGGCCGGGGCGCGCGATCCGCAGCCTGCGCGGCGGCGCCATCCTGCTGGCGAGCGTGGGCGCCGATGCCTACCGCGTGCGGCTCACGCTCTTCGTGACAGCCGCCCTCTATGCCGGTCTCGCGGGCTGGCTCTATGCGCACATGAACCGCTTCGTGAGCCCGTCGCCCTTCGACGTGCGCGCGAGCATCGAGTACCTGCTGATGGCGGTCGCCGGTGGGCTCGGGCATCTGGCGGGCGCGCTGGTCGGGTCGGCGCTGGTGTTGATCCTGAAGAACGGCTTGCAGGACGTGCTGCCCATGCTGACCCAGCGTGCCGGCCAGCTCGAGGCGGTGGCTTTCGCGACGCTCTTCATCCTGCTGCTGCACTTCGCGCGCGGCGGCCTGATGGGTTTCGTGCGGCGCTGGACGAATGCGCACGCCCGTGCGCAGGCGCCGCGCGAGGCCATGGCGCCGGTCGAGCCGCTGCCGCATCGCACCTTGCCCGACCGCGGCTCGCCCGTGCTGTCGGTCACGGGCGCGGTCAAGCGCTTCGGCGGCCTGGTGGCGGTGAACGACGTGAGCTTCGACGTGAAGGCCGGCGAGATCATCGGCCTGATCGGACCCAACGGCGCCGGCAAGTCGACCATGTTCAACCTCCTGACCTGCACGATGCCGATGACCGCCGGCCAGGTGCGCTTCCTCGGCCAGGACATCGCAGGCCTGCCGCAGCGGCAGGTGGCGCGTCTGGGCCTGGCGCGCACCTTCCAGCACGTGAAGCTGCGGCCGCACATGAGCCTGATCGACAACGTCGCGCTCGGCGCCCATTCGCGCACGAGCTCGGGCGTGCTGAAGGCGGGGCTCAGGCTCGATCGCAGCGAAGAACGCCAGATCCTGCAGGAGGCGCAGCGCCAGCTCGATCGCATCGGCCTCGGCGACCGCGCCCACGAGCTCGCCGGCAGCCTGCCGCTGGGCACCCAGCGCATCCTGGAGATCGCGCGCGCGCTGGCCGCCGACCCCGTGCTGCTGGTGCTCGACGAGCCGGCCGCGGGATTGCGCCGCAAGGAGAAGATGGCGCTCGGCGATCTGCTGCGCAAGCTGCGCGAGGAGGGCGTGACCATCCTCATCGTCGAGCACGACATGGACTTCGTGATGAAACTGGTGGACCGTCTGGTGGTGATGAACTTCGGCTCCAAGCTGGTCGAGGGCGTGCCCTCGGCGGTGCGTGCGGACGAGCGCGTGCAGGCTGCGTATCTCGGGAGCGTCGTATGAGACGCCGGGCCGCTCCCAAGTCGAATAGCACCGCAGCGCATAGCGCGGAGGTTAAACAATGAGCGCCATGCTGGAGATCGGCGACCTTCATGTGTCATACGGGCAGGTCGACGCCGTGCGAGGCGTGTCGCTCAACCTTGAGCACGGCCAGATCATCTCGGTGATCGGGCCCAACGGCGCCGGCAAGACCACGCTGCTGGCCGCGGCGATGGGCTTGCTGCCTTGCAAGGGCACGCTGCGCTTCGATGGCGAGGACCTGCACGGCCTCGACGTCGAGGCGCGCGTGGAGCGCGGCCTGTGCCTGGTGCCCGAGAAGCGCGAGCTCTTCGGCGAACTCACCGTGCTCGACAACCTGCAGCTCGGCGCCTACGCCAAGCGGCTGCGCGGCGATGCGATGAAGCGCCGGCTGCAGTCGGTCTACGACCGATTCCCGCGGCTGGCCGAGCGCCGCGCGCAGCGCGCCGACACGCTTTCGGGCGGCGAGCGGCAGATGCTGGCGGTGGGCCGCGCGCTGATGTCCTCGCCGCGCCTGCTGATGCTCGATGAGCCGAGCCTGGGCCTGGCACCGCTGATCGTGCGCGACATCCTGGCGATCGTGCGCAAGCTGCGCGAAGACGGCGTGTCGATCCTGCTGGTGGAGCAGAACGCGCGCGCCGCGCTGGAGAGTTCGGACCACGGCTATGTGCTGGAGACCGGCGAGATCGCGCTGTCGGGCGCCTCGCAGGAGCTCGCCGACGATCCGCGCGTGCAGGCGACTTACCTTGGCGGAGGCACCAACGATGACGCCTGAGCGAGCGGCGAGTCCACTGCCTCCGGGTCAGCGCACGCTGCCCGCGATGCTGCACCGCCAGGCGGCGCTGTTCGGCGAGCGGCCGCTGCTGCGCATCGCGGGGCGGCAGTGGTCGCATCGCGATGCGGCGCAGGCCGCGGCTCTTCGCGCCTCGGCGCTGGCCGAGGCCGGCGTGCAACGCGGGGACAGGGTGGCCGTGATGTGCAGCAACCGCATCGAGTTCCTCGAAGTCTTTCTCGGCTGCGGCTGGATCGGCGCCTCGGCGGTGCCGATCAATACCGCATCGATGGGGCCGCAGATCGCGTACTTCCTTGCCAACAGCGAGGCGAGGCTGCTGGTGATCGAGGCGGGCTTCGTCGAACGGCTGCAGGCAGCAGATCTCGCGGGCGCTTCGCTGCGCGAGATCTGGGTGGTGGGCGAAGACGCCGCGCAGCCCGCATGGCAGCCCGGCGGCGATGTGCGCGTCGTGCCGTACCCGGCTGCGACATCCTCGCTGGCGGCCGCCGATGTGCAGCCCGGCGATCCGCTCGCCATCCTCTACACCTCCGGCACCACCGGCCCGGCCAAGGGCGTGGTCTGCCCGCATGCGCAGTACCACTGGTGGGGCGTCAACACCGCGGACGTGCTGGGCGTCGGCGCCGACGACGTGCTGTGCACCACGCTGCCGCTGTTCCACATCAACGCGCTCAACACTTTTGCACAGGCCGCGATCACCGGCTGCGAGGTGGTGTTCGAGCCGCGCTTCTCGGCGTCGGGCTTCTGGCCGGCGATGCGGGCCTCGGGCGCGACGGTGGTCTACCTGCTCGGCGCGATGGTGCCGATCCTGCTCGCGCAGCCCGAGGGACCGTCCGAGCGCGAGCATCGCGTGCGAGCCGGCCTCGGCCCCGGCGTGCCGGCCGCGGCGACCCAGGCCTTTCTCGAACGCACGGGCGTGCGCCTGCTCGAAGGCTACGGCTCCACCGAGACCAATTTCGCCATCGCCACCGCGCCCGATTCGCCGCGCGGCGGCGTGATGGGTTGGCTCAGGCCCGGCTTCCAGGCGCGCGTGGCGGACGAAGACGATGTCGAACTCCCGGACGGCGAGGCCGGCGAGTTGCTGCTGCGCGCGGACGAGCCCTATGCCTTCGCGAGCGGCTACTTCAACATGCCCGAGAAGACCGTCGAGGCCTGGCGCAACCTGTGGTTCCACACCGGCGACCGGGTGGTGCGCGATGCCGACGGCGCCTTCCGTTTCATCGACCGCATCAAGGACGCGATCCGCCGGCGCGGCGAGAACATCTCTTCCTTCGAGGTCGAGCAGGTGCTGCTGAGCCACCCCTGCGTGGCGGCCTGCGCGGTCTACCCGGTGCGCTCGGAGCTGGCGGAAGACGAGGTGATGGCGGCGCTGGTGGTGCGGGGCGGCGAGCGCATCGACCCGGTCGAACTGATGTCGTACTGCGAGTCGCGCCTGCCTTACTTCGCGCTGCCACGCTATGTCGACGTGCTCGCCGACCTGCCGCGCACCGAGAACGGCAAGGTGCAGAAATACAAGCTGCGCGAGCGTGGCGTGAGCGCGATCACCTGGGATCGCGGGCCTGCCGCGCGCGCACCGATCAAGCGCTGAATCCGCATGGCCGACACCCCGTTGTTCTCGCTGGCTGGACGCACGGCTTTCGTGACCGGCGCGGCGCAGGGGCTGGGCGCGGCCATCTCGCGCGGCCTGGCCGAGGCGGGTGCTCGCGTGGTGCTCACCGACATCGACGCGGCTGCAGTCGAGGCCGCCGCAGCCGCCATGCGTGCCGGCGGCCACGATGTCATCGGCCTGCAGCTCGACGTGCGCGACGAGGCGGCGTTCCGCCAGGGCTTCGACGCGGCCGTGCAGCGTTTCGGCGGTGTCGACGTGATGGTGAACAACGCCGCCCTGACGCCAGCCACCTCGATGTGGGACATCGCGGCCGAAGAATGGGACGCGGTGCTGGCCGTCAACCTGCGCGGCAGCTTCTTCGGCTGCCGCATCGCCGGTAGCCATATGCGCGAGCGGGGCTCGGGCCGCATCGTCAACCTCGCGTCGATCGCCGGGCAGCAGGCCAGCACGGCGACCGGCGTCCACTATGCGGCATCCAAGGCAGGCATCGTCGCGCTGACGCGTTCGTTCGCGCAGGAACTTGCGCCGCACGGCGTCACCGTGAACGCGCTGGCGCCGGCCGCGGTGCGCGGCCCGGTGCTCGATGCGATGGATCGCGAGCGGCAGCGCGTGCTCGCGGCCGGCATCCCGCTCGGCCGCTTCGGCGAGCCGCAAGAGGTGGCCGCGGCCGTGGTCTACCTGGCGTCGCCGGCCGCGGCCTTCATGGCCGGTGCGACGCTGGACCTCAACGGCGGGCGCCTCATGCGCTGAGCACCGCTAGAATAGTTCAGGACTAAATCATTCGGGTATGCAAACAAATTCATTGACTGGCCGACACGCACTCGTGACCGGCGCGGCGCGCGGCATCGGCGCCGAGATCGCGCGCACGCTGGCCGCCGAGGGCGCGGTGCTGACCCTGCTCGGGCGCGACCGCGATGCGCTCCAGCGCGTCGCCGATTCGCTCGCGGGCAGCGGCCATGGCGTGGCCGCCGCCGACGTGGCCGATCCGGTGGCGGTGCAGGGCGCCTTCGACCAGGCGCGCGCGGCCCGGGGGCCGATCGCGATCCTCGTCAACAACGCCGGCGCGGCCGAGAGCGCGCCTTTCCTGAAGACCTCGGTCGAGCAGTGGCAGCGCATGCTGTCCGTCAACCTGACCGGCAGTTTCCTCTGCGCCCAGGCCGCGCTGCCCGACATGCTCGAAGCCGGGTGGGGCCGCATCGTCAACATCGCGAGCACGGCCGGACAGAAGGGCTATGCCTATGTCGCGGCCTACACCGCGGCCAAGCACGGCGTCATCGGCCTGACGCGCTCGCTGGCGCTGGAGGTCGCGCGCAAGGGCGTGACGGTCAACGCCGTGTGCCCCGGCTACACCGACACCGACATCCTGCGCGACAGCGTGGCCAACGTGGTCGGCAAAACCGGCCGCAGCGAGGACGAGGCACGGGCAGAGTTCGCTGCCGTCAATCCGCAGCGGCGCATCGTCCAGCCTGCGGAAGTGGCCGATGCGGTGCGCTGGCTTTGCGGCGAGGGCGCGGCATCGGTCAACGGCCAGTCGATCTCGGTGTCCGGAGGCGAAGTCACATGAAGCAGAACGACGCCTCGCATGCCCTGCTGAGCGACGCGCAGGAACTCGGCCATGAAGCACGCGCCGGCACCGGCGACCATGCCGTGCTCAAGCTGTGGCTGCGCATGCTGGCCAGCACCACCCACATCGAGGCCGAGATCCGCAAGCGGCTGCGCGAGCGCTTCGACATCTCGCTCGCGCGCTTCGACTACATGGCGCAGCTGTACCGCTACCAAGACGGGTTGAAGATGCGCGTGCTCTCGCGCTACCTGATGGTGACCGGCGGCAACGTCACCGGCCTGACCGACGAGCTCGAGCGCGAGGGCGTGGTGCAGCGCTCGGCCAGCCCGGAAGATCGGCGGGCCTGGATCGTGAGCCTGACGCCCAAGGGACGCCGCAGCTTCGAGGCCATGGCCAAGGCGCACGAGGAATGGCTGCTCGAGCTGTTCTCGGGCCTGGACGCGAAGGCGGTGCAGCAGCTGTACGCCCAGCTGGGCGCGCTGCGCGTGCACATGGTGCGCTAGGCAGCTTTTCCCAACAGCGCATCCTTCAGCTTCCAGTCGGCCGGGTTCGGGCCGAGCCAGATGCGCATCAGCGCGTTGAAGAAGGCCTGCTCCTTGATCGGATCGGCCTGCGCGACGCCCTTGACCGAGATCACGGTGCCGGTGCCCGGCAGCCAGTCGACGGTGAAGGTGTCGCCGGCCTTCAGCTGCTTCTGGTCGGCGAACATCTGGCCCATGCGCACCAGGCCTGGAATGAGCTGGAGCATTTCGCTCTTGGGCGAGTTGTCTTCCACGCCGCGCGTGAACAGTTTGCCGAGTTCGTTGGCGTCGATGTCGCGCAGCATCGTGATGGCCATGCGCTTGGCGCCCGGCGCGGCCAGCACCTCCTCGGGCGTCGAGGCCTTGGCACCAAGGTAGAGGCCCGCGGTGTAAACCTTGAAGACGGCCTTGTAGCGCACGCCGGCGCCGTTGAGCTGCAGTTTGCTGCCCTTGAGATCGAGTGCGTCGTCGAGTTTGATGCCGGCCACATCGACCTGCGCAGCCGAAGCCGCCAGGGACGCGAGGGCGAGGGTGGTCAGCGCGAGCGCGCGCTTCAGGACGGGTCGGTGCATGGGTTGTCTCCTCCTCAAAATATCAAAGTGCCCGAATGTATCTTTTTGTACAGACCGTGTCGCTGGGCTAAACTCACACTTCCATGTTCATTCATCACGTCATTCAGACAGGTCAAGGCAGCCGGGGAGCCTGGCCTTGGCGCACGCCATCGTCGCTGCCTGATTGACTGCACGGCGCACGCCGTGCGCCCGCGGCCCTCGGTCATCCCGATACGGCCAAACACCCGAATGACCCGCCAGCGACCACGAAGCGTCACTGGCCGACGGAGACCCCACCCGTGATCACCGAACTCGAATTCAAGAGCCTCAGCGCGCAGGGCTACAACCGCATCCCGCTGATGGTCGAGGCCTTTGCCGACCTCGAAACCCCGCTTTCGCTCTACCTCAAGCTCGCCTACACCAAGGACAGCGGCAAGCACAGCTTCCTGCTCGAATCCGTGGTGGGCGGCGAGCGCTTCGGCCGCTACAGCTTCATCGGCCTGCCGGCGCGCACGCTGTTGCGCGCGAGCGGCTTCGGCGCCGACGCCCTGACCGAGGTCGTGACCGGCGGCAAGGTCGTCGAATCGGCGAAGGGCAATCCGCTCGATTTCATCGAGGCCTACCAGAAGCGTTTCAAGGTCGCGCTGCGTCCCGGCCTGCCGCGCTTCTGCGGCGGGCTGGCCGGCTACTTCGGCTACGACGCGGTGCGTCACATCGAGAAGAAGCTGGAGAAAAGCTGTCCGCCCGACACGCTGGGCTGCCCCGACATCCTGCTGCTGCAGTGCGAGGAGCTGGCGGTCATCGACAACCTCTCGGGCAAGCTCTACCTGATCGTCTACGCCGACCCCGGCCAGCCCGAGGCCTATGCCAACGCCAAGCGGCGGCTGCGCGAACTGCGCGAGCAGCTCAAGTACTCGGTGAGCGCGCCGCAGGTGAAGCCGACGCAGGCGCATCCGCCCGAGCGCAGCTTCGCCAAGGCCGATTACCTCGCGGCGGTCGAGCGCGCCAAGGAACTGATCGCGGCCGGCGACTTCATGCAGGTGCAGGTGGGCCAGCGCATCAGCAAGCGCTACACCGAATCGCCGCTCTCGCTCTATCGCGCACTGCGCTCGCTGAATCCGTCGCCCTACATGTACTACTACCACCTGGGCGATTTCCACGTGGTCGGCGCATCGCCCGAAATCCTCGTGCGTCAGGAGCACACGGGCGAGGGCGAGCAGAAGATCACGATCCGCCCGCTGGCCGGCACGCGCCCGCGCGGCGCCTCGCCCGAGCTCGACAAGGCGGCCGAGGTCGAGCTGATCAACGACCCGAAGGAGCGCGCCGAGCACGTGATGCTGATCGATCTGGCGCGCAACGACATCGGCCGCATCGCCAAGATCGGCACCGTCAAGGTGACGGAGGCCTTTGCCATCGAGCGCTACAGCCACGTGATGCACATCGTGAGCAACGTCGAAGGCACGCTGAAAGACGGCATGACCGCGATCGACGTGCTCAAGGCCACCTTCCCGGCCGGCACGCTGACCGGCGCACCCAAGGTGCACGCGATGGAACTGATCGACCAGCTCGAGCCGACCAAGCGCGGCCTCTACGGCGGCGCCTGCGGCTACATCAGCTACGCCGGGGACATGGATGTCGCGATCGCGATCCGCACCGGCATCGTGAAGGACCAGATGCTGCACGTGCAGGCGGCGGCCGGCGTGGTCGCCGACTCGGTGCCCGAGCTGGAGTGGAAAGAAACCGAGGCCAAGGCGCGCGCGCTGCTGCGGGCAGCGGAGCTGGTCGAAGAAGGGTTGGAATGATGGCTGACGAAATCCAGAACAACGATTTCTCGCACGAGATCATCGGTGCCGCGGTCGAGGTGCAGCGCGTGCTCGGCATCGGCCTGCCCGAGGCGGTCTATGCCGCCGCGCTGGAGATCGAACTCGCCGAGCGCGAGATCGGCTTCGCGCGCGACGTGCCGGTGTCGGCCAGCTACAAGGGCCGATCGCTCGGCGAGGTCTGCCGCGCGGGCTTCGTGGTCGAGCAGTCGGTCATCGTCGAGGTAAAGGCAGTCGAAGCGCTGACCGAGCTCCATCGCGCGCAGTCGCAGGCCGCGGTGCGGCTGTCGGGCCTGCCGCTGGGCCTGCTCATCAACTTCAACGTGTTCCCGGTGGTCAAGGGTGTTCATCGGATCGGAGCCAAGCCATGAAACTCCTGATGATCGACAACTACGACAGCTTCACCTACAACCTGGTGCAGTACTTCGGCGAGCTCGGGGCCGAGGTCGAAGTACATCGCAACGACGAGATCACGGTCGACGGACTGCGCGAGCGCGTCGCCGCGGGCGTGGCGCGGCTGGTGGTTTCGCCGGGCCCCTGTTCGCCGGCCGAGGCGGGCGTGTCGGTCGCGGCGATCAAGGAATTCGCCGGTAGGTTGCCGATCCTCGGCGTCTGCCTCGGGCACCAGGCGGTCGGCGCGGCCTTCGGCGCCAGGATCATCCGGGCGCAGCAACTGATGCACGGCAAGACCAGCGAGATCACGACCACGCGGGAGGGCGTGTTCGTCGGGCTGCCCGAAAAGTTCAGTGTCAACCGCTACCACTCGCTGTCCATCGAGCGCGATTCCTGCCCGGGCGAACTCAAGATCACGGCCTGGACCGACGACGGCGAGATCATGGGCGTGCGCCACACCGGCTTTGCCTCCGCGGTGCGCATCGAAGGCGTCCAATTCCATCCCGAATCGATCCTGACCGAGCACGGCCATGCCATGCTCAAGAACTTTCTGGAGTGAGCCGCATGGCGACATCGACATTGGTAGACCTGCGCAGCGACACCGTCACCCAGCCGACCGCCGCGATGCGCGCGGCCATGCTCGAAGCCCCACTGGGCGACGACGTTTTCGGCGACGACCCGAGCGTCAATGCGCTGCAATCGCAGATCGCCGAGATGCTGGGCTTCGAAGCCGCGCTGTTCGTGCCGACCGGCACCCAGAGCAACTTCTGCGCGATCCTGGCCCACTGCCAGCGCGGTGACGAGTACATCGTCGGCCAGCTGGCGCATTGCTACCGCTGGGAAGGCGGCGGCGCGGCGGTGTTCGGCAGCGTGCAGCCGCAGCCGCTCGAGCACCAGCCGGACGGCACGCTGGCGCTGAAAGACATCGAGGCCGCCATCAAGCCCGACGACGCCCATTTCGCGCGCACCCGCCTGCTCGCGCTGGAGAACACGATCGGCGGCAAGCTGCTGTCCTTCGGCTATGTCGAAGAGGCCACGCAGTTGGCGCAGCGCAAGGGCCTGGCCCGGCATCTCGACGGCGCACGGCTCTTCAATGCCGCCGTCGCGCAGGCGGCGGCCTCCGTTCGCCCTGAGCTTGTCGAAGGGCCGGGCGCGGCTTCGGGCAGGGTGATAGCCGAAGCGCGCCGCATCGCGCAGTGCTTCGACAGCGTCTCGGTCTGCTTCAGCAAGGGCCTCGGCGCACCAGTGGGTTCGGCGCTGTGCGGTTCGCGCGAGCTGATAGCGCGCGCGCACCGCATCCGCAAGATGGCCGGCGGTGGCATGCGGCAGGCCGGCATGCTGGCGGCTGCCGCATCCCACGCGCTCGAACATCACATCGATCGCCTTGCGCAAGACCACGCGCTGGCGCAACAGCTGGCTGAAGGGCTGGCCGGAATCCCCGAGCTGCAGGTCGAGGCGCCGCATACCAACCTGCTGTTCGTCGACCTGATGGGCGAGGCGCAGGCGCGCTCGCCCGAACTGCTGGCGCACCTGAAGCAGAACGGCGTGCTCGCCACGGGTCTTTACCGGCTGCGCTTCGCCACGCACCTCGATGTCGACACGGCCGGCATCGAACGCGCAATCGGCGCGATCCGGAGCTTCTTCCATGCCTGAACTCCACTCCCTGCTGTTGTTCATCGCGGCCGGCCTGCTGCTGAACCTCACGCCGGGCCCCGACGTGCTCTACATCGTGACCCGCGCGCTGCGCTCGGGCTCGCGCGCCGGCATCGTGGCGGGGCTGGGCATCACGGCCGGCTGTTTCGTGCACATCACCGCCGCAGCGGTGGGCGTGAGCGCGCTGATGGCTGCATCGACCACGCTGTTCGCCGTGCTCAAGTGGATGGGCGCGGCCTACCTGCTGTGGGTCGGCGTGCGCATGCTGCTGTCGCGGCCGTCGAAAAACGAACCCGCACCGGCAACGGCAGGCACGGACCCGGCGGGCCCCGCCAGCATGAAAAGCGTGTTCCTCGGCGGCTTCTGGACCAACGTGCTCAACCCCAAGGTGGCGCTGTTCTTCCTGGCCTTCGTGCCGCAATTCATCGCGCCCGAAGCGGCGAACAAGCCGTTGGTGTTTTTTCTGCTGGGCGCGCTGTTCAACTTCAACGGGATCTTCGTGAACCTCGCCTGGGCCATGCTGGCAGGCTGGACGGCGCGCCGCGTCGGCGCGGTGCAGCGCGGCATGCACTGGCTGGAGCGTGGTGCGGGCGCCCTGTTCGTCGGCTTCGGCATCAAGCTCGCGCTGTCCGAGAATCCGCTCGCGGCTCACCCCGCACACTGAAAACAGAGGGAGACTTTCACCATGCCCATCACACCCCAGGAAGCCCTGCAGCGCACCATCGAACACCGCGAGGTGTTCCACGACGAGATGCTGCACATCGTGCGACTCATCATGAGCGGCGAATGCTCGCCCGTGATGATGGCGGCGCTCATCACCGGCCTGCGCGTCAAGAAGGAAACCATCGGCGAGATCACCGCCGCCGCGCAGGTGATGCGGGAGGTGTCGACCAAGGTGCCCGTGGCCGACACCACGCACCTGGTCGACATCGTCGGCACCGGCGGCGACGGCTCGCACACCTTCAACATCTCGACCTGCTCGATGTTCGTTGCCGCTGCCGCCGGCGCCAAGGTCAGCAAGCACGGCGGGCGCAGCGTGAGCAGCAAGTCGGGCAGCGCCGATGTGCTGGAGTCGCTGGGCATCAACATCAACCTCAAGCCGGAGCAGATCGCCAAGTGCATCGCCGATGTCGGCATCGGCTTCATGTTTGCGCCGAACCATCATCCGGCCATGAAGAACGTGGCGCCGGTGCGCAAGGAGCTGGGCATCAAGACCATCTTCAACATCCTGGGGCCGCTTACCAACCCGGCCGGCGCACCCAACATCCTGATGGGCGTGTTCCACCCCGACCTGGTCGGCATCCAGGTGCGCGCTCTGCAGCGGCTGGGCGCGGAGCATGCGCTGGTGGTCTACGGGCGCGACGGCATGGACGAAATCTCGCTCGGCGCCGCCACCATGGTCGGCGAACTCAAGGACGGTGAGGTTCGCGAATACGAGCTGCATCCGGAGGACTTCGGCTTCCAGATGTCGAGCAACCGCACGCTGCGGGTCGAGACGCCCGAGCAGTCGAAGGCGATGCTGCTCGGCGTGCTGGACAACCAGCCCGGCCCGGCGCGCGACATCGTCGTGCTCAATGCCGGCGCAGCGCTTTATGCGGCCAACCTGGTGGAGTCGATCGCAGCCGGGGTGGAGCGCGCGCGCGCCGCCATCGACTCCGGCGCGGCCAAGGCCAAGCTGGCCGAACTGATCAAGGCCACAGCTGCCGGTTGAGAGAGCAGGGAACCATGTCCGACATCCTCGAAAAGATCGTTGCCGTCAAACGCGAAGAGATCGCGGCGGCGCAGAAGAAAAGCTCGCTCGAGGCCGTGCGCTTCGATGCCGAAAGCCGCGTGCTCACGCGCGATTTCACCAGCGCCCTGCGCGCCAAGATCGCGGCCGGCCAGGCGGCGGTGATCGCCGAGATCAAGAAGGCCAGTCCGAGCAAGGGCGTGCTGCGTGAGGATTTCATCCCGGCCGACATCGCGCAGAGCTATGCGGAGGGCGACGGCGAGGTCAGCGCGGCCTGCCTGTCGGTGCTGACCGATCGGCAGTTCTTCCAGGGCGGCGTCGACTACCTCAAGCAGGCGCGGGCGTCGTGCGACCTGCCGGTGCTGCGCAAGGATTTCATCGTCGATGCCTACCAGGTCTACGAATCGCGCGCGATGGGCGCCGACGCCATCCTGCTGATCGCCGCCTGTCTCGACGATGCGCAGATGCGCGATTTCGAGGCGATCGCGGCGGGGCTCGGCATGGCGGTATTGGTCGAGGTGCACGATGGCGCCGAGCTCGATCGCGCGCTGAAGCTCAAAACGCCGCTGATCGGCGTCAACAACCGCAACCTGCGTACTTTCGAGGTTTCGGTGCAGACCACCATCGACCTGCTGCCGAAGGTGCCGGCCGAACGCCTGCTGGTCACCGAATCGGGCATCGGCAGCCGCGACGAGGTCGCGAAGCTGCGCGCGGCGGGCGTCCATGCTTTTCTGGTCGGCGAGGCCTTCATGCGCGCCGATGAACCGGGCGACGCGCTCGCCGAACTTTTCCGATGAGCGCGCCGGTGAACCAGCTGGCGAGCAGCGAGCCGGCCGATTGGCCCGTCGCGCCCGGTTGGCAGTCGCTGGTCGACGGCTTCTTCGGCGGGCTGGCCGGGCAAAAACTGCTCGGTTTCCTGGGCGAGCGGCTGGACGCCGGCGCGGTGATCTTCCCGCCGCAGCCGCTGCGCGCGCTGGAACTCACGCCGCCCGAGGCGGTGCGCGTCGTGATCCTGGGCCAGGACCCGTACCACGGGCGCGGCCAGGCCGAGGGGCTGGCCTTTTCGGTCGCGCCGGGCGTGGCGCTGCCGCCCTCGCTGCGCAACATCTTCAAGGAGCTGGAGCGTGACCTCGGCACGCCGCCGCCGAATTTCCCGAGCCCGGGCGGCAGCCTGGTCAAGTGGGCAACACACGGCGTTCTGCTGCTGAACACCTGCCTGACGGTGGAAGAGGCCCAGCCGGCCAGCCATGCGGGCCGCGGCTGGGAGGTGCTGACCGACGCCGTGATTCGCCATGTGGCGGAGGGCGAGCGCCCTGTCGTGTTCATGCTGTGGGGCTCGCATGCGCAGAGCAAGCGCGCGCTGATCGACGCCCGCCGCCACAAGGTGCTGTTGTCGAACCATCCGTCGCCGCTGTCGGCGTTGCGACCGCCCGTGCCCTTCATCGGCTGCGGTCATTTTGGCCAGGCGCGCGCCTGGCGCGAAGCGCAAGGGCTTTAATTCATCCGGGTAAAATGCATGGTGGCGCCCGCAGTCTTCCTGACGGCCCGCAGCGGCAACTTTTCGGCGGCCGCCTTCATCGACCTGCCCTCTCAACCGTGCTATATTCCGAGGTTCGCCGGAGAGGTGGCCGAGTGGTTAATGGCAGCAGACTGTAAATCTGCCCTCTTACGAGTACGCTGGTTCGAATCCAGCCCTCTCCACCAGCGAAGAAAACGGATTTTGCAGAGCGAAAACAGAGCGATTGGCGCACCGCGAATGCGGGAGTAGTTCAATGGTAGAACCCTAGCCTTCCAAGCTAATGACGCGGGTTCGATTCCCGTCTCCCGCTCCAGAAATCCGCTTCGACGCAAGGCGCAGTTTTTTGAGTTTTGGCCCATTTGGCTCAGTGGTAGAGCACTCCCTTGGTAAGGGAGAGGTCGCGGGTCCGATTCCCGCAATGGGCACCAGGTTTTTGGGGTTGCAGCCTTCGGTTGCAACCCCATATCAGTGTGTTGATCTAGTTATTTTTCGGAGTCGAGAAAATGGCAAAAGGAAAATTCACCCGCACGAAGCCGCACGTGAACGTGGGCACGATCGGTCACGTTGACCACGGCAAGACGACGCTGACGGCGGCGCTTGCGACCGTGCTGTCGACGAAGTTCGG
>Ga0307515_10002594_pt1 | contig 38952 bp, 49 predicted proteins | sample 17_EM_MG_FD_194513 | JGI IMG/M metagenome (GOLD analysis project Ga0307515, IMG submission 194513) | Populus trichocarpa ectomycorrhiza microbial communities from riparian zone in the Pacific Northwest, United States - 17_EM | ecosystem: Host-associated > Plants > Roots > Unclassified | place... | reverse complement strand
TTATTGTCCGATCTGTTGTATTTCCCAACTGTCGTCAATGACCTCGGCGTCCAGAACCTCATCAGCCTCGATCGCCAGCGGACGCTTCATCATCTCGGCGTACTTCAGCTCGATCGGGTCTTCGTAGATCGTGATGAATAGCGTCCTGAGATAGGCCTTCCGTCCGGACTTGCCGTTGATCGGTCCCCAGTCGTACGGACGGATCACCAGGTCGGCCATCTCGATGTCGACGTAGTCCAGCTGATCGACGATATCCTCGGGCAAATGGTTCCGCCGCTTGGATGTGATCATGACGATCCGCGGAGGTCGGTTCGAGTAGTTCACCGAGACACTCAGGATTGGTGTGGGATCGTCACCCTCCTCGCGAGGTGCACGCCACTTGATGTTCCAACCGGCCGCCTCCAACTCCACGGCCTTATCGTGCTCGAGGATGACCGAGAAATTTCGATCACCATCACGGTTGTACATCCCACCCTCCCCACGAAAGTTCAGGTACGTGAGTCGAGCATCCTCGAGCACGACGTTTTCCTCATGTCGAACCATTCCGCCAGCCATTTATTGCTCCTTCTTGATTGCTGTTTTCAGATCCTCATCCATGGTCACCACACCGCACTTTCGATAGATCCTCGAGGGATAGGGCGAGTAGATGATGAGCGATCCCGTTATGCAAAGCTGGATGCAGATATCTATCGTGACCCGCTACTCGATAGGAAACTGAAATCTCCGGATTGTTTGGCGTGTTAAACACCAACGTCTGAGGAAAGTAGAGATTGGTGAACTCGTGACTCGCACCGTCCCTGAAGATGCTTTTTGTTGGGTCTTCGTTCTTCAAGAAGAAGCACGGCTCCAAGTCCGGTCGTGGCCACCAAACAACTTCGCCGTTCCGACCACCCCCTATCAGAAGATAGTAGGGTTTGAAAAGCCGTCTCCTCTCCTCAAGTCCTGGCATTACTCCTCCACAAATCCGGATCGAATCCTTGAATGGTTGCGTACGGGATCTTGCAGACGGGGCAGAACCAAGATTTACCTTTTTCGACTTGATCTTCGCTAGCCGGAACCCCCGTGATTGGTAATGTCTTTGGATCTTTCGCAGGGGTCTCACACCATGCGCACCCGTTTTTCATGGTTCCTCTCAGTGGTGTTTACAACTACGTACTACAGACAGGACACGACCGACCGCACAGGAACCCGTGGTCATGAGAACCCTTGCTTTCGCAAACAGCCTCGTCACAGATCCCAAGCCCCATCTTCGAAGCGATCCGATCCATGTCCGCTTTGCTCTTCGCGATCCCAGCAATGCGCTCATCAACAGTTCCTCGGAGAATCTGTCCGTCACGAACGGGGTTGTAGCACGCCCCGACCGAACAGATATGAGCTTCTGGAATTTGATAACCGTAGATGCTGCACCATTGGTCATCATCGTCCTTCTGAGGATTGCCATCAACCTCCTGTTGCATCCGATCGCGCCAGTCGAACGCCAAGAACGGATTACCCTCCGACGCAGCTGGAATGAACTTGGCCAGACGATGTCCACGACCGATCTCATACCCATATGCTCGAGCATTTCGATCGATCTCGTCCACCATCCGAAGACCTTCGCCGCTGAGACCCATACCGTAGATCGCCGGCTCGTACGGATTCGCCCTCAACGACGGAGAGATCTTTCCCTGCACCGCAGAGGTCGGCGAGGCAACGTCCGAATCAAGAACCTCCACCGCAACGACAACGAAGCCGTCTGGAGTGTCTCGGATCTCAATCTCGCCAATGTCGTGCCGAATCCCGTCTGCGTACGTAACAAGCGGAACGGTCCCAACCGCTGTCGAATTATCTCGAGCGAGTTTCGCAGCGTGACCCTCCGCGGCAGCCATGGCATTTGCAAACCACACCACCATATCGCCAGGGTCTCTGGGATTGATCTTGTGGATGAAAATGTACTCGGCCAGCTTGTTCGCCCAGACCATGGCGTCCGGAGACTTCTTCCAGTCCTGATCCAGTGGCGAACCACCTTCTTCACTCATAGTTCCTCCGAATTCTCGTAGCCGATAGAAATATGATTGTCCGGCGCGCAGATCAATGCGTTGAACACGGGGTCGATCTCCGCGTGAATATGAAGCTCGTGGCCATCGTCCTCGACCTCTGCCTGACCAACGATTGTTCGTCGGCCGCCTTTGTAGGCAACGATGGGAATCTTCTTTTTGGGAACAGACCCCCTTGCAAAAACCACGTTGTACAGATTAGACACTATCGAGTCTCCGTTTGCTTAGGAGCGGTTATTTTTCGTTCATGAGGATCTTGCGGTGGTTCTCACAGCAGTATCCACGACCACGGAAGATAGTGATCACGATTCGAATTCCACAGTAGATGCAGAAGTCCCTCATCAACTGTCTCTCTGGATGAATATGGGCATGAACCCACCCGGTTCGGTCTTCGATGGGTCTTCTTCGAGATTGTAGAATCGACTCGTTTGCCCCAACCAACCGACCTGCCGGAAGATAACCCTTCGTTTAGGCTCCTCATCGTCTATGATCAGCAGGTCGGTTTCGGTAATCCAGTGCATGGTTACCCCTTTTTGGCAAGCTTTCGTAGTGGATGGTTCTCCGGGTACTTCTCCTCGGTTTCCTCGAGGAACTCGATCGCCTGAAGAATCACTGGACTGTCGTATCCAGCCTCATCCCCACAAATGACGTCCCTTGAACCGGACATGATGAGACGATATTGGTCCATCTTGTTGAGCGACGAGAAGAAAAACAATCCGATCTTTTTGCTGACGATCATGCCCCGATAGAAACCTGCGACATCTCCGTGCTCGTTGAGGTAGTTTTCGAGCTTCGTCTCCAACTGGAACTCACCGACGACGTGATACTCCGCGATCTGATCCAAATTCACCAACTTGAATGCAACGTGATGGCTGCTCTTGTTGAAGAACTTGATCGAATGATCCATCGTACTGACTTTTTCACATTCGACGACGTCGACTCGGTTGGGGTGGATCGAATCGGACTTGTAGTGCAGGCAGACCTTCATGATTATTTCTCCTCAGCTGATGAATGAATCGATGTCGCCGAACTTGCTGATCGTCTTGCGTGCGTCGTACACCAGGTTCTCGAAATACGACATATCTACCTCGAGCTGGTCACCCATGTTCTTGGCCACCTCAGCCTCGATCCAGAAATGACCCTTCGTGCCCGAGACTGCGTACTGCTGCCCATCCTTGACACGGTAGAGAACGCCACCACCGGACGCCTCCGTAACCGGGACAAATCGACCAGTTCTTCCGACGAAGTGCATACCTTCGTAGTTGAACATGGCCTTGTGTACCTCATCGAAGTCGAGATACATATGCCCCTGCGTGACCTGCTTGGTCTCACACAAGTCATCAAACTCGATCTTTTCCTCACTGAACAGGGTCTTGAAGACGTACGGATGCTGGAACTGAGCTCCGGTAGCCGACCAAGTCCCAATCAGCTTCTCCTTCGCATTCCATCCATACTTACCGACGAACACAGCGGCATTCACAAGCGCAAGACGCTCATACGTAGCCTCGTGTTCAAAGGTGTATCCGTAATCCTCTCCGAACGCCATCACCTTGTCGATGATACCTTGCGTTGCATTCGGGATCTTGATTGAATCGGTCTTGATATGAGCGACCGTGTAACCAGATTCCTGAACAAAATGCTTCAGGTCGATCATGAATAACGCGCCACGTTTGGCTGCGATGTTGTCTTTGTTACGAATATCCCGGAAGGGATTGTCGAACTTCGCGCTCGTCAAACCGTAGACGATGTTGATTACAATCTTGAGCGCGTACGAAAGCGCTTCAGCTCTCTCAGGATCCTCGAGGAAAGGAGCCAACCGCCCACCAAGCATACTCCGAGCGGAGTTGTAATCCTTGTGTTTGATCGCCATCCGGGCAGATTTGAGAGCAGAAAAATTGGGGGTGTAGTCCCCAAATAGATTGAGAATCTCGATGCTCGTGGGATGCATGGAAGCAACATCCAGAAGAGCAACATCTGAATATATACCAGACTCATCATAGACGTAGCCTCCCTCTCCAACTACCTCATCTCGATATGTACTGACACCCATTTCATACTTATAGCTGGGGAATCGCTCCTCGAGCTTGGTGTACACAAAACTGCTCTGCGGATTTCGATCGTTCCCGAATATGATCTTCGCAGTGTGCCTTGCCGTCGTGTCGTTCACAGTGAGCCCACTCAAGTCGGCCAGAATCTGCCGAGCAACGAAATCCTGCTCACGATCCTCCGCCGTAGCTTCGGTAGCAAGAACGTCGTTAACGCAGTACTCAACGACCTTTCCCCAATCCTCCTTCGGAACTGGCTTGTCCCAAGCAAATGGAAGCTCCATGTGATGGATGCCCAGGTCGATTTCGAACTTCTTCAAGCTCTGCTTCACCGAGGAATAGTCGTAGATATCCGCGTACGAAATACTGTACGCCTCTCCGAACATCCCTCCTCGGTTGTCGATGATCTTCTGCGAGAGCTTGTAGAGGGCCTCGTTGTCGTAGCCCATGTAGCGACCGTACATGATGTGGTTGTCGTAGCGTCGGTTGTTGTAACCCACGAGCTTAAATGGGAACAGCGCCTCAACGTCCTGCGGGCTGGGGTTGATCATCCGGACGACATTCGGGTCGCCTTCGTACTTCCAACACAAAACAAAGAGGTTCGGATATACCTCGATGTCGAAGAACACCCGCCGATCGTCCTTAGGCTTCACAGCCTTCTCGGGTCGCTCAACCTCCTCACTCTTGAATTTCATCTGCTGGACGGCCTTGATTGCCTGCAGAGGTTGGTTGGTTGAGTTGTTGGCGAAAGCGATGAGTCTCGGACGTAGATCTGTGACATCGTAAGACATCCCAGACTTGAACGCGTCGTCGAGAATCTTCTTCATGAAATCGACTGAGCTCTTGGTTCCCGGATGAATTTCCTTCCGGAGGTTCCTACCAATAAGCTCTCGAAGACTCCTTTCGCTCTGGATAGTTGTTGTTGGAAGCACGATGTTCTCCTTCAGAGGCAGCCCACTGTTTATTGTAGAAATGGGCACATTGTTGCATCTCGACAGCCTGCGCCGCAAGGCGCTGTTCCCTGGGTACACCTTGACTTCAATGCCCTCAGAGTATTGAACACGGAGTTTGGTAGTATCTCCGTCGTAAATATAATGGAGGTGTACACCACTCCCGGACTTGCTGAGTTCGGCGTAGGTAGCAGGCCAGTTGGAAGCGGCCTCCAAGTTCCGCTCGAGGCTTTTTTCTCCATCGATACCCCTTAGATCGAAGTCGATGACAATATGATGCTCAGGAACCTTGACGAAATGCTCCTTCTGCGTATCAAGATCAGCCAAAGTCGTACTGACAATTTGACTCGGCTTCGGAACTTTCAATTCATCGTCAATAAGTCTTGGCTCGTCAGACCAATACTTAGCTGGTACTCCACTGGCCTTCGCGTACTGAGCCGGCATACCTGACAGAATATCGTCAAGTATTGATGTGGTCTCCTCCATAACGAGCGAGAAGACTGCCAGATCCTTAGCCGGTGCTTTGAACTTGTTCGCGTTGAAGCCGACATAATAACTCCGGACAATCACGCCATCGATCTCTTCCCGATCCTTGAAGTTGTCGAAGTAGTTCCTCAACTCTTCACGAACCTTGTACTGTGGAAGCGGCTTCTCGATTCCTGTTTCCGAGCAGTATTCCTTATAGAGCGCGTACGCTTGCTTGAGTGACACACCATCCTGAGTCTTGAAAATATCGTAGTTCGCCTCGATGAAGTTGAAGAAGATGTCCGTCTGGAACATCATCTCAAGAGGTCGATACCCGTTATAGTGATTCTTTCCAAGACTACGATATACCTCGAGGCAATGATGCGCGATCGCACCCAACTCGAAATCGATTTGTGCAACCAGCGTGTTGTAATGATTGGCGGGAATCCGTACGCCAGTGGGACTAACGTCGATCAAACGTCGAATGATTCCAGACTTTGCATCGCTGATCTTGACTGGCTGGTTCGTCCCCATGAACAGAAACGCATTCACGTGAGCGGTATAGCTGGGTCTGAACTTCTCGTTCATGGTCATAGCTTCGTGCGCAATAACGGAGTTGAGTTTTGTGTTGTCTTCGATCCTGGACAGATCCCCGTCTTGCTGGATTGCTACGAGTGGGTTGTCCTTGAATACCTCAGTGGCGAAAGTTCCGTTATTGCTACCAAGTGCTTTTGCTTCGAAAGAGGTGGTGTACCCCTTAAAGAGCTTGTCGATAACGTTCAGAATGGTTGACTTACCAGTCCCGGCCGCACCATAAAATACCAGGAATTTCTGAATCTTCTTAGCCTCACCAGCGATGACCGCGCCGATGGACCATTCGATCTTTACTCTTTCGTCGACAGAATATAGCGTGCCGACAAGTTCATCCCACGCAGGGTGCTCACCCGGTGCGAGGGAATATGGAAGTCTTTTGCTCGCGTAGTTGCTCTTTTTGGTGATGGTGTCCGCGAAGGTTAAAGATTCGTCAAGCTGATGAGCGTTGTCGCTGATGTTTTGCAGGTACTTACGGAACGTACTCCAGCTCTGGCTACCGAACGAGTTGAGGTATCTTACGTTGTACTCGATTCCGCGATCAGTCAGGGCTTTCTCGGCCCATGCTCGTAGCTCGGTATCCACAAGACGTTGAACATCGTACTCGTCTGTAGACCAAAGCCCCGTTTCCTGATCCCAGATGGCATAGAACGAACGTCCGCGAACCATCAAGTCCTTTGAACGTCCGACCACGAAGTCAGGATATAACTCCTGTCCCCCTTTGCCTTCTCGTGTACCCATTCTAAAGAAATCCATATACACCTCCCTCGCGCTAACCAGTTTGCAGTTCTAGCAGGTACGCGTTCAGCTGGTACCAGAGCTCAACTTGACGTTGGTCCTTTGCAGGATGTCTTAGTGGAAATAGCCCTCCTCTTCCGTTGAACGAATATGTCCGCCAAATCACGGCGTTGATTTTTTCGTCAATACTCTCCGGTGGAATATCGACAGCATCTGTTAGATGTCTCAACTCGAGATTATCCAACAGACACCAAAACCATTCGCGAGCCCCGGCCGAAGTTTCAAAGTCGAGGCGTCGCGAAAGGGCTATCAACATCTCCAGGAACGAGCAACCTAGAGTCATCCAGTTCTCATCCACGATATCAATCCCAGACGTCTCCAGGAATTCTTCTCGCAGATCCTGCCCTTCTGTGGCCCTGTTGTCGTCGTTCGGCACAAACCAGACAAACTCCTTCTTATGGAGCTGTCCTAACAGTTTCCAGTACGTTCTGGTTGGATTCTTCCATCTGGTTGCCGCGACTTGACTATAGAGCCACCGAAGATATGTTTCTTCTAGTGGCTCCTCCATCAGTCATCGTCACCCCGAAATCTCCTGATCTTCGGCTTGTGACTGTGCTCGAGCACGTCGAGGACTTCCTTCGCGTAGGAGCCAGTACTACGAAGGATCGTGATGTCCAGACTGAGCTTGACGTTCCGGATATAGACCACGTTCGGATCATTCGATCCATATCCGAATCTCTTCAGGTTGGCGTCGTCGACGATTTCCTGCTCGATCACCTGATCCCGCTCGTTCGCGAGAACACGATCCTGCAAGTAGAACACGTACTCGACCTGGTCGTACTCGAACTCGTTCTGATTGTACTCGTCTTCGGTGATCACGTACGGAACCTCGGGATCGCGATTCTCGAGCTCCTTCTCGTAATCGAAGTCCTCGATCGTGCCGGCATCAGTGAAGACGTTCTTGGCCACCTCGACAAGACCAGAGTCATCATCTCGAGATACATCGTCCATCTCGTCGATCAGGGTGTCAATCGGATCATCTGCGACGACACCCTGATACGTCAACAACGCCATTGCTGCGTTCTCAAGCGCAACGCTGGAGCCGTTTTCCTTCAGCGCCTCGACGGTACCTTCCACAGTCGCGAACTGTGCCGTCTTGTAATGCCGGCTGTAGAACTCCTTCGCGTCGGAAATCTCCTTCTCAGAAATATCCGCGTACTTCAGCTCGTATTTCGCCTCGAGCTTCTTCATCGCGGTCACAAAACCGCCCACTGCTCCAGCGGCAAGCGATATGCTTGAAGCAAGGGCGATCATCGCTTTCTGGTTCCTCGCGATGGACTGGGCGAATGCTTTGATCTCTTCCGTGCTCATCAGGATCCCTTCAGATCAAGTTGTAGATGACCCCATCGACGTTGAAGTCGAGGAGCACGGACCCCTCGTGACCGTTCATGAAGTCCCGGATCCGCTCACTGGAATCGTCGAAGATGCCGAAATCGACGTAGTTGTCACCGATCGGACTGATGATCCAGCCGACGATCGACCCAGCCACGGTCCGATCGAGACCGAGCATGTCGTAGACCTCGTTCAGGAACAGGTGCTTCTGGGCGATGAGCTTGTCGTTGGCCCAGTTCTGCTGGCACCGCAGGAACGCCTTGTTCAGCTCCGGCCGACGTTCCCACGAGCTGGACGTCTCGTCGAAGAACTTCGCGTAGACCGATGGCGCGTTCTGACCAACTCGAGTGATCTTGTTCTTCTTGCCATCCTCGCCCTTCTCCGAAATGATCTCGGATCCGTAGCGGAACTCCCGCTCCTTGTCATCGCCCAGATCCGCACGAACCCGGCCACGGTATTCCTCGAAGCCCTTCTCGAGCGCGGCGTACGCGGTCATCAGGCCGGCGTTCCGAGTCGTCAGGATATGGTGCGATCCGACCAGGCAGGTCACGGAAATGGCACCGATGGTGATCGCCGGACCGTACAGCTTGACAATGGCCACGCCCGTCTTGACGTAGACGAGAGCCTTGTCCTTGGTCCGGTCCTCTTCAGTGTACTTCTCGTGGTCGATCACCGTCGCGATGTCGATCAGGGTCTTCTGCGTGTTCTCGAGAACCTCATCGAGCTTCAACGTGGCCCGGCAAGCCAGAACGGTGGACGTCACGGCTCCGACGAGGCCGGCACTGAAGAGGATCTTGGGCGAATGCTTCTGGGTCTGGAGTACCGATCGAGCAACGGTACTCACCACCGAAGGTGGAACGAGCTTGATGAGATTCATGACTTGCTCCTTGTTGGTGATTTTGTAATGGTGGTCGAGCTACTAACGATAACTAGGCGAGAGGTACCGGCTTTGGCAGATCGAGCAAATATCCCCCGCCAGATCGAGTCACGCCAGAACCGCGAAGATCTTCCCAGCCCCACTTGTTGTCGGTGTACTGACCAGTTTCGCCGACGAGGTCGTACAGATCCATGACAGTGGCCTGCTCGTACTTACCGATCAAGTCGTACAGACTGCTGAGAACCATCTCAGCTTCTGCTCGAGTCGGAATGAGCAACTCGTCGAAATTGTGTGTTGCTCGAGCTCTCCGACTGAGATTTGGTCGCGCTTCTTCGCGAGAACCCGGACCGAATCGGTTGTAGCTGACATATCCTGGCGTCCCGCTGGGGCGAGAGTGACTCATCCCAGGCCGACGATGGCCCGCGCGAGTATCGCCGAATAACGACCTCTCGACGAACGAGCTGGCGACGTCGGCAACAGCATCCTTTGCTGCGGGCAACAGCACCTCGAGCAGAACGTATTGCGTCACACCCTTGATGTCCCCGATCACGAAGACTTCTGCGAAACGCTTCCCGAGGGATTTTTTGCGCCGAATCGCCGTGCCCTCGATCACTTTTTCGACATTCTTCTCCGGTTCCACGGGGCCCGGATTACGGCTCTTGCTGTTACTCGGGAATTCGCCTTCCATACTTCCTCACTTCAATAGAAAACTCAAATACCTTGTTAGGGGTATTCGAGTTTGATTTGGTACGATCAGGCGTTCTTCGTGACGTTGGTCTTCCACCAGACGACGATTTCGTCGATCAGCTTGTCTGAGTACTGGGACGTGTAATCTGCCGCCATCCCAGCAATCACGAATGACGCGACGGGAACACTTACCGCTTGGGCAATGTTCTCCGGCTCGTCAACGTTATTGTTGAGGATGGAGTAGGTGATACGACCAGCACCAAACGCAACAATCGTCGAAACAGTAGCTTTGGCGAGTTCGATCTTGGTCATGGGTGGTCCTTTCGTAGGGGGTCTCATTATAGGCTGAGTAAATCCTGCGAAAGGACCACCCAGATTACGGCATGAGATATTCGTCGACGCTGTAGTAGAAGAGTGTCCTGCCATCGATCACCATCAAATCGGCTTTCTTCTGGACATATGCATAGTTGTCGATCAGCCATTTCCGAACGCCCCACGGACTGGCGTTACACAAGACATTCTGTTCGGCGTCTACCACAGCGTCAAAGTACATCTCGCTCCTACTCCGCGCTGCTGACGATGTCCTGCATGGCCGACATCAGATCGACGGCTTCGTCAGCAATGCCTTTGAACTTCGTGCCCAATTCCTCGAGCTGTTTTGTGGTGGCGGCCAACTTCTTTGCGATCTCGATCGCGTCCTGACCCGCCTTGGACTGCTTCGAGGCCGACATGCCGTTCTTGACAAGAAGTCCGGCGAACCCCTCGAAGTACTTTCCGATTTGCTGCATGTAGCCGACCGCATTACTGATGCCGACCTTGACCTCAGCAACCGTTGATTCTTCCTGCTCGGCCAGGTCTTTCACTCCCTCGGCGACGCGAAGCGCATCCTGGACGGACTCGATCTCGCTGCTCATATTTGTCCTTCGATAGTTATTCGGGCGTACGGAGGTTGCGCGGGTTGGCGAGAGCTGCGCGAAGTTCTTCGGTGGTCATGTTCGCGATCTGCTTGTCGGTGTAGCCCTCACCCGGCTCGAGTGGGAGCTCAACGGCATCCGGACCGTATGCGGACTCGTCGACGGCCGGCAACTGATTGAAGACGTTGTGCGTCTCGCCCTCGACCACCTTGCCGACGATCTCGCCATCTTTCGCGTTGTCGAAGGAGATTCCCTTGGCACTCAGTTCCGAATTCAATTTCGCCGCCGTGTTGATCGCATCGCCGGGCATGATACCCGCGAAGAAGGTAACCAGTTCCGTGGGCCGCTGCAGAAGACCGACGATCAACTCACCGAAGGCCGGGTGACTCTCGAAGTCGTCTGCCATCTCCTTGGACTTCCGGAATCGAACGCCGTCCCGGACACCGTAAGCCCGACGGACGATCGACCTGAGCGCTGGGAAAATCTCGTCGGGCTGCAAGGTCTCGCTCATCCCCTGCAAGAGGTCGGCCATACCACCCTTCGCGCCGAAGTTGAACTCTGCGATCTCGAGCTTGTCCAGGTTGAACCAGAACGACTCCGTGGTCGACTTGCCGGTCTCGAGGTCATCATACGTAACGGGCCAGTTGATCATGTGCGTTTTCTCCTGTGGTGTGTTTTTGGGCAGAACGAAAACCTAAATACCTTGTTAGGGTATTAGGCTTTTGAGATCAGTCGGCGTCGGGGGTGTAGTACTCGTCGTACAGGTTCTTCTCCTTGAGGAAGTCGTTGTGGCTCCTGAGGGCCATCTGGTTCAGGGCAACACACACTGCTGTGGTTGCCGTGACGGCGATGGCGACTCGGTGGGCAGAAACGAACCTCTTCGCGGATGCGAGCTTGGCGTTCATGTCTATCTCCTTTGAAGGCGATGGGGTCTCATTATATGGCCTGTAAAACCTGCGAGCTACCCGCGAGACACGTTGTACCAGACGATGCCTGCGAGGACGACGATCTGAGCCAGAAATGTGTAGAGCACGATCATGAGGGGCTCCATTTCGATTGATGAGTTATCCGAACTTGTGATAGTCCCGGATATGCGTGGTGTCGAATTCGAAGGAGAGACAGGGTCGTCCATCTTCAGACAAGACTGAGGAGAACTTCAGACTGAGTGAATTGTTGACATTCCAACCCACTTCGTCCGAATATGCTGTCTTCGGCAAACCAAGTAAGTCGTACAGATCGGTTAGCGAAGCGTACATGTTGTTCAGAACCTGGTAATTCAGTTCGTTTTCGGCCTTTCGAAGCGCTTCCATGCTACTTTGAAAGTACCGACCGGAGAATGCGTCATGACAGAGAACATCCGTCCCAACGATGACAATTTCTCGAGCTCCTTCTGGGCTCCGATTGACGCGATCTTGAGCGAGTTCATCCCGGAGATCACGTTCTTTGTTCTCGCCGAGTTTCTCAACGACCTTCTCCTTGTACTCGAGATACGCTCTTTCTGACAGAGAATATGCTGCTGCAAGACCTGCAGCTCGACGAGCGCCAATTCGATTCGCACCGACGATAGCTGCGATTGTAAGTACGCCAGTTCCCACTGCTGGTATGTAGAGCTTCCAGGCGATCTCGAGGTGCTCCTTCGTGGATCTGTCGAATCTGTAGTCACGATCGTAATACCCTTCTCCAGCTAGCTCAGCCATGTACTTGTAAGTGGCTTTCCCCGTGAGCACAGCCGTTGTAACTGCCCCTACAACTCCGACGGCTGTCAGGATCGCCGGCGAATTGTCGATGAACAGTTTCTCAGCGGTTTTTAAAAAGGGGGTGAGTCGCATCGATTACCTCCTGGCCTGTCATATTGAACGGGTAGATTTGAGTTGGAGGTTCGTCGGGGTTGACTCGATTACGGAAATCGACGATATCCTGATCACTGAAACGACGATCTTCGTGCTCCCACTTTTGCGGAGGCTGCGGTACGCGGAGTACGGGATACGCCGTATTGTGTAGTCCAGCTCGCTTCTCAGCAGCCTCGAGCTCAGTAAGGAAATTCGCATGTTCCTTCTTGACTCCCTCGAGCTCACCGGATGACTGATGCCTCGCGTACCTATTCTTCCGATGCTTCCTCGTGAATTCCCACGACATGATTGTGACGAAACCCACCAAGCAACACAGGCAGAACAGGATGAAGAGACAAAACAAAAACCCGATGAGTGTGAAGACGTCGATGGTAATCTCGAACACGTGGGCTCCTCTGGATTGGGTTGGAAAATTTATATGAGAAGAACTAGAGTTACTGCCCTATCAAAACAGGTAACTAGTAGGTAGAGGAATGCCTCTACGCCTTGATAGTCTTACATATCTTCTCATTATAACACTTGTAATTCTTGCGAACTAATTTCTGAGCAGACTCCTGAAAAACTCACGAATGGCTATGAAAACGACCGCAATAATAACAAATGCCACAACCAAACAGATAACTCCAAGTACTAGTAGTAGAATCAGCTGATATAAAAATACAATAGCATCGAGCATGATCGTCTCCTTAAATGAAAACCTAAATACCTTGTTAGGGGTATCGAGGTTTTGAAATCATCGAGTCGGATTGGTGTTGTTCACAATCACTTCGCTCGTGGTGTCGATGGTCTTGACAGCGGCGTACATCAGCACTACGCCAATTGCAGTTGCCAACGCGTACTTCCTGATGATCGTGTCGATCGCCTGGAAGTCAATGTCGGACAGCTGAAATGGGTTTGGTGCGGTTTCGGTCTTGTCTTTGACCATCTTGACCTGGAAGGAATGTCTGGGAAACATGGGTTCTCCTTGGTAGATGGGGTTCATTATAGCCCATGTAAAACCCGCGAAAACCTAAATACCGTGTTGGGGTATTAGGCTATTGAGATTACTCGGATACTTTTGGAACTGGGGTTAGGATCAGATCTCCCAGAGGCGTTTCAAATAAGTACGATTCTCCGGTGTCGAACATGTGACGTCCAACGGTTTCGCTCATGAATAGGGTCGTTTCCGTTTCACTTTTCTCATTGTTCTTGTTGAGTTGGTAAACGGCAATCGATCCGACTATTATAGCGAATCCGTAGAGCGTGGCGTCGAGCGGGTTTTCGTGGATGTATTCTTTGGTCTGGGCGATCAGGTTCCTGAACTTTCGGTTCATGGTTTCTCCTTAGTAGGGGGTCTCATTATAGCCCCAGTATTCTTTGCGAGGATCAACCAAAATTTTATAACCCATGTCATTTTGGCTAAACACAGACGCCGTGTAAGTTATGGTGGGCTTACACAGCGTCTGTGTTTAGATATCCGTGGGGGTCGGTAGTTCAGCGAAGCTTCAGTACGAAGCCGAGGGCTTTACTCGTCACGATACCTGCGCGTTCATGGTAGAGAATCGCAGCGATTCCGAGGAGGTTGGCCGCGACGGTTGCCAGAACGTCAGGTGATATCGTCTTTGGACGCTCAGCGTCTTTCAGAGGATACAACTTGACGAACTGGGCAGCCATCTTGGCGTACTCATCAGAGTCGCGTGGATACGCTTGCATGTCGGTCAGCAGGTCATCGATGATGTGGTCTAGCGCCGTTGGTTCGATCGGTGTCTTCGAGGTGAACATGGGTTCTCCTTTATTGGGGTCTCATTATAGGAGAAGTAATGTTCGCGACTTACTCGGGCTTGACCACCTTGAAGATGACTTCCTTGCCGAGATCCACTTCGGTCGGATCCTCGTTCAGAGAATATACCGCACGTGGATTACCCGCCGGATTGGTGTCGACGGAAACCGTCCCGGCATACTTCGATTCGCTGTTGTTGTACGATGCCGATCCGAAAGCGAGCAGCAACCCCAAGAACAAATTCACCGCCACAATGGTCCCCGTGACCTTGTCCGCAGCTGGAAGACCCCAGATCTGAGCCAGCGCAAGATATAGCGACCCGAGTCCCGGGAGCACTACGGTCGTGGTTTTCTTCAGAACATCGTAGACCTTGCTGGGCAGAATGTAGTCAGTACTCGTCTTCTCAGGCATCTTCTTTCTCCTTCTTGTTTCTGTAATTCAGTCTCCATAGAGACAGCGTGAGTGTTGCCGATGCGATGGCTATCAAACTAAGAATTCCGAAATTTAGCCAAAGCAGAAACCACAAGTTCTTGACTGGCCTAAATGTCAAAAAAACTGAGAGATTCAAAGCCAACGCCAAACTTGCGGACTGCAACATCGATGCGCGCCCTAGCGCAGATTTGTACCAGGGCGAGAACAAATAAAGAATCGGAAACGAGGACGTGCAAATCGCTGTGATGACGAGAAGCACACGAGACCAGTGCATTGCTTCTTCGATGCTCAATGCGATCCACCCATAATGCTTCTCAAATCTTCAGCGAAATGATTTCGCTCTCTGATAACCCGAAAGGCTCTACTCACCTCGGATACCTCCGGCTCTTTTGCTTCTGTCTTTTTCAATTCCTCGACCGATTCTTTCAGGGCTTTCTTGGACTCATCTTTCTTCCTTCTACGAGGCCACACTTGAATCCCCCGATCGCTGTCCCGATTCGCTGGCTCCGAAGAGCGCGACAACGATTGCATGAGTGGTCTTGGAGACTTCGAGCATCTCATCGACCTGTTCGTCAGATTTGTTTGCCCGATCTCGCTGAACTTCGAAAGCGGCGTGCCATCGCTCACACTCCTCGACCTTGTCTCGATAGAAACGTCTCGGAACGAGCAGACCCAGGAACACCATCACGACGGCAAGACCTACGAGTGTTGGCGCGGTCAAGTCTGCGATTGGGATTCCTTCGATCATATTGACTCCTCCCAATATCCGTATTGACGTCCCCAAGGACGAGCAACTTTCCACACGCCGGCCACTTTGACGTATGGAACTGCGGGCTTCCACACTCCGCTGACTTTGACAAATGCTCCTGCAATCGTCGTTGCTGTGGTTGTAGCGGACCAGGCACTCCAACCCACCGAGTTTCTTGTCCTCGAGCGCCAATAGTATTTGGTTCCAGGCAAGAGCCCTGTAACTGTGGTTGGGCCCGTATATCCGACCGTAACCGTGGGTGGTGTCACTGTGGTCGTGCTGTACCCGATCTGTCGCTCGAGAATGGGAGAACTCCCCGAGTCGGCGTCCGTAAACGAGGCGACCATCGATACCTGAGTGATCTGGCTAAGGCTCACCAAACCAGGAACCGAGGGCGTCTCAAGGGTGTTGACGATCTTTTGATCAGACCATCCGCCATAGCCCTTTGCGTTGTGACACCTGGCCCAGAAATAGTACTTGGTACCTGGTGTCAAGCCGGTGATGGACGTTGACCCATCCGACGAAACGATCGTGGTAGGACCTGCGTTGGTTAGAGACCTACCAATTTGTCTCGAGTCGATCGCAGCTCCACCATTGTCACCATCCGAGAAGGATATGAAGACTGAAGTGGACGTGATCAGCGTAGCATTTGGCGTGCTTGGCTTTCCTGGCGCAGTTGCTCGATCGATATTGATTTGATGGACGGTCGGCCCACCAAGACCACTCGTGCCGCTGTCCTGCAGACGAAAATATACCGTCTGAGTACTGCTGACAGCCCACGATCGGAGCATCTGCCAAGCGCCACCGGACTTGAAGTCGAACGTATTGGAATTGTCCGTAACTCCATTGACGGTGAATCCCCACCCAAGAGAGTGGTTGAACGTCGCGGAACCAGCCTTTAGCCAGAACTCGACTCGAGTGCCCGTGTCCCGAATCATCATCGTCCCGGAGGAACCCGTGGGCTTGAGGTAATCGGTCACGGCAGCCTCCTACAGCAAAATTTTGAAGTAGATATCGCCGTCGTTCCCACCGGTGGGATCCGAGGTTCCGGAAGTGATTCCCGCAGCGGTACGGTACGCAGCCTTCCCGACCGGAATAGCTCCAAGCACACCCGCGATGATGTCTCGAGTTCGGTTGATCTCGCGAGCCCCCCAGCGAACTCGGCCTTCTTCGCCTGTGTCCGGAACAAGCGGATATCCTGCCGCCGTAGCAGCATCGCCTACAGCCACTGTCTAGCCTCCTTCGCTGTTTATAGTTCTGCCCAGTGTTCAGTAGTAAACTCCGCCCAAACCTGGTTGGATTCCCACGAGAGCCACGAACCGGTATCGATGAATATGTTTTTGGCCAATGTCGGGTATGACCGCTCACCCTCAGGGTCGGAAACAAAGATCTGTTCCGTGACTCGCATGAGGTTTGTCTCACCATCGATATTACGCATCTCAACCAAGTCACCAAGGTTGTAATGCACGCCGTATTTGTACTGGCTATTCGGATTGATTTCCCCGTCAAAAGCGGAGAAGCTTCTTTGTTTTGCTAGTTCCTGATTCCCACGCTGGATAAGCGCAGCCGAAACATCCGGGTTGTCCGTAGTGATATCGTCGGCACGAACCATCAGAACATGACGTTCGAAGCCAGCAGTTTCAGGAATGACATCCTGAGGATATACCACTTCGTAACCGGCCGGAGAGAAGACATATGCCACATTTTTGTAGTTGGCTATGGATGTCAACTCGCTGGTGTTTTGCAAGGTGTCCAGCTCGGGCGAGAAAACGATAGCACCCAAGGCCGACTGACTTGTTGTGCGATCACTTCCCGAGTAAATCTCGAAATATAGCTGAGAAGTGTCACCGTTCCGGAGGAGCCGGAACCCCAGAGTCCATTGGTCGCAAATATCCTTGACTGCGGCATAGACGCTCTGGGGTTCCAGCTCGACCGTGATTGGATCGATGGGTTCTGGAATGGTGTCTTCGGGCATGAATGTGTCTTCGATGACGAAGGGAATTATGTCACCGACATCAAGTATACCAGTGACGCACACGTCATGGAAGATCTTTCGAGCAACATCTGCCGGCGGTAGAGTGATCGTCCATACCGGTGCGTCCGTCAGATCGTCCAGCACATCCTTTGCCACCCGATCATCAAGCATGGCTTCCAGAGAAACACCCGTGAGTTTCAGCGTGGTCTTACCTTCGGCGTCCGTAGTATTCTCGACAGTCGACACCTGCATGACGTAATTTGATTCGGTGCACGCCAATAAAGTGCCGGTGATGAACAAGCGCCGATAGTCCGGGGTCGAGATCAACTGTAGTTCGAAGTCGCCATAGGAAGCATATCTTTCAGTCCAAATGAACGACAGGTACTTGTCCACGATCACGGTCCGACGTAGGAGGCTGTCGAGAATGTAAACGTCCATCACAAGCCTCCATATCGGTTCATGTAGTCGATCGTGTATGGGATTGCAGCTCCCGTCGCGTAGACACGAAGCTGATTGACACCGGTCATGAGGGCAATCCAACTCGCATGTGGCGACACTGCGTAGAGAATTGAACTGTCCACTGCGTCTCGAGTTAATGTTGCAAACTTCGAGCCTGGAATCGTGCTGATAGTCACCACATCGCCAGAAATCAATGATGCTGCGAAGTCCATGGTTCTGAGAGATCCATCAGCCGCCTGATGATAAATGGTGAATTCAGAAAGTGACCGGTTCACATTCAGCTTGAACACGATTCCAGTATCAACCGTGCCTACGTAATCGACCGTGACTTCCGTCGAGCCGGCCGTTGTGTTTGCGGAGACAGTTACCAAGTCCGGATCAACAAAGTCCGGATCGAAGCACATCAACGACACATCAACGGCCGGCTCTTGACTGAAGAGCACACTTTCGCAGGACTCAATTCGGCCCGAAATATCCACATTGAGGCCGTCTGCGTGGTAAAACGACAGCTTGGCCTCCGTCTTCGGCATGAAGAACGCGTACAGACGCTTGCGGAGTTCCCGGACGTCATCGACGGTCCAGTCAGGATATAATCCCAACGTGACTTTGATGTTGCGAGCTTCCCGTCGACTGGACTGGTACTGTGCACCGTCCTGCTGTGCAAAGCTGGAAGACACGAGAGTTGCCTTCACAGGATCCAGTCCTTCGATATTCTCAATGACAAACCCGAGAGTTGGGTCGATCAGAGGAAGACTAAGGAGACCACCCTGACTGGTTCTTACTTCGAGCATTTCGAGTGTCATTTAGCCAGAGCTCCCTTCGCGACGGAAAGTTGATTCTTGGTCTGACGATATACCTCGGCCGCCGAGATAGCCTTTGGTGACGTGTTGTTTTGAATGAACGTCACATCTCGACCAACCGTGTCCGTACGAATATCGGGTTGAGTTTGTGCTGCCTGGTTGGCTTCCCAAGCATGCATTGCACTTCGAGCCTGAGTGTATGTAGTACCCACAGAAATCTGTTTGGGGATCATCGCGGACATGTTTCCCGCTTCTCTCCTCACCCCGGACAGATCAAGTACAGGCCTGATGGTGGGTGTCAGATCCATGTTCCCGATGCCCATGTCCGACATATCCGATATGGACTTCTGAAGTGCCAGAATCGCGTCCTTACCGATGCCCTCTGCAGAGCGCTTTATTGCGGTGGAGCTGTTCGATAGGCCTTCGGAAAGACCTTGCGCAGCGAACTGTCCGATCTTCTCAAACTCCTTGGAAGGAGACTTGATCCCTAGCTGCTTCTTGATCGATTTGACCATCGCGTTTCCGATGGCTTCCATGATCTTCTCGATCGCCTTCTGCTGGAGTTGCAGACCACGCACCAGACCTGCGGCCGAATCTACGGCAGCCTGATATAGCGTCGATGAAGCAGTATTGCCGAGCTTTCCGGCGGTTTCCTCGAGGGTCTTGTCGAGACCATTCAATTCATCCACGCCACGCTTGCCGGAATCCAGCAATTGCGTAACGAACGGAAGTGCGTCGACACCCTTGGCCAAGAGCTCTTTGTAGAGGGTGTCGTTGAGGCCCAAAGCGCGCAGCTTAGCAAGCACGGCTGCGAATGCCTTCGTCTTGACAATCTGTTCCTTCAGATCATCGACGTAGTCGGCAAGCTTCGTATCGGCAGCGATCTCCGGAAGGTCGGAGAATTGGGTCTTTACGCTGGCTGCGAAGTCATCTCGGACCTTCTTTGCGTCGGCCAGTGATTGGTTGGCCTTCTCGAGCTTAGCTGCATTCTTGTCATACTGAGATGCAAGATCCTTGAGCCGCTCACGCTCTTTGACCATGCTGCCATACATGAGGTTCCGGGTCGCGAGCGCTTTCTTGTGTTCGCTAGTTGCCTGAGCGAGCTCGAGCCGGGCAGCCTTGATTGCTTTCGCGTTCTTGTGGTGCGCACTGGTGAGCTTCTCAAGCCGTTCTCTTGCGGTCTTCATATCCGCTGTCGATGAAGCTACTGCATCGCTAACCATCGCTCGAAGGGTGTTGAATGCGTCAATAATGCCCTGACGACTTGTGCCTTGCAGACCCTTGGTGAATCCATCGTTGACGAACTTTCCGATCTTCTCGAATTCCTTCGAGGGCGAATGAATCCCAAGCGCACTCTTGGCCGCGTTGAGAGCACTCTTGGCCACGTTAGCAGCTTCTCGAGCAATCTGACCAACACCTGCAGCGAGACCCTGAGCCATACCCTGGATGATCGCTGTGGCTAGATTCGCTCCCGCTTTGCCCAGTGCAGCAGAGTTTCCACGAATCGCGCTAGCCATCCCATTGATGAAGGAAATGATCAACTTGACCCCAGAATCGATGATCCGACCCTGGTTCCTCGAGATACCGTTCAGGAAATTCACGATGATTGTTGTTGCAGTGGTGACTACCTTGCCGATGTTGTTGGCGATGCCAGTAAGAAGACCCTGAAGCATTCTGAATCCAGCAGAAACCAATTTCGGCGTGGCAGCAGCCAGCCTGGAAAGGAAGTCGGCAATCAAAGTAATGAGGGCGCCAATAACTTTAGGCGCCAATTTGACGATTGCGTCCAGCATCGACGAGATCACAATGCTCATCGACTTAAATATAGCCGGAGCTGCCGAAGCAATCGTCTTCGCAAAGGCTTCGATGCCCTTAGCGATCCCTTCCATCACCTTCGGAATAAGACCGATCAGTGCCGTTACGATTCCAACAATCGCGGCCGTACCTGCTGCCCCAGCGACACTCAATGCCGTCAATGCAAGTGAGAACGCCAATATGCCCCCACCGGCAGCGAGCATGCCAACACCGAGAAGCGTGATAGCAATACCCAATCCGATCAGTGTCGGAACAACCGGTGTAAGAAGCAAACCGGCAATACCAATCACAGCAAACGCTGCCGCAAGCGTGATCAAGCCCTTAGCAATCTCACCCCAACTCATTTCCGATAATGCCACGAGAACCGGGACAAATATCCGAAGTGCAGCAGCAACCACGAGAAGAGCTGCTGCACCAGGTAGCGCCGTAGTCATCAGAATCATTGCAGCTGCAATGATGCCTAGAGAGATAGCCAAGACAGTTAACCCCTTGGCAATCTCTATCCACGTCATACCGCCCATTTGCCCAAGCGCAGTCGCAAGCAATCCCAACGAAGTAGCCACAACGAGAACTGCTGCAGCCGACAGAAGTGATGTCGGAGGAATAAGAATGAGCGCTGCTCCAATGAGCAGAAGCCCACCAGCCATACCAACGAGTCCTTGTGCAAGTTCTTCCCAAGACAATCCGGAAATATCCTTCAAAGCACTAGCAAGGATCTTGATTCCCGCCGCAAGAAGGATGATGCCCGCACCACCAAGTACACCTCCGGCATTTGCCCCGGCGAATCGAGAGAACAACGCCAGAGATGCAAGTAATGCGGCCGTTCCGATCAAACCTTGTGCCATTTCTTCCCAGCTGAGACCTGAAAGGTCTGTTACAGCACTCACAAGAATCTTGATTGCTGCAGCTATCAGAATAAGACCAGCCCCAGCGGCAACCATACCGGCGGACTGTCCGGCCATACCACGAACAACGCCAACCAGAGCACCGAGTAGAACGAGTGTTCCGCCAAGACCTTTCGCCAGATCCTCCCAGCTGAGCTTGGATAGAGCGGTGACTGCCACGACCAGAATATCGATTGCGATAGCGATCAGGATCAACCCTGCAGCCATCACCGGTAGTCTGACGAGTCCTGCACCGGCTGTCGCCTTTGCAAATAACGCCATCGCCACCAGCAGTTGACCAAACATAACCGTAAGTGCCGAGAGGGCCTTGGTTAGCTTGTCGCTATCGATCATCGACAACGCCACCACGGAAACCGTGAGAAGCGCAATCGCAGCTGCAATCTTGAGCAGAGTTCCTGCCTTGAGCTGTGCCTGCATAGCCTTCATCGTTCCGGTCAGGTTGTTGAATGCACCTGTAATCGACTCGAAGAAACCTTCGCCCACGTTGACATCTCCGAAGAGACTGCCTTTTGTGAATTTACGGAAAGCAAGCACAAGAGCTGCGAACAACCCCGTATTGATTCCGTCAAGAATCTTGCTGAAGTTTCCATCGGAGAAAGCTGCTGTGATGTTGTCCATGAGGGACGTAAACGCATCGGAAAGTCCCGGCGCCATTTCCTTGAATGTGGACCATACGCTGTCCAGAATCCCAAGCGCCTTCGACCATGCAATCGCGATGATATTTCCGAGAGCACCAAGCGGTGCGAATCGATCTTGCAGATTCGCCAAGCCTTCGGATCCACCACCAAATGCAGATGCAAGCAGTTTGGCCAGCACCTTGATTGCTTTGATCGGGAATGCCAAGATCTTTCCGAGACCCGTAAAGAACTTCGTAAGCCCTTCACCATTGACGATGGCCTCATGCAAGGAGACAAGCCAGTCGCCGATACCTGCGGTAAGATCGAGGAAACCGCTCGAGCCTTTGCCAACCTCACTAAACAAGCCGACGAACATTTTGGCAACTTGTTTGACTATCTCAAAACCAATGCCGAATATAGCAAAGACACCAGCAAAGGTCCGCTTTACTTTGTCTGCAGTTTCGCTACCGAGAATAAGAGTTTGGGTAAACGCTCGAAGTGTAGCTGTCAAATTGAATAGTTGAGCACCGGTCGTCGCCGGAAATATCTCTCGAAAAGCATCTTTGATGGGCTTGACGACCGAAACAAGAGCCTTGAATGCATTACCAATTGCATCGATGAGTACTGTACGACCACCCATCTCTTTCCAGTCGCCAAGAACCTTGTTTCGAGCATTTGCTGATGAAGAAATGAATGCGCCAAGTGTATTGTTCACACTCGTGAAGAGCTTCTTCGCTTCCTCAAAGTCGCCAAATATGAGCTGCCACGTCTGGGCCCAACCAGAACCAGCAGCTTCCTTCAACGTCCCAAACAACTGGGTCATCGTTTTGACCTGCGTGGCTGCGTTCTTAGCAGTTTTGGCCTGAGCCTGGATTGCCTTGATTTCCTGCTCGTTGAAGCCCTGCGCAGCCAATGCAGCGTTGGACAAGTCACCGGTGAACTGACTCAACGTACGCGTCAGGACATCTGAAGTCAACCACGATTCTTCACCCGGCTTGGCCGTGATGGATTCGCGGAAGGATTTTCCTTCGATGGTGACGTTCTTCATCTTACCTTTGAGTTCTACAGCGCCCTTGCTCAGCGTGCCCATTTTCTCGGCATTTTGCGCCAATGCACGCTGGAATACAGTACCACCCATACCCGCATTGACGACTGAGTTCCAGTCCTCGAGCGAAACTCTCCCAGCAGAAATAGCCTGGGAGAGCTGATACATAGCGCTGGAAGCTTGTTCAGAATTGGAGCCCGACAAAGCAGCAAGGTTAGCAATACCCTTGATCGACGCTGTCGCAGTCTTCAGATCTACGCCAGCAGCAGTGAAGGTTCCGATGTTCTTTGCCATCTGACCGAAGTTGTAGATCGTTTGGTCAGAATATCGGTTCAAATCGAGCAGTGTTGCGTTGACTTCCTTGAGCCCAACGCCAGCCGCTGCAGTGTTCGCCAGGATTGTCTGAACAGCATTCAGACCAGTTTCATATTCTTGGAATCCACTTGTCAAGGGCTGAAGCGTTAGAGATTTGATCAGTGTGGCGCCGGCTTGGACTGCTTTTGCAGTGATCGTAGCTAATGCCGTGACACCAACGACCGAAAGCGCACTGAACTTGGAGGTCACATTGCTTAGACCGGAGCTGAGATTTCCCAGAGAGAATTTGCTGGCAGCTTTGCTGACCTCGTTTAGACCCTTGGCGGCGCCCTCGAGCTTGAGTCCGGAATTCAATGCTTTGAGATCGGCAAGAGTCTTGCTAATTCCTGCTGAGAATTGAGCATTGTCGAATCTGATCTGAAGAACCCTAGTTTCGATACCGCTCATGCGGAGGTCACCGCCTTCCATACGTCAGCTTGGATTTTGATGAATATGGGCTCGATAGCTGGGTTGATGTAGTCTCGTCCTTGAACATATCCGCCAGTTCCAGTTGCATAACCGAACTGCAACATGATGGCTACCGGAAATCCGCTCTCTATGTCCGTATTATGCCAAATGAGACGAATTACACCATTTCCCCCTTCTACCGTGTATGTCCACGAACTCGCAACTAAACCTGTGTCTACCGGCGTTGCTCGCGCCAAAGCATCTTGTCCAGCTTTACCCGCAGAGTCAAGAATACGCGCGAAATTGATCGCTGCCATTTTCCTTAATGACGCTTCGGTTTTGCTGAAGGACCCTTTCGAGGTTAGTGAGAACACGTGGATCTCCTTTTGAAATTACTTTTTGGAAATTACTCCCGGAGGAAAATTGGGGTGCCGGAAGGCGTTCCCGGCGGAACATCCTCGAGGTCGTCGACAGCGATTGCGCCCGAAACTCCAGCAACACCTTGTGCGCCCTTGGCCACGCCAGCGTCGATGGTCGACAGATCGTTCCTTGTGAGGATCAAATGTCCACTGCCGTCGATTGACGCGTCGGTGATGATCGCATCCTCAATCTCGATCGTACGTTCCGCAGTCAATACGTTTACGCTTGCCATGGTTCTCCTTTACTTACGCTGAGGTGGCTGTCGCTGTGCCGTCACCATGATCAGTAACGGTCGGAGCGTTGAGCGTGAAGTGGGTTGCGTCGATCGCGTCGACCATTCCGGCCGGACCAGTGATCGTGAAGGTGTCATCGCCGTTGTCAACAACCAAGAATTCCGTTGGCGGAAGGGCGTCGAGATAGATAGCGATGAGTTCATCAACGGTTGGCATTGTTGGCACATTATCGTCGGATCCATACAACAACGCCTCAACCGCAGCCAACACATCTGGGTCGGTTCTTACCGAATCGATGATGAAATGCGCAGTTGGGCGGATACCCGTAACCCTAACCGGAATCGTTGTGACGGACCAACTGAAGGTGATGGCGTCAGGACTATCCGAGATGGACTGATTGGCTCGCTGTGTTGGGGTTGCTATTGCGTTGTAAACGAGATGAATCTTGTATCCGAAGTCCGGCCCGGTAATGTCGTTCCCAAGCTTTGTTCGGTAACACATTCCGAATGGTTGCCGGTACTGTTGGTTGGCGAACAACCCAGTGGTCAACGAGGAAGTACCATCGCAAATAGCGAATTCCTCAGGATACGTGAACGCCTCAATAGTAGCTGCGAATTCTTCAACCGTCGTTCGATTTTCGTATTTGACGCCGTCGAGATAGTATGGCTTGGCTTCGCCACCAACTGGCGATTCTGTGACGGCAATCAATCCGTTCCACGCAACGCCTTGACCCGTTTTTGGGTAGAGAACGCCTCGATCCACGCCAACCTCGAAGAATCTTTTGCCGGCAGAATCCCAGCTAAGCTTCGCCATTCCAGTTCCTCCTTCCGACAGTTATCCAGCTGTTTGTAGTCGGGCTCGGCGTTCTTCGTTGAGCATGCGATTCCTTTGCGCAAGCTCTCGAGCGTTCATCTTCTTTGCTGGCGGAGCGTTCTTCTGATTACAGACTCTAATCAAAGTTAATAGTCGATTAAGGTGCCAATCTTGGCAATCTATTGGGACGTTCAATGAAATCATCCAGTAGTAAATCACTTCTGCTGTAATGATTTCACCTTGGCGAGCTGGTGGTTCTTCTTTGAACCAAGTTGCCGTCATTTTCTTGTCTATGTAGGCATTTATTTCGATTATGTTCTCGGTAGAGAGGCTGTTGAAAACCTCCGGAGGAACATTGGGGGTCATCGTCATGAACTGGATGTACCACAATGTTTCTTCGGCAGTCTTGGGTATGTTTCCGAGAAAAGGCTTCTCACAGAATGACTCCCATTTTGACAGGGAGACCAGAGAATGCTCGAGCTCCAACTTAACAACTTTGTCCGGGATGAATTCTTGCTTTGCTTCGTCGTAATTTTCGGACATTTGGACAATTAGAGTGAGCATTCTCTGGTCTCCTTTCTCTCAAATCAGTTCTCAGATCAGACGAACGGGTAGAACCAGTCATCGTCGCCCACGGCCGGGAACTTGTAGCCCGGAAGCGGGTACGCGTTGACCACGGTGTTCGTCGTGATGACCAGCGCGCCGGGTGCCTTGGTGACGCCTCCGACCTTGTAGACCACGCCGGTGACGGTGGGGATGGTGATGGTGTTGGTGCCCTGGTTGAACGCCGGCTCGGTCGGGGTGACCTGGGTGGTCGTACCGGCGAAGAGAGCGATGACGTCGGCCGGCATGGGAAGCTGAGGGTCCGAACCGACGGTTCCGGTCAGAAGGTCCTCGAGCTCGGCCAGAGAACCAGCATCGGCGGTGGTCGAATCGATCGTGAGGTATGCGGTCGGCTTGTAGGCGACGCTGCTGATGGTGCCGACCTCGACCGGAGTGGTCGTCAGTTCCCAGCTGAAGGTGATCGGCTCCGGAGAGTCGTTCACCGTCGCGTAGGCCTTTTCGGACGGAGCCGCAATAGCGCCGTAGATCAGGTGGAGCTTGTAGCCGTGGTCCTGACCGTCGACATCGTTGCCGATCTTGGAGCGGTATGCCAGACCGAAAGTCTTTCTGGCCTGCTGCCCCACGAAAACCCCGGTTTCGGGCTGGGCCGTGCCGTCACACAACGCGAACTCGTTCGGGTAGGTGAAGGCCTCGATCGTACCGCCGAACTCCTCGTAGGAGATCAGGTTCAGGTACTTGATGTTGTCCGCGTACTGCGGGCTGGCCTCGGCACCTGAAGGAGACTCGGTAACGGCCGTGAGACCATTCCAAGCGTAACCCTGGCTGTAGGCGCCGGCGCCGTCGAGAGGGTACAGAATTCCGTGATCGACGCCAGTCTCATAGCGGCGCTGACCAGTCTGATCCCAAGCAAGCTTGGTCATTTGGTTACTCCTCAGAAGTAAAGATTGAATACGGAATGGTTGAGATTATCCGCCGTGAAGAACCTGTTATACAGGCAACGGGGGAGATGGGCGACCTTCATCGGAATCAAACTATCCGGATTCTTATCGATTACGGTCACTTGGTAACGCTGGGTAACGCTGTAAGGGACATTGCCAGCGAACTGAGTATCCATATTGTCCGGATGGTAGACAATGCATGGAAACGCCATCTTCGTGCTTTGCGGTGGCTGGAAGTAAACGTTCTCACTACCAAGAAGCACCTCAAGGACTGACTGGAGTTCCAATCGACCCATGGTAGACACCTCCCAACCTCAACAGAAGGCGAGGACGTTGCACCTCAACATCTGAGACTATCCACAACGTCCCCGCCCAACTGATATACCGCATGGCAAAGAAGTTCTCGCTGGCGTAAGCGTCCGCGACGATGCTGATCGAGTTGTTTACGGAGAGATCATTGTTCAGATTCTCTCCGTCCTGAAGCTTTCTGGTGTTGCGGAGGACGTCGCCATAATACTTTCGCGTTGTGACGACGTCCTCCCAAACTCCAGGCGCAGTCTCTACAGATTCGCCGAAGCCAATATCACCGTAGAACTTTGCCATGAGTCAATCCATTCCGTCAGATCAGGCCGCGTCGCGCGTGAACGTCCAGCTGTCGTTCTCGGAGGTGCCGAAGTAGTAACCGGCCGCCGGGGTGGCGTTGACGGTCAGGCTGGCGCCCGCGGACAGGGGGGTCTGAGCACCTGCGGTCAGAGTAGTACCCGCAGCGTTCTTGTAAACCACGCCGGTCTTGGTCGGGATCGTGATGACACCAGTCGTACGAACGAAGGTCGGCACGGTCGGAGCCACGAGCACGTTGGCCGCGGCGGTCTTCTTGATCACCAGCGCGGACTTGATCTTCACGAGAGCACCGGAGAGCCGGGTCTCGATCAGGTACTTCTGCTGGTTGTAGTCGATGTCGAAGTCGTCAAACATATTGACCTCGCCACCCTTGTCGGTGCCAATGTTGTAGTCCGACAGGTTGACGATGATGCCGACGACGTCGGTCAGATCGTTCATCGGCTCGACGCAGATGACGCTCGCCACACCCAGTGCAGAAGCCACCTCACTGACGTCCTTGTACAGCCGACGACCCATCTCATCCTTGGCCTTGAGGAACTTGTTCCGCTCCCGAATGGTGGTGTAGAAGTCCGGCGTGCCGGTCCCCTTGTAGTACTCCATCCCATCCATCACCGCGTCGATGACCTCGTCGTACGAGGATTCCGCGTCGTCGACGTTCACGTTCACCGTGGTGACGTACAGCTCGTGATCGTTGAGGATCGACCTGATCCCGATTCCGTCCGCAGCACCGATCGGGTCCTTGATCTTGTCCTCGTTGGAGATGTCACGACCGTCGGAGATGAGGATCGCCCGCGCGATCTCCTCGTCCAGCATCATGCGCATTTCCATCTTGAGCCACGCGATGACGTCGAAGTCCGTGATGTCCAGGACGTCGTCCCGATCGAGCTTCTGCTTCTTGTAGACGGTGGTCGGAGACGTGACCCGCTTGGAGACGCCGAAGAACTCTTCCTTCTTCAACTCGCCCTTGATGTAGCCCTTGGCCCGCGCGTCCTCGAAGGTCAGGTCCGCCACGATGCTCTTGACCCGGGAGAATGGGCTGTGCCGCGTACCGCCGAGAACGCCGGCGACCCACTCAGTGCGGCGCTTGTTGAACTCGGGACGGTTCTCCAGAAGCTGCGCATCCGGGAACATGAGCTCGATGTTGGTGATGTTGTGCGCGAGGGCGTATTCCTCGACAGCACTCTTCAACGAACCGTGCTTGATCGCGGACTGCATGATGCCCTTGACATCAAGTTCCGACATGATGTGGCGGAGCTCTCCACTGCCGGTGCCGTTGGCGGTGTCGTTGGCGTCGAAGACGTTGTGCTTCACTGGTTCCTCTTTCTGGTGGGTGAGGGCGTCCTCATTGGTGGTGGAGTCTGAATGCTCCGCTGCGACAGACTCCAGAGCCTGCCCGACAAGCAACGCGACGACGTTCTTCTGATCCGAATCCATGGAATCGAAGATGTCCTGAACGGTGGGGTCGTCAGCGTGCTCGACCTTCTCCTCTCCCTGGACTTCCTTCTCGCCCTGGACTTCGGGCTCTTCTTCCGGCTCGGGAACTTCGATCTCGAGGCCGGCGTGGATGACTGCTTCATCAGTCAGGACCTCGACGTCATCACCATGTGCGATCTGCACGAAATCGATGAGTGCGCCGGGATTGGCTCCCGAAAGAACCAGACTGACCTCACGAATGGTTCCGTGAAGAACGGTCTTCCCCTGCTCGAGAAGCTTGTTGGCGTAGATGGAGAGCGCAGTGATGTCCCTGTGCTGGACAAGCTGCTTCGCCGTCTGGCCGGCCTTGGTGGCGTTGAAGTATCCGTCGGCACGCATGCCGTCAGCCTGGGCTTTGAGAACCGCATGCCCAAGAACATTGCTGGGCTCACCGTGTGCGTGCTGCCACACGAGAGGAACCGTCACGGCATCCTGATGCTTGAACGCTTCAGCCGTGATAGTCCTGCCGTCGGAGCACTTGAGTCCAGCCTTCGTGGCGTATCCACTGAAATCAGCTGCCATTTTGACTGTCTACCTTCCCAAGTTCTTTGATTGTAGTAGCTTCCGGTACCGACGGCGCCGGCATGGGCATGTTGCTGTTTCTCAGCTCGTCAGCCTTTGGATCCTTGGACGGCTTCCATCCAATAGATGTTCGAATGTCGTTTGCCGACGCAACTTCATTCCGTGTGAACTTATCGGTAACCTCAGCAAGAACTGAGATTGGAATAAGCTTGAACGGGTCGCGGAAGTAAACGACTGACTGCCCTTGAGATCGAGCGGTCTTGGTCAAGAACGTTCTCGTCATTGCTTCGGCAATTGCACCAAGAATTGGCTCGACCGTTCGGTTGTAGTAGTTGATCATCGCCTGTTCTTCTGCTGTACCGTCCATGATGGCCTTGGTTAGACCAAGCTGAGAATAGAGCATCTCAATCAAATACTCGATCTGACTCATTAGGTTGTTCTCGGCTGGGCGATTCAGCTGAGTAATCTTTTCGGTACCGTCGGCGTAGGCGATACCGTACTTGCTGCCCTTCAACTGGAACTCAATGTCAGTTCGACGTTGTTCGGCTTGAAGCTTCCGAGCTTCGGACTTGATTGTGTATGGCAATTGGATGATCAAATCGAGCTTTCCCGAACTGGACGCTTCATCCACAGCGTCAAGCATGTTGAGTTTTCGAATCAATCGCTGAAGTGTGGAGTTTGGTTCGTTCATTACCGCGAAAAGCGGATTCTCAACGATCGCCACAAACTTCTTCTCGAGCGTGATCTCTTCTTGATTCCCCGTTGACTCTCGATACAAACGTACCCTAACGTGCTTTGGGTACCACTGTACGATCTTCCCAACACGCAACGTTTTGACGTCAAACGCTCCGGAAATCGACGGATCCGACGTTGTGTCCACAGGAACAATGCACGAAACACCACTGTCGAACAACGTCATAGGAATGTCTTGACGGAAATGCCGAGCTGCCTGATCGATGTTGGCCTCGACCTTCAGACATTCCTGAAGACCACTGGCTATGTCTTCTACGTAACGTTCATCTTCGTCCAAACGAACATGCCGAAGTCGAACTGAAGCTACGTCAATGCTGATTCGTGTGTAGATCGAGGAGATGATCGAACGTTCATTCGACCAAAGGAATCGAGATCGATCCGGGCGAGAACTGTAACTAGGTCCCAGATCTCGAAAATCACGAACCGGTTCTTCTTTGTCATCTGAGATGAACGCGTTCCAAGCATGCCTGAGCTTAGATCCGAAATTTGCCACCACTCACCTCCTTTCCTTTGGTTTTCGGATGAGACTCGGCACGTTAGACCGCTGCCCCGAAGAAGAAACTGTTCTTAAGATAAGAGACGGACTCCTCTCCGGCCGACTCGAAGATAGTGTCGACGAAGTATCCGCCCCCATTGAATGTTTCATCGGGGAAAGTGAATGACGTTCCGACATGGAATTTGCCATTCGGCCGATCGAATGTCGTCATCAATGCCGAGAGATGTCCATTAATAACACTTGATGAGTTGAACATCCCTCCGGTGGCTGAATAATTGTTCGTGGGACCCCATGCCGTCACATAAACTTGATCGGCAATGATTTCCACTGGCGTATCAAAAAGGATCTCGTTCCATTCGCCAGGGATTAAAATTCCAAAAGCTTTACTGGCAAGAAGAATTCCAGTTGTGGCCGATGTTGCTAAATATAACAAACCCGTTGGGGAAGGACTTGTTGGTACTTCTCCGACATAAACTCTAGTGCCTAAAATCAGCCCATCAACATCGGAAGAAAATGTAGTTCCGAGAGTGTACGTACTATCCTGTAAGTTGACCAACGCCGGAAGCTGATCCGTAAATATGTTCTCGGTCACCGACTACACCTCCTGAGCGAAGGCGATCAGATTCCATTTTGTGGTGGCCGAATTGTACTCAAACGCCATCTCGGTGAGCTTGCTGATCACCGTAGTCGTTGGTAGAGGGATTCCTGCTCGAGCAACGTAAGCAGACCCAAACATAAACGTCCGTGCTGTACCATTGTCGAGTACACGAATTCGAATCATCTCGCCATCCGTTGGGACGGATGTTGCTGGATTGGCGATTGTCAGATTTGCCGCTTGAGCTGTGAGTGTAAGTAAATCGTAATCCGCAATCTCGGGCGTCAACGTTGTAGTCGAAACTGTCGAGAATACTCTTGGTGTGCGACGCCCAGCAGGATCACCATCTGGGCCAGGATTTCCATCAGGACCTGGATCTCCATCAGGACCTGGATCTCCATCTGGACCCTTATCGCCTATTAGGCCTTTGTCTCCTACAACACCTGGCGTTCCATCAGATCCTGGATTTCCATCGGGACCTTCATCGCCAGTTGGGCCTTTGTCTCCTACAGCGCCTTTGTCGCCGGTGGCGCCTTTGTTTCCGACAGGACCCTTATCTCCAGTTGGGCCTTTATCACCAGTGCCACCCGATTCCCCAGATCCGGGAATCAGCGTTCCTCCCCCATGAAGACCGTCTGGAATCGTTGTCGTCATGGCGTCTTCTGACCGGCAGCTGCCTTCGCCTTGTCCTGCTTGAATTCGATTCGACGGGAAACTGCCGAAGTTGATCCGATAGCTGCGACCGCAAATGGAGCACCGACGCCGGTTGCAGCAAGCATCACTACGATTGCTTTTTCACCTCGAGTCAAACGAGATGCAATCACTCGATCTGGATTCTTCAGAAAAGAAGCCTTCATTTGATTGAGCTTCACATCTTGCTTAGCTCGTTCCGGGGTTCCCTTTTTGGTGCTCTTTCGGGAAGATCTGACCAGTTCAGCTTGTTGCTGCTTGATTTGAATCCTGCGCCTAGCATCTACAATCTCAGATCCCGTCGCAGATCTCCGATGCCCCCACTTCATTCCGAGGACGCCGAAATGCGCGAGAGTTTCAAGCGACGGTTTGTCTTCACCAACGATCATTCGAACGCCTCCTTGTGTAGTTTGTATGCTACGAAAGCATCCATCATAGCCGACACGTTATCGATCTTGTCTTCTTGTCGCTTCTTCAAGAGCTTCCGATTGCCGTTTGTGTCTTCGATTGTGATGGCGTTGCCCATCGCGAAGGTCATTAGTGATTCATCAAAGATGAGTAGACGTTCTTCACTAAGATTCTTCAATTCACCGAGAGGAACTGATTCGGTCTTCGCACCCTGAATTACTTTCTCAATTCCGAATGGCCCATTCTCAGCTTCCCAGCGTTGAACGAATTCTTTGGCGTTGTATGGGTCATATCCGAACGTGCGAACGTCGTATTCGTTTTTGATGATGTGTGCATCTAGATCCTCAAAGACTTCCATCATGTCGAGGATCGTTCCTTCGAGCACATGAAGACTTTCTTCGTTGATGAATTCGTCGTACTTTACCCGCATGGCGCTAGGCAATTTCATCAACGTCAATGATGTGATGTAACTTCGAGTCTTGACTCCGAAAGACCCATTTGGTAATGGGAATAAGAACGTGAACGCGCAGAAGTCATCGCCCTGTGACAAGTCAGCACCCAAAGAACAAGGAAGCTGCCAGAAAGTACCCCTGCGGTGCGGGAGGGTTTCCTCGTAAGTAAAGAAGTATGTGTAACCTTCCATGGGGATTCCAAACCGCTTAGCCAGGATGTCATTCCTTGACGCCGGCGCTTTCTCCGCTCGTTCCACATCGAGTTGATAAGTCTCGTACGAAACCGTCTTCCCAATGTTCGGATTAGCCTTCGGCCACGTTGCAGGGTCGCCAACTTCCTCGAGTTCATCAAGCTTATAGTGCCAAATCGAAATGTGAGGCGCCAAGTAATCGCCTTTAAGAATGTCAGCAAGTTCCATTTTGATTGTATCGCCGGAACCATTCCGAACCGTTCCTTCTGAGCTGATGGCGACAATCAAATAGTCATCAAGTTTGGATGCACCCTGCTCGATTGCACCGACAATGTCCTCTCGAACATCTCCAGACAACCATTCATCAATCGTCGAAACCTTAGGGCGAAGACCCTGCAGTTTGTTGATCGACATTGGGCGAACCTCGAGCAATGACCCAGTCAGAAAGTTCTCAATGCCCTTCTTGGTCGGCACCAACTTCTGCCGCATTGCTCTTGACCCTGTGGTGTTTTGCAAAGAACCTTCGGTCAAGAATTCGAAGAGTGGACCACGAGATCTTGTAATGGCGGTCCGAAACGGAGACATGACCTCGTCGGCCTGCTTCATCGTCGGAGCCGTTGTGATCTGATGCGTCGTCGATGTGTCGACATTCAGAAAGTACGCCTGGATGCATTCGGCATACATCGACTTTGCAGCGCCTCGAGCGACGATCAAATACTGTTTGATTGTCAGACGCTTCTTAATTGTCTTGGTTACGTAGTGACCACCATGATTGTCTTTCGAAGGTTGGTATACACTCCGATCTACAAAGTAATACCAACCAAAGATCTGTTCTGCCCACACTTTGAATGAATCAAGCAGATGTAAATCTCCACCATCTGTGAGCGTGAGCTCATTCTCACAGTAAAGGATGAATCCTTCAACAGCTAGATCATCATAGTAGATGTTGGGGTTGGCGATGAGCGCATCGATGCGGTTCATTTCCATGGCAATCTCTCGGTTTACGGGAATTTCCCCGCGCATAACTGCATCCCGAAATCGCCCATAGTAGATTGGTACCGCGGTATTCGATAAACCCATCGCCAACCCTCCCTTCTACTTCATCAGCTGCTTACCGAAGTGATGTGATTCTGAGCACTTTCGGCTGTCGATTTCGAGGTTTTCCGAGTTGTCCGGCGATGAATTTGCCGAATTGATCGTTTGCGAACTTTGAAGCCTGCTGTTTGCCGACCGACAGGAGGAAATCTCCGACAAACTTCGTGGCCTTTTTGGTTGGAGTTGGCGGCTTCAATCTGTTGTATTGCTGTTCAAGATTCATTCGTGTGACCAACGTCTGAAGATCCTCGTTGGAAAGCGCTCTCGTTCCCGACTTTTTGGCGACCTGCTGGAACTTCGATGCTTTTGCTGCATCATTTGATGTTGGAGAACTCGAAGCATTATCGCCACGTCGAACGCCCCACTTCATACCCTTGACGCCAAAGTGCTCGAAAAACTCGTCAACGAATTCTTCACTGTGATTCATCGGCTCAACCAACGCAATCGATGTGATCAATCCGGTCGGCGATTTTGTCACTTTCAGGCTGATACTTTCTGCAGCGTGCTTGACGTCCTCGAGGACTAAAGACCAATCGTTATCGCCATCGAGAATGTGCACGCCAAGTTTCTTTGTACCCGAGGCATTCGTTCCGAGAGAATTTGCGGCTTTATTCAGTGAATCGACGAACGAATCCTGAACTTCTTTGTGATACTGCTTGGTCGCGGGATGGTTGTCGTTACGGAACGTTCCTGCATTGGCATGTTTCCGCCACAACGGTTTGTTGTTAATCGCGTCGATCTTGTTGTCGTTGAAGTCTTGGGCGCCCTTGTTGTATACATCGAAGAACGTCTTCGTTGTTCCGGCCTTCGTTTCGAATTTCTGATCAAGCTTATTGATCTTCCGAGGGCTAGCAGACTGACCTTCATGACCCTGATCGTTTCGAACGCCCCACTTCATGCCTTTGACACCGAAGTGCTCGAAGAATTCTTCTGCAGTCCTAATTTCCGGCATTATCCTCCTCCCTCAGAACGTAATGAGTGGAACCTGATTTGGTCGGCTGACAGTTGCGCCATCGGCGCCAAGACCCATAGCCGTTGCAATTGCTGCCTCACTCGGAACGACGTGCGCAATGACTGGCTTTCCATGAGATTTGATCGACGTCCACGTACCGCTTGACGCTGTGTACTCCATGCCAAGAATATCAGCCTGAGTGTGGTACGTAGTGAAGTTCTCACCTTCGTAGAACATCGCGTTGCACTGGAATCCAGCAGCTCGAGCAGAGGCCAACCAAGAAGAGTTAGCACTACCAGGAACTGATTTTGCAACGATCTTTTCTTGCCAATTCGGATACGTCTTCAGGAACGCGATGAGATCGGTTCTGAACGAGTTCGCCGATTTGATGTCCACGAAGATAACATGACTATCGATGTAAGCATCGAGAATATCCTCGAGCCTCGAGTACGGTTGATGAAGCGAGTTCACGGGCGCGCCCACGACAGGAAGTTGATCATGAGTCTGAACTGCTGCCCAGGTCATTGCGGAGACGACATACGTGGTGCCCGATCCGCCACCAGTTCCCAGAGCAGTTCTATCCAGACTCGCGTCGTGACATCCGATCCAAACGCCGTCTGACGTTCGAGCCACACTAAATTCAAGTGCACCGTAACCGCGAAGTGCAGCTTGCGTGTAGGCTTGCATACTCATTTCGGGCCAGTTGCCAGAACCACCACGATGACCGAGGTAAAAGAAATCCTCAGCAAGCATGGCGTCGATCGATTCGTAGCCTGGCCAAATCATTCCGGCCCAGAGAAGCGAATCTACCGTGTCACTCGGACCTGCAACGAACCATTGACCGGCAATGGCATTCGTACCATCCCAAAGTTGACCGGGGACGGAAGATGGAGGAGCATCCGGCAACGCTGGGATGATGACCTGAAGCGCTGCACCATTGGTTGCCTGCGTGTTGACGTTGGTGAAGGTGACGATTCCAGAAGCACCAGCGGAAGTCATACCCTTACTGGCCACCGTGAATGTGGTTAGTGCTGCACCAGAACCAAGAATTGCTGCTTGTTTTGTCCAACCAGTTCCGGAAACCGTCAGTTGAACTTCAGTTTCGGCTGCTGTGGTACGTTCTGCACCGAAGGCAAACACCATTGCGTTAGCAGCCGATGTTGTAACGCTTGGCGCGTTTGTATCGAACGTTCCGCCGGAGCCAGCTCGAGTTCCAATTGTTCCGATAATGAAATTTTCGACTTCATCCGCGTTTGCTCCGTCAACCCAAATCACGTGAGCATTGACGAAGTTTGCACGACCCGTGTTCGACTGAGGGATGTCGTAATTTCCCTCGCCAAGTGCTCTTCGTTTTGCGTAGATTCCGTAAGTTGTAGTTCCCGAAGTTCCGAGAGCCTGCCAAGTGACGAGTTCTCGGAAATCAGTGGGTGGCGTTGGTGTGTTTGCGTTTGCTGTGGTTCCCGTAGCATCGAGAAGGATGAAAATGAAATCCCCAGTAGCAAGCGCTGTTCCCGTGGTGCCGGCTGACATGTTCAGAGTGTAGGGATTTGAATTCCCAAGAATCTGAGGAGTTGTCAGCCGGCCCTTGACGAGACCCGAAGGCATCGTGGTCATGGAACCACGACCGGTTCAGCGATGGCGTTCTCTCGATACACGTTCAGTTGCCACTCGAGCTTGTCGATCTGTCGCTCCATGGCAGCGATGGTGAATGAGTTTTGCGGAGGGTCGAAGAGCAATTTGACTCGGAGGAACATGTACGTTTTCACCGAGTTCAAAAGAAGATTCTCGCCAAGATAGTCAGCCCACACCGCAGCATTATCCGCAATGGCGAAACCGAGCACTGGGCCAATGCCGAGCTGGTTCAGGGTGAAGAAGACGCTGTTGATATGCATCGTGATATCAACGTCGAACACGTCGTAAGAAGCTTCAAGGCCCAGCATCTTTTTGGTGGTGTCGAGGATACTGTCGGTAATGGTACTCACCTCCTATCGATCAGAAGTTGTTCAGGTTTCGCTTCCTCGCTGCGAGGTAAGCGTTGTCAGTCCGAGGCCCCCAGTCGCCATCGACAGGAACACCAAGAGCGTGCTGGAAGAGCTCGACCCAATCGCTCATGGAAGCCTGAGAACGAGGTCCCCAGACGTTGTCTTCGGTCGTGTCGATGATCCGCTGGGCCTCGAGAACTCGGAAGGGCTTGTTGACCCGCTTCGGCCAGCCGACCTTCGCCCGAGCTGCAGTACGCATGAGCTGAGCTCGAGAATCTGTGACCGCACCCCACTTGCCATCAGGCGTGACCTCGAGCAACGACTGAAGCTTCTTGATCAGGGCAACATCGGGCTTCGGTTTTGCTGGCGGCTTCGGCACCGGAGTTGGTGCGACCGGGCCGAGAGCGTCCCAGTTGAAACGAGCGTAGCCGACGACGAATTTCGCATCGCGGCGCATTCTTTGAAGCTTGTTTGCAGCGGTGTTTCCCTCGAGCACGTAGAACGTTCCATCGCCGAGAATCTGCTCGACAGTTCCCGTGTGGTCGACGAGATTGACGTTTCCCTTTTTGCCGGACCAGTCGTAGTAGACCTGATCGCCAGCACGCATCCCCTTGGTTCCGAAGAACCAATCGCTGCCCCGGACATTTTGCTGAGCATCTTGTGCAGCCCAGACCGTGTATGCCCGACCATTCTTGAGAGACTGTGCTCCGCCGGTCCACATGGCCCAGGTGTTGGTCATCTCACACCAAGGGCCATCACCGATCTTCTTGACCGTCTTGTTGTACCACTCGGTGATGAAATTGTGATTCGATCCGGGTGGAGTCTCGCCGGTTCCGAGAGCTCCGCGGAGACGATTGAGGACTCGTTCGATCATAAGCTTTGTGTTGGTGCTCATTAGTCCTCCATCTCAAGCTCAAGGTCGTCGGTGGCGAGACCGTCGATGGACAGAAAATCGGGATCCTGCGGGATCTCGGAAGCCGGAACAACCCCATCAACAACTGGGGTCAAGTTCGGCCACGGATCTGGAGATTCAGACATGATTGCTCCTCTCGATTACCACAGCTTGGTGTCACCTGCGGCACGGATGATTTGGCGGCGAGGCAACAGACGTTCGTCACCGTAGTGAATCGCGTTGTGTGTTTGATGTGTGGTAGATATGAGGAAGTCTGGGTTTAGATTGTCCTCGTTACTATGCACGATGTCTTCGATCGTCATTGGGTTCATGTGGTGGATTATGAGACGTTCGTGAATCTCATGTTCAGGCACACCCAAGTCACAACCATTGTCTCTGATTATGACGAAGTCACGAAGCTGTCGCCATTCCCTTGATCGATAGAATCTCTGGTTCATCCAGCGATCAAACCCGAAGGTTGCTTCTCCGACCTGGCCGTGAAGCTTCAGGTAATTGAAACGTTCTTCGAGCGTTACGTATCTGTGCAATTCGTTGTACGATCTAACCATCGTACTCACCGATAGGATCTTGACCAGAGTATTGGCGCATAGCACCGAGAGCTTTCGAGTACAACTCTTCGACTCGAGCTTGTGATGCGAGAGCTTCCCGCTTTGCGACGAGCAATTCGTTCTCGTGTGCGATTCGTTCTTGCTCGAGCTTCTCTCTGGTCGATCCAAGTTTCAGAAAATGTGTAACTACCTGGGCCGAAGCTGTCCCAGCGCGGATCTGACGTTCAGCTTCATCAACAGCAAGAGCGACTAACTGTTGTTCTCTACCGTCAAGAGTTGTTGCCGCGGGACGCTTAGTTAGCGGTGTGTTCTTTGGTGATACCTGCCTCGCCACCACGGTTAACACCCCCTTTCGGTATAGTTCTTAGCTAGTTTTGAACCCGATTTTGAGGAGACTCTGGGCCAAAAGTTCCCGCGGAGTTATTTTCAGG